>Ga0207865_100025_pt1 | contig 186721 bp, 178 predicted proteins | sample HigsolmetaAR204D_FD_184836 | JGI IMG/M metagenome (GOLD analysis project Ga0207865, IMG submission 184836) | Ionic liquid and high solid enriched microbial communities from the Joint BioEnergy Institute, USA - AR20-4-D (SPAdes) (version 2) ... | reverse complement strand
AGCCTGCAACAAAATGTCCCGTATGCGTAAAATTTTCCCGGTGCGGAATCACCCGACAGGAAAAAGAAAAGGCGTCCTGCCGTTAAAGTGTCCGCCGCAACACTTCCAAAGGAGGCGCCTTCTTTGCTATGAAATCCTGAAGGGTTCCGCGAAGCCGTTGAAGGGAAAGAGAATTTGCTGCCGCTGATGCGGCGGTTTTGGCGGATGCTCCGGACGAGCCGGCGGGCGGCCAGAAAGCGATAGCAAGGGGAAGGCCGGGAAAAGAAGACGATGTTCCGTTATTTTTGTATAATGATTAGAGAATACTTTTTTCTGGAACCTGCATCATCCCGCTGTTCTATTTCTGCGAAAAACCGGCATATACCTTTACCAACCGGAAATGTGGGGGGATTCCGCTGAAAAGTTTATTGAAGTTGCTCATCGCTCTGACGGTCATATTCGTGTTGAGCATCGCCTTTAACATCATCTATTCCAGGGACAAAGAAGACGTGTTGATCGATAAGCGAACGGATCCGACGGAAGATCATAGTTTGAACCGGGAAGATGTGAAGGAGAAAAAAAAGTCGGAACGGCCCTCCGACGGAATCTCCGTTTATATCGGCCAATCCGTGGACAAACTGCAGCAAACCTACGGCATCCCCGGCCGCATCGAACCATCCTTTTACGGGTATGACTGGTGGATCTATCATCCCCAGGATGATAAATATATGCAAGTCGGGGTGAAGGACGGACGGATTGTCACCATCGCCCTGGCCGGAAAGGAAATCAAGGCGGATCCGTTCCGGATCGGCGAAAAGCTGCAAAGCATCTACCAGAAGGTGGATATGGAACCGGAAGTGGAGATCCGCTATGAAGGCGGGATCTACCGTTTTGAGATCCTCGAAGAGGATTTGAATTACCGTCCCCTGATTCCCCTCGGGGATATTTACGCCCAGCTGTACCTGGACAAGTTTACCGGGAAACTCCTGTTCATCCGCTTCATGGACAAAAGGACGCTGCTGGAAATGAAACCGTATGACTTGACGTATGTGGGGAAACTGGTGGAACCGGAAGAACTCTCCGAAGAGGATAGGCTGAAGGCGGAAAAGGGGACGGAGCGGCAGATTTTCGATTTGACCAATCTGATCCGTTCATCCCACCAGCTGCCTCCTTTAGCCTGGGACGACAAGGTCGCGGAGGTGGCCCTCAATCACAGCAAAGACATGTTCGAAACGGAAACCTTTTCCCATGAATCGAAAGGGTACGGAACGCTAGCCGACCGGTTGAAGGCCAACGGGGTTTACTATGAAAAAGCCGGCGAAAACATCGCTTACCAATACAGCGACAGCATCGCCGTCGTGGCCGGATGGCTCAACAGCAAAAGCCACAGGGAGACGATGCTGGATGAGGCGTTTACCCATCTCGGGGTCGGCGTCTACCAAAAATATTATACGGAAAATTTTATCCGACGAACTTGGGAGTAGGAGCCGCTACCCCGGGTTTCCTTTTTCTCCGCGCCGACATAATGTAGGGGTGAAAAAACTTTCGAGGTGAAGAGGAGTTGGCCGAGAAAAAATTGCACCCGTCCGTGAAGCGGTTCAAACAGTTTGTGAAAGATCACCCCCATTTGATCGAGCAGGTGCGGAGCGGAAAAACGACTTGGCAAAAAGTCTATGAAGATTGGACCATTTTGGGGGAAGACGATGATTTTTGGGAGAATGCGGATTACAATCAAAAAGGGGGAAAGGAATTAAAGCTGGATTTCCTCCAGCCTTATTTGGAAAAACTGAAGAAAATGGACGTTGATCAAATCCAGGGCTACATCGGAAAGGTCAGCGAAACGCTGGAATTGATCCAAGGCTTTCTGCAATCCGAAGGCCAGCCCGGGCAAAGGGAAGGGAAAAACCGTCCCTTCTCCTTCCGCAAAGATTGAGACGCCGGAGGCGACGTTATGAGGCAAACCTTGATGTCCATCATCCGTTCCGATGAGCGGCTCCATCTTTTCATCCGCCGGAATCCGTCCTGGTACCGCCGTCTCTCCCGGGATCCGCTGGAATTTGAAAATTTCAAAAGGGAAGCCGGCCGTTTTTCCCGGATGTCCTGGCCGGAAAAAATCTTTCAATTTTCCAACGGCCTGCAAATGGCGCAAATGATGTTCGCCCTTTTTTGGCCGACGGACGCCGGCGGAAAGGGGCAGGAACCGCGCTGATCGGTTTTTTAGCCGCGCAGGAAAAGGGCCGGAAACCGGCGGAACGGGCTTCATTTCCCCGATAAAGGGGGAATTTTTTTTGGCCTTCCGGGCCAAATTCCCGGGAAACGGCCGCTCCTTCGTGTATTTCAGGGATCCGGCGGGAACAATAAGGAAAGAAAGGTCGTTTTTCCGAAAGGAGCGGTTCCATGAAACAGATGCTGCTGATCGTTCTCCTTTTGCTTTCCGCCTGCGCGGGAAAGTCCCCCGAACCGGAATCGGAAAGGAACAACCGGATGGAAATCGACCCGATTCAGATGGAAAACCAGCCCGCCAAGCCGGCCCACACCTTCCATGAAGCCGAATAATGCCGGGGCCGAAGAGCGGGCGGAGGGGGCCTCCCGAAAAAAGGCGGGAACAGGGACGGCTGCGGTTCTTATCCTTATTGGAAAATGGCGACCCCGAAAAAGGGATCGGAGGCCGCCTATCGCCGCCGCAAGATTTTGGAGGGAATTATCCAGAAAGGGCGGACGAGTCCGGCCTCCCTTTTCCCGGCGGCCATTCCGCCATCCTTCGGGCCCGCGCCTCCGCCAGGTTTTCCGACGGGCCCGGGGCCGGAAGGTCCGGCATCCCGGCAAGATCCGGCCTTTCCTTTAAGATTTGGTTGTTCGAAAGTCAAGCCAAAGCTTCCCTTGTTTGGCAAAGGGACAAACCCCGATCGGCCCGTCCGCAATTTGATGAACATCATCCGGCGCTCGAGGGGCTGTCCGGCATTTTCAACGGTGGGCCCACCATCCTAATTTTTTGTCCGAAGGGGAAATTTTGCCCGGCATGACAGAACCGCCATCCCGGAAAAAGCGGCCGTCTCCGAACAATTGCCCGCCGTCGCTTCTGGCGGCTGCCCCGGGACAGCAGGCGCATTCGTTCTACATATTCAAGAAATGTGGTATGATAAAAATTGGAGGTGGGTTTTTTGATAGCCACGATCGAAAAAGTGGAGATTCTCGATGCCGCAGAGCAGTTGGCGCGAATGATCATAGACAGCGAACTGGCCGACAAATACCGCGAGTGTTACTATAGAATGAAAACCGATCCGAATACCCAGTCCCGCATCCGGCGCTTTGCCAGGATGAAGGAACGGTACGAAGAGGTGCAGCGTTTCGGCAGGTACCATCCCGATTATAAACAGGTCATGGCGGAACTTCGCCAGGCGAAAAGGGAGATGGACCTGGACGAAAATGTCGCCCGGTTTAAAAGGGCGGAAAACGAACTGCAGGATCTGCTGGACCAAATCTCGGTGATGATCGGGAGGGCCGTCAGCGAAAATGTGAAGGTTTCCACGGGGAACCCCTTTTTTGAAACGGCCGGAAAAACCGGCTGCTCCATCGGGGGAAGCTGCGGCTGTTCCCGGGCTGTATAATTCTATAGCGTTTGGGGTAATGCCTATGCTGTTTGGTCAAAGACAAGGAATCATCGTTTGGGTGCAGTCCACGAAAAACGCGAGGATGTTGCGAAAATTCGGCAATATCCATTATGTCTCCAAGAGGCTCAAATACGTGGTCTTGTACTGTGATGCAGACCGGGCGGAAGAGACGATGCGCAAAATCCAGTCTCTACCCTTCGTGAAAAAGGTGGAATTGTCCTTCAAGCCCTTTTTGCGGACGGAATTTGAAAATTCGAAGCCAGACCAGGCGAAGGAATACGATTATAAATTGGAATCGTAAGAGGGAAGGCCATTCCCTCTTTTTTTGATCAAAAAAATAAACCCTGCATTTCGCTGCAGGGTCCCTTCAGGCCGATGAGCCCGAAGGCAAAGGGAGAGGAGAAACCGGAGGAAGAACTTATGGGGATCGTTAAGTCTTCTCCGCGGTTGGCAACAACATCCGCAAAGGATGCTGTCATTTTCCATTATGGCCAATTTCTTTCGGACTATACATGGCGGATGACAAAAAATGATGGCCCTTGCATGAAAATAGCAAAACTTGTAAACTAAATGTGCATAACGTGAAGAGGTGGACCCGTGAGAGTCATATCCGGTTCGAAAAAGGGAAGAAAATTGCACGCCGTTCCCGGCTGGAACACGCGGCCGACCGCCGACAGGGTGAAGGAGGCCATCTTTAACATGATCGGCCCGTATTTTTCCGGGGGAATGGGCCTGGATTTGTTTGCCGGAAGCGGCGCCCTTGGAATAGAGGGGCTGAGCCGCGGATTGGACAAGGTCATTTTTGTCGACCATGACCGGAGCGCGGTTCAGACGATCAAACGAAATCTGGAACTTTGTGATCTCGCTCAGCAGGCGGAAGTGTTTAAAACCGACTGGAAACGGGCGTTGGCCTCGATCGCCCGCAGGAAACTTTCCTTTCAAGTCATCTGGTGCGATCCGCCTTATCAAATGAACGTGTACCGGGAGGTCATGGCCTGGGCGGATCAACACGGGACGCTTGCGGAAGAAGGGGTTCTCGTCTGCGAGCACAAACGGGAACTCCCTTTGCCGGAAAAATGCGGGGATTTGATCCGCTTCAAGCACGGGGAATACGGCATCACCGCGGTTTCCGTTTATATCAAGATGGGAGGGGCGCAAGATGGAACGGATTGCCGTCTGTCCGGGCAGTTTTGACCCGATTACGAACGGCCATGTGGACATTATTAAAAGAGGGGCAAGGATCTTTGATAAGATCTACGTCTGCGTCTTGAACAATTCGGCGAAAAAGGCCTTGTTTTCCGTCGAAGAGCGGCTTGAGCTGATCAAGGACGCGACGAAGGAGATCGGCAACGTCCACGTCGATGCATACAACGGCCTGTTGGTGGATTATGCCAAAAAGGTGAACGCCCAAGTGATTTTAAGGGGCCTTCGGGCCGTTTCCGATTTCGAATATGAAATGCGGATTACCGCGATGAACAAAAAACTGAATGAAGAGGTGGACACCTTTTTTATTATGACGAAGAAAGAATATTCCTTTTTAAGTTCCAGCATCGTGAAGGAAGTGGCGAAATATAACGGGGACATCTCGGATCTCGTGCCGCCTTCCGTGGAACGGGCGTTAAAGGAAAAATTCGGGAAACAGTAATTGGCAAACCCGCAGTTTTGCGTCAATCGTTTGTCCGGACCGACCGTTTCAGAAAGACGAAGGTGTAGACCGACAGGGCGATGATCGTGACCGGCGGGCCGATTTCGGAAAGGAAATGCCCCCATCTTGCCTGCTCTTCGGCGAAGGGACGGGCGACGGCCGGGATGGCCGATGCTTCTTCGTACACCGGCCTCCAAAGGAGGACGGTAAGCCATGAGGCGAGAATCCCTTGCAAAAGGCGGGCGCAGAAAAAGGGAAGAAAGCGGATGTCCGACCGGGCCAGGATGCTGGAAACCTGGGCTTGGATGCTGAATCCGCCGAAGGCCAAAAGGAAGCTGGCTACGACGGCCTGGTCCAGCAGCGGAGCCGCTTTTTCGCTGATTCCCTGAATGCCGATCGTCATCTCGAACAGCCCGGAAATAAACGGTTCGGACAGATCCTCATCCAAGGAAAGGAGAGGGAAGACAGTTCCCGCGATTTTCGCCGCCCAGCCGCTGATATGGGTGACGGTCAAAAGCCGGTTGATTACGGAAAAAAAGATGATGAAGCCGCCGATCATCAGCAAGGTTTGCACCGATTGAACGACCGCATCCCCCAAGAGCCGGCCGAGGGGCCTTCCGTCCTCGATCCTTTTCTCATGAAGGAACCGGAACGGATTTTTGGCGGTGAGGGGGCGGCCCTTTTTTTCCCCCTTTTCCCACGTCCCGTAGTACCTCATAATCAGGCCGACGGCAATATTCGCTCCGTAATGGGCGGCGGCGAGCAGCACGCCCAGGCGGGGATTGTGAAAAAAACCGACGGCAACCGCCCCGAAAATAAAAAGCGGGTTCGCCGAACTGGTAAAGGCGGCGAGCCTTTCCGCCTCCATGCGTGAAATGGCCCTTTCCTCCCGCATGCGGGCGGCCAGCTTCGGCCCCGCGGGATTCCCCGAAGCCATCCCCATCGCCCACACGAAGCCTCCGATCCCGGGAACCCGAAACAGGGGCCGCATCAACGGCTCCAGCAGAATCCCGAGAAAATGGACGACCCCGAAACCGATCAGCAATTCGGAGATGATAAAAAAGGGAAGCAGGGACGGAAACACCACCCGCCACCAGGTATCCAGCCCTTTCAGCGACGCCTGGAAAGCTTCCTCCGGGAACAGGATCAGGCCCAAGGCCAGGACGATTGCGAGAAAGGCGAGCAAGACCGATTTCATCAACGCACCCATGCAGCTTCCCTCCGAAATGGCATTCTGACCGCGTTCTTTATCCAATCTATGAAGACAAGCCGGAAAAAAGAAGAAGAAAATCATCCTGTCATAATCGGCCGGCCGGATCCATAAGTATAGGCGAAAAGCAGGAGAAGGGGTGACGGCGTTGGACAGGCCGACGATCGGTTTGGCGCTCGGTTCGGGCGGAGCCCGGGGGCTGGCCCACCTTGGCGTGATCAAAGTTCTTCAGGAGGAAAACATCCCGATCGATTATTTGGCGGGATCCAGCATCGGCGCTTTGGTGGCGGCCCTCGTCAGCGCTGGACAAAGCATCGATAAACTTTATAAAATAGCGGTAGCGGTAAAAAGAAAATATTTTCTTGATTTCACCCGGCCCAAACTCGGTTTTATCGCCGGAAACCGGATTTTGGAAATGATCCGGATCTTCACTTTTCACAAAAACATTGAAGATTTGTCCGTTCCGCTGGCCATTGTGGCAACGGATCTTCATACCGGGGAAAGGGTCGTCTTCCGCGAAGGTCCCGTCGCCGAAGCGGTCCGGGCAAGCATTTCCATTCCAGGGGTATTTGTTCCCGTCGAGTACCGGGGAAGGCTTTTGGTCGACGGAGGGGTGACCGACCGGATTCCCGTTTCGGCGGTAAAGGAGATGGGCGCGGATATTGTCATCGGGGTCAACATATCCGGATTCACCAAAAACGCCCGGATCCATTCCATCTACGACGTGTTTTTCCAAAGCCTGGACATCATGCAGGCGGAGCTGACGGAAAACCGGAAACTGCTGGCGGATCTGATGATTCATCCGGAAGTGGACAAATTCAGCTCCTACGCCTTTACCGATGTGGAGGCCATCATTTCCGCCGGGGAAGCGGCCGCCAGAAAACAAATGCCCCGCATCCAAAAACTGATTCAAGAGCGGAGGGAATCGATCACTTGAGAAAAAAGCGCATGCGCGTTCCCCTTCTTCTTGCGGCTGCCGTTGTGCTGTTTGCCGCTTTTTTCCCCCTGCCCTATTACGTAACCCGGCCGGGCATGGCGAAAGAATTGGATTCGGTCGTCCATGTGGAAAACGGGGACCGGGCGGAAGGGAAATTTTTCTTGACGACGGTCCGCATGGGAAGGGCGACGATCATCACCTACCTGATGGCAAAATTTCAAGATTATTCCGAAATCCTTCCCCTCGATTCGGTCCGTCTGGAAAATGAAACGGACGAAGAATACAACGTCCGGCAGCTTTATTACATGGAGGAATCGAAGGAAAACGCCATCCAGGCTGCTTTCAAGGCGGCGGGGGAAAGCTATGAGGTCCGCCATAAGGGCGTGTACGTTTTGGGGGTTGTTAAAGGAATGCCCGCGGAGGGGGTACTGCAAGCCGGCGACCGCATCATTGCCGTCGACGGGAAAACCTTCGATTCTTCGGACCGGTTTATTTCCTACGTGCAAAGCAAAAAAGTAGGCGACAAAATCACCGTCACCTTCCTTCGCAAGGGGAAAGAGCATCGGAAAAAAATCCCCGTCCGAAGGATCCCTGAACTGGATAAGCCCGGGATCGGGATTAAGCTGGTAGAGGATAAAGAGGTAAAAACGAAGCGGGAGGTAACGATCGATACGGAAGAAATCGGGGGCCCGTCGGCGGGGCTCATGTTTACCTTGGAAATCTACAACCAGCTGACGAAGGGGGATTTGACCAAGGGATACCGGATCGCGGGGACGGGAACGATAGACAGTGACGGGAAGGTCGGGCCGATCGGCGGCGTCGATCAGAAGGTGGTCGCCGCCGACAAAGAAGGCGCGGAAATCTTTTTTGCCCCGAACGAAAAGGGGAAAAGGGACTCCGACTATCAAATGGCGGTGGAAACGGCAAAGAGGATCGGTTCGAAGATGAAGATCGTTCCGGTGGACACCCTTTCCGACGCTTTGGCCTATCTCGAATCCCTGCCGGAAAAATAGCCCGTTCTCCTCACGGCGCGGGATCCTTCCCGTTTCCCCATTTGTGCGGGAATTATTCCGCCATCACCGGCGGCCGCTTGTATTCCTCTTCCAGCACCCGCTGCCGGACGGACGGCGGAAAACCGAAGGAATAAATATATCCCGCCCTTTTATCCAGCTCGAAGGCGCCGCCGTCGCGGGAAGATGCCTTTGCGATGAGGGGGATCGCCAATTCTTCCTTCATCCGGTTTAGATATTGCCGGCCCCTTTTGCTGAAGCCGAGAAGACGGGCATATTCGGGTTTCTGGCAATAGGTTTTCATCTCTTCCTTTTTCGCGTTCATCAGGATATGGGTGCTCAGGCGCTGCAGCCTCGTCCATGTGTACCTTTTCGTCTTTAATTTTTCCATGAAGGACTGGAAGCTGTCCGCCCGGAAAGCCGCTTCCCGGACCCGGTATTCGAGGCCTTCTTCCATGTCGTAAATCTCCCTCAACTCGCCGGGGCTCGACTGAATGATCCGGTATTTCAGGAAGGGCCAGTAATTTTCCCAGTTTTGCCACGCCCCGTATTCCCTTTTAAACCGGAGCAGTTCTTCAAAACTGGACTCCGGCATGTATCTTTTTAACGGTTCCAGATCCCCCTTTTCGGAAAAGATCGCCTTCCGGATGCTGGTGGCGCTGGCGATCGTGTCGGAGCTGAATTCCGGATCGTGGTAGCCGGCCTTTATCCTCGGGATCGTCAAGGGGATGATGTCCAACTGGCGGTCCTTGATCGCCTTCACATATTGATAGCCGAGAATATTGTTCGGCTGGGAAAGGTCGAGGAGGGCCCCATCCCCTTCCATCTCCGAATATGCCAGGGCGGCCGCCTTCGGATAGCTGAACCCGAGCCGCATCTTTTCTTTCAGGATTTCGTCGAACCGCCCCTTTTGCCGTTCCAGCCAATGGAAGGTGTCGAGAAAGGCGTTGATATCCCCCGATTCGCTGCCGAAGCAGAGATACCGGCAGCCGAGGGAGGCCAAGATCCGGACGGCCCCGTCGGCGAAGATCTCCGCCTGTTGAACGGCGAACGCGTAGGGGAGCTCCACGACGATATCGCAGCCCGCCTGAAGGGCCATTTTCGTCCTTGCGAATTTGGAAACGATGGCCGGCTCGCCCCGCTGCAAAAAATTGCCGCTCATCACGGCGATGACCACGTCGGCGTCCGTCCGCTTTTTCGTCTCGTTCAAATGGTGGAGATGGCCGTTGTGAAAAGGGTTATATTCGACGACAATTCCCGCGCTGATCATCGGTAACCTCCCGGGAAAAGGAATGCATCAAAGGATTTCAAAGGGTGAGAATATATATATCATAGCAAAGGAAAGTGTAAAGCGAAATATATTGACAAAAAAAGGGATGACCGTTATAATTACTTTTGTTGTCTTGAGGTGAAGGCATTGAAATGGCTAATCTCCCGTTTGCGAACCTACCGGAATCAAACCTTTGAATTTGAGGAAACGGTGGATCTGTCGCAGCTGAAAGATGCGGATCCCGAGATCCGGGATATTTCGCCGATCCATGTCAAAGGTTCCGCCGAAATCGGCCCGAAAAAAATCACCTTTCACCTGCACATCACCGGCGAACTGATTTTGCCTTGCGCCTTGACGCTTGCGGATGTCCGTTTCCCGCTGGACATCCATTCGACGGAGATCTTCCTGGAAAAGGAAGACATGGAAAAGGAAGCGATGGCCGACGAAGAGATCCACGTGGTCGAAGGAAACGCCATCGACTTGACGCCGGTCGTTCAGGAATTGGTATTGTTGGAAATTCCCATGCAAGTATACAGTGAAAATGCGGAACAAAACATGCTGCGGTCGGGAAAGGATTGGGAATTTATCGGAGAGGGGGAAGAAAAGAAGAAGATCGATCCCCGGCTCCTAAAACTGACCCAATTGCTGGAAAAGAAAGATTGACCGCTCCCGGCCCGTTAAGGAGGTGGAAATGATGGCAGTACCTTTCCGAAGAACTTCAAAGGCGAGAAAACGGCTTCGCCGCACCCATTATAAACTGCAGGTTCCCGGTTTGGTCGAATGCCCGAACTGTGGGGAGATGAAACTCGCCCACCGCGTCTGCAAAAATTGCGGAACCTATAAAGGAAGAGAAGTCATCAGCAAATAATATCGGACTTGAACATCGCCCCCTTGCAGGCGTCTTCGCCGCGAGGGGGCGAAAATTTTTGGCCGGAAAAGGAAAAACGCCTAATGTGGCGGCCTCTCGGCAGGAAAATATCAGCCGCCAAGCAATCCCTTTCATCGCTTGGATGGGGGGAGAAAGGGACCGGATTTGCCGAATTGGTCTGCAGAATTCTTTTCTTCGCCTGAAGGCCGTGGGCATCCCGCGGCGGGAAAATATCAGCGGCAAAGGGCGGGCGGGAAGTCTATCGTTTCTATCAGGCGCATATATTTAATACAAAATGCGCTAGGAGGGAACGGTATGGCTGCAGTCCGTCAAGATGCATGGACAAACGAAGAAGATTCCTTATTGGCCGAAACGGTTTTAAGGCATATCCGGGAGGGAAGCACCCAATTGCAGGCATTTGCCGAAGTCGGGAAAAAACTCAGCCGGACGCCGGCCGCCTGCGGTTTCCGCTGGAATTCCGCGCTGCGGAAACGATATAAAAACGAGATCGAATGGGCGAAAAAGCAGCGGAAGGCATTGAAGAAGGCGTCCGGAACGAAGAAAAATCAGCCGGCGAAACCAGGCCCGTTTCCGGCACCGGATGTTCAGGCGCTGGACCAATTCATCGTCTGCCTGGAACAGCTGAAGTCCTATTTGACGAAAGTCGACGGGTATGTCCAACAGATGGGGCAGGAGAATGAAAAGGTAAAGGAGCTGGAAAAGAGGATCGAGTCGTTGGAACGGGAAAACAGGATGATCAGCCAGGACTACCTGGCGCTATTGGCGATCATGGAAAAGGCGAGAAAGATGACCGAAAAAAAGGAGACCAGGAACGACGGGCCGGAGGAAAAAAAGGAAGATGCGGACGGCGGACTTCCCTGAAAAAAGGTCAGCCTGAAGGACTGACCCCGCATGTATCCGTCCGCTCATCAGCACGCCCCGGGACGGACCGTTCGGTGCCGTTTCATTCTTTCAAACGGATCCCTTCCGGATGCCAGATCAGCGGGTTTTCTCCCAAATCCCGTTCCACGTTGTAGCGGACGGGAACGAACCCGTTCTTGATCCAGAATTCCTTCGATTTCATCCTTGCGTTCGTTTTGATCGGCATGTTGAAGCTTTTCGCGAAATTGACGAGGGCGGTGCCGAACCCCTTTCTTTGATAGTCGGGCAAGACCTCCAGTTTCCACAATTCCAGATAGTCCTGCGGCGGATCAAAATATTGGTCGTATTTCTTATCGATTTTATACAGGCTCATCCGGGCCACTAATTTTCCCCCGTAATAGATTCCGTAAAAAGGGGATTCGCTGTCGTTTTCGATGATGTTTCCCTGCAGATCCTCCAGCATGGACAGCTCCTGCAGCCCGTATTCTTTAAACTGTTTAAACTCTTCCAACGTTTTATAGTTCACCTTCAATCTTTCTACTTTTACCTCCATGCCTACTCCCCCTTTGTTTGCCGTAAAGATGTCTGATTGATCTATACTTTCATTATATAATAAAAAAACCAAGAATTTACCGCAAAAAAAGAAAACGTTTGCAGAAAAGAGAAGGAATCCGGGGAAAGAAGTCGAATGTAAACAATGGCCGACTGATTTTTTTTGAAAGGGAGAAGGGGATGGAAAAGATTCTGGTCGCAAACCGGGGGGAAATTGCCTTAAGGGTGATCCGGACCTTGAAAAAAATGGGGATCGGGACGGTGGCGGTTTATTCCGAACCGGATGAACCTTTGCCCTTTGTCCGGGAAGCGGATCACGCCTTTTGCATAGGCAAGGGTCCGGTCCGGGAGTCCTATATGAATCAGGACCGCCTGTTGGAGATTGCCAAAAAAAACGGGGTCGACGGGATCCATCCCGGCTACGGGTTTTTGTCGGAAGACGCCGGCTTCGCCCGCCGGGTCATGGAAGCGGGCATGGTGTTTATCGGTCCGAAACCGGATACGATCGCCTTGATGGGCGATAAATTGGCGGCGCGGCAAGCGATGGCCCGCGCCGGAGTGGCCGTCGTTCCCGGCAGTCCGGAAGTGGGAACGGCGGAGGAAGCGGCGGAGGCGGCCCGGGAAATCGGCTTTCCCGTCATGTTGAAGGCGAGCGGCGGAGGAGGGGGGATCGGCATGGCCCTGTGCCGGACGGAAGAGGAGGTTTACCGTTCGTTCCAAGGGGTTCAATCCCGGGCGAAGGCCTATTTCCGTTCCGGCGGGATCTATGTGGAGAAATTCATCGGGCGGGCGCGGCATGTGGAAATCCAGGTGGCCGGCGACGCCCGCGGGAACCTCGTCCACCTTTTTGAAAGGGACTGTTCCGCGCAAAGGAGAAACCAAAAGGTGATCGAGGAAACCCACTCCCCTTTATTAAGCCGTAACACCCGGGAAAGGATGTATGAGGCCGCCCTGCGGGCCGCCCGCGCGGTTTCCTATGAAAACGTCGGGACGGTAGAGTTCATCGTCGACGAAGCGGAAAATTTCTATTTTTTGGAAATGAACACCCGCCTCCAGGTGGAACATCCGGTGACGGAAGCCGTGACCGGGATCGATTTTGTCGAATGGCAAGTCCTTCTCGCATCGGGCAAGCCGCTGCCGAAACCGCAACAGGCGATCGTTCACCGGGGCCATGCCGTCGAATTCCGGATTTACGCCGAAGATCCGGACAATTTTTATCCGTCGCCGGGCGTCATCGAAAAGCTGGCCTGGGGAAGGGGGGACGATGTCCGGACCGATGCGGGCTACGAAGCAGGAAACCGGGTCAGCCCCTTTTATGACCCGTTGATCGCCAAGTGCGTCTTCCACGGAAAGACCCGGGAAGATTGTTTGGCGCGCGCGGAGAAATTTTTTGCCGAGACGGAAATCGAAGGGATCAAAACCAATATTCCTTTGCTCCGAGGCCTGATTGCCTACCCGCCATTCGCCGAAGGGAAATATTTCACCGATCTGGTGCAGGAATATCAAAGGGAAAAGGGAGGAAAAGGGGATGAAAAAAATTGAGGCGTCGATGGCCGGCACCGTTTTTCAAATTTTGGTATCCGTGGGGGAAGAAGTGAAAAGAGGGCAGGCCGTTGCCGTGCTGGAATCGATGAAGATGGAGATCCCGGTGGAAAGCGATGCGGAAGGGACCGTTAAGGAAATTCACGTCCGGGCGGGCGATTTCGTCAATGAAGGGGATGTTTTGGTAACCCTCGAATCGTTGTAAACGCGGAAAGGGGATGGAAGATGGAAAAGGGAACGGGAAGGTTGGAAGCATACCGGGAAAGGATTTGCCGGGGCGGCCATCCGAAATATCATGAAAAATTAAAGGAAAACCGCAAACTGTTCGTCCGCGACCGGTTGAAACTCCTTTTCGACGGCGGGGATTACCAGGAAGACGGGATGTTTGCCAATTGTACGAAAGCGGATCTCCCCGCGGACGGGGTGGTGACCGCCCTCGGGAAGATTTCCGGGAGGACCGTTTGCGTCATGGCCAATGATTCGACGGTCAAGGCGGGTTCCTGGGGCGCGAAGACGGTGGAAAAGATCATCCGCATCCAGGAGACGGCCATGAAGCTGAAAGTGCCGATGTTCTACCTCGTCGATTCCGCCGGGGCGCGGATTACCGACCAGTTGGAAATGTTTCCGAACCGCCGGGGAGCCGGCAAAATCTTTTACAACCAGGTCAAAATGTCCGGGATGGTCCCCCAAGTCTGCATCCTGTTCGGACCGTCCGCCGCCGGCGGCGCCTATATCCCCGCCTTTTGCGACATCGTCATCATGGTCGATAAAAACGCCTCCATGTATTTGGGCTCGCCGCGGATGGCCGAGAAGGTGATCGGCGAGAAGGTTTCCCTCGAGGAGATGGGCGGGGCGAGGATGCACTGCACGGTGAGCGGATGCGGAGACTATTTGGCGAAGGACGAGGAAGAGGCGATCGAAGCGGCGAAGAGGTACCTATCCTATTTTCCGCAAAATTACCGGGAAAAGCCGGATAAACTTCCCGGAAAACCGGAGAAAAAGGGGGCCGACCTGGAAAAGCTGATTCCGGAAAATCAAAACCTGCCTTTTGATATGTATGAACTGATCGACGGGATCATCGATGAAGGCAGCTTTTTTGAAATCAAAAAGTTGTACGCCCCCGAAATCATTACCGGTCTGGCCCGGATCGGCGGGAGGGCGGTCGGCATCGTCGCCAACCAGCCGAAGGTCAAAGGGGGGGTTCTTTTCGTCAATTCGGCGGATAAGGCGGCCCGGTTCATTTTTCTTTGCGACGCCTTTTCCATCCCGTTGCTGTTCTTGGCGGACGTTCCGGGCTTTATGATCGGGACGAAGGTGGAACGGGAAGGGATTATCCGCCACGGGGCGAAAATGATCGCCGCCGTCAGTTCCGCCACCGTCCCGAAGATATCCGTCATCGTCCGGAAGGCGTACGGCGCCGGACTGTACGCCATGGCGGGGCCGGCTTTTGAACCCGATCTCTGCCTCGCCCTTCCGACGGCCCAGATCGCCGTCATGGGCCCGGAAGCGGCGGTCAATGCGGTGTATGCCAACAAGATTCAGGAGATCGAAGATGCGGACGAACGCAAGGCGTTTATCCGGGAAAAGGAAAACGAATACCGGGAGGCGATCGACATTTACCGGGTCGCCTCCGAATTGATCGTCGATGAAATCGTCCCGGCAAACGGCTTGCGCCGGGTATTGGCGGAACGTTTACAGTTTTATGAATCCAAGAATATCGCCTTCAGCGAGAGAAAAAATCCGGTTTATCCTGTATAATGGTGGATGAAGGAGGGCAAGGCGGCTGCGGGGCCGTTTTGTCCTTGCGTAAAGATATCCGCGATTTCGGGTGAAAAGGATGAAGATCGGAATCATCGGTGCCGGATCCATCGGCCTGTTGTTCGCCTGCTGTTTGGGAGAACGGCATGACATTTATTTGTATTGCCGGACGGAGGAACAGGCGGCCAAAATCGGAAAAGAAGGAATCCTCCTCCGGGAGGGAGAAAGGGAAATCCGCTGCCGGGTGCGGCGGTCCGCCGCCGGATATGCGGGGGAGGATTTGGATTGCCTGATCGTCGCCGTCAAATCCTACCACCTCCCCGCTTTGGCGGGGGAACTGAAAAAAATTCCCGGCCGGATCCCCCTTCTTTTTTTGCAAAACGGGATGGGCCATCTTCCCTTTCTGGAAGGGCTTCCCCATCGGACGCTCATCCTCGGTTCCGTCGAACACGGCGCCATGCGTACGGAAGCCAACCGGCTGCATTTGAAGGGAAGGGGAGTGACGAGGGTTGCCCTGTTCCGGGGGGACCGGGAATTTTTCGCCAGGCTGGCCAAGGGGCTGGAGGTCCCCGGTTTTCCCTTCCTCGTCGAGGACGATGCGGAGGAAATGCTGGTACGGAAATTGCGGGTGAATCTGATCATCAATCCGCTGACCGCCCTCTTGCAGATCCCCAATGGGAAACTGGCGGAGAACCCTGATTTTTATCAGGCGGCCAGGAAGCTTTTTGACGAGGTTTTCGCCATCTTCCCCGCTGACGGCCGGGAGGAAACCTTCCGGCATGTCATGCAGGTTTGCCGGAACACGGCCGGAAACCGTTCTTCCATGTGGAAGGATTTGGCCGAGGGAAGAAGGACGGAGGCAGAGGCCATCCTGGGCTATGCCTTGGAAAAAGGGAAGGAAAGAGGAATCCGCGCTCCCATCCTGGAAACGCTGTATCTGCTGATCAAAGGGTTGGAACGGGAAAAGGTGGAGTAACCATGTCTTCCTTGATCGCATTTTTATTGGCTTTATTTATTTTTGCCCCATTTCTTCCGTTTTTTGCCATTTTCCTCGCCGCCAAACCGTTTTTTGGCGCCGAAGGATCCGTGAAGCTGGCGGCGGATTGTTCTTCCGTCTTTTTCATGCTGTCCGTCCATTTTTTGCTGCGGGAGATCTGGCCGAACCCTTTTCTTTTTCCGGCCGGAATCTTCCTGCTTTTCATTTCCGGCGGGATTTATGTATACTTGAAATGGAATGGAGAAATCCCGCTCGGAAAACTGTTGCGGAAGATTTGGCGGTTCGGCTTTCTCGTCTTTTTTGCCGCTTATGTTCTGCTCGTTTTCTTTGGACTCTTGTATAAAGGAATTGCCTACATATGATCACAGGATGTCGGGAAAGGAAGAACGCTATTGGAATTGCTCCATCTGAACGTTCCCTATGCGAAAAACCGGCTCGTCGGCGAATATCTGGCAGGCGAGGGTTCCTTTTTCCATTACCGGGATTGGAAGGGAAGCGAGAGCCGCCGCCGTTACCGGGAGCTGATGCAGCGGCGGTTCCAAAGGGAAGGGCTCAAGAACTGCATCGAAAAATATATGAAACAATTTTCCCCATCCCTTCCTTCGTCCGTGGAAAAAAACCTGGAAAAACTGGCCGATCCCCGAAGCGCGGTCGTCATTGCCGGCCAGCAGGCCGGGCTCTTGACCGGCCCCCTTTATACGATTCATAAAATATTATCCGTCCTCAGCCTCGCCCGGGAAAAGGAAAGGGAGTTGGGCGTGCCGGTGGTGCCCGTTTTCTGGATCGCCGGCGAGGACCATGACATCGGCGAAGTCAACCATGTTTATTACTTGGATAAGGGCAAATTGAAAAAGCATATTTATCGCCAAAAGCATCCGTTGGATAAACAGATGGTTTCAAAACGGCCGGTCGAGGGGGAAGAAATCCGCCGCTGGTACAGGGAATGGCTGAAACACTTCGGGGAAACGGAACATACGAAGGCGGTCTTGGCGTTTCTGGACGGTTTGACGGAACGGGTAACCACCTATACGGAATTTTTTGCGGCAATCATCCTTCATTTTTTCGGGAAATACGGACTCCTGTTCATCGATTCGGCCTACCCGGAATTGCGCCGGCTGGAAGGGGAGTATTTCGGACGGATCCTCGATGCCGGCCCCCGGCTGGCGGATGCCTTGACGGACCAACAAAACCTTCTTCAACAAATGGGATACGAAAAAATGATCGACACGAAGGCGGACTGTTTGCACCTGTTCTATGAACAGGACGGGAACCGCGTCTTGCTTTATTTCGACCGGGAGAGGGATGCCGCCTTCGGGGAGCGGGTGAAATTTTCTTTGGAAGAGCTGCGGTCCGTCGCGGAGCATCACCCGGAGAAATTGAGCAACAACGTGGTGACGCGGCCGCTCATGCAGGAATGGCTGTTTCCCGTATTGGCCTTCATCGGCGGCCCGGGGGAAATCGCCTACTGGGCGGAGCTGAAAAAGATTTTTGAACTTTTCGGAATGAACATGCCGCCGGTCGTCCCGAGGATCCAAATCACCCTCATCGAAAGGAATATCGCCAGCGATTTGGAAGACCTGTCCTTGTCCCTGGAAAAGGTGCTGAGGCAAGGCGTCGAAGAAGAGCTGGAAGAGCGAATCAACCGGCTGAAAGACCGGGAATTCCTCGGGTTCGTGGCGGAAAAGAGGGAGGAGATCTTCCGCATTTACCGGGAAGTTGCCGGCTATGCCCTGGCGAAAGATAAGGGGCTGGCGGAGATCGTGGAAAAAAATTCCCGCATCGTCCTTTCCCAGCTGGATTATTTGCAAAGCAAGGCGGAACAATCGATGCTGAGAAAACACGGGGAGCTTTTGGGAAAGTATATGCGGATCGAAAACTTCCTTCATCCCCTGGGCGGCTTTCAGGAAAGGTGTTGGAATGTCTTTTACTTCATCAACCTTTACGGCTTTTCCCTGATCGACGAACTCATGGAATTGCCCTTGGATTTTTCCGGACGCCATCACGCGGTGAAACTTTGATAACGCAGTTTCAAGGAGGCTGTCCCAAAGGCTGCAAATCGGCCTTTTTGGGCGCCTCTTTTTTGTTTTTCCGTTTGGCGCGAAAGAGCGCCTTTTTTTTATGCCGCCGCATGGTTGCCCGCGCAGGGGATGCGCGGCGCCGTGGGCGCCCGATCCTGCGGGGGGGGGAACGGCAGACTCCGCTACTTTCCGCGGTTGAGGGAATGCCGCTTATTGATAAAAATGGGACTTTTTGCTTATGAAAAGGAGGGGGAAAATACAGAAAAACAGGTGGAGAATTGTGGTGACTTATGGTAAATTAGTGGTATAAAGTGGAGGGATTATTCATGTTCATGGGTGAATACCGGCATTCCATTGATGCGAAAGGAAGGATCATCATCCCCGCCAAGTTCAGGGAAAACCTTGGCGATACTTTCGTTTTGACGAGGGGATTGGATCAATGTTTGTTCGGTTATCCCATGGACGAATGGAAAACGATCGAAGAAAAGATCAAATCCCTCCCATTGACCAAGAAAGATGCCCGTGCCTTTTCAAGATTTTTCTTTTCCGGGGCAACCGAGTGTGAAATTGACAAGCAAGGACGCGTGAATATTCCTTCCACTTTGATCCAATACGCCAAACTGGAAAAGGAATGCGTTGTTTTGGGAGTGTCGAACCGGATTGAAATTTGGAGCAAGGAAATTTGGGAAGAATACTTTAATGACTCGGAACAATCGTTCTCGGAAATCGCGGAAAACCTGATCGACTTTCATTTGTAGGCGAAATGCGCATGACAGCTCTGTTTGCATCGCAGAAAGTGAGGGAGACACTCCATGTTTGAACATTCGCCGGTTCTTTTGAAAGAAGCCGTGGAAGGATTGGATATTAAAGAAGACGGCATCTATGTCGACTGCACGTTGGGCGGCGGGGGGCACAGCGAAGAAATTGCCAAACGCCTCTCCGATAAAGGGAAGCTGTACGCCTTCGACCAGGACGAGCAGGCGGTGGAAAATGCCCGGGAAAGGCTTCGCCCTTACGGCCAGGTGGAAATCATCCGGGACAATTTCCGCCATCTGGAGGAACAGCTGGAAAAAAGGGGAATCAAAGCGGTTGACGGCATCCTGTACGACCTCGGCGTTTCTTCTCCCCAGCTCGATCAGCCGGAGAGGGGATTCAGCTACCAGCATGACGCCCCCTTGGATATGCGAATGGACCGGAGCCGGCCATTGACGGCGAAAACCATCGTCAACGAGTGGCCCTATGAAAAATTGGCGGAAATTTTTTTTCAATACGGGGAAGAGCGATTTTCCCGGCAAATCGCCCGCCGCATCGTCAAGGAAAGGGAAAGGAAACCGATCGAGACGACCTTTGAACTGGCCGGCATCATCAAGGACGCCATTCCCGCCCCGCTGCGAAGGAAGGGAGGACATCCGGCCAGGCGGGTCTTTCAGGCGATACGGATCGCCGTCAATGACGAATTGGCGGCACTGGAAGAATCTTTGGAGCAGGCCGTCCGGTTGCTGGGCGCAAAGGGCCGGGTTGCCGTGATTACCTTCCATTCCTTGGAAGACCGGATCTGCAAAAGGATTTTCAAAAAATACAGCGATGTTCCCGATTTGCCGAGGGGGCTGCCGGTCGTTCCCGAGGACAGGCAGCCGGTGTTGAAGATCGTCACGAAAAAGCCCGTACTTCCTTCGGAAGAGGAATTGGAAAGGAACCCGCGTTCCAGAAGCGCGAAATTGCGAATCGCCGAAAAACTGAAACAAAGCTGAGGGAGTTGGGATGATGAGCAACCTGGCGAGAAAATATCAATACCATCAGGAGCCGAGGCAGGAAGAATTAAAGGATATCCTCATTAAAAGCCGGAAGATTACCAAAGGGGAGAAATTGCTTTTCGCCCTGTTTCTTTCGGTCCTGTTTGTGCTGTCGGTGAAGCTGGTGGCCAATCAGGCGGCGATTTATGAAGTCAACCGGGATATCCAGAGAGTCGAAGCGAAAATAGAGGAACAGACCAAAATCAACGAGGATTTGCAGGCTCGGGTGAATGAATTGAGCGAATATAGCCGGCTGTTGAAAGAAGCGGAAAAATTGGGTCTCAAAATGAACGGGGACCGGGTGAAGGTTGTTCAGCACCGATGAAAAGAAAACGGGCGAACATGAATGTCGGGGCGGCCATTTTATTCGTCCTGTTTTGCCTGCTTTTTTTTATATTGACCTACCGTTTTTTCGTCATTCAATTGACAGGCCAGGTCGACGGAAGGGTGTTGGCGGAAAAGGCGGAAGAAAAATACGTGAAAAACCGGATCATCGATGCCTCCAGAGGACCGATCCTCGACCGGTCCGGTAATCCGCTGGCGATCGATACCACCACCTACAAATTGGCCGCCATCTTGGATCCCTCAGTTTCGAAAAATTCCAGCCGTCCCCTCCATGTCGTCGACCCGAAAAAAACCGCCGCCGAGCTTGCAAAATACATCCCGATGTCCGAGGAGGATATTTACCGGAGGCTGACGAAGGACGCCTTTCAAGTGGAGTTCGGAACCGCGGGCAAAAACCTTACGTACGAAACGAAGAAAAAAATCGAAAGCTTGCATTTGCCCGGCATCATTTTCCTGCGCGAGAAAAACCGCACGTACCCCAACGGCGTGTTCGCCTCCCATGTGATCGGCTACGCCGCCTATGCCAAAAACGAGGAAGACGGCACGGAAAGACTGACCGGGCAAATGGGCCTGGAAAAAAGCCTGGACAAGTATTTGTCCGGCACCCCGGGAAAGATTCAGTATAAAAGCGACGTATGGGGCTTTGTATTGCCCGGCAGCGAAAAAAACGTCATCCCCCCCTCCCAGGGTGCGCGGGTGTATTTGACCCTCGACAAAAAGATTCAAAGCTTTTTGGAAGACGCCTTGACCCAGGTGGATGAGGAATACAAGCCGACGAAGATGATCGGAATCGTGGCCGATGCCAAGACGGGAGCCATTTTGGCCATGTCCCAGCGCCCTTCCTTCGACCCGAACACGCGGGAAGGCATCGAGGAAAACTGGCACAATATCGCCGTGGAAGAACAATATGAACCGGGTTCGACAATGAAGGTTTTCACGCTGGCGACCGCCGTCGAAGAGGGCGTTTTCAACCCGAATGAGACATTCCGTTCGGGGCAATACAGAGCGCAGGGAGGAGTCATCCGGGACCATAACGGGACCGGGTGGGGAGAAATCACCTTTCTGGAGGCGGTCCAACGCTCTTCCAACGTGGGCTTCGCCTATCTGCTGGAAAAGATCGGAACGGAAACCTTCAGGAAGTATTTGGACAAGTTCCGCTTCGGCGTGCCGACGGGGATCGAATTGCCGAATGAGGCGTCGGGAACGATTCAATACAAGTGGCCGCTGGATAAGGTGTCCACCGCCTTCGGGCAGGCCACGTCCGTCACCGCCATCCAGCTCGTCCAGGCCATGACGGCGATCACCAATGACGGGAAAATGATGAAGCCGTACATCATCGATCGGATTGTGGACGCTTCCGGCAAAACGATCCGGAAGAACGGACCGCAGCAAGTCGGGCAGCCGGTTTCCGCCGCCACCGCCAAGAAGGTTTTGGACATTTTGGAAACGGTCGTTACTTCCGAAAAGGGGACGGGGCAGCGGTTCAACATCGAAGGCTACCAGGTCGCGGGAAAAACGGGAACGGCCCAAATCTACAAGAGTGGGGAAGGGTACATGAGCGGATGGGACAATTATCGCTTCTCCTTCCTCGGCACCGCCCCGAAGGACGATCCCCGGCTGATCGTCTACGTCATGATCCAGCAGCCCGATTTGAATGAACAGGAATTCGAACAAGGTTCGGTTCCCGTATCAAAAGTGTTTAACCAAGTGATGAAAAACAGCCTTCAATATTTGAACATCAAGCCGGAGAATCAGGCTCAAGAAAAGGAACGGACAACGGCAGTGCCCGACGTGACGGGAGAAACGGTGAGCCGGGCCGAAAGCCTGATCAGGGAGAGCCTGCTGGAACCCGTCGTGATCGGGGACGGGAACACGGTGAAGGCCGTATATCCGAATGCGGGAGAGCGATTGCTGGAGAAGGAAAAGGTGATCGTCGTTGCCGACGGCAAATTGGTGATGCCCGATTTGACCAACTGGTCCAAGCGGGATTGCGTGAAACTGATGCAGGCGGCAGGCCTCAAATTTTCGATGGAAGGGGAGGGCTATGTCGTCCGGCAGTCGGTAAAGCCCGGCACCCCCGTCGATCCTTCCGCGGAAATCAAATTGGAATTCCAAGTTCCGGAAAATGTTTTTGCCCCCCGGGATGAAGGGGGAAATGAAGATCCGGGCGGACCGTAAATCCCGTCCTCCCCGGGACGGTCCGCAAAGGTTCCGTTCTATAAAAAAAATACAAGCATATATTAGAACGAGCCCATCGGGAAGGAGGTTCGTTCTTTTTTATGCGCGTTTCCCAAGTGACGGTGCGGAAAAGGCTCCTGCTCGTCCTGATCTTCGGAATCCTCTTTTTTTTCCTGTTGGCCTTCCGCCTCGGCTATGTTCAATTCGTCCTGGGGAACATGCTGACGGATAAGGCGAAGGATTCCTGGAGCCGCGAGATTCCCTTCGAACCGAAGCGGGGAATGATTGTAGACAGGAACGGGACGCCGCTGGCCACGAACGTCAGCGCCCCCACGGTATACGTGATTCCGAGACAGGTGGACAACCCGGCGGAGACGGCCGAAAAGCTGGCGGAAGTTTTGGCGATGCCGAAGGAAAAGGCTTATCGGCATGTTACGAAAAAAACGATGATTGAACGGATCCCCGAAGGGAGGAAGATTTCCGAAGAAAAGGCCAGGCAGCTTCGGCAAATGAATTTAAAGGGGGTTTACATCGCCGAGGATTATAAACGCTACTACCCTTACGGCACCCTTTTGTCCCATGTCCTCGGGTTTACGGGGATCGACAACCAGGGATTGTCGGGGCTGGAGCTGGCGTACGATAAGCAGCTCGCCGGGAGCAGGGGTTCGGTCCAATTTTATTCCACGGCAAAAGGGGAAAGGATGGAAGAGATGGCCGATGAATACCGGCCCCCGGTCGACGGCCTCGATTTAAAATTGACGATCGACGTCCGGATCCAGATGATCCTCGAACGGGAATTGGACGCGGCCCAAACCCAATATTCTCCGGACGGATTGATCGCCATCGCCATGGATCCCGATTCCGGGGAAATCCTCGGGATGGCTTCAAGGCCCAACTTCAATCCTTCTGATTATCAGAACGTCCCGCCGGAGGTGTATAACCGGAATTTGCCGATCTGGAGCACCTATGAACCGGGTTCGACCTTCAAGATCATCACCCTGGCGGCGGCCCTCGAAGAAGGCAAGGTGGATTTGGAGCATGATCCTTTTTTCGACCCGGGATACGTGACGGTTGCCGGGGCCCGGCTTCACTGCTGGAAAAGAGGGGGGCACGGCAGCGAAACCTTTTTGGAAGTGGTCGAAAATTCCTGCAACCCGGGATTTGTGGAATTGGGAAACCGGGTCGGAAAGGAAAAGCTTTTCCAATACATCCGGAACTTCGGTTTCGGCGCGAAAACGGGGATTGACTTGAACGGGGAAGGAAAGGGGATCCTCTTTTCCCTCGACCGCGTCGGCCCGGTGGAGCTGGCGACTACCGCCTTCGGACAAGGGGTGTCCGTTACCCCGATCCAGCAGGTGACGGCGGTGGCGGCCGCTGTCAACGGCGGCACCCTGTACCAGCCCTATATCGCCAAGGAATTGATCGACGGCGAAAAGGGAGAAACGGTCATGCGGAAGACGCCGGTCGCCAAACGGAAGGTGATCTCCGAGAAAACATCGGCGGAGGTGCGGTACGCGCTCGAAAGCGTCGTGGCCAAAGGGACAGGGAAGAAGGCCTACGTGGAAGGATACCGGGTCGGAGGCAAGACGGGGACGGCGCAGAAGGCGAAGGACGGCCGATATTTGGAAAACAACTATATCGTTTCCTTCATCGGTTTTGCGCCCAGCGACGACCCGGAAATCGTCGTCTATGTGGCGGTGGACAATCCGAAAGGAGTGATCCAGTTCGGGGGGACGGTGGCGGCGCCCATCGTCGGACGCATTATCGAAGATACCATGCCGATTCTCGACGTGGACCGGCGAAAGGAGCAAATCGACAAGGAATGGACGTGGCCGGATCCGAAAATGGTGGAAGTCCCCTCCTTGATCGGGATGACGAAAGAGGAGATCTTCCAGCAGATGTTCAACTTAAAACTGGAAGTGAACGGAAGCGGAGGAAAGGTGATCCGGCAGTCTCCCGAACCGGGGACGAAGGTGGAAGAGGGATCGACGGTCCGCATCGTATTGGATGACGGGAGTTAGGCCATGAATCTTGACGGCTTTGGGACGGTGGAAAAGGCCGGGAGCGGCGAAAGGGTTTTCGGGAAAGGAAGGCGGGGAAAGCGCTTGGGAAGCAGCTGTCTGTCCGCATAGAGAAAGAACGGTTTTTTAAGCCGTATCCAGGCCCGCTCGCTCTTCCGGCATCACCTGTTGCGACGGGAAACGGGAACATCCGTCCGCCCGATTCCCGTCGCGACCGTCCGGGCCGGCGGCTTCCCGCCGGGGTTTCCCGAAAGAAGCGGGGGGAATGGAAGGCGACGGGAAGCCTTTCCATATGAAAGAATAGGCGGATGGAAGAATATATTGTATGGAATGAAGGTTCAAACCGACCGGCAAAAATTATGGCAGAAACGAAGCTGCGCGGGGAGCGCGCTTCGGGGGCGGACGCCCTCCGGAAAACCTTCCGGGAACCGCCGGAGGAAGTTCCGGGGCCGTCACAAGACAAGATGATTTTGCCTTTTCCGGCACGGTCCCTTTGGCAAGGCCGGAAGGAGGAAACGGGAATCCTCATGCGGCATTCTTCTTTTGTGTTCCGGATCCCCGAAGAATGGGGAAGCTTCCATACAGGCAGGGGTTCTCCGGGATCTACGCCGCGGGGATCGGCCGGCAAGATGCCGATCGCGGTTTCATACCGGAAGTCTTTGAAACAAATCAAAACCGTTGCCGAGCAACCGAAGATCAGCCATTTTCCCCCTTTCCGCCCCGGAGGGGATCCGCCTGCCTCCGCCGGGGTTTGCTCCCTGCGGAAATCCGCCATCGATCATTCCGCGGCTCATCGGCGGCTTGCTTTTTTGAAAAATATGTTCGGAGGAGACGTTCTTCCCTTGGATGCCCTTTGCCTTGCGGCTTTTTTCGCGAACATCCGGTCAAGCCGGAAACGCCTCTTTCCGGGAAAAACACCGCGAAAAAACGAATGTTTTTCAAAAAAGGCCGGGCGGAAAAAAGGTTCCCTGGGAAATTTCGATAGCCTTTGCCCCTTTTTTGATGTAAAATGAAAGGTGCGATTTTTTAAGATAACAGTAAACCCCAAGGAGATGTCCATATGAAGCTCCAGGAATTGCTGCAAGTTCTCCCTTTCTATAAAATCTTCCATTCATCCGATCCGGAAATCCTTTCCTTGGAAAATGACCACCGAAAGGTTAAAAAGGGAAGTCTGTTTTTCTGCATCGAAGGGACAAAGACCGACGGCCACCGGTTTGCCCGGGAAGCGGTCGATAACGGGGCGGCGGCGGTCGTCGCCAAACGGCCGCTGCCCCTGAATGTGCCGGTCGTCGTCGTCAATGACACCGCCCGGGCCATGGCCGTTATGGCCGATGCCTTTTACGGCCAACCGAGCCATTCCCTCCGGGTCATCGGCATCACCGGGACGAACGGAAAGACGACCGTCAGCCATATGATCGACCAAATCTTCCGCTCCGTCCGTCAAAAAACCGGCCTGATCGGCACCCTGTATGTGAAAATCGCCGAGGATACCTATGAAACGAAAAACACGACCCCCGATTGCCTGACTTTGCAAAAACACCTCCATGAAATGAAAAAACGGAACGTGGCGGTCGTGACGATGGAAGTTTCTTCCCACGCCCTGGACCAGGGCCGGGTACGGGGCATCGATTTCGACGTGGCCGTCTTTACGAATCTTACCCAGGACCATCTGGATTACCATCGAACGATGGATGAGTATCTGCGGGTGAAAAGTTTATTGTTTTCCCAACTCGGCAACCATTATAATGGGAAAAGGAAAAAATTTGCCATCCTCAACAAGGATGACGGCGCCGCCGACTTATTGGCAAGATCCACCTCCGCCCATGTCCTCACCTACGGGATAAAAGGGGATGCCGATGTCCGCGCGGAAGCGATCCGCTATTCCAACCGCGGCATGTGCTATCGGGTGATCACCCCCGTGGGCGAGGAGACGGTGGAAATGAAATTGATCGGGGAATTCAACGTATACAATTCCTTGGCCGCCGTCGCCTGCGGGATCGCCTGCGGGCTGAAGCTCGAAGAAATCGTGGATGGCTTAAGGGATTTCCGGTCCGTGCCCGGCCGGTTTGAACTGGTCGACTGCGGCCAGCCGTTTCCCGTCATCGTGGATTACGCCCATACGCCGGACAGCTTGGAAAACGTGTTGAAGACGATCCGCTCCTTCGCAGAAGGAAGGATCTTCGTCGTCGTCGGCTGCGGCGGCGACCGGGACCCGAAAAAGCGGCCGATCATGGCCCAAGTCGCCTGCCGATACGGAACCGATCCGATCTTTACTTCCGACAATCCCCGTTCAGAAGATCCGCTGAAGATTTTGGCGGATATGGAAGCCGGCGTCCGGGGGCTGCATTATGAAATCATCCCCGACCGGAAAGAAGCGATCGGCCGGGCCATCAGCCAGGCTTCTTCCGGCGACGTCGTCCTCATCGCGGGGAAGGGCCACGAAACCTATCAAATTGTCGGGGACCGGGTGTTCGAATTCGACGACCGGCTCGTGGCCAAACAATGCATCGAAGACCGGTTGAAAAAAGACAGGCTGGCGTAATGTGGAAAGAGAGGGTTTGATAAAGATGGAACAATCGATGCTGTATACGATGCTCATCGCCTTTTTCACCGCCGTCCTTCTCTCTCCCGGGATGATCAAATTGCTCAAGAGATTGAATTTTGGACAAAGCATCAGGGAAGAAGGCCCCAAAACCCATCAAAAAAAATCGGGGATCCCGACGATGGGCGGATTGGTCATTTTGTCGGCCACCCTGATTTCATCCCTTTTCATGACGGCCTATTTTTATGGAATCGGTCCGGAAACCCTGTTATTGATATTTGTCACCTTCGCTTTCGGGCTGCTCGGATTTCTCGACGATTTTATCAAAGTCGTATTCAAGCGCAATCTCGGGCTGACATCCGGACAAAAATTTCTCGGGCAAATCGCCATTTCCCTCGTCTTCTATCTGGTGCTCCGTTATTACGGTTTTTCCGATACGGTCAAGATCCCGGGGGTCGATTATTCCCTTCCCCTCGGCTGGCTCTATGCCCCCTTTGCCGTTTTTTGGCTCGTCGGTTTTTCCAACGCGCTAAACTTGACGGACGGGCTGGACGGCCTGCTGTCCGGTACGGCGGCCATCGCCTTCGGCGCCTACGGGATCCTGGCCTGGTACCAGGGACAATATGAAGTCGCCCTTTTCGCCGTCGCCGTGGTCGGCGCCGTTTTGGGGTTTCTCGTCTTCAACGCCCATCCGGCCAAGGTCTTCATGGGGGATACCGGCTCCTTGGCCTTGGGGGGATCGCTGACCGCCATCGCCCTCTTGACGAAATTGGAGCTTCTGCTCCTGATCATCGGCGGCGTGTTCGTCATCGAGACGTTGTCGGTCATCCTGCAAGTCATATCTTTTAAAACGACCGGCAAGCGCATCTTCCGGATGAGCCCGCTCCATCACCATTACGAATTATCCGGCTGGTCGGAATGGCGGATCGTCGCCACCTTTTGGACGGCCGGCCTGTTGTTTGCAGCTTTGGGAATATACATAGAGGTGTGGTTATGAGATACGCGGATTATAAGGGCAAGAACGTACTGGTGCTCGGCCTGGCCAAAAGCGGCGTCAGCGCCGCCCTTTTATTGGAAAAACTCGGGGCGCGCGTTCTGGTAAACGACGTAAAGCCCCTTTCCGAAAGCGAGGAAGCGGAAAAACTGCTGGAACGAAAGATACGGGTGATCGGCGGCACCCACCCCGTCTCCCTCTTCGATGAGGAAGACTTCGACCTGGTGGTCAAAAATCCGGGAATCCCGTACCGGAATCCGATGGTCCGCCGGGCGCAAGAGCTCGGCATTCCAGTCATCACCGAAGTGGAGCTGGCCTATCAGATCTCGGAGGGGGAGTTCATCGGCATTACCGGAACGAACGGGAAAACGACGACCACGACGTTGATTTACGAGATGCTGAAGGAGGGCGGGCTTTCCCCGTTGATCGCGGGGAACATCGGGCTGGTCGCCTGCGAGGTGGCCCAGGAAGCCCGCCGGGATCAGCCGATCGTCACCGAATTGTCCTCGTTCCAATTGGCGGGCATCGACCGGTTCCGGCCGAAAATCGCCGTGATCACCAATATTTATGACGCCCATGCGGATTTCCACGAAACGAGGGAGAACTATGTCAGCGCCAAGAAAAACATCACGAAAAACCAATTGGAAAGCGACTTTTTGATCGTGAACGATTCCGTTCCGGAATGCAGGGAGATCGCCGAAAGTTCCCGGGCGAACGTCATCCCCTTTTCCGCGGAAAAATTTCTTGAAGAAGGGGCGTCCGTAAAGGACGGCTTTATCTGTTTTCGCGGGGAAAGGGTAGCGGCCGTGAAGGATGTGGCCCTGCCGGGCAGGCACAATCTGGAAAACGTCCTGGCGGGCGTGGCGGCGTGCAAATTATTGAACGTCCCGAACGAAAGCATCGCGAAGGTCCTCAAAACCTTCCGGGGCGTCAAGCATCGCCTCCAATTTGTGAAAAACGTGAACGGCCGGCTGTTTTACAACGATTCGAAGGCGACGAACATCCTTGCGACAAAAACCGCTTTAAGCAGCTTTGACCGGCCCGTGATTTTGCTCGCGGGCGGGCTGGACCGGGGATATGATCTGTCCCCGCTCATCCCCTCCTTGAAAAACGTCAAAGCGTTGATCAGCTTCGGGCAAACGAAACATCAGCTGAGGGAAATCGGCGAGAAGGCAGGGATAGAAAAGCTGGCGGTTGTCGATAATGTGGAAGAAGCGGTGAAGAAGGCCTACGATTTTTCGGAAAGCGGCGATGTCATCCTCCTTTCTCCGGCCTGCGCCAGCTGGGATCAATACAAAAGTTTCGAAGAAAGAGGGGACATCTTTATCGAAGCCGTGCATAGATTAGAATAGAGGCTTGTCGAAACAATAACCGCGGATGGGGTGTTTCCTTTGCCGGCCAAACGATCTCCGGATTTTCTTCTCGTCCTCCTCATTTTGTCTTTGCTCGCTTTCGGGCTGATCATGGTTTACAGCGCCAGCGCCGTTTGGGCGGATTATAAATTCGGCGATTCCTTTTACTTCGTCAAGAGGCAGCTGCTGTTCGCCCTCATCGGGGTCATGGCGATGTTTTTTCTCATGAATATCGACTATTGGACATGGCGTTCCTGGGGGAAATTGATCCTGATCTTTTGTTTCCTCCTCCTGGTGCTCGTGTTGATCCCGGGAATCGGGACGGTGCGGAACGGATCGCGAAGCTGGATCGGCGTCGGGGCTTTTTCCGTCCAGCCGTCGGAATTCATGAAATTGGCGATGATCCTTTTCTTGGCAAAATATTTGGCCGAAAACCAGAAGAAAATGACTTCCTTTGCCAAAGGGCTCCTGCCGACCTTGCTGCTCGTGATGTCGGCCTTCGGTCTCATCATGCTGCAGCCGGACCTGGGAACGGGAACGGTGATGGTGGCCACCTGCGTCCTCATGATTTTCGTCTCGGGCGCCAGGATTATCCATTTTCTGTTGCTCGGCATGGCCGGCATTGCCGGTTTCGTCCTCCTCATCCTGTCGGCGCCCTACCGGATTCAGCGGATCACGGCCTTTCTCGATCCTTGGCAGGATCCTTTGGGGAACGGGTTCCAAATCATCCAATCCCTCTTCGCCATCGGGCCGGGAGGGCTTTTCGGCCTCGGGCTTGGACAAAGCCGGCAAAAATTTTTCTATTTGCCCGAACCGCAAACGGATTTCATTTTTGCCATCGTCGCCGAGGAACTGGGCTTTATCGGCGCCTCCTTCGCCCTGCTTCTGTTTGCCTTGCTGCTGTGGCGGGGCATCCGGACGGCCATCAACGCCCCGGATCTGTACGGCAGCTTTCTGGCGGTCGGGATCATCGCCATGATCGCCATCCAGGTGATGATCAACATCGGGGTCGTCATCGGCCTGATCCCCGTAACGGGCATCACCCTTCCCTTTTTCAGTTACGGCGGTTCGTCGCTGACGCTGACCCTCATGGCCGCGGGCATCCTTTTGAATATCAGCCGCCACGCGAAAATCTAGTTGAAAAAACTGCCGAAAGTTCCGAAAAAAGAAGAGGAGGTTTCTTTTTTTCTTGGACGGAATTACTAGCACCAAGGAGTGAAAAGGTTTATAATGGTTGTATTATTGATGATGGCTGGTGTTTATGCGTGCGCACAAGAAATCGATTGAAACCGATAAAAACAAAATATTTCCGTCCCGAAATCACACATTGCCCGGATTGTGGTGAAAAATTGAGATATTGCCACCCTGTTTGGAGAAAAACCATATCTACCCTTAAAGGGGAATACAAAATTGTAAGTAAGGGTTATCGATGTGAAAATCCCTCATGTGCGAATACAGTCGTTTTTCGCTCCGCGGAAGCTGAACATTTGACGATAAAACATCTTACCTATGGATTTGATGTGATTGCTTACATCGGTCATTTACGTTTCCAGGAACATAAAACAAGATCAGAAATCGCCGCTATTTTGGCGCAAAAAAGGTGAAAATCTCGGAAAGAGAAGTTCAAAAATTATATGAGCGCTATGCCTTATTCCTCCGTTCAGATGTCAAAGAGGCGGTAAAAGATGCTCTGAACCAAGTGGTTTCTGAACATGGCGGGATCATTTTATCCATTGATGGTGTTCAACCGGAAAAGGGGAATGAAACCCTATACGTAATTCGTGAAGTACTGAGTGGAATGATCTTAGCAGCCAAAAATTTAAAAAGCAGTGCAACCCAAGAGCTGAAGAATTTCATTCAACCCATTTTGGAATGGGATTATCCAATCATTGGGTTTATCAGTGACGGCCAGCAGTCGCTCCGAATGGCGATTGAGGAGCTGGCTCCTCATGTTCCCTATCAATATTGTCAATTTCATTATTTTAAAGATATCGCCAAACCTTTAGTTGAGAAGGATCGCAAACTAAAAACCAATATGAAAAAGAAATTGCGGGGGATACGAGATCTTGAACGCAAAATTGCGGATTTGCCAGCGGAATCCAAGGAACGGGAAGTGGCTTCCGCTTACGTATCAGCGATACGTTCGGTTTTGTTAGAAGACGGAAAAGAACCATTTGAATTGCCAGGCATGCGAGTTTTTGAACGATCTGAAGCCATCAAAAAATCGATTCAAAGATGTCTGGATAAAAAGGGGGAGCCTTCTGCTTCAAAGGCTGTTCGGAATAATCAAAATTGTCGACGACTTTAAAAAGGAATATCAACAGGTCAAGTGCTGGTACATATCTTTTCAAAAAATCGCTGAAATATTGGAACCATCCGATAAGAAAACAAGCGCTTGGGTAGAAAAAAGGTTGAAACAATACTTAAAACAAATCGAAGCACATCTGACAGACGAAAACGATGTTCCATTTGTACAAAATTTGAAGAGCTACAGTAAAGGGTTTTGGAAAGGTCTTTTCACCTTTTATGATCACCCGATGATTCCTCGAACCAATAATGAGTTGGAATTATTCTTTCGAAAAATAAAGCAAAAGCACCGTAGAATAACCGGAAGCCGCACATGGAATCGTTATATTATCCGCCATGGAGAAAACATCGTCTTTGTAGAGAATGTGAAGAATCAAAAGGAAGCCATACAACTCATGCAAAAAGTAAATTATGAGGAATACAAAAAAACAGAAAAGGAATGGAAAAAAAGGTTAGCTGAACAGGTCAAACAATGGAGATTTAAACGAGATCCAAATGTTTATTTAAGCCAAGTGGAAAAGACATGGATAGGGCATAACTAACCTTTGGTGTTAGTTATGCCGTCCAAGTTTTTTTTCGTTTTTTTCATTTTCATTAAAGGATGATAATATTTCTCCGCATCCATTTCCTTTTCCGAATAATATAGTAGAATAGTAAAGAATTCTATTTTCTTTGAGGTGAACCACAGTATGAGGCTGGTTGTCAGCGGCGGGGGAACGGGCGGCCATATCTACCCCGCATTGGCTTTCATGAAGACGGTGAGGGAAGCCGACCCGAATGCGGAGTTCCTGTATATCGGAACGGAAAAAGGCCTGGAAAAATCCATCGTCGGGAAAGAAAACATCCCGTTCGAGACGATCGAGATATCCGGTTTCAAGCGGAAACTCTCCCCCGACAACGTGAAAACCGCGATCCAATTTCTTCGCGGGGTAAGAAGAAGCAAAGCGCTTTTGAAACGGTTCCGGCCCGACATCGTGATCGGCACGGGGGGCTACGTCTGCGGACCGGTGGTCTATGCCGCCCACCGGCTGGGCATTCCCACGATGATCCACGAACAAAACAGCGTCCCCGGGCTGACCAACAAGTTCTTGAGCCGTTATGTGGATAAAATTGCCATATCCTTTGCCCAATCGGCCCGGTATTTTCCGGAGGAAAAGACGGTTTTGACGGGGAATCCCCGGGCGACGGAAGTGCTCGGCTTCGACGGGAAGAAGGGCTTGGAAAAACTCGGCCTGGCGCCGGACAAAAAGACCGTCCTCATTTTTGCCGGAAGCCGGGGGGCAAGGCCCATCAATGAAGCCGTCCTTCAGGCCCTTCCCCGCTTTGCCGAAAAGGATTACCAAATTTTATACGTGACCGGCGAAGTCCATTTTGAAGCGGTCTATCAACATTATGCGGCCGCCGGCGGACCGAAGAACGTTTTCGTCAAGCCTTTCCTTCACGAGATGCAGGAAATATTGTCCGGGGCCGATCTCGTCGTTTCCCGGGCCGGAGCGACGACCATTGCGGAAATCACTTCATTGGGATTGCCGGCCATCCTGATCCCGAGCCCCTACGTGACGAACAACCATCAGGAAAAGAACGCCATGATGCTTCAGGAAAAGGGCGCGGCCAGAGTCATTCTGGAGAGGGAGCTCGACGGCGGCAAACTGGCGGAAGAAATCGACAAAATCTTATTTGACGAAAACAGGCTGGAAGAAATGAAGAAGGCGTCCAAATCGCTAGGGATCGGGGACGCCGCCCGGAGGATGTACCGGCTGGCGGAAGAGATGGTCCGATCCGCATCCGGGAAAAAGAAATCGTGATATTTAGACAAGCTTTTTCCCTTTTGGGCGGATTGGTAGAAAATCGAAAGAAAATCGTATATTTTCCATGGTTTCTAACCCGTGCGCCTGTGCTATTATAATAATATGAAACATAGAATCGGGATCTTGCTGTAACGCAATCGGCAAAATCGGCCGTTTATTTTTCTTTATTATGCTTCCGTTCACGCACGGCGTTAGCAGGGGCCGCACGGTGCCCAGCGAGGTGGATTCATTGGCGGGTAAAGTTGTTTCGATCGAGGACCGCATACCGAAATTAAAGCAGCAGCGAAGAAAGAAAACGAACCGCAAAATCCTGATGTTTATCGTCCTTTTTTTTCTTCTCCTCCTGGTTGTCGCCTATTTTTATTCCCCGTTGAGCCGGGTGGGACAGATTACCGTTACCGGCCAGGAAGCGGTGTCCGAGGAAACGGTCATCGAAAAGAGCGGGATCACGGACAAAGATTTGATTTGGACGCTGCAGAAAAAAAAGATCAGGGATGCGCTCCAATCCATTCCGGAAATCAAAAGCGTTTCGATCCGTCTGAAATATCCCAACCGCCTTTTTATTCATGTGAAAGAATACGAGAGAATCGCTTTGGTCAAAAGCGGAAACCGTTTCTATTCCCTGCTGGAAAACGGCGGGCTGTCCGCCAATACGGAAGGCATCGACGGCCCGGTTTTATCCGGTTTCGACGGGTCGGAGAAGCGGCTGAAATCCGCCGCCGGCCAGCTGAAGAAGATCCGGCCGGAGATCCGCAATTCCATTTCAGAGATGATTTACGCCCCCAAGGAAACCGACGCCAACCGGGTCGTCCTGTATATGAACGACAGCTATGAAGTGCACGGGACGCTGCGGACGTTGGCGGAAAAGATGAATTATTACCCCGACCTTGTGAAACAAATCGATCCGAAAGTAAAAGGCGTCATCGATTTGGAGGTTGGGTTGTTTTTCCAGCCCTATCATGGGGGATCGAGCGGGGAGGATGGCGAGACAGGTGAAAACTAACCGGGTCATTTTTTCCCTCGTCTGTCTGGTCCTTGGATTTCTGGTGGCCTACTCGTACCAGCTCACCCAAAGGGAAGAAAAGGCCGCGCCTTTGACGGACAGCCAGTGGAAAAAAACCGTCGAACTGCGGAATGAACTGATCGCAGAGGAGAAAAAAAACCGGGAATTGGCGGAAGAATTACATATAAAACAAAACGAAGTTTTGCAGTTCGAAAAAAAGCTGGCCGATGAGGAAAAGGTGCTGTCCGGGATGGCGGAAGAAGCGGAACAGCTCCGCAGATACCTGGGCAAGGTGAAAGTCTCGGGAAAAGGGCTCATCGTTACCCTGGATGACGGAAAGTATCCCTATGAAGGGGATGTCAACAATTACATCGTCCATGAACACCATATTTTTAAAGTGGTGAACGAATTGTACCTTTCCGGCGCCTACGCGGTTGCGATAAACGGCCAACGGCTGACCCGCCGTTCCTACATCGTGTGCAACGGCCCCGTCATCACGGTGGACGGCAAACAGTTCCCCGCCCCCTTTGTGATCACCGCCCTCGGCGATCCCGACGTGCTGGAAAAGGCGCTGAACATGAGGGGAGGCGTAAAGGATCAACTGGTCAGCGAAAACATCGTGGTCAAGATTGAAAAAAGCAATTCCGTGGAAATGGAACCGATCCTCGGCGATCATCCTTCATGACAACCGCGGGAAATCAGGTGAAATCATGAAAAATCGGGACAAGATCAATTTTACGCTGATCTCCCTTTTGATCGGGTTCATGCTGGCCGTCCAGTTCCAATCGACCAAGGAAAATGAAACCAGGGACACGAGGGATATGTGGGAAATCAGGGAGGATTATTTGAAGGCGAAGGAATTGGAGGCGAAGCTGCATCAGGAGATCCGGAAGCAGGAAGAACTTTTGGCGGCCTACCAAACGGATGAAGAGTACGGAAAGCAGAAGGCCCTGGAAGAAACCCTCCGGGAACTGCGGGAGGAAGCCGGGCTGACGGAAAAAAAAGGACCGGGCATCATCATCACGCTGAAGCCGGTCGATTACATACCGGATGATATGCCCGCCGATGTGCAAGTCACCCCGGAAGTGTTGCGCAGGCTGATCAATGAATTGAATATGTACGGCGCCAAGGACATCGCCATCGCCGGGCAGCGGGTGGTCAATTCCACGACGATCCGGGAAATCCAGGGGGAAACGAAGATCGACGGCTATCCCCTCCGCCGTTTTCCGATCGAGATCAAGGTGCTCGCGGAGGACGAGGAAGGGGCGGAAAAGCTGTACAGCAGGATGCAAATCTCCACGATCCCGGATGAATTTTTCATCGACAATTTGGAAGTGACCTTTTCCGAACCGAAGGAAATGATCGAAATCCCGGCCTACACCAACCCCATCCGGTTCGGCGCGGAAACGATAAAGGAAGAAGGGGAGCGATAAAGATGTGGCTTCCGATCCTCGGCTTGGCCATCGGCATCGCTTTGGGGCTGCTGACGGACATCCGGATACCCGAAGAGTACGCCAATTACCTGTCGATCGCGGTTTTGGCGGCCTTCGATACCTTGATCGGGGGCATTCGGGCCCAATTGCAGAACGTTTACGACGAGAAAATCTTTGTCTCCGGATTTTTTTTCAACATTCTCCTCGCCATCGGCCTGGCTTTTCTCGGCGTCCATCTCGGGGTCGACCTGTATCTGGCGGCCATCTTCGCCTTCGGCGTCCGGCTGTTCCAGAACATCGCCGTCATCCGGAGAATCCTGATATCCAAATGGTCCGTCTCCGTAAAAAAAAATAAAATTATGACGAAATAAAAAGGAAAAGGACGAATAAAGGCGAACTATTCTTTAATGGGGAAACGGGCCGATGCGGCTGTTTCAAATCCACGAAGGAGGTGCCACTCGATGAACAGCAATGGGATTTTCGTCAGTCTGGACATCGGAACGTCCACGGTTAAGATGATTATCGGGGAGATGTCCAACGACTCGTTAAACATAATCGGGGTTGGCAATGTGAAGTCCGAAGGGTTAAAAAAGGGCTCCATTGTTGATATAGATCATACCGTCCAGTCGATCAGACGGGCCGTCGAGCAGGCGGAACGGATGGTCGGAATGGAAATCCGCAAAGTCATTGTCGGTATCCCCTGCCATCATATTTCCCTCATCGATTGCCACGGCGTCGTCGCCGTTTCCGGGGAAAACCGGGAAATAACCAACGAGGACGTGCTGCGGGTCATCGATGCCGCCCAAGTGATTTCCATCCCTCCGGAGAGGGAGATCATCAACGTCATCCAAAAACAATTCATTGTCGATTCGCGAACCGACATCCACGATCCCCGCGGAATGATCGGAGTCCGGCTCGAAATGGAAGGCCTTCTCGTTACGGGATCAAAGACGGTCCTATTGAACATACTCCGCAGCGTGGAAAAGGCGGGCCTCGAAATCGTCGATATCGTCCTTCAGCCGCTTGCCTCCGGCGAGATCGCCATCTCCCAGGATGAAAAAAACCTGGGCTCCGTCCTCGTCGACATCGGCGGCGGTTCGACGAGCATTTCCTATTTTGAAGACGGCTATTTGCAAGGAACAAGCCTGCTTCCGATCGGCGGCGACAATATCACCAAGGATCTTTCCATCGTCCTGCGCACGACGACGGAAGCGGCGGAGCAGATCAAAGTGAAGTACGGGCACGCCTTTTATGAATTGGCATCGGCGGATGTGCAATTTTCCTATCCGGTCATCGGCAGCAATCAGCAGCAGCAGACGACCCAGATGGATATTGCGGAAATTATCGAAGCCCGTTTGGAAGAAACGTTTTTTTTGGTGCAGGACGAATTGCGGAAGATGGGCGTCAAGGATGTTCCCGGCGGCTACGTGTTGACGGGGGGGACCGCCAATATCGACGGGATTTTGGAGCTGGCCCAGTCCGTTTTCCAAAACCGGGTCCGCATCGCCATTCCCGATTATATTGGCGTGAGGGAACCCCAATATACGACGGCCGTCGGTATTATAAAATATGCTTACAAATCCGCCAAAATGCAAGGGAAGCTGCTGACGGATTCCGTTTTGCCAATGGAATCGAAAGAAAAGCGGACAGCGAAATCTCACGCGAGGGCGAAAGAAAATGTTTCGCCGAGCTTTTCCGCCAGGATGAAACAATTCTTTGGCTCTTTCTTCGAATAATCATTCCTTGTAACGAAAAAGGACTTAGGAGGATTTCACATGCTGGACTTTGAGACTTATGTGGATCAATTAGCGACGATCAAAGTGATCGGCGTCGGCGGTGGCGGAAACAACGCGGTCAACCGGATGATCGAACACGGCTTAAAAGGCGTGGAATTTATCGCCGTGAATACGGATGCGCAAGCTTTGAACCTGTCGAAGGCGGAAATAAAAATGCAGATCGGCGCCAAATTGACGAGAGGACTGGGTGCCGGCGCCAACCCGGAAATCGGCAGAAAAGCCGCGGAAGAAAGCAAGGAGCAAATCGAAGAAGCCATTAAAGGCGCGGACATGGTGTTCGTGACCGCCGGCATGGGCGGCGGCACCGGAACCGGTGCGGCCCCGGTCATCGCCCAAATCGCCCGGGAATTGGGGGCATTGACGGTAGGGGTGGTCACCCGGCCCTTTACCTTTGAAGGGCGGAAACGGGCCATTCAGGCGGCGAGCGGGATTAACGCCATGAAAGAAGCCGTCGATACGTTGATCGTCATCCCCAACGACCGGCTGTTTGAAATCGTGGATAAAAACACCCCGATCACCGAAGCCTTCCGCGAAGCGGACAATGTGCTCCGCCAAGGGGTGCAAGGGATTTCCGATCTCATCGCCGTTCCGGGGCTGATCAACCTCGATTTCGCCGACGTGAAAACGATCATGTCCAATAAAGGTTCCGCGCTGATGGGCATCGGCATCGCCTCCGGGGAAAACCGCGCCCAGGAAGCGGCGAAAAAAGCGATCTCAAGTCCTTTGCTGGAAACTTCCATCGAAGGGGCGAAAGGCGTCTTAATGAACATTACGGGAGGCGCCAATTTGAGCCTCTTTGAAGTGCAGGAAGCCGCGGACATTGTCGCCACCGCATCCGACCAGGACGTGAACATGATTTTCGGTTCCGTGATCAATGAAAACTTGAAAGATGATATCATCGTAACCGTGATCGCGACCGGGTTCAACGAAGAGAACCAATCCCGTTCCAGCCGTTATTCCGGCCCGGTCAAAACGAATGCCCAGGCCAAAAACGACGGGAGACGGGAACCCGTGGTGCAGGAAAGGGAGCGGGAAACGGTTCATTTCCAGGAAGATACGCTGGATATTCCCACTTTCCTGCGGAAACGGAACCGCAGGTCGTAAACGGTTCATGAATGACATAAACACCGACAACACCGGACAAAAATGCCGGTGTTTTTTTATGCCCGTCTTTCCCTGGGCGGATGGGGACGGATCTTCGAATGTTCCCGGGGAATTTTCGGGCGAATTGACAAAAGTTGAAAATTTCGGATGAAAGATTTTCATTTTCCGAGACATAAAGTGACACCATTTTAATATGAATCATACTATACTTGTTTAATAATGCAGGCGGTCGCGGAAGGCATCCCCGAAAACCTTGAGAAAAGGTGGCGGCAATGAAGCTTTATATCGATTTGATTTGGTTGCTCAATTTTTTGTTTGACAGCTTTCTTTTGTATGCTACCGGTTTTTTGCTGAAGAGGGAGCTCGTCCTAAAACGGATCGTTCTCGCCGGTTTCGTCGGTTCGCTCGCCATCTTTTCGCCGTTTCTCCCTTGGCATGTTTTCGCCTCCCCCCCGATGAAGATCCTCCTTTCCTTCACCATGGTTTTGCTGGCGTTCGGGTACCGGAAGCTGTCCTACTTTTTGACGAACGTGGGATTTTTTTACTTGACCGCCTTTGTTTCAGGAGGTGCTTTGCTCGCTGTCCATTACTTGCTTCGCTTCGATTACCGCTTGGATGAGCCGCTTTTTTTGGCCAACGTCCGGGGCGGCGGTGATCCGGTCAGCTGGCTGTACGTATTGATCGGTTTCCCGCTCGTCCTCCGTTTCTCCCGGTCTTCGATCCGCCGTTTTGAAGCGATGACGATCAACTACCGGCAGCTCGTGCCCGTGACGGTCGAGCTCGGACCGGTTTCGCTGGCCCTGACCGGCCTGATCGACAGCGGGAACCAATTGTATGAGCCGATTACCAAACGGCCGGTCATGATCATCTCCCTGGAAAAATGCAAATCCGCCATCCCCGGACCGCTGCTGTCTGTCCTTGCAAATCCGGACGGTTTCTTCCGCGGCGAAACGGCCCTTCCCGAGGAATGGTTGGAAAGGATCGCCATCATCCCTTACCGGGTTGTCGGACAAGAAGAACGCTGGCTCCTCGGCGTCAAACCGGACGGGATCACATTGATCCTGGATGGAAAGAGCTTTCAGACGGCAAACGCCATCGCGGCTTTTGTCCCGCAAAACCTGGCGAAGGACGGGAAGTTTGACTGTCTGGTCCACCCGAAAATGGCCGACGAGGCCATGAAAAGGAATGTTTCGCGGCATTCGCCAGCTTCCGTAATGAATCCCGTTGAAGAATGATTGTTGGAAAGGGGTCCGAACATGAAAAAGTGGCGGTTTCTATTTTCCTTTTATTGGTACAAATTTTTGCGAAAAATCGGTTTGAAAACGGACGAAATCTATTACATAGGCGGAAGCGAGGCGCTGCCCCCGCCGCTGACGAAGGAAGAGGAAGAAATTCTGATCCAAAAACTGCCCGAGGGGGACGAAACGGCCCGGTCGATGCTGATCGAACGGAACCTGCGCCTCGTCGTTTATATCGCGAGAAAATTCGAAAACACCGGCATCCATATCGAAGACCTGATCAGCATCGGGACGATCGGCCTGATCAAGGCGGTGAACACCTTCAACCCGCAAAAGAAGATCAAATTGGCCACCTACGCCTCGCGCTGCATCGAAAACGAGATTTTGATGTATTTGCGGAGGAACAATAAAATCCGGGCGGAAGTTTCCTTCGACGAGCCTTTGAACATCGATTGGGACGGCAACGAACTGCTCCTGTCGGACGTGCTGGGGACGGAGGACAATATGATCACCAAAAATTTGGAGGCCAACGTGGACAAGAAGCTTTTGAACAAGGCCCTGGAAACGTTGCCGGACCGGGAAAAACAGATCATGGAACTCCGTTTCGGGCTCGGCGACGGAAAGGAAAAAACCCAGAAGGACGTGGCGGATCTTTTGGGCATTTCCCAATCCTATATTTCCCGCCTCGAGAAAAAAATTTTCAAACGGCTGCGGAAAGAATTTGAAAAGATGATTTGAGCGGTTTCCTCCCGCTCCGATCCGAAATAAGGAAATTCCTTCCATTTTTCCGGTGCATATTTTTCCCTCCCGAGGAGATACTGAACGTTGTACAGCACTCCTTGGGGAGGGAATTTTATGCGCAACAAAGTGGAAATCTGCGGAGTGGACACTTCCAAACTTCCCGTATTGACCAACGAGGAAATGAGGGAGCTGTTTCAAAAGATGCACGCCGGCGACCTGTCGGCGCGGGAGAAATTGGTAAACGGCAATTTGCGTCTCGTTTTAAGCGTCATCCAAAGGTTTTCCAACCGGGACGAATTTGTCGACGATCTCTTCCAGGTCGGCTGTATCGGCCTCATCAAATCCATCGACAATTTTGATCTTTCCCAGGAAGTCAAATTTTCCACCTATGCGGTGCCGATGATCATCGGCGAGATCAGGCGTTATTTGCGGGACAACCATCCGATCCGGGTTTCCCGTTCCTTGAGGGATATCGCTTACAAATCGCTGCAGATCCGGGAAAAGCTGATGTCGGAAACGGCGAAGGAGCCGACGGCTGAAGACATCGGGCGGGAACTGGGCATCCGGCACGAGGATGTGGTCTTTGCCCTCGATGCGATCCAGGATCCGGTTTCCCTGTTCGAGCCGATCTACAACGACGGAGGGGACCCGATTTACGTCATGGACCAGATCAGCGACGAAAAAAACAGCGACGTCTCCTGGATTGAAGAAATCGCCATTAAAGAGGGGATCCGCCGCTTAAACGAAAGGGAAAAGATGATTTTGCACAAACGTTTTTACCAAGGAAAAACGCAGATGGAAGTGGCGGATGAAATCGGGATCTCCCAAGCCCAGGTCTCCCGTCTGGAGAAGGCGGCGATCAAAAACATGGAAAAAAACATCCAATGAAGGGAGCCTTTGATGGGTTCACCGTTGTCCGAAAGCCCCAAAAGTCATGCGGCGTGACTTTCTGAGGCTTTTTTATGTGCCCTGCTCCCGGCCGTGCCGCAAGGGAGGGACTGGCAGGGGCTTGGGGACGTTTTGCTCGCCGGTCCATTCCTGAACCGCGGAGACCGGGAGCGGATGGAAAGGGGCTGCCCTTTTGGATGGGGGGACTGCTTCCTGCGCCGCATGATGAAGCCCCTTCATATTTTGTTTTTCCTGCGGCCTCTTTTGTCCCGGCGGCGCCGGCATTGGGCTTGAGTCCTTTTTGCGCCCTTTTCGCCCGGGTCGGAAAGGGTAAGGCAAGTTTATGGAGCCGAAGTGCCCGCCTTCCGTCAAGGGCGTGAACCGGGATTTTTCGCGATTTTCCCGGAAGAAGGCTAAGGCCATTATTTCGGCGGCGGGCCGGCGTCTTATTTTTCCCTCTTTTACATATAGTTTAGGTAAAAACCTTTTACGGTGATCCTATGTATTTTTTCCAATTGCAGGCGAAAGAGATCATTAACATGACGGACGGGAGACGGCTCGGGGTGGTCGTCGATTTGGACATCGAACCGGAATCGGGGAAAATTAAAAGCCTCATCGTCAGGAAGCGGTTTTCCTTGCGGAACCGGAAGGACGGGAAGGAGGAGTACGTCATCCCATGGTCGGGGATCCTCAAAATCGGCGAGGATGTTTTGTTTGTCAGATTGAACGACGGGGGGAAACGGAAGATATAGAAAAATGAAAAATTCTAGTGCCGAAAAATCGGACAATATGGTAAACTGAAAAGAAGAACAGGATATCAACGGCTTCCAAGGAGGCAAACAAGATAAGTGGCTGTCGCGGAAAATGTAGCGCTTGTCAAAGAACGGATCGAAAGGGCCCTCGAACGGGCCGGGAGAAAACCCGGCGACGTCCGGATCGTGGCGGTGACGAAGACCGCGACGGTGGAGACGGCCAGGGAACTCCTGCAAAACGGCATCACGCATTTGGGAGAAAACCGCTCCAACGAATTTTTACATAAATACGCCGCCATCGGAAAAGAAGCCGTGTGGCACTTCATCGGCACGCTGCAGTCAAGAAAAGTGAAAGACATCATCGATTACGCGGACTATATCCATTCCCTCGACCGGCTGAGCCTGGCCCGGGAAATCGATAAGCGGGCCAAAAGGCCGGTGCCTTGTTTCGTTCAGGTCAACATTTCCAAAGAATCGACAAAACACGGCATCCTTGAAGAGGAAACCTTGCCCTTTATCGAAAAGTTGGCACAATATCCGAATATAAAAGTAGAAGGTTTGATGACGATCGCACCCTATACGGAGGACAGGGGGCTGATCCGTTCGGTGTTCCGCAGGCTGAAGAAGCTGCAGGAAACCGTCCAACGGCAATCCTATCCTTTCGCCCCATGCAAGGAATTGTCCATGGGGATGTCCAACGATTTTGAAATCGCCGTGGAAGAAGGGGCGACCTTCGTCCGCATCGGCACCCTCCTGGTCGGGGAAAATAAAGGAGTGAGACGATGAGCATCAAATCGAAAATCAAATCGTTTTTTTCCCTTGATGAAGAATTTCTGGAAGATGAGCTGGAGGCCGAATACGAACAGCTTCCGGCGAAACCGCCGCGGAACGAAAGGAAAAACGTCGTCAATCTCCAAAGCGTCCAAAAGACGGCGAAGCTCATCCTTTTCGAACCGCGGATGTATGCGGAGGCCCAGCATATTGCCGACCATTTGAAAAACCGAAGGGCGGTCGTCGTCAACTTGCAGCGGCTGGATCATGACCAAGCCCGGCGCGTCGTCGATTTTTTGAGCGGCACGGTCTACGCCATCGGCGGCGACATCCAGCGGATCGGGGACCATATCTTTATCTGCGCGCCGGAAAATGTCGAAATCTCCGGGAACGTTTCCGATTACCTGGTTCATGACGAAAATCTTCACAAGGGGTTGTAATAAGACGGATGGATCTCATAATCGATATCATCGCGAAATTGTTTACCCTCTATTTTTATCTGTTGATCATCTATATTTTCATGTCCTGGGTCCCCAACGCCCGCGAAACCCAGCTGGGGCAGATGCTGGCAAATATTTGCGAACCCTATCTGGAACCGTTCCGCCGTTTCATACCGCCCCTTGGTTTCGTGGACATCTCTCCGATTTTTGCGCTCATCGTCTTGCAGCTGGCCATGCACGGCTTGCAAACCATAAAATTCTGGTTCTGACCAGACAAAGGGGATCCGGTTGATCGCCATGTCTTTGTATCAGCATTTCCGCCCGGAAGAGAAAGTCTTCATCGATCAGGTTTTGGACTGGAAAATGGCCGTGGAGGACAGCTATGCCCCCAAACTGACCGATTTTCTCGATCCGCGGGAGCAGCATATTTTGTCGGCCGTCCTCGGGAAAGGAATCGGCTGGGAGCTGTTCGGCGGCGGCCCCGGCAACGAAAGGAAGCGGGCCCTCATCTTCCCGGAATATTTTGTTCCGGAACCGGAGGATTTCCAGATCGCGCTGCTGGAATTCGCCGTGCCGAAATTTTCTTCCTTGACACACCGGGACGTGCTGGGCGCGATCATGGGATCGGGCGTAAAAAGAAGCAAGATCGGCGACATCATCGTGGCGGCGGACCGGGTTCAATTTTTCGCCGCCAAAGAGCTGGTTTCCTACTTCACGTTCCATTTGGATAAAGTCGGCAACACCGGGGTTAACGTCGCCGAAATCCCTTTGGAAAAGGCGATGCCTCCCCGGGAAACCTGGAAGGAATCTTCCGTTGTAAGTTCTTCCTTGAGGCTCGATGCGGTCTTGTCCGCTTCCGTCAACCTGGCGAGGCAAAAGGTCCAGCAGATGATCCGGCAAGGCCTGGTGAAGGTCAATTGGAAGCAGACCGAGGACTGCGATTATCCCTTGCGGGAAGGGGATGTCATTTCCGTGCGGGGCTTCGGCAGGATCAAAATCCTCGGCTCCGCGAAAACGAAAAAGGAAAAATGGCGTTTATTGATCGGAAAGCAAAAATGATGCGAAAAAAAGAAGGATATTCCCCGCTTTTGTCGAAAAACTAACCATTACAGGGAATGAGAACTGGAGGTGGCAAGGATGCCGTTAATGCCGATCGACATACATAACAAAGTTTTTTCCCGCGGTTTCCGCGGTTATGACGAAGACGAAGTCAATGAGTTTTTGGATCAGGTAATCAAAGATTACGAAATGATCATCCGCGAAAAGAAGGAACTGGAAGACAAGGTCAAGCAGCTGGAAGAAAGGCTCGCCCATTTCACCCATATCGAAGAGACGCTGAACAAATCCATCATCATCGCCCAAGAAACCGCCGAAGAAGTGAAACAGAACGCCCAGAAAGAGGCGAAATTGATCATCCGGGAGGCGGAGAAAAACGCGGACCGGATCGTCAACGAAGCCTTGTCGAAGGCGAGGAAGATCGCCCTGGAAATCGAGGAGCTGAAAAAGCAGTCGAAGGTGTTCCGCAACCGGTTCAAAATGTTGATCGAAGCCCAGCTGGACATGATCAACTCCGAAGATTGGGACAAACTGATGGAATACGATACGGACGCGACCGAATTGAAATCGTTGGATGAGGACAAGGAAGACCTTTACGCGAAAGGCTGAAGATGGTTTCTCCGCCACTTGACGAAGGTGAAGGCCATTTCTTATAATACAATATAATCCGAAAGCAAAGGGCGAAAAACAGCATAAGGCGAAAAACGATGAGAGGGACGAGTACAATTTCCCTTTTTACCAAGCGAGTCAGGGATGGTGGGAGCCTGATTAAAAAGGAAATTGGAAAATCACCCTCGAGTTCCCCGCTGAACGGGAAAACCCAAGTAGGCGGAGGCGTCCATTTCACGTTACGAAATCAGAGTGGACATTTCATGTCTATTTGGGTGGTACCGCGGGAACCTTCTCGTCCCAAGCAGGGAGAGAAGGTTTTTTTATTCGCCCCCCGATCGGGGATTTCGCCCGGGTTGGCAAAAGGCCTCCCTGCCGGCGGACCGCCGGCGGCCCGCAAAACCCGATTCCGCCCGCGTTGCGGAAGCGGCTGTTCCGAAGTTTAACCGTTCCCTTCGTATGGAAAGATGGAAGAAAAGGCTGTTGGAAAGGAGAGTTCGCGTTGGATTATAAAAAAACGCTGCTGATGCCGAAAACGGATTTCCCGATGAAGGCCAATCTGCCGAAGAAGGAGCCGGAAATCCAGGAAAAATGGGAAACTATGAGGATCTACGAAAAGGTCCAGGCCCGGACGAAGGGCCGGAAAAAATTCGTTCTGCACGACGGCCCCCCTTACGCCAACGGCGATATCCACATGGGCCATGCGTTGAATAAAATCTTGAAGGACTTTATCGTCCGTTCGAAATCCATGTCGGGCTATGACGCCCCTTATGTGCCCGGCTGGGACACCCACGGGCTGCCCATCGAGCAGGTGTTGGTCAATAAAGGGGTCGACCGGAAAGGGATGTCCGCGACCGAATTCCGGAAGCTGTGCGAGAAGTACGCCTTGGAGCAGGTGGATAACCAGCGCCGGCAATTCAAACGGCTGGGCGTCAGGGGCGATTGGGACCGCCCCTACCTGACCCTCGACCCGAAGTATGAGGCCCAGCAGATCCGGGTCTTCGGCGAAATGGCGAAAAAGGGATATATTTACAAAGGGTTAAAGCCCGTCTATTGGTCCCCCTCCTCCGAATCGGCCTTGGCGGAAGCGGAGATCGAATATAAGGACAAACGTTCGCCATCCATCTATGTCGCCTTTGCCGTCAAGGACGGGAAAGGAGTTCTCGAGGAAGGAACGAAGATCATGATCTGGACGACGACGCCCTGGACGATCCCGGCCAACCTGGGGATCGCCGTCCATCCGGAATTCGCCTATGCGGTCGTGGAGGTAAAAGGGGAGAAGTACCTCCTCGCAGAAGACCTTCTCCAGGACGTGGCCCGGGAGCTGGAATGGGAAACTTACGAACGGGTGAAAACCGTCCGGGGGGAACAATTGGAATATGTGGTGGCCAAACATCCTTTCTATGACCGGGATTCCCTCGTCGTCCTCGGGGAACACGTGACGAAGGATTCGGGTACCGGCTGCGTTCACACCGCGCCCGGCCACGGGGAAGAAGACTTCTATGTCGGGCAAAAATACGGGCTCGGGGTCTTGAGCCCCATCGACGACCGGGGGTATTTCACGAAAGAGGCGCCGGGCTTCGAAGGCCTGTTTTACGACGAGGCGAATAAAGCGGTGACGAAAAAACTGGAGGAAGCGGGCGCCCTTTTGAAGCTCGGTTTCATCACCCACTCCTACCCCCACGACTGGCGCACGAAAAAACCGGTCATTTTCCGGGCGACGATGCAATGGTTCGCTTCCATTGACCCGATCCGGGAACAGCTGCTGAAGGAAATCCAAAATGTGCGGTGGTACACCAAATGGGGGGAAACCAGGCTCTATAACATGATCCGCGACCGGGGCGACTGGTGCATTTCCCGCCAACGCCTATGGGGGGTGCCGATCCCCGTCTTCTACGCCGAAAACGGGGAAGCGATCATTACCGACGAGACGATCGAGCATGTGGCTCAACTGTTTGAACGCCACGGATCCAACATTTGGTTTGAATGGGACGCCAAGGACCTGCTGCCGGAAGGCTTCGAACATCCGGGAAGCCCCAACGGCATTTTCCGGAAAGAGAAGGATATTATGGATGTCTGGTTCGACTCCGGCTCTTCCCATTACGCCGTGCTGAAAACAAGGGAGGAGCTGCACCATCCGGCGGATGTGTACCTGGAAGGATCCGATCAATACCGGGGCTGGTTTAATTCCAGCCTGATCACCAGCGTCGCCGTTTTGGGCCACGCGCCCTACCGGGCCGTCTTAAGCAACGGTTTCACCGTCGACGGGGAAGGGCGGAAGATGTCCAAATCCCTCGGGAACGTCATCTCCCCGGAAGAAATCACCAGGCAATTCGGCGCGGATGTGCTCCGGCTCTGGGTATCCTCGGTGGATTATACGGCCGACGTCAAGGTGTTTATGGACAATTTCAAACAGGTGTCCGAAGTCTACCGGAAAATCCGGAACACGTTCCGGTTCATGCTCGGCAATTTGGCCGATTTCGATCCGGAAAAAGACGCCGTGCCCTATGAGCGGCTCCGGGAAGTCGACCGGTATATGCTCGTCAAATTAAACCGGCTGATCAGGACGATCCGAAGCTGTTACGACAATTACAACTTCTCCGACATTTATCATGAGATCAATAAATTCATGACGGTCGATTTGAGCGCCTTCTACTTGGATTTCGCCAAGGACGTGCTGTACATCGAAGAAATGAACAGCCCGGCCCGCCGCGCCATGCAGACGGTCATCTACGAATGTTTGACAGCGACGGTCAAACTCTTGGCGCCGATCCTGGTCCATACCGCCGAGGAAGTGTGGGGATACATTCCCGGCGTAAAAGAGGAAAGCGTCCAATTGACCGATTTTCCGGAGGCCCGAACCTTCGAAGATGAAGAGAAAATTTTGCAAAAATGGGATCGTTTCATGAAATTGCGGGATCATGTGTTGAAGGCGCTGGAGCTGGCCAGGAACGAAAAACGGATCGGGAAATCGCTGGAGGCGAAGGTCTCCATGTACGTGACCCCGGAAATCCGGCAGTTCCTGGATTCCTTCCGGGAAAATCTCGGGCAAATTTTCATCGTCTCCAAGTTCGAAATCGCAGGGAGCCTGGAAGAAGCGCCGGACGGGGTTTATCAAACGGATCGATTGGCCATCGCCGTATCCAAAGCGGACGGGGAAACTTGCCAGCGCTGCTGGATGGTCACGACGGACGTGGGCACCGACGAAGAACATCCGACCTTGTGCCGCCGTTGCGCCTCGATTGTCCGCGAACATTATGCCCATGTGCTGCAATAACGGATCCCCGCGCCGGGATCCGCGGAAGAAGACGGTTCAGCTGTTTGCTGGACCGTTTTTTCGTACGCCCGGCATGGGTGCGACGCTATAGGGTGAAAGTCCCGAGCCGCGATGGCAGAAGCATCAGTCAGTTTAACGCAAGGGTGTCCGCGGAGACGCGGAAGGAGCGGAAGACAAACTTTGGGTCTCTCGGAACATGAAATCCATAAGAGCATAGCTATCATTGAACGACAGCCGATATGTGAAAATCTCGGGGCTCCCCTCCTATTGATAGGAATCTCTGCAAAGGACGACATTATTCGCATAAATATGACTTTTTTGTAACATATGGAAGGATTGTAGAGTTTATTGTCGAAATATACCAATGATTATTCTATAAAAAGAAAGGAGCGACGGGCATGCAGCGGATCATTGCGGTCAACTCGAACACGTATCACGGGTACTCCTTGCGGGATGCGATCCGGGGCATTCGGGAAGCCGGATTCCGCTATATGGAGTTGACGGCTACGAAAGGATGGACGGAGCATGTTTTTCCAACGATGAGTTTCGAAGAACTATGCAGGATCAAACATGAATTAAAGGAAAACGGAATCACCCCTTTTTCGATGAGCGGCCATTGCAACTTGATGGATCGGGAACGATTAGAGGATTTCATCCTGAATATCCAATTGGCGGCTTTTTTTGAATGCGATTACATTATTTCCTCCATCGGGGAAGCCCATTTGAAAGACCGGGCAGAAATTGGCGATGACGAGGTGGCGGAACATATCAAAGAAATCGTCCCTTACCTGGAAAAATATGACTTGGTGCTCGGATTGGAAAACCACGGAAAACACGCGACAGGCAAACAAATCATGGAAATTGTCGACCGTGTGGATTCCCCCAGGGTCGTTATCAATTACGACACCGCTAACGTCATCTATTACGGCAATGTCGATGTGTTGGAAGATATGAAAGCCTGCGTCGACAAGATCGGCCATATCCATTTGAAGGATAAAGCAGGGGTGTATAACGAATGGAATTTCCCCGCTATCGGAAAAGGGACGGTTAACTTTCCTGCGATCATCGATTTATTGGAAAAGGCGGGCAACGATTGCCCCTTAAGCATTGAAATCGAATTCACCAAGGACGGTGCCAAGGACTTGGCCGAGGTCGACCAGGCGGTCCGTGATTCCTATCGATATTTGAAAAAACTGGGTTTGGAATTTTGACGGAGGAGGCGATCAAGGCATGATCAACATCGGGATCGTCGGTTTGGGCGGCATGGGAACCGTTCATTACCACAATTACCGTCATATCGACGGTTGCCGGGTAGTGGCCGCCGTCTGCAACACGGAAGAGGGAAAAGAAAGGGCGAAAAAATTTGGCTTGACGCCGTATGCCTCTGTTGAAGAAATGGCGGAAAAGGAACGAATCGACTGCGTCGATGTGTGCACGCCGACGTATCTCCACAAACAACATGTGATGGAAGCTTTGAAGCTTGAGAAGCATGTCATCGTGGAAAAACCGATCGCCCTCCGGAAAAAAGATGCGGAAGAAATGTACGCATTGGCCGAGGAACAAAACCGGCTTTTGTTTGTGGGTCATGTCTTGCAATTCACGAAAGAAACGGAAATTCTCCGAGAAGCAGTGGAGAGCGGGAAATACGGAAAACCGCTCGACGGCTATTTCTGGAGGCTGTCGGCCACGCCGAAATGGTCGAGCGGGAGCTGGCTTTTCGACAAAGAAAAAAGCGGGTTAATTCCCTTTGATTTGCACATCCATGATCTGGATTTAATCATCAGCCTGTTCGGCAAACCGAAGTCTTTCACCTATACAAGCTGCGGAAGAGAAGGGTTGCCGTACAAAGAAGCGTACCGGATCCAATATGGATTCGACGGGTTGCACGTAACGGCCGAAGCGGCTTGGTATAACGCCGGTATCCCTTTCCGGGCGGGGTGGCGGATTTATTTGGAAGATGGATTGATCGAATACGACGGGGAAAAGGTCGTGCTATTCCCGCCGGAAGGAGAAGCGAAAGTGTTTGACCTGAAGGAGGATGTGCTCATCCCCACGGGTATCAACTTGCCCCCAACCGGGATGTTTTACAGGGAACTGTCCCATTTCATCGACTGCATGGCAAAAGGGATTCCGTCGGAGTGGGTCGGCAGAGAACAAGTGCTAGCCGCCATCGAAATTCTTGAAAATTTTAGGAAATGATTGACTAGTAACAATGTAAGCGCTTATAATTAAGCTGGATAAAGATATTTTTTTCATTGGAAAAACTAATGGGTTGCGACAATTGGCTTCCGGCCGGGATGTGAAGGGGATGGGCATGAAAGTAAAAAAAACAGGAGATTTGAAGTTTATTCAAGAATGGAACCGCTTTCTTATTCTCAATGTTATCCGGAGGGAAGGGCCAATATCCAGAAGTGAAATCGCCAAGTTAATCGATATCAGCCCGACGACCGTCACCACGGCCGTCTCTGAGATGATCCGGGAGGGATTGGTGGCTGAAGTCGGTAGCGGTACTTCTAGAGGGGGCCGAAAGCCGATCCTTCTGAAGTTCGTACCGGACAGTAAATTCTTGATTGCCGTCTCCATCAAGAATTCATCCATTTCCGTCTCACGGATGAATTTGGATGCGGAAATCAAACGGAAGGAAAGTTATCCTACCGGAGGAAGGAAAGGGGACGATTTCATCCGTTTCGTCATTTCCTGTATCGACGGATTCCTTTCCGGAGAACAGAATTTCGATCGCTGCCTCGGGATCTCCATCAGCTGCCCAGGCATTGTCGATCCACAAAAAGGAAGCGTCCGGTACAATTCGAAGCTGGATTGGCAGGATGTTCCCCTTGTCCGAATCATAGAAGATAGGTTCTGTATGAAAACGTGGTTGGATAATGACGCCAATGCCATGGCGTTAGCGGAAAAGAATTTCGGTGCCTATAAAAATTCCGATCATCTTGTTCACGTCACCGTCGGTGATGGCGTCGGGGCCGGTATCGTCGCCAACGGGGAATTGTTTTGTGGACATGGGGGCGGGGCCGGTGAATTCGGCCACATATGCATCGTCCCCGATGGGGCCGCGTGCGAATGCGGAAACACAGGTTGTTTGGAAAATTACGTCGCTTGGCCGGCTGTCCGGAGTCGGATCGTGGGAAAACTGGCCAACGGGCGACCTTCCTTGCTCCGTGAATCGGGGAGTGGCGACGGGAGCCAGATCGAGATCGAAGATTTTTTGATTGCTTTGGAACAGGAGGATGTGATCGCCACAGAGGTGGCGTTGGAAATATCCGCGTATTTGGCGAAAGGTTTGGTCAGTTTAATTAATTTGTTCAATCCCCAAGTCGTCATTCTGGGCGGTGATCTTTTTTCCGGTAACTCAATTTTACTGGAACAAGTCACCCGTTTGACCAGACAGTCGATCATGAACGTGTTTTCAGAAGAAATCATTATTGTCGGCAGCTCTTTCGGGCGGGATCAGCATCTTGTCGGTGCAGCGTCGGTCCTGCTGAACGATCAGTTCCGTTTTTCCTTATTGGCTTAAGCTGTCAACCGGTCAACAATGAAACACCACCATAGATTAATTAATAATAAAGGGGGTTTTTTTGTGAAAAAGTCTTTGTGGTTGTTGTTGGCATTGATGTTGTTAATCGTGCCGGGTTTGAACGCTTGCGGAGGAGGATCGAAAACGTCGGGCGGAGATTCGGGAGACGGCGGTGACAAAAAAGACAAGCACAAAATCGGTATCCTCGCTCCTGCTGTAACCCACGGCTGGGTGGCCGCCGTGGCGTATCACGCCGAAAACCGCGTCAAGGAATTGTCGGATCAGGTGGAGTACAAAATGTACACATCCAACAACGCGGAAGAAATGACTTCCCAATTGGACGACCTGATCACTTGGGGTGCGGAAGCGATTGTCGCTTTCCCCCAATGGGAAGGAATGGAGGCCCCCATTCAGCGGGCATTGAATGAAGGCATCAAAGTGGTGAACTTCGATATCGAAATCGCCGTCGACGGCGTGTATCGGGTTACCGGAGACAACTATGACATGGGCGTGCAAGGCGCAAAGTACATCGTCGATAAAATCGGAAAGGAAGGGACGGTCGTCATCCTCGAAGTGCCTTCATCCGGTTCGGTTTCCGAATTGAGGAAAAAAGGATTTTTGGACACCGTTTCCAAAATCGCCCCCGATTTGAAACTGTTGACCTACGCCACCAAATTCACCCGGGAAGACGGGCTGAAGGATATGGCCGACATTTTGTCGAGCGTCGACCATATCGATGCGGTCTTTTCCATGGATGACGAAACGTCCATCGGAGTCTTGCAGGCCATACGGGAGGCGGGACGGACCGATATCAAGGTCATTACCGGTGGAGGCGGCATGCAAGAATACTTCAAAATGATGCCGGAAAATAAAGACATCTGGTTGCAGTCCGCCCTCTACAGCCCTGCGATGGTCAAAGACGCCATTGATGTGGCGGTGAAGTTGTTGAACGGCGAAAAAGTGGAAAAAGAAATCGTCATCCCGACGGAAGTCGTCGACCGAACCAACTATCAGAATTATCTGGACGAAAATTCGCCTTATTGATCTCGTATTCTATGAAACTCTCTTTGGGTAAAGAGAGGGTTATGGCTTGGCTGTAACCCTCTCTTTTAACAAAAGCATGGAAGTGATGGCATTGAAAGTGGAAATGAAAAATATTTACAAATCCTTCGGTTCCAATCACGTGTTGAAGGATGTGTCCATTTCAGTCGAAGGCGGGGAAATCGTCGCCCTGTTGGGGGAAAACGGTGCGGGGAAATCGACGCTGATGAACATTTTGGGCGGAGTAGTGGAAAAGGACGCCGGAACAATCCTTTTGGACGGTAAGGAAGTGGAATTTGCCACACCGGCCCAATCTCAAGATGCGGGCATCGCCTTCATCCACCAAGAGCTGAACCTCATCAATGATCTACCCATCTTTCAAAATATGTTCTTGGGAAGGGAAATCAAAACGAAATGGGGCCTCCTTGACTTGGAGCGGATGATCCACGAAACGGAAGAGATGTTCAAAAAAATGAACGTCGATCTGGATCCGCGAACCATGGTCCGGGAACTGGATGCCTCCTACAAACAAATTGTCGAAATTTGCCGGGCGATGATGATGAACGCATCGATCATCATCATGGATGAGCCCACGTCTTCCCTCACGGAACAGGAAATCGAGAGGGTCTTCCAAATGATGCTGACAATGAAGGAACACGGTGTGGGAATCATTTTCATTTCCCACAAACTGAACGAAGTGATGCGGGTTTGCCAGCGCTACTTGGTTCTCCGCGACGGAAAGCTGGTCGCCGAAGGGGACATTAAGGACGTGACGACCAGGGATCTGGCACGGTTCATGGTCGGGCATGACGTCCGGACGGAGCCGCTCATCAGGGAGAAACGGGTCGGAGATGAAGTGCTTCGAGTGGAAGGTCTGTCCTTTCAAAACGCGTTCCGGAACGTCAACTTTTCCGTTCGTGCTGGTGAAATCGTGGGCGTGACCGGTCTTCTAGGCGATGGGAGGAGCGAGTTGTTCCAAACGATCTTCGGTATCTTCCGTCCGACTGCCGGTAAGATTTTTATCAACGGAAAAGAAACCGAAGTGAAAAGCCCCGAGCACGCGCTCCAATTAGGGATCGGCTACTTGCCCGCCAACCGGAAGGAAAACGGGATCATCAAAGACATGAATATCATAGAGAACGCATCCATCGCAACCTGGCCGAAATTTTCCAGATGGGGCATCATTGATTCCAAAAGGCATGAGGAGTTGTTCGATGGTCAGCGGAAATCCCTGAAGATCAAAATGGAAAAAATCACGGACAGCATCAACAGCCTTTCCGGGGGGAATCAGCAAAAGGTCATTTTGGCCCGATGGCTTTCCGCAGGACCAAAACTGCTGATTTTGGACAACCCCACCCAGGGGGTTGACGTGGGGGCGAAAGAAGATATATATGACATCATCATGAAGCTGGCTCAGGAAAACATCGCCATCATCGTCCTTTCCGGGGAGGCCCAAGAAATTATCCGCGTTTGCGACAGGGCGATTGTCATGTACCATGGTGTCATCCAGGGCGAAATTTCTGGAAAGACAATGACCGAACAAAATATCATGACGCTGGCGACCGGCGGACAATTGAATTAGGGAACGGAGAGGGAGGACGATTATGGAGAATAGCAGCGAAAAATCAAAAAGAGGTTTTATCGGTTGGTTCAAACAGAAATGGGACTCGGAACCCTTGTTCAGTACGGCCATTGCATTGCTCATTATGATCGTCCTGCAGACGCTGGTTTTGGGATTCGACTATGATTCGTTCGGCGAATGGTTCCAGGCATGGCTGAACAACTGGATCAATATTTTGCGGAATAACGCGGCTACCGGGATAATCGCTTTGGGGATGACGCTCGTCATTATGACCGGGGGGATCGACCTGGCTGTCGGTTCCACGTTAGTCGCCATTGGCGCGATGTTGATGATGTTGATCGACGCAGGAACGAAGGGGATTTTGGCCGGATTCGGACTTACAGGCGCACCGGCTTTCATTGTCGCCATCATCATCGTCCTGATTTTTGGTTACTTGCTCGGAGCGGCGAACGGATTGTTGGTCACGTTGGGGAGGATTCCTCCCTTCATCGCCACCTTGGGCACGATGATGGTATTTCGGAGTGTAACCCAACACTTCATGCAAGGGTACAACCCCACCGTACCGGTCGATTTTTTGCAATTGGCCAGTTTCCGCATCGGTGATTTTATGATCATGCCGATCATCTATTGGGCCATCATCGCCATCATTTTGCATTATGTTTCGAAACGGACCACCTTCGGCCGCCAAATCATCGCGGTCGGTTCCAATGAGAAGGCGGCGAAACTTTCCGGGGTTAACGTGAACAAAGTGAAGTTTCATGTCTATGCCCTAATGGGCCTTTTGGTCGCCTTCGCTTCGACCATCCAAGTGTCTCGGATTGGAGCGATGGATTTCGCCAACGCAGGCCGCGGATTGGAAATGGATGCGATTGCCGCGGCCGTTGTTGGCGGGACGAGCATGATGGGCGGAAGGGGTTCCATCGTCGGCACCGTCTTCGGGATGCTGATCATCGCCGTCATGAACAATCTGCTGAACCTGTTCGGCGTGCCCCCCTTTTTGCGGGACGCATTCAAAGGGTTCATCGTCATAGCGGCTGTGCTGCTGCAAAGGAAGGAAAGGATATAATCATATTTGAAAAGGGATGGTTGCGGAATGAGAACGATCAAAACAGCTATCGTCGGAACAGGATTTTCGGCCACTTCCCACTTGGAGGCGCTCCGGCGGGTGCCGAACGTGGAAGTCACCGCCATCGTCTCCCAGTCGCTCTCTAGCGCCAAAGGGCTGGCCGAAAAATTCGGGGTTGCTTATGCTTATGACGATGTGGAAGAAATGCTGAAGAATGAAGAAATTGAAGTCGTCCATAATTGCACCCCCAACTCCCTCCATTTTCCGATCAACAAACGGGCACTGGAATCGGGAAAACATGTCCTGTCGGAAAAACCGTTGGCCATAACGAGTGAAGAAACGCGCCAACTCCATGAAATCGCATTGGAAAACAACCGGATCCACGGGGTCTGTTTCAACTACCGGTTCTACCCCCTCGTCCAGGAGGCTAAATCACGCTTGAGAGGGGAAAAACAGGTGTATTTGGTCCACGGAGGTTATGTTCAAGATTGGCTCCTTTATCCCACCGATTATAGCTGGCGGCTGGATAAACGTTTGAACGGCCCTTCCCGTGCCATTGCGGACATCGGCTCCCACTGGTGCGACACCGTTCAATATATCCTTGGGAAAAAGATCATCCGGGTTTTTGCGGATTTGCAAACGATCCATCCGAAAAGGAAAAAACCGAAGGAAGAAGTGAAGACCTTTGCCGCCGCGGAACATTCGGAATATGAGGAAGTGGAAATCGACACCGAGGATGCCGGCCATGTGCTCGTCCATTTTGAGGGCGGAGCGACTGGAGCCTTCACCGTGTCCCAAGTGAGCGCCGGAAGAAAAAATCGGCTATTTTTCGAGATTTCGACAAAGGACACGACCTATAGCTGGGATCAGGAAAAGCCGAATGAGTTGTGGATCGGCAAACGGGATGGGGCGAACGGCCTGCTGATGCGGGATCCGTCCTTGCTTACGGAAGAGTCCCGACGTTTTGTCCACTACCCGGGCGGCCATCAGGAAGGGTGGCCGGATGCCTTGAAAAACCTGTTCCTGGAATTTTATGATCACGTTCGTAATCCCGGCAAGGCTGCCGTCGAATATGCAACGTTCGAAGACGGCCATAACATCATGAAGATTGTCGAAGCGATTTTGAAGAGCCATGAAACGAAACAATGGGTAGAAATCAGATAGGAGGGAATGTAATGAAGCTCGGCGTATTCACTGTTCTCTATCAAAATCTATCTTTCGAGGAAATGCTGGACAAGGTGGTGGAAATGGGTCTCGAAGCGATCGAGCTCGGGACGGGGTACTATCCCGGCCAAGCCCATTGCAATCCGAGGCATTTGTTGGAACATCCGAAGGAATTGGAGGCATATAAAAAAGCGATCGAAAGCAGAGGCCTTGTGATCAGTGGGTTAAGCTTCCACGGGAACCCGCTCCACCCGAATAAGTCAATCGCCGAGGCCTCCCATCAATCATGGCGGGATACCGTCCGATTGGCGAAAGAGCTGGAAGTGGAAGTCGTCAACGGGTTTTCCGGCTGTCCCGGGGATCATCCCGGCGCCAAGTATCCGAACTGGGTCACTTGCGCCTGGCCTCCGGAATATCAGGAAATCCTCGAGTGGCAATGGAATGAAGTGGTCATCCCGTACTGGCGGGAGGAAGCGAAATTCGCGAAAGAACACGGCGTGAAAAAGATCGCCTTTGAAATGCATCCCGGCTTTGTCGTCTACAATCCAGAAACGCTGCTTAAACTGCGGGATGCCGTCGGGGAACAGATCGGCGCCAATTACGACCCGAGCCACCTGTTTTGGCAAGGGATCGACCCGGTCGAATCGATCAAGAAGTTGGGCAAGGAAAAGGCTATCTTCCATGTTCACGCCAAAGATACGTTCCTGGATCAAGCCAACATCCGGGTTAACGGCGTCCTTGACACGAAACATTACAGCCAAGTGGCGGATCGGGCTTGGACGTTCCGTTCCGTCGGTTATGGCCACGGGGAAAAGGTTTGGAAGGATATCATCAGCATGCTTCGGGTTGTCGGCTATGACCACGTGATTTCCATCGAACATGAAGACATGTTGGCTTCGATCGACGAAGGCCTGTCCAAGGCGATCTCCCTTTTGAAAAATTGCATGTTCAAGGAACAACCGGCGGAAATGTGGTGGGCATGAAAAAAAAAACTAGTAACTGATCAAGCAATATGGTCTGCCGCGAAGCATTTTTCAAGGGTAGGGAAAGAGATATCCCTTACCCTTTTTTAGTGCGTATGCGGACGGCAAGGCGGGAGGGGCCCGGGAAGCGGCCGTTCATCGGATTTGCGTTGCAAAAGGGGCGGGGCAAATGCTAAAATGCTTAAAGACGAGGACAATTTGGGGGTATTTTTTCGTGTATTTTTTCATCGCCTTTTTGATCGTGGTCATCGACCAGCTGACCAAATGGACGATCGTCGATAAGATGGCTGTCGGGGAGAGCATCCCTGTCATCGAGAATTTTTTTTACATCACTTCCCACCGGAACCGCGGCGCGGCGTGGGGAATCCTGCAAAATCAGATGGCGCTATTCTATCTCATCACGATCGCGGCCGCAGCCTTTATGGTCTATTATCTTTATAAAAACCGCAAGGGAAGCAGATGGCTAAACCTCGGCCTATCCTTTATGCTGGGGGGCGCGCTGGGGAATTTCATCGACCGGCTTTTCCGAAAGGAAGTCGTCGACTTTTTCGATTTCCGCATTTTCTCCTATCATTACCCGATTTTCAACGTGGCCGACAGCGTCCTGGTGACGGGCGTATTCATCCTGATTTTTTACATGTTTGCGGAAGAATGGAAAGGGAAAAAGGAGAGACAGCATGGAAATCTGTGAACATACCGTGAATGCCGGCGAGGCCGGGATGAGGATCGACAAGCTGCTGGCCGGATTGGACGGGGAATATTCCCGGTCGCAGATCCAGGACTGGATCACCGAAGGTCGCGTATCCGTCAACGGCAAGGCCGTCAAGGCGAATTACCGGGTTCAGGAGGGGGACCGGATCGAATGGACGGTCCCCGAACCGGAAATCCTGGACGTCCGGCCGGAGCCCATGGATTTGGACATCTATTATGAAGACCAGGATGTCATTGTCGTCAACAAACCGCGGGGGATGGTCGTCCACCCTTCGCCCGGCCATTTGAACGGGACGCTGGTAAACGGCCTCCTCGCCCATTGCCGGGATTTGTCGGGCATCAACGGCGTCCTGCGGCCGGGGATCGTCCACCGGATCGATAAAGACACGTCCGGATTGCTGATGGCGGCCAAGAACGATTTTTCCCACGAGCATCTGGCCAGGCAGCTGGAGAACAAAACGGTGCTCCGCAAGTACAAAGCGATCGTCCATGGGGTGATTCCCCACGATTACGGGACGATCGACGCGCCGATCGGACGGGATCCGAAGGACAGGCAAAGCATGGCGGTCGTCGACTCCGGAAAGCCGGCCGTTACCCATTTCCGCGTCATCGAACGCTTTGACAAATATACCCTGGTCGAATGCGAGCTGGAAACGGGAAGAACCCATCAAATCCGCGTCCATATGAAATATATCGGCCATCCCGTGGCCGGGGACCCCAAATACGGCCCGAAGCGGACCCTGCCGATTGACGGCCAGGCCCTTCATGCCGGGGTATTGGGTTTTGCCCATCCACGCACGGGGGAGTTTTTGACCTTTGAAGCGCCGCTCCCCGAAGATTTCGAACGCCTGTTGAACGGCTTGCGCGCTGGCGTTTATTGAAAGTTCCGATCCGGAAAAAAGGAGGAAGGGTATGAAGAAGAAAGCCGTCGTCATGGACGCACCGGCGATCCGCCGGGCGCTCCGGAGAATCGCCCATGAAATCATTGAAAAGAATAAGGGAGTGGACGACATCGTTTTGATCGGGATCCGGACCCGGGGAATCTACATCGCCCGCAGGCTGTCGGAGGCCATCGCCCAAATCGAGGGGACGTCCGTCCCGATCGGCGAGCTGGACATCACGCTGTACCGGGACGATTTGACGATCAAAACCCCCGACAAGGAGCCGGAAGTCAAAGGGTCGGCGGTTCCTTTTTCCGTCGATAAGAAACGGGTGATCCTGGCGGACGATGTGTTATACACCGGGAGGACCGTGCGGGCGGCGATGGACGCGGTCATCGATCTGGGCAGGCCGGAAAGGATCCAGCTCGCCGTCCTCATCGACCGCGGGCACAGGGAACTGCCGATCCGCGCCGATTATGTCGGGAAAAACATTCCCACCTCCCGCGCGGAAAAAATCGTCGTGGAAATGGAAGAGTACGACGGCGTGGATCAAGTCAGCATTTATGAATAGGTTTCGCTTCCAAAAGAAAGCCCCCGAAGCGAGACGCAACGCCTTATCCGTTTCGTCTCCCTTCGGGGTTTTTGGTGTGTCGAAGGGTTTTCGCGTCAACAACAGAAGGAGTGAATTTATAACAGTCGAACTTAAGCAGAATTTAGAATCATAATTGTAGATAACATAAAAAATTATACATTTTAAAATAGGAAGCCCTTATCCGGATTGTCTGCAATCCGGATAAGGGCTCTGTTTTACTTGATATTTGCGACTTTTTCATAGACTTCGTCCGGAATGATTCCAAGGAAATAGTCTTCGATGTATTCCCAAAATTGTTCTGTCGGTACTTCATTTTCAAACAGGTAAGTAAGCATGGCTACCGAAATCAAATGTCGTTGATAAACGTTCTTAAGAATCATATTTTCATATTTTTCTGGATTGTGAATTACCCTTTCAATTTGCAATTGAGAGTTTACACGGATGAAGATTTCGGGATTATCCCCGCCTTTAACTTCATATAGTAATTTTTCCATTGATTCAAGTAAGCCCAGGACAATGAATGTTTTTTCCACTTCTAAAGTATTCCCTTTGGTTAGAAATAATTTATATTTTCCATTGCTCATTTTGATCGACTGATATAAGAGTTTTTCCATATGCGTGATAAGAAAACGGAAAAAATCATCGGATCTTACCGTAAGCTTATATTTTTGTTCTGCTCCCGATTCTTTTTCGGTAATAATATGAACTCTTTGTGTTCTTGTTTTCCTCAATGCATCTTGAAATCGAATGATACTTTGTAAAATTTGATTGGCTAAAGAATCGGCCTGATATTTTGATTTCCCGTACATCCTTTGTACTTCTCTTGCCAGATCAGAAATATAAAAATATTCTTCACTACGGATGAATCTACCCAAAATGTTAGATAGTTGTTCACTAATTGTCCGAACTTCGCGAAGAAATGTAGATTCATTTTTTTGATAAAGATCAATATCTATAACAAATACTGACTCTAGAATATCTAAACAGTTTAATTGTAGGCGTTGGTCTTTTTGATGAAAATAATATTTAAATTGTGGAAAGGATAACTCTTTGTAATGGTTCTCCCATAAACGTCTCATATCAATTTGATAAACGCCCCCAAAATAATCTTCATCCAGCGCATGGATTTTTTTGGCATAATCTTTAAATGTTTTTACAAATTCCTGTTCACTGTCCCTCTTTACTTTAACGTACTCGATGGAAAAAATACTTCGAGGACGTGCCACGATAGGTGAGTACCCCAATTTGTTTATAAAATCTTTTTCAATGATTAATAGGGCTGTTTTCAATTTGTTATCCAATTCATCCTTGTCAAAATCGGAGTGTTGGTTCCTTGAAAAAATATAATGGAAATCTTCGGAACTGATTAAAAGATTCCGGGCGTATTTTTTGTTTTTCTCTTTTTTGTAGATGGAAAGTATTTTTTCCATTACTTGTATTAGCTGTCTTTTTTTGATAGTGCTAATTCCGTGCAGCATGTTCACATATTTGAAATCCTTTTTTGAAAAGTCGAAATAGGCATTTCCGATCAAATGTTCATCTCTGGCAGCACGGCCAATTTCTTGAATATAATCGCAAACATTTCCTGTAGGTGCATAATGGATCACGTTTTCAATGTTTGAGATGTCTATTCCCATGCCAAATGCTTTTGTCGCAAGCATGAATAGACAATCACCGTTTTTGAATTTCAAAAAGTTATCTTCCTTTTCCTCCTTTTTCATCGTTCCATAATAGGTAACTACATTTTTCAATAATTCAGGTTCTGCTTCTCGTTCCAAATACATATAGAAATCTCGAATTAAACTGACAAATGGGAAATAGATAAGCGTTTTCTTTTCTTTTTTATATGCTCGGATCATCCGCTCATGCAAAAGAAAAAATTTTGTAGACAAATATTCCTTTTCTTGACTGATTTCACGATCAATTCTGTGCAGGTGGAGCTTAAGATCATCCCGTTTGACATATCCGAAATAATTGATGGGGTTCACCATATATAAACTATCTTTAGTTTCCCCAAACATATCCTCGATGCCACCATAAATGGCGGTGGCTGTAAATGTTGCAACAGGGAATTTCATAGATCTACGCAGTTTTTGCAAGTAATTGCCCAAGTACCAGTAGTCTGCACGGAACGATTTCCCCCAAGTGGTGACGATATGTGCTTCATCGATGATAAACAAACCAACCTTTCTTTCTCCAATTAGCATTGAAATATCAGATCGGCTCAATAATGTTTCCGGTGAAATATATAAAATGGAAATATCTCCATTCTGGATCTTATTTATAATATTCATCTTCTCAACTGGTGATATTTCTGAATTAATGGTAGCAGAAAAAGTGATGTCTTTGCTTTGCAAACTATACACTTGATCCTTCATCAAACCGATGAGGGGGGATATGACGATTGTCAACAGTTTATATTTTTCGGCCAAATAAACCGCAGGGATTTGAAACATCAAGGATTTTCCGGCTCCAGTCGACGATGTTACAAAAATATCGCGAAACGGTTGATCGTGCATCGCCCGTTCGGCCTGTTCCACCAAGTCATGAATGATTTGGGCCTGTGAAATTAAAATGGTTTCTTTCGGGTTAACAGGATCATCGACATTTTTATACATTTTCAACTGTCGAAAATCAGAATATCCCCAATAAGTTCTCAAGATTTTTTTGTATTCCTCTTCCCTTTTTATCGTTGTATCTTCAACAATTTGTTTTTTCCTAAAAATGGAAATTTTAGGGAATAGATTGGATAAAGCTTCCAATCGTTCCAAGTATTGATGGGGGAACTGATCCAAATCCCCCCTCCACCCGAGGACGATTTTATCCGGAACAGTATTAAAGGAGTGGAAGGAATCGAGCATTTCAAGAAAAGGAGTTTCGTCTTCTGACAAATCGATCAGATGGTCGGTTTCCTCAATTTCGGGGAAAGGAAATGAAAGAGGTTTTTGTTCAAAGACCGGAATTTCGTCCTCCTCTTTGTTGGTAAAGGAAATGTAAAAACTGCCGTTAGATAGGCGAATCATATTTCCATAATATTTGGTGATAAGTCTAATTTCTTCAGGAATTAGTAATTGGTCTTCAAGATTGTCAAAATACTTTTCATACACTGTATCAATATCGGGAATATGATAATTTAATGGATAAAAGTTATTGAAGAGATTGTTGCGATAAATTTTGATATCATAGAGATTTTCCAAGGCGTTACGAGAAACGGCCACCAATTCTTCAAAAGTACACCAGTAGGCCAGATTGGGTTCGTTTAATTTTTGTACAGCTGCAATCATTAATTCGGACTTCTTCTCTTCTAAGTCTAACAACCATTCAAAAGAATCGGCAAATAGTTTTGGTATCGACAGGTTTTGAAGAGATTTCTTAGGAAAGCCCTTAAGTACAATTAATGTTTTTTTCGAAAAGTGATTTTTATTAAATAATGTGTTCAAGGAATGGGATACTGTATTCAGGAACATACTTGGAAACCCTTTCGAAATATTTTACTTTCTACAAATTCATACTAAAATAAATATAAGAATAATTCAACTGGAAGTGTATAAAGATGAATGCTGAATCAATCCGGCATTTAAATAAAATTCTGGAAATATATGAGAAATCGGAACCAATTTATTTGGCCGAATTGAAAGGCATTCTCGTGAAACATTATGGTATTGAAATTTCGATCAGTGAACTGGAAAGTATTTTGTTTAATCTTGGTTTTAAAAGGATTCAATTGAAGCAACCAAAAAAAAGAGACAAAAATTTTGAAACGAATTCACCATTCAATCAAGTAACTACTTCTTTTGAAGAACAGGAACCCATTAAGAAGGACAATTTTGACGAAGAAGAGGATTTCGATCCGAATTTATTAATTGAAAAGAATCTGAACACCATCAAAAAAGCAACAGAACAAATAAGTGATTTTCATGATAACGCATGGATGATTGAAAAATATCAAAAAAATAAAGATGTTGAGCTGCTCAATGAAATTGTGAAAAACAACCTTGGACTAATCAAAAAATTTGTAGATCAATTAAGGAAAATAGCCCCCCATAAATTAGACGAAGACGATTTGATTGCTGCTGGAGCAATCGGATTGTTGAAGGCGATAGAAAGATACGACCCGAAAAGAGGAAACCAGTTCTCCACCTATGCAGCTTGGTGGATCAAACAAGCCATCCAAAGGGAAATTTTCGATAATGGTTTTACTATCAGTGTCCCTGTACATATTTTTGAGAAACTTTTCAAGATAAAAAGATATGAAAGGGAGTCATTGTTACGGTTTAATCGCATAGATGTGCAATGGGTAATCGAACATGCTGAAATAAGCGAATACACATACAAAGAATTGCAAAAAATTGACTATTGCTTTTTGCATTTGGCCACTTTGGATAGTCCCGTTTCTGAGGATGATGACGATTCATTTTTACTGGATTTTATTAATTCGGAGTCTTCCACCATCACCCAAATCAGTGAATTGTTACAGGATCCTGAAGTGTTGGTGGAAAAAAAACACACAAAAATAGTTTTAGAATCTTATCTTGATACTTTAAAAGAAAGGGAAAGGGAAGTTTTGAAATATCGATTTGGCTGGGATGATGGGAAGGAAAGGACTTTGGAAGAAATTGGGCGAATATTTCATGTGACTCGAGAAAGAATCAGGCAAATCGAGGAAAAAGCGTTGAACAGGCTAAGGAGAATTGTGACTTCGGAACTAACTGATGTGTAAATACCACATGTTTCATCCTTGATTAGCTCCAAATGGTTACAAATAGGATTAAAAGGTATTTAATTCTTATCTACCTATACGGTATCTTTTTTTCGACCTGGATTTGTTAGCTATGAAGTGTTCCATATCGGAATGTGTAGGCTTTTTCACTGATTCCCGGTATGGTTTGATAAAGACCTTTAAGATCCCATACAGACTAGTTGTAGTATTTTACAAAAAATTCTCCAGGCAAATTTGGCGAAATAAATCGGGGATAAACAGGTTGATCAGGGGTGTGGCCGGAAGCGGAAAGACCTTGATTTTGGTATGGCGAGCAAAACTTTTATCAAAAGCCCACCCAGAGTGGAAAATCCTTGTACTTTGTTACAATATCTCTCTTGCAAACGGTATCCGCCAGATGATCAATCAAAAATTAAGTGAGCCGGAGGATCTGTGGGATTTTGATTTTACTACGGATGAAGGGGTCAATTCCATTACTAACTAAACATTATTGCCCGAAATTTCCACAGTTGGTTGAAAAACGATTTAAACATCCATGAACAGCAAATTCCGACCATTATTGAAAACTAGAGAAACATGAGGCCATCCTGCCAAGGTATGATGTAGTGCTGATCGATGAGGGTCAGGACTTTGAACCGGAATGGCTGAAACTAGTGGGTTTGTTGTTAAATCCGGACACCTAATCCCTTCTGCATGTGGAAGACCGGGCACAAACAATTTATAAAAGGAAGCGGACGTACCTGCAGGATATCGGTTTGGATTTTCGGGGACGATCAAAAATATTAACGATCAATTACAGGAATACCGCGCAAATTGTAAAATTTGCCTCGAATTTTTATCAAACCTAATCCATGTTGTGGAACAAAGTCGTTCCCCGGGAAATGGAAGGGGAACTCATTGCCCCGCAAAGCACGAAGCGGAAAGGACCGGAGCCGGAGATCATCAAGGTGGAAAGTTTTGCTAAAGAAATGGATATGGTGGTCAACAAAATCCTTCAGCATCATCAAGAAATGAAAGTCCCATTCAGTGAAATATTGATCCTTTATAGGGTGAAATGCACCCATCAGTTGGGTGTTATTGATACGATCAAATTTACATTAGACAGGTACCAACTGCCCTATGACCGAATTTCAGAAAACAACGAGTCAAAACGGACGTTCAAAAGGAAAGAAAACTGGATAAAAATCAGCACAATCGACAGCAGCAAAGGGCTGAATTTCCAAGCCGTTTTTATCGTCAACGTCGATTCAATGCCCTTTTCCCTGAAAGAAGATAAAGAGAGGGAAGTCTCCCTCTTATACATCGCCATGACAAGGGCCAAGGAGCATCTATTCTTGTCATATTCGGGGATATCGGAATTTACACAATATTTTGATGAAATTCGGAAAGAAAGGGAAGATGGAAAAAATCAATGTAAGTACGACAAACAATCTCTCTTTTTTTAACTACATTAATTACTATGGAAAAGAAGGGTTCAACATGAATCGATATCCTTTAATAAAATCTTTTATCTATGAATTTTTGAAAAATGCCAAATCCATTCAAACCATAAAAAAACAAAAAACCAATAAAATTGTTGAAATTTCAGATCGTGGAATTTTGGTAGAAACGGAAAGTTCGCGAAAGAAATATGAAAATCGAGAGGCTTCAACACCATACCAGTTGGTAAAACATGAAGAGATAGATTCTGCTTTTGAGAAAATAATAGAAGCAAAAAGAATCTCGGTAAATGATTTAAAGGAGTCCGGGTATCGGTCGTCATTTTTAATCGCTCTCTTTCGTCAAATGCCCTTTGTCGATGTTTTGGAAACCGAACAAGAATTGGTTATTAAACAGTTTACAACTTTAGATCTCCCGAGTCAGCTGAATACATCTTTGCAAATCATTGTTGATCAAATTGAGGAAAAAGAAAAAATCCTTCAATCTCCATTTTTTCATATGGTCTATGAAATGCTGAAAGTGATGAAAAACTATGATATGAAGAAAAAAAGGGAGACACTTTTGGAAGTCATGGATTTGACCGTAACCAGTTCAACATCAGGAACGCCGATTACAGAATCGGTGGCAAATCGAAAATTAAGTGATACCCTTTCTTGGCTAAAACATTTTGGTTTCATTGATAATGAGCTGAATATTGTTGAAACAAGATATCCTGGATTTTGGTGGGTCAATCAAGGAAAAAGTTACAAAGAAGAAATGGAAGGGGGCTTTCTTTGGGCACCAAAAACCGATAAACGAGGGATTCCCCGTTCCCATCATACGGATTTATTAAAGGCAAGAAAAGGCGACATCGTCTTTGCCTATTCGAGAGGCTCCATTCATCATATCTGTGTAGTAACTGAGGAAGCGCGTTTTATGCAAAAGCCGAGTGCTTTGTCGAATCATGATTGGGGTAATGAAGGGATATTATTGAAAGTACAATACTATTCTCTTGAAAAACCAATCGAGAAAACAGAAATACCTTTAGAGTGGCGACACGAGGAGAAAGGTCCCTTTGATAAAGATGGAGATGTAAAAATGGGATACTTTTTTCCCGTTGAAAAAGCATTTGTCGATAAGATTATCCACAAATTTTCCGATCGGATACCAGAGGAAGTAAAAAAGGCAATTCATCTCAATAAAATGGAAGAGGATAAAATGCCTATTATTCAGGATGCTAGTGAATGCGTAAATCATATTATCCACTACTTACGCAGCAAAGGCTTTTATTACAAAGACGAAGATGTAAAGAATTTTTATTTATCATTAAAAACCAAACCGTTTGTCGTTCTTTCCGGTATATCGGGGACCGGGAAAACGAAAATGGTTCGGCTTTTTGCTGAAAGTCTGGGGGCAACGGCTGATAATCATCAATTTCAACTTATTCCTGTACGCCCTGACTGGAGTGACAGTTCAGATCTGATAGGTTACGTGGATATAAAAGGGGTATTTATCAAAGGGCCATTAACCGAAATTCTAATGGAAGCCAATAAACCGGAAAACCGAAATAAGCCCTATTTTGTTTTGCTTGACGAAATGAACCTCGCCCGGGTGGAACATTATTTCAGCGATTTGTTGAGCATTATGGAGACAAAGAAAAAGAAGAACGGGGAAATCGTCTCCGATCCGGTTATCGATCGTCCGGAAACCGGGCGGCTGATTTTGCCGGACAATGTGTATATCATCGGTACCGTCAACATGGATGAAACCACCCATCCCTTCAGCAAAAAAGTGCTGGATCGCGCGAATACGATCGAATATAACGAGGTTCGCCTCGATTATTTTGATTTCTTACAGGATACGGCGGAGGTCCGGCCGATAGAAATCAGTAATGATTGGTTGCGTGGCCGGTATTTGACCTTGAAGGATGCCTATCCGGGCCATGAGAAATTGATCCACGAAGTCACCGCTTGGCTGGTGGAGATCAACCGGATACTCGAAGAAATTCAAACGCAAATTGCTTACCGGGTGCGGGACGAAATTTGTTTTTACATGATCTATAACGAGGAGGCTCAATTGTTGGAAAAACAAGTGGCCTTTGATTACCAAATCATGCAAAAAATCTTGCCAAGGATTGCCGGAAGCGACCAAGCCACCATCGAGGCTTTGAAAAAGCTCTTTGTTTTCTGCACGAATCATGAATGGAACGAAGATAATAATCTGCAAGGGATAATTGAAGAAGCGCGGTTCCCGAAATCGGCGAAAAAGATCGCTCGGATGATACACAAAAACTATTCGGAAGGCTTTACCTCCTTTTGGCTGTAGAAAAATTGGAATCAGGGGTATGGAACATGGTATCGGGCGTGGATCAAAAGGTTTTGCTAAGCATCGAAACGGAAGATGTTTCCCTGTTTTTAAAGGGTGTACCATACGATCTCCGGTATCTCTCCTTCAAACAATATCAGAATTACCTTAAATTTGAACAAGAATGGATGAAGCTCGATATCGACGGGATTGGCATTCAAACTTGTATGGTGTTCGATGCATCCACAAACGAATTGCGGCCCTATGATCAAGGGCCTTTTCCGCCAATTTTTTTCGAAAACGGGGTGTATCAACTGGTAATCCTTCCGAAAACGGATGAGCCGCTAGATTTTTATCATGAACATCCGGGTCTCCGAAATGCTGTATCCGCTGTGGGGGAGAAGGACCGTTCCCTCTTGATGGGTCAGTTGGATTTCAAAAATGAAGTCGGCTTCTCCACGTTTTCGATCCGGAAAAACGGAGAAGAGATATTGAGCGTCACGTTGGAAATTTTTCCCTCAAAGTTGAACTATAAAAAGGACTATGTCCAACTACTCCGGGAAGTTAGCGATGAAGTTTATAATTTGGCCTTCCATTTTATCAAAAAGACTTATCTGACCGGAAACTTCGAATCAACGAATAAACCTTCCGCGACGGAATTTTATCGGCTCCTGGAGCACTTCTTTTCCGAATTTCTCCATGCCATCCAACTGATTGAACGGCAGCCCCATCTTCAACTGAAAAAAGAATATGAATGGGTTCCGGCCCATCGGATCCGGAAATCGGATTCGCGGACAAGGAAATTTATTGCCGGCCGTCCTCACTTGTTTACCGAGGTGGAAAAGGGGATTTCCATCAACGGAAAGTCTTTTTTGCCAACCAAAGGGTGGAACGTGAAAAAAACGATTACCCACGATAATTGGGAAAATCGGTTTGTTAAGTATATGATGTGGCGCCTTGTCCAGAAGCTGGATGATTTAAAACGTCGTCTGGAGGGCAAAAATAGCCGATACGAACTGGAACCCGATCCTGAGACGATTCAAAAGATTGATGAAGGAAAAAAGCTTCTGAACGACCGATTGCAGAATTCCTTTTGGAAGCAAATCGGGAAATTGGATCGGTCCGTGATAAATCAAGTGGTGCAAATGAAGGCCGGTTATCGGGATGCTTTTAAAATCTATTTAATCCTGATGAAGGGCATCATCCTTCAAGGGAATCTATTGCGCATGTCCTTGAAGGATGTAGCATTGTTATACGAGTATTGGACCTATTTGAAAATGGGACAAATTTTACGGACGCATTTCATCATAGAAAAACAGGATGTGGTTACCTACAAATATGGCTCCCTCTTTGTTAAATTGGAAGAAGGAGCATCCGCCGAGCAGGTGTTCCGCCATCCGCAAACAAATGAAAAAATTATTTTATCCTACCAGAAAAACATCCATTCATTACCAACCGTTAGCCAAAATCCGGATATTTTTTTGCAAATTGAAAAAATGGGTGTTGACTACACATATAACTATGTCTTTGATGCCAAGTACCGGATTGATTTCGGTTTGGATGGCAATAATCCTGTAGGACCTGGCCCGATGGAAGACGATATCAACACAATGCACCGGTACCGGGATGCCCTCGTCGTCAAATGCGGTGGGCCTTACGAGAGGCATGCCTTTGGGGCATATGTGTTGTTCCCGTGGTTCGATGAGGAAAATTATGAAAATCATCCCTTTTATAAAAGTATCGATGAAGTCAACATCGGTGGCTTTCCCTTTCTGCCAAATGCGACGAAGCTGGTGGAACGATTTGTGGAACGTCTCGTCAACAGCAACCCCGAGGAATTGCAGGAAGAAGGGATCTTGCCTCGTGGTTCCATCGACTATTGGGAATCCGGGCTGGAGGAAAAGGTATTGGTGGTGTCGATCAACAAACGGGAGCCCTATTTGGCAGCCAAACAGAAGAAGCAGGTAACCATTCATGCAGGAACTTTGAGAAAGGGATGGGAGAGAGCCAAATATGTTTCGCTTTACGTGACCCAACCTGTTTCGAAAGAGCTGTCCGTTGAAAATGGCATTCGTTTTTATGGCGAAATCGATCGGATCGACCTCCAAGGCGATCAAGGTCAAATGTTCGTCCATTTTCATGTGAAAGCCTGGCAAACATTGCCCCATGTCATCCGACCGGTGGGCTATGGGATTCAAAATCATTTGCTGACATCCATCAATCTATTGAGACAGGCGGAGGAATTGCCGGAATTGTTTATGAAATCCGGCGAAGAAATGAAATTGTGGCGGATGCTGCGCCGTTTGACCACGAAAGTGCGGACGACACTGGATACGACCATTCTTGATCGGGCGAAAAAAATCTTGGCTTACCAAATCGGTTTTTACTCCGTTGACCTAGATACGGAAAAGGGAGAAATCCACGTCAGCTACTTTGGTGAACGGCAGCAAACGATTCCCCTTTCCATGCTTGAAAAGGATCCCAATCGTGTGTTTAAGATTTTGAGGGATATTCTATTCAAAGATTAGAAAAAATCGATGGCCATGTGGAATAAGGGCCTAGACTCCAATCCAGCATTGACAAAGGACCATATCTTTTAAGTAGCAAAGCCTCCCGGCTCGCATCACCCATACGTCCGGGAGGCTTTCCGCATCTTCGCGACGAGGTCCGTGTCGGGGGTGACGCGGACGGTTTTCTGGTGGTCGTAGATGACGAAGCCGGGTTTTGCCCCGGTGGGTTTGCGCACATATTTGACCTTCGTGTAATCCACGTCCACGTTCCCCGAATTCCTCGCCTTGCTGTAATAGGCGGCCAGATGGGCGGCTTCCAGCAGGGTCTCTTCCGACGGTTCGCTGCTCCGGATGACCACGTGGCTGCCGGGGACGTTTTTCGCGTGCAGCCAAACCTCCTCATTCCGCGCCAGCCGCATCGTCAAGTATTCATTTTGCTTATTGTTTTTGCCCACCAAAATGGGCGTCCCGTCCGACGCCAGGAATTGCTCCGGGGCGGGGGCGGCCTTTTTCCCCGGCCTTTCCTTCCTGCCCGGTCTTTCTTTCAAATAACCCTGTTCCGCCAGCTCTTCTTTGATCTCGTCCAAATCTTTCGCCGAAGCCATCCGGATCTGCTCATGCAAAAGGGATAAATATTCCAGTTCCTTTTCCGTTTGTTCCAGCTGCGTCTTCACGGCCTCCCGGGCGTTTTTCGCCTTCTGGTATTTCCGGAAATACGCCTGGGCGTTTTCCGAGGGGCTTTTGTCCGCATCGAGGGGGATGGTCAGCGGCTCCCCGGTGTAATAATTGGTGACGGTGATTTCTTTCATCCCTTTTTTTGCCAGATGGAGATTTGCGGTCAACAACTCTCCGTACAATTGGTATTCGCCGCTTTTTTCCGATTCCTGCCATTCCCTTTGCAATTTTTCCCGTTTTCTTTCGTTCTTTTCGATCTCCTTTTTGATGAACCGCTCCAGATCCCCGGCGATCTGTTTGACCCGGTCCCTTTCCGCCTTTTCAAAATAATAGCGGTCGAGCAATTCGCTTAAAGTCTTGAAGTACACCCTTTCCCCGCCCACATGTTCCAGGGGGAACAAATAAAAGAATTCCTTGTCTTCCCTTTTCATCAAAACGGGGCGGATGTCGTTCCTTTTGATTTTATCGGTTAAAGAAAGGAAGGCTTTGGGCACGGTTTCCCGGTTGGGAAGCCCCGCCAAATGCACCACTTCCTTTGCGAAAAGGGGAGAGATGCCGAGAAAACGGGAGACGAGCTGGGCGTCGATTTTTCCGGCGTTGAAATCGATTTGCCCCAGGATCTCCTCTTCACCGCAGGCCAGCGGGTCGATTTTGTCCTGTTCCGGCGGAAACCGGTACAATTGCCCGGGAAGGACGGCCCGGTAGCGGTTTACCGCGTGGGAGACATGTTTGATGCTGTCGATGATCGTCCCGGATTCGCCGTCGGTCAAAACGATGTTGCTGTGCTTTCCCATCAGTTCGATGATCAACTGTTTCCGCACCGGATCCCCGATCTCGTTTCTCCCCTTGATATGGATCAGGACCACCCGGTCCAGTCCGCGCTGCTCGATTTTTTCAATGACCGCGCCTTCCAGATGCTTGCGCAGGACCATGCAAAACATCGGCGGTTCCTTCGGATGTACGTATTCTTCCTCCGTCAGCTGGATTCTCGCGTAAACCGGATGGGCGGAAAGGAGAAGTTTTACATTTTTTCCCTTGGAACGGACGATAAGGAGAACTTCGTTTTTGGAAGGCTGATAGATTTTCCCGATCCGCCCGCCGGCAAGGGCTTCCGCCAATTCCTTCGTCATCATTCGTGCAAACAGACCGTCAAAGGACATGATCGCTTCCCTCTCCATGCGAAGACATTGATAAAAATAAGTATAGCATTTTTCCGGACAAGACTGAATATGCTTTCCATAGACAAGGTGTCCAAAGGGGGATGTTAAACGGGAAATGAAATTCCATCAAATGCACATCAGCGACGTGGAAAAGGCTTTGCAAACGGATATGGACCGCGGGCTGTCCGACAAGGATGCGGAAAAAAGGAAAAAACGGTACGGGGAAAACGTGCTGGAGGAGGGGGAAAAACCGTCCCGCCTCCGCATTTTTTTCAACCAATTCAAGGATTTTATGGTTATCGTCCTTCTCATCGCGACGGTCATCTCGGGGCTATTGGGCGAATATATGGATGCGCTGACGATCATCATCATCGTGATCACCAACGGGATCCTGGGCTATATTCAGGAATACCGGGCGGAGAAGTCGCTGGACGCCCTGAAGGAATTGTCCGCCCCCCAGGCGAATGTCTTCCGCGGGGGAAAAAAGCTGAAAATCCCGACCAAAGAAATCGTCCCGGGGGATGTGCTGCTCTTTTCCAGCGGCGACCGGATCGGGGCGGATGTGCGCATCGTCGAGGCGAACGGCCTGGAGATCGACGAATCCCCGCTGACCGGGGAATCGGTGCCGGTGGAAAAGGGGACGGAGCCGGTCTTCGGGGAAGATCTCGGGATCGGGGATATGGCCAATCTGGCCTTTATGGGGACGATGGTCACCCGCGGGAGCGGCAAGGGGATCGTCATCGGCACGGGGATGAATACGGCCATGGGAAAAATCGCCGATATGCTGCAAAGTGCGAAGGAATCCATGACCCCTTTGCAGAGAAGGCTCGAGGAGTTGGGCAAGATTTTGCTTGCCCTCTGCCTTGTCCTGACCGTCCTCGTCGTCGTGATCGGCGTCCTGCAGGGCCATGATGTGTATACGATGTTTTTGGCGGGGGTTTCCCTCGCGGTGGCGGCGATTCCGGAAGGGCTGCCCGCGATCGTTACCATCGCCCTCTCCCTCGGCGTCCAACGGATGGTGAGGAAAAATTCGATCGTAAGGAAACTGCCGGCGGTGGAAACCCTCGGCAGCGTTTCCGTCATTTGCTCGGACAAAACCGGCACGATGACGGCAAACAAGATGACCGTCACCCGCATCTTCGCCGGGGGGAAGGTTTGGGCGGTCACCGGCCACGGCTATGAACCGAAGGGGGATTTTTTTTACAGGGACCGGAAAATCAGCCCGAAAAATGATCCCGCTTTGGAAAAGCTTTTATTGTTTTCCGCCCTCGGCAATCCGACGCGGATCGTCCAAGGCAAAGACGGCTACCGATTGGAAGGGGATCCGACGGAGGGGGCGATGCTTGTGGCCGCCCTGAAGGCGGGTTTTCACCCGGAGCGGCTTGCCGGACGGTACAAAATCATCGGGGAATTTCCCTTCGATTCCGCCCGGAAGCGGTCGAGCGCCGCCGTCGAAACCGGAGGGGGGAAAGTCTTCGCCGTGGTCAAGGGCGCCCCGGAAATCTTGCTGCAATTGTCTGAGCGGATCCTTTGGGACGGCAGGGAGGTGCCGCTCGGCGGGGAATACCGGAGGGCGGTCAACGCCGTATTGGAGGAGATGGGAACCTCCGCCCTCAGGGCGATCGCCGTCGCCTATAAGCCGCTGTCCAAAAGGGGCGGGCTGTCCGGAGACGAGGTGGAAAGGGATTTGATTTTCGCCGGCGTGATGGGGATGATGGATCCGCCCCGGAAGGAAGTCCGGCAGGCGGTAAAGGAATGCAAAGAAGCGGGGATCAAAACGGTCATGATCACCGGCGACCATGCGACCACCGCCCGTTCCGTCGCCCGGGAGCTGGGGATCCTGTCGAAAACGGGGAAGATCATCGAAGGGACGGCACTGGAAAAAATGGACGGGGAGGAACTGGAAGAGGCGGCCAAAGAGGCGGATGTCTTCGCCAGGGTGTCTCCCGAGCACAAGCTGAAGATCGTCCGGGCCCTCCAAAAAAGCGGGGCGATCGTGGCGATGACCGGCGACGGGGTGAACGATGCGCCCGCCATCAAACAGGCGGATATCGGGATCGCCATGGGCCGTTCGGGAACCGACGTGGCGAAGGAAGCCTCCTCCCTGATTCTCATCGATGACAATTTTGCGACGATCAAAGCCGCCATTGAAGAAGGAAGGACCATTTATGAAAATATCCGCAAATTCATCCGCTATTTGCTGGCCTCCAACGTGGGCGAAATATTGGTCATGCTGTTTGCGATGATCCTGGGACTTCCCTTGCCCTTGGTCCCGATCCAGATCCTGTGGGTCAATCTCGTCACCGACGGGCTGCCGGCCATGGCCCTGGGGGTCGACGGGGCGGAAGAGGACGTCATGAAACGAAAACCGAGGCATCCGAAAGAGGGGATCTTTGCCCGCGGGCTGGGATGGAAAATCATATCGAGGGGATTTTTGATCGGAGGCGCCACCTTGCTCTCCTTCCTTTTCATGTACAGCCGGCATCCGGATCAGCTGGCCTACGCCCAGACCGTCGCCTTCGCCACCTTGATCCTCGCCCAGCTGATCCATGTGTACGATTGCCGCAGCGAAAGATCCATCTTCGCCAGAAACCCCTTCGAAAATCATTTTTTGAATGGGGCGGTCCTTTCCTCCTTCCTGTTGATGCTTCTCGTCATCTACTACCCGCCTTTGCAGCCGGTGTTCCGGACGGAGGCGATTCTATTGCGGGATTGGCTGTTCATCGCCGCCATGGCCGCGCTCCCGACCTTTTTGCTCACGGGCACATTTTATTTAAGAAATCAAAAGCGGTATGATATAATGAAAGAAGGTAATTAGGAGACTTTCTTAATTACCTTCTTTTTATTCCTTTTGATCAGGTGATCCTATGGTAGTGAGCATGACCGGCTACGGCCGCAGCAAGACGGAAAATCCGTCCTACACCATCGAGGCGGAGATCCGTTCTGTGAACCACCGCTTTTTGGACCTGCATATCCGTTCGACGGAGCCGATGATGCATCTGGAGGAAAAGATCAAAAAGTCGATCCAGAAGTTCCTGAAGCGGGGCCGGCTGGACGTCCATCTCAATATCCAACGCCGCCTCCAGTCGGCAAAACAATTAAATGTTGACTGGACCTTGATTGAAGATTATTATCGATTTATCCTGGAATTAAAAAAGAAATATGCGCTAGCGGATGACATCCGGCTCGAACATTTTTTGACCCGGAGCGAATTTTTCCAGTTCACCGACCTGCGTGAAGAGGACGGGGAATTCGAAGCCCTCCTCATGCGGACGGTGGAAGACGCCGCGAAAAACGTATTGGCGATGCGGAAAAGGGAAGGGGAACTGCTCCAAAGGGAGCTCCTCCATTATCTTTCCTTACTGAAAAAGGAATGGGAGGAATTACAAGCCCTTTCCCCGCAGCCCGTTGAAAGGTACCGGGAACAGCTGTACAAAAAGATCAACCTCCTGACCAACGGAAATATGGACGAAAACAGGCTGCTTACGGAAGTGGCCCTGTTTGCCGACCGCATCGATTTTTCCGAGGAGCTGGACCGGCTAAAGAGCCATTTTGCCCAGTTCGAAGCCGTTTTGGCGGAAGAGGAGCCGGTCGGGCGAAAAATCGACTTCCTCCTTCAGGAGATGAACCGGGAAGTGAACACGATCGGATCGAAGGGCAATGACGCCGGTGTCAGCAAAAAGGTCGTGGAGATGAAAAGCCTGCTTGAAAAAATGAGGGAACAGGCGCAAAATATCGAATGAACCGCGGGCGCCGGGAATTTTCCGTTCCGGGCGAACGCCCTGCGGACGGCCCGGCGCTGTCCATCCGGATGAAACAAAGGATTTCCATCCATCGATATAAAAAATTTGCAAATGGAAGGTGCGACTGCTTGGAAAAGGAAAAAGGGCTTTTGATCGTTTTATCCGGACCTTCAGGAGTCGGCAAGGGAACGGTCCGAAAGGAAATTTTCTCCAACCCGGAAAGGAACCTCGTCTATTCCATCTCCGCCACTTCGAGGCCGAAACGGCCCGGAGAAGTCGACGGCGTCGATTATTTTTTCAAAACCCGCGAACAGTTTGAGGAGATGATCGAGCGGGGCGAGCTGCTCGAATATACGGAATATGTGGGCAATTATTACGGAACCCCGCTGGAGTACGTGAAAAAGACGCTGGAGGAAGGGAAGGATGTTTTCCTGGAGATTGAAGTGGAAGGGGCGAAACAAGTCCGGGAGAAGTTTCCGGACGGCATTTTCATCTTCCTCATCCCCCCGAGTTTAAAGGAATTGGAAAAGCGTATCAAAAACCGGGGGACGGAATCCGATGAAACGATCAAGAACCGCATGAAAGTGGCCAAGGAAGAGCTGAAAATGATGGGCTTATACGACTATGTCGTCGAAAATGACGAAGTAAAAGAAGCCTGCCGGAAGATCAAGGCGATCATCGAGGCGGAACATTGCAGAAGGTTCCGCATCCAAAACAAACTGGAAAAATTATTGGGGGGTTGTTGACGGATGCTTTATCCTTCCATTGATGACCTGCTGCAAAAGGTCGATTCCAAATACTTGCTTGTCACCATCGCCGCCAAGCGGGCAAGGGAAATACAGGATACGAAGGAATATTATCTCGACCGTTATGTCTCCGAAAAAAATGTCGGAAAGGCGCTGGAGGAAATCAATGCGGGGATGTTGACGGTCGAAAAGCCGCAAATCAAAGACAGCCTGAAATAACCGGAGGAAAGAAACGGGGTGACCGAAATCGCCCCGTTTTTTATTGATGCGATCACCGACGGATAAAAATGGAGAATGAATATGCCCGGTGCAACCGTGTTTATTGGTGCGATCAACCACGGATAAAATCAAACAATGAATATGCCGGATGCACCCGCGTTATTTGAAGCGATCATCGGCGGAATCAACTGAAACAGATTTGCCCGCTGCCCCGTGTTTATTCATGGGATCATCGGCCGATACGAAAAAATGTTTTGGCGGCAATCGCGTTTATCGACGGGATCGTCGGCCGATAAAATCGAAAATGAATATTTCCGCCTCAATCGCGTTTTTTGATGCAATCATCGGTCGATTCCTTCATAATAAGGGTAGGCCAAACGGTTTAAACCACAATCGAAACCATATCTAAACCAAATGGAGGATTCCGATGGAAGGCAAGAAAATCTTGTTATGCGTGACCGGAGGCATCGCCGCTTACAAGTCGGTCGCCCTGGCCAGCCGGTTGACCCAGGGCGGTTTTTCGGTAAAAGTGGTCATGACGGAAAGCGCGACGAAATTTGTCACGCCCCTAACCTTTCAAGCCATTTCCAGGAACGAAGTATATGTGGACGTCTTTGAAGAAAAAAATCCGGAAAAAATCGCCCACATCGATCTGGCCGAGTGGCCCGATTTGATCCTCATCGCCCCGGCGACGGCCAATATCATCGGCAAACTGGCCGCCGGCGTGGCCGACTGCATGGTGACCGCTACGCTTTTGGCGACGACCCGGCCGGTATGGATCGCCCCGGCGATGAACGTCCATATGTACATGCACCCGATCGTGCAGCGGAATATCGAAACCCTTAAATCCATCGGCTGCCGTTTCATCGAACCGGGAGAAGGCTATTTGGCCTGCGGTTATGTCGGAAAAGGGCGGATGGCGGAACCGGAAGCGATCGCGGAACAGGTCTCTGAATTTTTTGCCCATGACGGGAACCGGTTTTTGGAAGGGAAGACGGTTTTGGTCACCGCCGGCCCGACCCGGGAAAGGATCGACCCCGTCCGTTACCTGTCCAATGATTCCTCCGGGAAGATGGGCTATGCCTTGGCGGAAGCGGCCGAACGGCTCGGCGCCCGCGTCATTCTCGTCTCCGGCCCCGTCCGATTGCAGAAACCCTTTGGCGTGGAGGTCGAAGAAGTGGAGAGCGCGGAGGAAATGTATCGGGCCGTCCTCCGGCACTTTCCCCGGGCGGACATCGTCATCAAGGCGGCGGCCGTCGCCGATTACCGCCCGAAACGCGCGGAATCGGAAAAGATCAAAAAGAACGGCGGCGGCATGACGATCGAGCTGGAACCGACCGTCGATATCCTGAAGGAACTGGGGAAAAGGAAAGAGGGGCAATTTCTCGTCGGTTTTGCGGCGGAAACGGAAAATATCGAAGAATACGCCCTCAAGAAATTGAAGGAGAAAAATGCGGACATGATCATCGCCAACAATGTCAAAGAGGAAGGGGCGGGCTTCGGCACGGACACCAACATCGTCACCGTCTTTACTTCGGCCGGGGAGAAAAAGGCCTATCCGATCATGGCGAAGCAAAGGCTGGCCTATGAAATCTTCAAAGAAATCGACCGGAACATGAGGGCGAGTCGGAAATGACCGTCGCCAGTGTGGTCGTTGACGTGAAAAATCTGTCCGTCGATCACCCCTTCGATTACCTGGTCCCCCCCGAATGGGAGGGGCTCATCGAGCCGGGGATGCGGGTCATCGTCCCCTTCGGTTCCCGGAAGGTGCAAGGGTTCGTCGTCAGCCTGAAGGAGAAAGCCGAACGGGAACAATTGAAGGCCATCATCGAACCGATGGACGAACAGCCGGTGCTGACGGAAGAGCTCCTCGAGCTGGGAGAGTGGCTTTCGGAAAACACCCTGTGCCTGAAAATCGCCGCCTTCCAGGCGATGCTTCCCGCCGCGCTGAAGGTGAATTACGAGAAATATCTCGTCCCCGCCGGGGGCAATCCGGGAGAGGGTCCGGGATATTTCCGGGAGCTTTTTCAAAACCGGGATAAAATCGGCTGGGACGAAGCCCTCCGCCTTGTCGAGAAAGGAGCCCTTTACCGGGGCATCCGCGAGGGGCTGCTCCGGGTGGAATACCGGATCAAAAGCAAAGGGACGGTCAGAAAGGAAACCTATTATGTTCCGGCCGTCCCGAAGGAAAGCTTTTCGGAAAAGCGGGCGAGCCTGCCGAAAACCGCGAGGAAACAACTGGAGATCGCCGATTTCTATCTTGAACATTTCCACGCCCACTCCGCGGCGGAATTGCGGGAACGGTTCCCGCAGTTTTCCGGGCCGGTCAACGCCTTGATCCGGAAAGGGATGCTGAAAAAGGAGGAACGGGAACAATACCGGGATCCTTATGAGCATCAGGCGGTCGAGCCGAGCCGCCCCCATCCCCTGACCCCGGAGCAGGAAGAGGCGATCCGTCCGGTCCGCCGCGCGATTGAATCCGGCGAGCCGGATGTGTTTTTGCTGTACGGCGTGACCGGGAGCGGCAAGACCGAGGTGTATATGCACGCGATCCGGCAGGTGCTGGAAAAGGGAAAGGAAGCCATCGTGCTGGTGCCGGAGATCGCATTGACCCCGCAGATGGTGGCCCGGTTTAAAAGCCGCTTCGGGGACAAGGTGGCGGTGCTGCACAGCGGGCTTTCCGCCGGGGAGAAATACGACGAATGGCGGAAGATCCAGCGGAAGGAAGTGCAGGTTGCCGTCGGCGCCCGTTCGGCGGTTTTCGCCCCCTTCGAAAACCTGGGGATCATCATCATCGACGAGGAACATGAAACGACCTACAAGCAGGAAGAAACCCCCCGCTATCACGCCCGGGATGTGGCGATCCGCCGGGCGCAAAGCCACCGCTGCCCGGTCATTTTGGGCAGCGCCACCCCTTCCCTGGAATCCTTTGCCCGGGCGAAAAAAGGAGTATACAAGCTGTTGAAATTGGAAAAGAGAATGAATAATATGCCCCTCCCTTCCGTCGAGATCGTCGACATGCGGAAGGAAATGCACGCGGGAAACCGGCTCGTGTTTTCCCGGCTGCTGATGGAAAAAATGAAGGACCGGCTGGAGCGGGGCGAACAGACGGTCTTGCTCCTGAACCGGCGTGGATATGCCACCTTTCTCCTCTGCCGCGGCTGCGGGTACACGATGGTTTGCCCGAATTGCGAAGTGACCTTGACTTACCATAAGGTATCGGACACGGTCAAATGCCATTATTGCGGTTATGAAGGGTCGGCGCCGAAACGTTGCCCGGCGTGCGGCGGCGAACATATCCGCTATTTCGGCACGGGAACCCAGAAAGTGGAGGAGGAACTGAAAAAGCTGTTTCCCGAGGCCCGGGTCATCCGCATGGATGTGGATACGACCCGGAGGAAAGGTTCCCATGAAAAGCTGTTGAAGGACTTTTATGAAGGAAAAGGGGACATCCTCCTGGGCACGCAAATGATCGCCAAAGGGCTGGATTTCCCCAATATCACCCTCGTCGGGGTGCTTTCGGCCGACATCGGTTTGAACATGCCCGATTTTCGCGCCGGGGAAAGGACTTTTCAATTGCTGACGCAAGTGAGCGGGAGGGCGGGGAGGCACCGCCTGCCGGGCGAGGTCGTCATTCAAACCTACGCGCCCGACCATTACAGCGTAAAGCTTGCCAGGGATTACAGGTTCCTGGATTTCTACCGCCATGAAATGAACATGAGGAAACGGGGCAATTATCCGCCTTATTATTATTTGGTCCTGATCGTCGTCACCCACGAAAACGCGATGACGGCGGCGAAAATCATTCACCAGATCGCGTCCTTTTTGCGGGGCCGGCTCGATGAGCGCACGATCGTCCTCGGCCCTGGCGCCTCGCCGATTTCCCGCCTGAACAACAAATACCGCTACCAGCTTTTGATCAAATACAAGCGGGATCCGAATTTGTTTCCGGCGTTGAAACAAATCTCCCGGCTTTTTATCAAGGAACAGACGAAGGATGGGGTGGGCATTCACATCGACGTGAATCCCTATTCCCTTCTCTAGGATCCGAGGATTTAAAGAAACGGAGGAATTGAGCGGGATGACAAGAATCGTATTTATGGGAACTCCGGATTTTTCCGTTCCGATATTGGAACGTTTGCTGCAAGCGGAATACAAAGTCGTCGGCGTCGTCACCCAGCCGGACCGGCCGGCGGGGAGGAAACAGCTGCCGAAGGCTCCGCCGGTGAAACGCCTTGCCGAAAAATACGGAATCCCCGTATTCCAGCCTGAAAAGATCAAGGAAAAGGAGGCGCTGGAGCGGATTTTCTCCTGGCAGCCCGACCTGATCATCACCGCCGCTTACGGACAGATCATCCCGAAGGCGCTGCTCGATTTTCCGAAGCATGGCTGCATCAACGTCCACGCCTCCCTGCTGCCCGAACTGCGCGGGGGCGCCCCGATCCATCATGCCATTCTGCAAGGGAAGAAGAAAACGGGCGTGACGATCATGTACATGGTGGAGAAATTGGACGCCGGCGATATCCTTGCCCAGGCGGAAGTGGAGATCGGAGAAAGGGACCATGTCGGCATCCTGCATGACAAGTTGAGCGAAAAAGGGGCCGAACTGCTGCTTTCGACCTTGCCGAAACTGCTCAAGGGAGAAATTACCCCCGTTCCCCAGGAGGAAGAGAAGGCGACCTATGCCTACAATATCAAAAGGGAAGAGGAAAGGATCGATTGGTCCAAGGGGGGCGAAGAGGTGTACAACCGGATCCGCGGATTGCATCCGTGGCCGGTGGCCTACACGACCCTCGGGGGCAAGCCGCTGAAGATTTGGTGGGGGGAAAAGGTTTCCTTCCAAGCCCGTGAAAAGGCCGAACCGGGCACCGTGGTCGCGGTGGAGAAGGACGGCTTCATCGTCGCCACCGGTGACGAGGTCTTTATCAAGGTTACGGAAATTCAGCCCGCCGGAAAGAAGAGGATGCCCGCGGAACAATTTTTGCGCGGGCATAAACAGGAGCTTGCCGCCGGGACGAAGCTGGGGGACGGATGATGGCCGCAAACGTGAGGGAAATGGCCTTGGATCTTTTGCTGAAGGTGGAAAGGGAAAAGGGCTACAGCAACCTGGTATTGAACCGGATGATTGAAAAATATAAACCGTCCCCTCCCGACGCCGCCCTGCTTACGGAAATCGCCTACGGGACGATCCAGCGGAAACTGACGCTGGAATATTTCCTCGCGCCCTTCGTGAAAAAACCGGACAAACTCGACCATTGGGTCAAACTGTTGCTCCTTTTGTCCCTTTACCAAATGAAATATTTGACGAAGGTGCCGGATCATGCGGTCATTTACGAAGCGGTGGCGATCGCCAAAAAAAGGGGACATCGGGGAATCGCCGCCTTCGTGAACGGCGTGCTCCGTTCAGCCCAACGAAAGGGCCTTCCCTCCTTCGATCCGATCGCAGATCCGTTGGAAAAGCTTTCCGTGGAAACGAGCCATCCCCTTTGGCTCGTCCGCGACTGGGCGGAACAATTCGGCTTGGAGACGGCGGCGGCCATCTGCAGGGAGAACCTTGAAGCACCCCGGCAAACGGCCCGCATCAACGGTTATTTGACCGATGCGGAAGCGGTCCTGAAGCGGCTGGAAGAAGAGGGGATAAAGGCGGAAAAAAGCGATGCGGTGCCCGATGCCCTGCGGAGCGTCAAAGGGAATCTGGCCAAAACCGGGGCGTACGAAGAAGGTTTGCTCACGATCCAGGATGAAAGTTCGATGCTCGCGGGATACGCCGTCGATCCGAAAGAAGGGGAAACGATTTTGGACGCCTGCGCCGCGCCGGGCGGAAAGACGACTCACCTCGGGGAAAGAATGAACAATACGGGGACAATCATCGCATTGGACGTGCATAAACATAAGACGAGGCTGATTGCGGAGCACGCGAAACGGCTCGGGCTGACAAACATTTCCGTGCGGAACGCCGACGCGAGGGAAGCGGGAAAACTTTTCGCCGGAGAAACTTTCGACAAAGTGCTGGTGGACGCCCCCTGCTCCGGGTTGGGCGTTTTGAAGCGGAAGCCGGAGATCAAATATATGCGGTCGCCGGAGGACGTAAAAAAACTGGCGGAAATCCAGCTGGAAATCCTCGATGCCGCGGCGCCGCTCGTGAAAAATGGAGGGTCCCTCGTTTACAGCACGTGCACCATCCACCGCCGGGAAAACCAGGAAGTGGCCCGGGCCTTTCTGGCGAAACATCCGGAATTTGCGGAAGACCGCTCGTTGAGGAGCCGGATGCCGGCAAAGGTGCGGCCCTTTGTCGCCGGCTTCGAAATGGAATTGCTGCCGCAGCATTTAAAAAGTGACGGTTTTTATATTGCCTGCTTCAAGAAGAAAGTGTAAGTTTTATTTTAGGATGTTTCTAACTTTTCCCAGCCTCCCCGCCATTTTTGCGTTCAAAGCGGGGCCGGGGGGCATCAGGAAACGAGGTGAAAAAATGAAGACGGTATGCCGGACAGACCGGGGGAAAATCCGTTCCCTCAATGAAGACCGGGTCGGCGTTTTTACCAATAAAGCGGGCGTTCTTCTGGCCGTCGTGGCGGACGGGATGGGGGGGCATAAAGCCGGGGATGTGGCCAGCGAAATGGCGCTCACCCTCATCCAGCAATTGTGGGAGCCGACGGAAGACACCGATACTCCCGAGGCCTGCGAAAAATGGATGCGGGAAAGCATTCAGAAGGTGAACAAAGAAATTCTCGACTACGCCAACACCCATCCCGATTGTTACGGCATGGGAACGACATTGGTTTGCGCCGTATGCCACGACAGGTTTGTGACGGTCGGAAACATCGGCGACAGCCGTTGCTATTTGGCGAATGCGGACCAGTTCAAACAATTGACCGACGACCACTCCCTCGTCAACGAGCTGGTCAAGAGCGGTCAAATCAAAAAGGAGGAAGCGGAGAATCACCCGATCAAAAACATCCTGCTCCGCGCCCTGGGAACGGAAGACGAGGCGAAGATGGACATCCATTCCATCGGCGTCCAGGAAGGGGACTATTTGATCCTATGTTCCGACGGGTTGACCAACAAGGTGTCCGACCGGGAGCTTTACGAAATCCTTCTTTCCGACTTGTCCCTGGAGGAAAAAGCGGACCGTCTCATCCGACAGGCCAACGAATACGGAGGCGAAGACAACATCACGCTGGCGCTCGTCCATTACGACCCGAGCGAAAAAGGGGGTGAATGAATTGTTCATCGGCAAAAGGATCAATGAAAGGTACAAAATCTTGAAATTGATCGGCGGCGGCGGAATGGCCAACGTTTATTTGGCGCGGGACATGATTTTGGAAAGGGACGTGGCGATCAAAATCCTGCGCTTGGATTACGCCAATGACGAACAGTTCATCCGCCGCTTTCACCGGGAAGCCCAATCGGCCACCAGCCTTTCCCATCCGAACATCGTCAACATTTATGATGTCGGGGAAGAGGACGATATCTACTACATCGTCATGGAATACGTGGAAGGGGAAACGTTGAAGGAATACATCAAACACCGTCACCCCCTGCCCGTGGAGACCGCCGTCGACATCATGAAACAATTGGCTGCGGCGGTCCGGCATGCCCACCAGAACAACATTATCCACCGGGACATCAAGCCGCAAAATATTTTGATCGATAAGCAGGGAAACGTGAAAATCACCGATTTCGGCATCGCCACCGCGCTGACGGCGACGACGATCACCGACACGAACGCGGTCTTGGGATCCGTTCATTACATTTCCCCGGAACAAATCAAAGGCTCCCAGGCGACAAAAAAATCAGATATCTATTCCTTGGGGATCGTCATGTTCGAATTGCTGACCGGGAGGCTTCCCTATTCCGGGGAAACGGCGGTTGCCATCGCCCTCAAACATTTGCAGGAAGACCTTCCCTCGCCGAGGAGGTTGAACCCGTCCATCCCCCAAAGCGTGGAAAATATCGTGTTAAAGGCGACGGCCAAAGATCCCCTGTACCGGTATGCGAACATCGAGGAGCTGGAAGATGACCTGCTCACCTGCCTGGATCCCGACCGGCTGAACGAGCCCCGTTTCACAGTCCCCATCGACGAGGAAGCGACAAAGGCCGTACCCGTCATACCGGACGAAGGAATCATCCAGCAGCTGCAGGATACGAAAGTGCGGGAACCCCAAGTGAAAAATCCGGAAGGGAAAACGGGGAAAAACGGGGCGCCCGCAAAGGGAAAAAAGAAAAAAAGGCTGAGATGGCCCCATATCATCGCGGGAATCTCCGCCTTCATCATCTTGTTCATCATCTTCATGCTGACCGTTTATCCGGCCCTCTTCGGCAAGCATGATGTTACCGTTCCGGAAGTGGAGGGCATGGAATACAAGGAAGCGGTCAACCGGTTGGAGGACGCGGGTTTGAAGATCGGCAACACGTACAAGATCACCCATGAGGAAATCCCGGAAAACCATGTGGTGAAGACCGACCCGAAGGAAGGAAAGACCGTCAAAGAGGGGAGCGTTATACATATTTTCGTCAGCACGGGCAAGGAAAAGATCGTCATGCCCGACTACCGCAACCGGATGTACGATGACGTGGTGCAGCTCTTGAGGGACAGAAACTTCAAAGATATTCAAAAGAATGAGGTGTTCCACGACAGTCCGGAAGGGACGATCATCGAACAGGATCCGGCCCCGGGAGAGGAAATCGTTCCCGAAGAAACGGTCCTGACGTTCACCGTATCGAAGGGGGAAGAAACCTTTAAGCTGGCCGATTTGTCCGGATACAGCGAAAACGCCTTGAGGGAATATGCGGGCCGTTACGGGATTACCATTGATATTGCCGGGGAAGAGTATCACGACTCGGTCGCGGAAGGCCTGGTCATCAGCCAGGATCCGAAGCCCGGAACCGAATTGAAGAAGGGGGACAAGGTTTCCGTCATCTTGTCCAAAGGGAAGGAACCCCTGCCGCCGAAGACGGTAACCGTCGATTTGACGATCCAGTATACGGGCAATCCCCAGCAAAGGGAACCCCAAAGGGTGCAGATTTTCATCGAGGATATGAACCATTCCATTCAGGAACCTTATGAAACCTTCGACATCACGGAGACGACGCGGCGAAGGATCGAATTGGTCATCGAACCGGGGAAAAAGGGCCGGTACAAAGTGGTGATCGATGACCAGGTGGTCACCGACCAGGAAGTGAACTACCCGGGGTAACGGGAAAGATAGTTTTAAGGCACAATAGGGAATCGGCTTGCGCCGCCTTCCCAGGGATCTTCAGCAAAGCGGGAATCGGCTTCGTGCCGATTCTTTTTTAAACGGCCTTTTCCCGGGAATGTCCGCGGGAAGCCTGCCGTTTTTGCGAAAAAGGCGGCTTTTTTTTCGCCTTCATCTTCTGCGGCGGGAGCCGCTTTCTTCTGCCATCCGGGAACCGGGAGCCGGAACGGGAAGGGAAATGTCTGCGGAAAGGGGATCCTTTTTTCGGGACGGATCCGAAAAACCGGCGGAGACGCCCCCGCGAAAAAACGGCGGATGAAAAATGCCGGGGATTTGAGTACAATAAATTAGGGAAATCCTTTCAAAAAAAAACGGAACTCCGTTCGGCCATAAAACAAAAATTTTCCGTGGAGCGTGATGCCATGCAGGAAGGAAAAATCATGAAGGCTTTGAGCGGCTACTATTATGTGAAAAGCGGGAGCGGAACCTATCGATGCCGGGGCAGGGGGCTTTTCCGGAAGCAAAACATTACCCCCCTTGTCGGGGACGATGTCGTATTTGAAACGGTGGGCAATGAGGAAGGCTACATTAAGGAAATCAAGGAACGGAAAAACGAGCTCGTCCGCCCGCCCGTTGCCAACATCGACCAGGTCCTTCTCGTGTTTTCCGCCACCCATCCGGTTTTCAAACCGGTTCTGTTGGACCGTTTTCTCACGGTGGTGGAATCGAAAGGGATTTTGCCCGTCATCCTCTTTACGAAGATCGACCTGTTGACGGAGGAAGAAAAGGAAAAAATCGACGGATATATGAAGGATTACCGGGAGATCGGATATACGGTCATTGCCGCCTCTCCCAAGAAGAACATCGGCATCGGGGAAATATTGCCTCTCCTGGAAGGGAAGACGTCGGTCGTCGCCGGCCAATCGGGGGTGGGAAAATCCACCTTGCTCAACTGCCTGCGCCCGGACCTCCGGCTGGAGACGAATGAAATCTCCCGGCATTTAGGCAGGGGAAAACACACGACCCGCCATGTGGAATTGTTGGAAGTCGGCGGCGGCCTGCTCGCGGACACCCCCGGATTCAGTTCCCTCGACTTGCAGGACATTGAGGAGGAAGAGCTGTCCGCTTGTTTTCCCGAGATGAGAAGGTTGATGGACAGCTGCAAATTCAGGGGCTGCCTGCATGTGAAAGAACCCCGGTGCGCCGTCAAGGAAGCCTTGGAAAACGGAGAAATTAAAGATTACCGTTATGAACACTATCTGGAATTCTTGGAAGAAATCAAGGAAAGAAAGATGAGGTTAGGACGATGATAAAGATCGCACCTTCCATTTTGTCGGCCGACTTTTCCAAACTGGGAGAAGAAGTGAAGGACGTGGAACAGGGCGGGGCCGATTATATTCATATCGATGTCATGGACGGCCACTTCGTTCCGAACATCACCATCGGAACGCTGATTGTGGACGCCATCCGCCCGGTAACGTCCCTCCCCTTTGACGTCCATTTGATGATCGAAGATCCCGACCGGTATATCCCGGACTTCATCAAAGCCGGCGCGGATATGATTTCCGTGCACGCGGAGGCCTCCCCCCATCTGCACCGGACGATCCACCGGATCAAAGAGAGCGGGATTAAAGCGGGGGTCGCCCTCAATCCGGCCACGCCCGTCGAATGGATCCGGGAGATTTTGCCGGATCTGGATTACGTCCTGCTGATGACCGTCAATCCCGGTTTTGGCGGCCAGAAATTTATTTCCCGTGTCCTTTCGAAAATCGAAAGGGTGAGGGGATGGAAAGAAGCGGAGGGCTTGCCCTTCGAAATCGAAGTGGACGGCGGAATCAACCGGGAGACGGCCAAGCTGTGCGCCGGCGCGGGAGCCACCATCTTGGTCGCCGGATCCTACGTCTTCGGCCAAAAGAACAGAAAGGAAGCCATCGCTTCCCTCAGGCCGGAAACGGGGAAGGATGTATGATCGTTCACATCGTAGCCGGCGGCCCGAAGGATTTTCTTCCCGATCTCAGGGATTTTGACGGGAAGGATGTGTATTGGATCGGCGTCGACAAGGGCGTAGCCTACCTTTTTGAACACGGGCTGGTACCGCGGACGGCCGTCGGCGATTTCGATTCCCTCCCCCCTTCCGAATGGCGCAAATACAAGGAAAAAATCCCGGACATAAAAACCTTTCCCCCCGAAAAGGATAAAACGGATATGGAACTGGCCGTCCTCGAAGCGATGGGCAAACATCCGGAAAAACTGCGGATCTTCGGGGCGACGGGGGGAAGGATGGACCATTTTTTGGGAAATATTTTTTTAATGGGAAGGTTTTTGCGGGAGAAAACGCCCGTGGAGATGATCGACAGGCAGAACGTCGTCGAATGGAAAACTCCCGGGCGCTACCGCCTGGAAGGATGGCCCGGCAAACCGTACGTTTCCTTTTTGTCCCTTTCCCCGGAAGTCAAGGGGCTTTCCCTCGAAGGTTTTAAATATCCGTTAAAAAACGGTCATATTTCCTTTGGTTCCACATTATGTATAAGTAATGAACTTATTGGGGATTCCGGTACTTATTCCTTCACGGAAGGCATATTATTGGTTATAAGGAGCAGTGACCGTCCGAGCGGAAAGGCAATATTCGGGGGATCCGAAGGCAAAAACGCGGGCGAAACAATAGGCTAACGATTGCAAAACGTCTTAATTTCGGGAGGGACCATGGAATGAGATTTTACACGATCAAATTGCCGAGATTTCTCAGCAGCATCATCCGGGTGATATTAGGTGCTTTTAAAAAGGAATGAGTCCGGGTTCGCATCCTTCTCCTTCGCCGGCAAAGGCTTATGAAAAAAGTGCTCCATAGGGATATTGGAGCACTTTTTATTTACACCCGTTTCACTTTTCCGGATTTCAAAGCCCTTGCGGATACATAGACTCGTTTCGGTTTGCCGTTGACGAGGATGCGCACTTTGTGCAGATTCGCTTTCCAGGTGCGCCGGCTGGCATTCATGGCATGGGAACGGGTATTTCCGAAAGATGTTTTCTTTCCGGTGATCACACATTTTGCCACGTTTCGTCCCTCCTTCCTCAGAATCGCAAAAAGGATACAGGAAATCATATTAAATAATACTAAATTAATGTAACACAGAACGGGCCGGAATGCAATATTTCGGCCGGATTTGTGTTGTTCGTCCGCCTTTTGTCCCCTTGCGGCGCGTCCGCGTACCGGTCCGGGCCCCTTTCGCGAAAGAAAGGACAAAGGGGAGAAGGAGAAACAGGGGGAACAAGCCGTGCCCGATCTGCGAACCCATGGCGGCGGCCTTTCGGCCGGTGCGGGAAATCCGGCCTTTCCAACTTTGTTCGTTTTGCGGGAAAAGGAGGGTCATTTGCGGCGAAGGACCCTTTTTTCGCCAAACCGCCGGCGGAACCGGGCGGACGCCCAAGGAGGGAACAGGCATGGAAAGACGATCTTTTTTAACCGGCCGGGCCGTCCGGAAGATTTGAGAAACTGTGAACAAGGGAAGGTTCTGCGGCAATTCCTTCCCGATATGATAGACTTTTCATTAAGGATCGAGTATAGTAAAATGGGTTCAGTCTTCGTCCTATTCCAAAAGGGGGAGTTAGAATGTCCATTGAATTGAAGACGAAATACGGACATATTGAAATTTCCAACGAAACGATTGCCCAAATTTGCGGCGGAGCGGCCGTCGACTGTTACGGAATCGTCGGCATGGCGTCCAAACACCAGATAAGGGACGGGATCTCGGAAATTTTAAAGAAGGAAAACTATTCCAAAGGGGTCGTTGTGCGCCAGGAAAACGGCCAAATCCACATTGACATGTACATCATTGTCGGCTACGGAACGAAGATTTCCGAAGTGGCCGCCAACGTGCAGACGAAAGTCAAATACGTATTGGAAAAAACGATCGGCCTTGCGGCGGACTCGGTAAATATATTCGTACAAGGAGTCCGGGTTATCAACCCGTAAGTAAGGAGGAGACGTTGTGGCAATTACGGTATTGGATGGGAAACGATTCGCAGACATGATTTTCCAGGGTTTTCACCACCTGTCGGAAAATGCGAAAAACGTTGATGCGCTGAACGTTTTCCCGGTTCCGGACGGCGATACCGGAACGAACATGAAGCTGACGATGAACTCCGGGGCGAACGAAGTGAAAAACCATTTGCAGGACCATATCGGAAATGTGGGGAAGGCGCTGTCCAAAGGGCTGCTCATGGGCGCCAGGGGGAACTCGGGCGTCATCCTTTCCCAACTGTTCCGCGGTTTTGCCAAGGCGATCGAAGAGAAAGAAAGCCTGGATGCCATGGAGTTCGCGAAGGCCTTGAACGCGGGCGTGGAGACGGCTTACCGGGCCGTGATGAAGCCCGTAGAAGGGACGATTTTGACCGTTGCCAAAGACGCCGCCAAAAAGGCGATGGAGACGGCGGCGAAGGAGAAGGATTTGGCCGTCGTGATGGAAAAGACGCTGCTTGCGGCGAAGGAGTCCTTGAGCAGAACCCCCGATCTTTTGCCCGTTTTGAAGGAAGTGGGGGTCGTCGACAGCGGCGGGCAAGGGCTCGTCTACGTTTACGAAGGATTTTTGGCCGCGCTGAAAGGGGAAAAGCCGCAAGGCTTGTCCGATCCTTCCGCGGTGATGGAACAGCTGGTGAAAAAGGAACATCATAAAACGGTGCAAAGCTTCATGGATACGGAAGATATCCAATTCGGCTACTGCACCGAGTTCATGGTGAAGCTCGAGGAAGAGAAGCTGAAGGCTCATCCCTTTTCCGAAGAAAAATTCCGCCGCGATTTAAACCGGTTCGGGGACTCCCTCCTGGTCATCCACGACAACGGCTTCGTCAAGGTACATATCCACTCGGAACAGCCGGGGGAAGTGCTGTCTTACGGCCAAAGGTACGGAAGCCTGACCAACATTAAAATCGAAAACATGCGGGAACAGCATTCCAACATCGTTTCCTCCGACAGGGAAGCTCCCGTTCCCCGGCCGGCGGCAAAACCCCGATCCGAATACGGCATCGTGACCGTTTCCATGGGAAGCGGCATCCGCGATCTGTTTTTGAGCATCGGGGCCCAGGAGGTCATCGAAGGCGGGCAGACGATGAATCCGAGCACGGAGGATATCGCGAAGGCCGTGGAACGGGTGAATGCCAAAACCGTATTCATCTTGCCCAACAACAAGAACATCATTCTCGCCGCCGAGCAGGCCGCATCCCTTTTTGAACAGCAGGCAATCGTGATCCCGACGAAAACGGTCCCCCAAGGATTGGCCGCCCTTTTGGCATTCAACCCCGCGAAGGATGCGGAATGGAATAAGAAGGCGATGAACGAGGCCGCAAATAAAGTGAAATCCGGACAGGTGACCTTCGCCGTCCGCGACACGTCCATCGACGGCATCTCCATCAAAAAAGACGATTACATGGGGATCCTCGACGGAAAAATCGTTGTGAACCATAAAGATCTGCTGGAAGCGGCCAAAGCGCTGCTCGAAAAAATGGTGGACGGGGAGAGCGAGATTCTGACCATCCTGACCGGCGAGCAGGCGACGGACGAACAAGTGGAACAATTGGAGAATTTCGTCGGCGAAAAATACCCCGATGTGGAGATCGAAATCCACAACGGAAAGCAGCCTTTATATCCGTTTATTTTTGCCGTTGAATAAGAAGAAAAGCTGCCGTTTTTGAAGCGGCGGCTTTTTTATTTATCAAGATCCGAAAAGGGAAGGGATCGCCAGCGGAAGGAACGGCCCGCCGGCGCTCAAAAAAAGAAAATTTATCGTTGACATTACAATATTATTATAATATAATAAAGACGTCGCTTATTAGCACTTTTATAAGTTAAGTGCTAATCTGCGATATTTTCAGAGTCGTCAGAAAAGGAGGGATTTAGCGGAGGCTCGAAAGATTTGCATGCAAAGTATGTTCGGTTTGTCACAAAAGAGGAGCATCACGTCCTACATAAGCGACCAATCGTAATTTTAAAAAAGGAGGTATTTTGAATGGGAAAAATTAAAATTGCGATTGCGGGTGTAGGAAACTGTGCCAGCGCGTTGCTCCAAGGGATCGAGTACTACAAACATACGGGAAACGATCCGATCGGTTTGATGAGCTACGACTTCGGGGGTTACAAACCGGGAGACATTGAAGTCGTGGCGGCCTTTGACGTGGACGAAAGAAAAGTCGGCAAGAAATTGAGGGACGCGATCTTCGCAGCCCCCAACTGCACGACCGTGTTCTACAAAGACTTGCCGGATTATCCCGTCGTAGTCCAAATGGGCCACGTCCTTGACGGCGTATCTGAACATATGGTCGATTACAACAGCGACAAATCTTTCCGAGTCAGCAACGCTAAACCCGTTGATGTGGCAAAAGTGTTAAAAGAAAGCGGAGCGGAAATCTTGATCAACTACTTGCCCGTCGGTTCGGAAAAAGCGGTAAGATTTTACGCGGAAGAATGCTTGAAAGCCGGCGTCGGCTTCATTAACGCCATTCCCGTGTTCATCGCTTCCGATCCGGAATGGGAGAAGAAATTCCGCGAAAAGAATATTCCGATCATCGGCGACGACATCAAGAGCCAATTGGGCGCCACCATTCTGCACCGCACGCTGACCAAGCTGTTTGAAAACCGCGGCATCAAACTGGAACGCACCTATCAATTGAACTTCGGCGGAAACACCGACTTCTTGAACATGTTGAACCACAGCCGTTTGGCTTCCAAAAAGAAATCGAAAACCCAATCGGTGCAAGCGGAATTGAAAAACGAGCTGGAAAAAGAAAACATCCACATCGGTCCGAGCGACTTCGTGCCGTGGCTTAATGACAACAAGATCGCCTATATCCGCATGGAAGGCCGCGGGTTCGGAAATGTTCCGCTGTACGTGGAAGCCAAATTGTCCGTCGAAGATTCTCCCAACAGCGCCGGTTCCATCATCGACGCCATCCGCGCCATGAAACTCGCCTTAGACCGCAAAATCGGCGGCGCGCTCACATCCATCTCTTCTTTCACCATGAAATCCCCGCCTGTTCAAGTTACCGATACCGAAGCCAAAAAGATGGTTCAGGAATTTATCGACGGCAGGAGAGAACGTTAATGCGGGCAGTTATCCTGGCCGCTGGTGAAGGAAAGAGGATGCGGGCTCATTTCCAAGAGCCCAAACCTCTTATTCCTTTGCTGGGCATCCCGCTGATCGAGCGGAACATCCGTACGCTAAACAAGGCGGGAATCCGGGAATTTGTCGTCATCACCGGAAAATACGACAAGGAAATCAAGGAATATTTGGGTGACGGATCGCAGTTGGGCGTTTCGGTTACTTACGTTTATAACGCCGATTGGGAGCAGGGCAACGGGGTGTCCGTCCATGCCTTCCGCCAATTGTGCCGCCCCGGGGAACGGTTTCTCTTGTTGATGGCCGATCACCTTTTCCAAGAGGAATTGGTGAAGGAATTCATCCGGGAAGCGGACCGATTGGAGGAAGGGGAAATCCTGCTCGCCGCGGACAACCGCCTGAATGACGTCTTCGATTTGGAAGAATGCACGAAAGTGCGCGCCGAAGGCGGCCGGGCCCTGGAGCTCGGAAAACAATTGAAGGAATTTCAGGCGGTCGACTGCGGCCTCTTTGTCGGTTCCGAATCCCTGTTGGGGGCCCTGTCCGAAGCCATCCATGCAGGGAAGCACACCCTCTCGGACGGAGTGAACATCCTTTGCGGGGAAAGGAAAGTGAAGCTGTTCTTCGTTTCCGGCCGCTGGATCGACGTGGATGATCCGCCGAGTTTCAAGGAAGCGGAAAAGATGCTGCTTTCGGGGCTCATTCCCGCAAAGGACGGCTTCATTTCCCGGACCATCAACCGGAAATTTTCCCTGCGTCTGACGAAAAAACTGGCCTATACCCGGATCACCCCGAATCAGGTTACCGCCCTTTCCTTTCTCATTTCTCTCGGTTCATCCCTTTCCTTTGCGTTCGGAAGCCCGCTCGCCGGCGGTTTGTTGGCGCAAATCTCTTCCATCGTCGACGGGGTCGACGGGGAAATCGCCCGGCTGAAATTTCAAAAGAGCAATTACGGCGGGCTTTTCGACTCCATCTTGGACCGGTATGCCGATTTCTTGATCATCGCGGGCATGGCCGTCGCCTGGTTTGCGGAAGCCTCCAGCCCCTATGCCTTGGCCATCTCCGCTTTGGCCCTCACCGGTCTGCCGATGTCGATGCTGGTGAAAGAAAAATTCCATGCCCTGACGGGAAAACAATATATTTCCGAGGAATATGACGGCTTTTTCCACTACATCCCGATGAACCGGGACGGCAGGCTTTTCCTCGTGTTCCTCGGCGGCCTTTTCAATCTCATCGGGCCGGCACTGGCCATTCTGGCCGTGCTTACCCATCTGCAAACGATCTACCGCTTGATCCGCATCCGCAAATTCATGATGGAATGAAACGGGTTTTGGGTTGTTGAGGCCGGACAGGCATGTTGTGAATGAAAAGGAAATTTCCCCCCGAAGGATTTTTCCTATGGCAAACATTTGCATATCTTTTGTTTCCATGAGAAACGGTCAACGTTGCCGCCAAACGTTTGGCCGTTTCTTTTTTTGCGGTGAACCATGGCCGCCTGGGCCGGTCCTTTTCCGGCCGAAGGATCCCGGTTTCCGGGAACCGGATCTTCTGCCGGCACGGAATCCCTGAACATATCGTACAAAACGCCCGCGGGATAAAACCGGATCCTGATGCCGGCGGTTTCATCGGCCGCGGTTTATGCCGGAAAATGGGGATCCCGCCGCCCTTTTTCTTCCCCGTTTATGTCTTTCGGCCGAGCCGCCGGCGCGGATGAAGGAAAATCCCGCCGCCCGTTTCATCGTTCATAATAACTCATGATCAAATAGGTAAGGTTTACTTTTTCGCCGTCGTGGCCGGTTTCGGCCTTGCGGGCGGCCTCATTGATCAGCTCCGTGATATTCCGGTTTAATTTTTTCAATCGGATTTTGCTAGTTCCACATTGATGACGCTGGCTTCCCCGCGATGATCTTCCCTTCCTTCGATCAGTTCCCGGGCCAGGACGGATATGGCTTTATTGGCGAATTGATAGAGTTTTCCAATTACAAAATCGGACTCTTCGGAAATATCTTCAGCCATTAACGTGAATTGGCTGCCGTCGATTTGCTTCGGCCAAGTAATATTTTTGCTTCATATTCCCCGCTTGCCCTTCCTTTACCGCTTCAATCAGGCCGATGGTTTCCGGCTTTTTGATATGGTAGTACAATCTGGACGGTTCTTCGTTCAATTCTTGAGCGATCGTTTTTATTGTTTTCGGACGGAATGGATGGAACGGAAAATTTTTATTTTTTTCTCATCCAATAAGGCTTTGGCGATCCCCGGTTTTTGTTCGCATCGGTCTTTAGCCATTTCGTATTGGGTTCCGTATCGGGGGGCGCTGCCCGAATACGCCGTCCACAGGGGAGGCGAGTCTTTCTATTCCTATTATTTGGCTTTCATGACTTTGGGGAATAGGGCAGGCACTTTAATGGCGGCGCATATGAAAAAATATCCCCTCGGGCGGACAGTCATCGTCGGTTTCCTTTTTTCGTCGGCGGCTTGAGCGATCTCCTCATTGAGCGGCTCCCCGTTTTATCGTTGTTATGTTCGGTGCGGCCCGAATCCCGCTGGGGGTTACGAATATCGTTTTTGTGTCAACGTTGCAGGAATTATTGCCCGTCGAAATGGTCGGCAGGGTGTTTTCGGCCACTGCCGGCGCGGTAAGCATGGCCGGCCCCCTTGACGACTTGCTGGGCGGATTTCTTGGAAATGTTCGGCAGTTCCATCGTGTATTCTTTGGGTATATGGGCCATGTTGCCCGTTTCCGTCCAATGGTTCATCGATCCGCTGTTGAGAAATATCCCGAATCCAAGGAAAATGGACCCGGTGAAATACGGATTAAGCCGCCATACCGCCCTTAACCGTCAATATGGCAAAACAAGAAAATAAGGGGGAAGGGGAGGGCGTTTCCTGTCCGGACCATGAACGGGCGTCAAGGACCAAAAATCGGATGCCGGGCTTTTCGGGAAAATTTCCCGTACAGCCGACGCCGACATCCCGTCGTTTTTGACGGCTGCCGAACCCTCGCGGCGTACCCGGTACGGCAGAGTCGGTGAAACAAATCCGGAATCGCCTTTTCTAAAAAATTACACCGCATTCCCTTTTTAGCATCGAAATCGGCAAAGTTTTCCGTTTTATTTCTCACAAAAATAGGGGGCGAAATGTCGAGGCGAAAGATAATGGAGCGTCGGAAGACATAATGGAAAGGAAGGCTGTCCGCATATCGCATCAAGGAATCCGATGCCGGCAAGGGGGCGCGGCGGTCCCCGCGTTTCATTCAAGCCGAATAGGTCATTGAAGGGAAATACTTGGAAGGCAAGGGTATTGCAATGGGATGCTTGGCTCCTGCAAGGCCGGTCCGACAACCGCCCGGGAAATCTTGACCAATGCCCTCGCCGGAAAGAAAGTTTCCAATGAAACATATATTTAATATAATAATAGTAATGGCAGAAGACGATAACGCGCGTATTTGAAAAAAATCGGGGGAGTTGTGCGGGATGAAATACCGGAGCGTGTTCGACATTATCGGCCCGGTCATGATCGGCCCCTCCAGTTCCCATACCGCGGGGGCGGCGAGGATCGGACGGGCGGCGCGAAGCATCTTCGGCCGCGAACCGAAATGGGCCCATATATATTTTTACGGGTCCTTCGCCGAAACTTACCGGGGCCATGGGACCGATGTGGCCATCGTCGGCGGGCTGCTCGATTTCGATACCTTTGATGAAAGGATCAAGCGGTCCTTGGAGATCGCCGCAGAAAGGGGCTTGGAGATCCATTTTCATAAGGAAGCGTGCGTTCCCGACCATCCGAATACGGCCCGGCTCCATATCGGCGATGAAGAAGGAGAACTGGAGCTCGTCGGCGTATCCATCGGCGGCGGAAAAATCGAAATCGACGAAATCAACGGATTTAAAATCAGGCTGACCGGGGAGCATCCTTCCATCATCGTGATCAACAACGACCGGTTCGGGGCCATCGCCAACGTGGCCCATGTACTGGCCAAAAACGAGATCAATATCGGTTACATGCAGGTGTCCCGGAAGGAGAAGGGAAAGACGGCCTTGATGACGATCGAGACGGACCAGAACGTGGATGAAACCATTTTGGACGAAATCCGAAAGCTGCCGAATATTTTGCATGTGGCGAAAATCAACGAATAAAAAAGGGGAAGGAGAAAATGGGCAAATTCAGGGGACAGGAGGAAAAACGATGTTGTTCCGGACGGTGAAGGAGCTTGTCGAACTGGCGGAAAGCCGAAACAAGAAGATCAGCGACATTATGATCGAACAGGAGATGCTCATGAGCGGCAAAAGCCGGGAAGAAATCGTTTCCCGGATGGAGAAGAACCTTGAGGTGATGGAACAGGCGGTGGAACGCGGGCTGAAAGGAGTGGCTTCCCGTTCCGGCCTGACGGGCGGGGATGCGGTCCTCCTGCAGGCGTACATCGAGAAGGGGGATTTCCTTTCCGGCGAAATCTTGCTCGACGCGGTGAGCAAGGCCGTCGCCACCAATGAAGTGAATGCGGCCATGGGCGTCATCTGCGCGACCCCGACGGCCGGAAGCGCCGGGGTCGTGCCGGGGACGTTGTTCGCCGTCAAAAATAAATTGCATCCCAGCCGCGAGCAGATGGTCGCCTTTTTATTTACCGCCGGGGCGATCGGGTACGTCATCGCCAACAACGCCTTCATTTCCGGGGCGACCGGCGGTTGCCAGGCGGAAGTCGGCTCGGCTGCGGGCATGGCCGCGGCGGCCATCGTGGAAATGGCCGGAGGAACGCCGAGCCAATGCGCGGAGGCGACGGCCATCACGCTGAAAAACATGCTCGGGCTGGTCTGCGATCCGGTCGCCGGGCTGGTGGAGGTTCCCTGCGTGAAACGGAACGCCATGGGGGCAGCCAACGCCATTGTGGCGGCCGACATGGCGCTTGCCGGCGTGAAGAGCCGGATCCCTTGCGATGAAGTCATTGAAGCCATGTTCCGCGTAGGGCAGGCGATGCCCCAAACCTTGAAAGAAACCGCACAAGGAGGGTTAGCGGCAACGCCGACCGGTCGAAGGCTGGAAGCGAAGATTTTCGGCACCGCAAAAAATGAATGAACTGGAAAAGCCGGTGACGGCCATTCAAGGAATCGGCGAGGAGACGGCCAGTCGCCTCGCGGAACTGAATATTCATACCGTCGGCGATTTATTGTTTTATTTTCCCTTCCGCCATGAAGATTATCGCAGCAGGCATCCGGAAGAAGCGGGCCACGGGGAAAAAATCACCCTCGAGGGCACCGTCCAGAGCGAGCCGCAAGTCGCCTACTATTCCGGGAGAAAGTCCCGCCTTTCTTTCAAGATGCTCGTGGAAGGGAAACTGGTTTCCGTCGTCTTTTTTAACCAGCCCTATTTAAAAAACAGGATCCGCCCGGCGCAGCGGATCGCCGTGTCCGGAAAATGGAACAGGTACCGGATGCAAATCGTCGCCAGCCAATACCGCCTGGAAGGGACCGGGCAGGAGAACCTCCTTCAGCCGGTCTATTCCGTCAAAGGGGATTTGACGGTCAAGGACTTAAGGCGGCTCATCTTTCATGCCCTGAAGCAATACAGCCATCTCGTCGAGGAAATCTTGCCGGAGCCCTTATTGAAAAAATACCGGCTCCTTCCGAGAAAAAATGCTTTATACGCCCTCCATTTCCCGAAGGACGGGGAGTTGCTCCGCCAGGCGAAGCGGCGTTTCATTTACGAAGAGTTCTTGCTGTTCCAATTGAAAATCCAATTGCTCCGCAGGACCGCCCGGGAAGTCCCGGAGGCGAAGGCGATCGAGTTTGATCCGGAAAAACTGAAATTGTTCATCGAATCCCTCCCCTTCCCGCTGACCGCCGCCCAAAAAAGGGCGCTCGGGGAAATCCTCCGCGACATCCGTTCTCCGTACCGGATGAACCGCCTGCTCCAAGGCGATGTCGGATCCGGGAAGACGGCCGTTGCCGCCGTTTGTTTGTACGCCGCGGTATTGGGAGGATACCAGGGCGCCCTGATGGTGCCGACGGAGATTTTGGCCGAGCAGCATGCGGAAGTCCTTGAACGGTATTTCCGCCCGTTCGGCGTGAAAACCGCCCTGTTAACGAGTTCGGTCAAAGGAAAGGCGCGGGAGCGGATATTGACGGATTTGGCGGAGGGAAGCATCGACGTGGTGGTCGGCACCCACGCCCTCATCCAGGACGAGGTGAATTTTTTCCGTTTGGGCCTCGTCATCACCGATGAACAGCACCGCTTCGGCGTCGAACAGCGGAAGATCCTGCGGGAAAAGGGGGAAAACCCCCATGCCCTGTTCATGACCGCGACCCCCATTCCGCGGACTTTGGCCATCACCGCCTTCGGGGACATGGACGTTTCCGTGCTCGATGAACTGCCCGCCGGCAGAAAGCCGGTAAAAACCTACTGGGTAAAACCGCAAATGTTGCCGAGGGTCCTCGCCTTCATGGAAAAGGAGCTGGAACAGGGGAGACAGGCCTACGTGATCTGCCCCCTCATCGAAGAATCGGACAAACTGGACGTGCAGAACGCCATCGACGTCCACGCCTCCCTTTCCCGGCATTTCCATCCCCGGTACCGGGTCGGGCTCATGCACGGACGGCTCTCTCCCGACGAAAAGGAAAAGGTGATGCGGGCCTTCGCCCGAAACGAGATCCAGGTCCTGGTATCGACGACGGTGGTCGAAGTGGGCGTCAACGTCCCCAATGCGACGTTCATGCTGATCTATGATGCGGAACGGTTCGGGCTGGCCCAGCTCCACCAATTGCGGGGGCGGGTCGGGCGGGGCGGAGATCAGGCCTATTGCGTCCTCCTTGCCGACCCGAAATCGGAAACGGGGAAAGAACGGATGAAAATCATGACGGAAACGACCGACGGATTTTTATTGAGCGAAAAGGATTTGGAGCTGCGGGGGCCCGGAGACTTTTTCGGAACGAAACAAAGCGGTCTTCCCGAATTTAAGCTGGCGGATATGGTGCGGGATTACCGCGCCCTTGAGGCCGCCCGGAAGGACGCGAAGGAAATGGTCGAATCGGAACGTTTTTGGACCGGCGAAGAGTACGGGCCGTTGCGGAAACTGCTGGAGCGCGAGGAAGCGTTGAAGGGAGAAAAACTGGACTAAAGGAAAGAATATTTTGAATGCAAGAATCTCCTTGCATTCTTTTTCTTGCTTATTTATACTACTGTTAGTACCTAGTCATAATTTTTCCATAAATTGCGTGGTGTACCCCATGAGGCTTCGAAAAAAAGAAAGGCAGCAGCTTTTGAAGGAAACGATCGAAGAAAACCCGTTCGTCACCGATGAGGAACTGGCCGAAAAATTTTCCGTCAGCATCCAGACGATCCGCCTGGACCGCCTGGAGCTGTCGATTCCGGAATTGCGGGAAAGGATCAAGGATGTCGCCAAGAAAAACTTTTCCGAACAGGTGCGTTCCTTGCCGATCGACGAAGTGATCGGCGAGATCATCGATATCGACCTGGACGAGCGGGCCATATCCATTCTCGAGATCACCAAAAATCACGTGTTTAAACGGAATTCCATCGCCCGCGGCCATCATTTGTTCGCCCAAGCCAATTCCCTGGCGGTCGCCGTCATCGACGACGAATTGGCGCTGACGGCCAAAGCGAATATCCGCTTCATCCATCCGGTGAAAGAAGGGGACCGGGTCATCGCCAAGGCGAAAGTGGTCAATCGGATGGATGAAAAGGGGAGAACCTTGGTCGAAGTGAACAGTTACGTCAATCAAAAACTCGTTTTTACGGGCGAATTTTACATGTACCGTTCCAATAAACCGCTGAAGGAGAGTCAAAATGAGAATAGCCATTGATGCCATGGGAGGAGATCACGCGCCCGAGGCCGTCGTCAAAGGTGCGGTCCAAGCGGTTGAGCATTTCCGGGATCTGTCGGTGACATTGGTCGGCGACGAGGCGAAAATCGCCCCGTTTTTAAAAGAAAACAGCCGGATCGGCATCCTGCACACCACCGAAGTCATCACCGGGGAAGAGGAACCGGTGCGGGCGGTCAGGCACAAGCCCTCCGCCTCCATGGTGCTGGCCGCCAAAGAAGTGAAGGAAGGGCGGGCGGACGCCTGCATATCCGCCGGAAATACGGGGGCCCTGATGGCGGCGGGGATCTTCATCGTCGGCAGGATCAGGGGCATCGAACGGCCGGCCCTTGCGCCGATGCTTCCGACCCTTGACGGAAAAGGGTTCCTGCTTTTGGATGTGGGAGCGAACGCGGACGCAAAACCTTCCCATCTTTTGCAGTACGCCTACATGGGTTCCGTCTATGCCGAAAAGGTGAACAAGATTGAAAAACCCCGGGTCGGGCTGCTGAACATCGGCACGGAGCCGAAGAAGGGGAATGAACTGGCGCGCAAAGCCTATGAGCTGCTGTCGGAAGCGGATCTCCACTTTATCGGAAACGTCGAAGCGCGGGATCTGCTGGCCGGCGCCGCCGATGTCGTCGTCGCCGACGGTTTTACGGGAAACATGGTCTTGAAAACGATGGAAGGAACGGCCTACGCCCTGTTTCAAATGCTCAAAGACGTCTTGACGGGGAGCGTCAAGACGAAAATCGCCGCCGGCTTTTTGAAGAACGATTTGCTGAAACTAAAAAGCAAGATGGATTACACCGAATACGGCGGGGCCGGCCTGTTCGGGCTGAAGGCGCCGGTCGTCAAAGCCCACGGCTCGTCGAATGACCACGCCATCTTCCATGCGATCCGCCAGGCCCGGGAAATGGCGGAAAGGCGGGTCACGGAAACGATCGAAAAAATGTTGGTTCAGGAAAGGTTCTAGAAAATATCGGGAAAAGGGGAATTCGATGGGGAAAGTCGCGTTTTTATTTCCGGGTCAAGGCTCGCAGACGGTAGGAATGGGCAAAGGATTTGCGGAAAAGGACCGGGACGTCGCGGACATCTTCCACACCGCCGATGAGGTGCTGGGTTTTCCCTTGTCCGATCTGATCTTTGCAGGGCCGCAGGAAACGTTGACGGAAACCGTCAACGCCCAGCCGGCGATCTTGACGGCAAGTTTCGCTTTTTTTGCCAAGGTGAAGGAAGCGGGGCTGAAAGCGGACTATGTGGCCGGACACAGTTTGGGGGAATATACGGCCCTTGTCGCCGCCGGGGCCCTCTCCTTTCCCGATGCGGTAAAAATCGTCCGGGAGCGGGGCCGGCTGATGGAAGAGGCCGTTCCGAGCGGCCAGGGCACGATGGCCGCCATCCTGGGCATGGACCGGGAAAAGCTTGAGAAAGTCGTCAAGGCGGCCAGCACTCCGGAGGAGCCGGTCGAGCTGGCCAACATCAATTGCCCCGGGCAAATCGTCATTTCGGGAAAGACGCCCGCGGTGAAGAAGGCGGCGGAAAGGGCGAAGGCGGAAGGCGCCAAACGGGCGGTCTTTTTGGAAGTGAGCGGCCCGTTCCACTCTTCGCTGATGAAACCGGCGGCGGAGAAGTTCGCCGGATTTTTGGCCGGTTTCCCCCTCCGGGATGCGGAGATCCCCGTCATCGCCAACGTGACGGCAAAGCCCGTGCGGGACGGGGAACAAATCCGCAAATCCTTGATCGAACAGCTCTATTCTCCGGTTTTGTGGGAAGATTCCATCCGGACCCTCATCGGGTTGGGCGTCGATACGTTCGTGGAGATCGGTCCGGGGAAAGTGCTTACCGGTTTGGTAAAGAAGATTGACCGCTCCGCAAAGGCCGTCTCCATTCATGACGAGGAAAGCTTCCGGACGGTTTTGGAGCAATGGGAGGGAAATGAGGAATGAAGCTTTTGGGAAAGACGGCCCTGGTGACCGGGGCTTCCCGCGGGATCGGCCGGGAAATCGCCCTGGAGCTGGCCCGAAACGGGGCGGATGTGGCCGTGAATTACGCGGGCAGCCGGGATCTGGCGGAAGAGGTCTGCCGGGAGATCGAGGCAATGGGACGGAAGGCCTTCGCCGTGCAGGCCGATGTGAAAAATCCCGGCGACGTGGAAGCCATGTTTAAAGACGTGATCGGCCGCTTCGGCAGCCTCCACATCCTCGTCAACAACGCGGGGATTACCCGGGACACCCTGGTCCTCCGGATGAAGGAAGAGGATTGGGATGAAGTCATCGAAACGAATTTGAAGGGCGCCTTCCTCTGCACGAAACAGGCGGCGAGGCAGATGATGAAGCAGCGGTACGGCAGGATCATCAACATCTCTTCCATCGTCGGCGAAAGAGGGAACGTCGGCCAAGCCAATTACGTGTCGGCGAAGGCCGGGCTGATCGGTTTGACGAAGGCGTCCGCCTTGGAATTGGCCGCCCGGGGCATAACGGTGAACGCCGTCGCGCCGGGATTCATTCAAACGGACATGACCGACAGATTGCCGGAAGAGGTGCGGGAGGCGATGCTCAAACAAATTCCCCTCGCCCGCTTCGGCGAAACGAAGGACGTGGCCAAAACGGTCCTCTTTTTGGCGTCGGACGACGCCGCTTACATCACCGGCCAGACGATCCATGTCAACGGCGGCATGTATATGTGAGAACGTGCAAGAAAATGGTGAAAAGGGATTTGCCATGCCCTTTGGGCAAGTGCTATATTAACGTTGGACCTTGGAAGGGAGGTGAACGGAATGGATGATATCTTGGAAAGAGTGAAAAAAATCATCGTCGACCGTTTGGGTGTCGAGGAGTCCCAGGTAACGCCTGAGGCCACGTTTAAAGATGATCTGGGGGCCGATTCCCTGGACGTGGTGGAATTGGTCATGGAAATGGAAGATGAATTCGGGATTACCGTGTCCGACGAAGATTCGGAAAAGATCGTCACCGTCGGAGATGCTGTCGAGTACATAAAAAGCAAATTATAATGGCGGCGCGAAAAACGGTGGAAAGCCGCATCCGGAAAAGAGGTTGGCGGGAAACGTCATCCTCTTTTTCTTTCCGTTCAAAAGAAAGGGCCGGTTTTTTCGGGAAAGGTTTCTTCTATATATAAGACAAAGAGAAGGGTTTTTTGCCCGGGCAAAGGATTCCGATTTCGGGAAGCGGCATGCGCCGGTTTCCGGTCCGGGATCCTTTCCGCATCGGAAAAAGATCTCCCGGACCGCTGAACCGGAACCCCGCTGCCAAATAGGAGAGCCGTCCTATCATAAACGCTTTGCCATTTCCCCCGTTTTCGTCTAAACTTGACTTGTAATGGCCGATAAAGGACCGGAAGGGCTTCCGAAGGGGGCCCGAACCGGTTTGCAATAACACTAGAGGTGCGTGAACATTCCATGAACAGGAACAGGAAAATGGCGGTAAAGAAACAATTGGATCAGCAGTTCAAAAAATTCCAAAGGGAGATCGGCGTTTTTTTTCACGACGAATCCCTCTTAAAACAGGCCTTCACCCATTCATCCTATGTGAATGAGCATCGGAAAAATTTCCAGGACGACAACGAACGCCTGGAGTTTTTGGGCGACGCGGTCCTGGAATTGACCGTTTCCCATTTCTTGTATCTCACCTATCCGATGATGGCGGAAGGGGAGATGACAAAATTGCGGGCGGCGATCGTTTGCGAGCCCTCCCTCGTTTCCTTCGCCCAGGAATTGAACTTCGGCGAATATATTCTTTTGGGCAAAGGGGAGGAACTGACGGGTGGCAGGGAAAGGCCGGCCCTGTTGGCGGATGCCTTCGAGGCCTTCATCGGCGCCCTGTTTTTGGACCAAGGTTTGGAAGCGGTCCAAAGGTTTTTGGAGCGGACCGTTTTTCCAAAAGTCAAGCAAGGTGCTTTTTCTCATATGATGGATTATAAAAGCCTGCTCCAGGAAATCGTTCAGCGGGAAGGAATCGGGACCATCGATTACGAAATATTGGAAGAAAACGGACCCGCCCACAATCGGGAATTCGTCGCCCAAGTTTTGCTCAACGGGAAAAGTTTGGGCGTCGGAAAGGGGAAATCCAAGAAGGAAGCGGAACAGCACGCCGCCAGGATCGCCATCGATGCGATCAAGGCGGAAAAACAGATTTGAGGCGGGAGGAACGAAATGTTTCTCAAGAGATTGGAAATCGCAGGATTCAAGTCATTCGCGGACCGGGTCGCCATCGAATTCGACAAGGGGATCACGGCGGTTGTCGGTCCGAACGGCAGCGGAAAAAGCAATATTACCGATGCCATCCGCTGGGTATTGGGGGAGCAGTCGGTCAAATCGCTGCGGGGCGGAAAAATGGAGGACATCATCTTTGCCGGGAGCGCCAACAGGAAGCCGTTGAATTTCGCCGAGGTTTCGCTGATCTTGGACAACGGGGACCATTTTTTGCCCGTCGATTATAATGAGGTCATGATTACAAGAAGGGTGTACCGTTCCGGCGAAAGTGAATTCTTCATCAATAAGCAGCCTTGCCGGCTGAAGGATATCGTCGACTTGATGATGGACTCCGGCATGGGGAGGGAAGCCTTTTCCATCATCGGCCAGGGAAAGGTGGACGAAATTTTGAACAGCAAGCCGGAGGAGCGGCGGACGATCTTCGAAGAGGCTGCCGGGGTCCTGAAATATAAAACGAGGAAAATGAAGGCCGAAGCGAAATTGGCGGAGACGGAAGAAAATTTGAACCGGGTGCGCGATATTTTGCACGAACTGGAAGGCCAGCTCGAACCGCTCAAGAAGCAGGCATCCGTGGCGAAGGAATATCTCGATTTGAAAAAGGAGCTCGAGCGTTACGAGGTGGCCCTCCTCGCCCACGACATTGAACGGCTGTCCGGCGAATGGAACGCTTTAAAGGAGAAGATCCGTTCGCTGCAGGATGAAGAGCTGGAATTGTCCGTCCAAGTGCAAAAGAAGGAAGCGGAGATCGAAAGGATCCGGGATGCCATGCGGGCTGCCGACCGATCGGTGGATGAGCTTCAGCAAAAATTGCTTTCGGCGAGCGAAGAACTGGAAAAAATTGAAGGAAGGAGAGAGGTTTTAAAGGAGCGGAAGAAGAATTTCGCCGAGAACCGGAAGGCTTTGGAACAGGCTTTGGACGAAAGCCGGGCAAAACTGGAATCGCTGAAAAAGGAAAGGGAGACCCTCTCCGCCCAACTGGCCGAACTGGAAGGGCAGCTGGCGGAAAAACGCCGTCTTCTTAAGGAAAAGCGGGAGAAGCTGGAATTTCTTTCGGAAGACGTGGAAGAAAAGATTGAATCGTTAAAATCCGACTACATCGATCTCTTGAACCGGGAGGCGGCGCTGAAAAACGAACAGCGCCTGCTCGCCCAGCAGCTCGAAAGACTCGAATCCCAGTATGAAAAACAAAAAGAAGAGAAGGAAAGGGTCCTCCATGACCGGGACCTGCTCGCCGCCGAAGGGGAGGAACTGGAAAGAAAGCGGGGGATCCTTGCCGAAAGGGCGGAAGCGGAACGGGAACGCCTCCAAAAGGAGGAACAGGAACTGCAGCGTTTCCTCCGGGAAGGGGAAGTGCTGGAAGAAGCGTTGCGGAAGATCGCCCAGGAAGTCCACCAGCTGAAGTCGAGAAAAGAAATTTTGCAGGAAATGGAGGAGGATTTGGCCGGCTTCCATCAAGGGGCGAAGGAAATCCTGAAAGCGGGAAAGAAGCTGCCAGGGATCGAAGGGGCGGTGGCCCAATTGATCCGGGTGGAAAAACCCTACGAGCTTGCCGTTGAAACCGCCTTGTCCTCCAGCCTCCAGCATATCGTCGTCCGCGACGAGGAATGCGCCCGGACGGCGATCAACTACTTAAAGAAACATTCCTCCGGCCGCGCCACCTTTTTGCCCATGTCGGTCATCAAAGGACGAACGATCCCCCCGGAGCAACGGCGCCATTTGGCGGAAAACGAAGCCTTCGTCGGCATCGCCAGCGAACTCGTCTCCTTTCAGGAAAAGCACCGGAACATTATGGAGTACTTGCTCGGCACGGTCATCATCAGCCGCCACTTGCCCGGGGCCAACGAGATCGCCAGGGCCTCCGGGTACCGGTACCGGATCGTCACCCTTGACGGGGATGTGGTCAATCCCGGCGGCTCGATGACGGGCGGGGCGGTGAAAAAAAACGCCTCCTCGTTGCTGTCCCGGAAGCGGGAGATGGAAACGCTGGAAGCGGAAATTGCCCGCCGGGAGGAGGAAGGCCGCAAAAAGCGGCGGCTCCTTGACGAGACGAAAGGGAAAATCGGCCGGTTGAAAGAAAACCTGCAAAAGGCAAAGGAAACGGAAGAAGGATTGAAGAAGGAAGAAGAGCGGGTCAGGGAAGCGCTGAAGGAGATCGAATGGCGGCGGAAAAACTTGGAAGAACGGCTTCAAATTTTCGCGGCGGAAGAGGCGTCGTTCCTTCAGGAAAAGGAACGAATTGCCGGAAAAATGAAGGAAAACGCCGGCAGGCTGGAACGGATCCGGGCCGAGGCGGAGGAAATCGACTTGGCGGTAAAAGCCTTGTCGGAGAAAAAATCCGTCGACCAATCCCAAAAGGATTCCCTGACGGAGGAAATCCAGGCGCTGAACATTCAAATCGCCAAATTGGAGGAACAAATCCGCCACATCAAAGCGCGATCCGAATCGGCGGAGCTCGGATTGAAGGAAACGGAAGAAGATAAAGCGGAGCAGGAAAAACGGCTGGAAGAGATGATCCGCGAAAGGGAAGAGGATGAAAAATCGGAGGCGGAACTGGCCCGGTTGGCCGAAGAAAAACAAAAGGAAAAAAATTCCATCCTTGACCGGATCGCTGAGCGGAGACAGGAAAGGAACCGGCAGCAGCAAATGCTTGAAGAGATGGAGAGGGATGTCAAGGAATGGAAAAGGCTCCACAAAACCGCGGCCGACCGGCTGAAGGAAGAAGAAGTCAAACTGGGCCGCCTCGACGCGGAACTGGACAACCTGCTGCGGAAGCTGTCGGAGGAATATTTTCTCACCTTTGAAGCCGCGAAGGAACAATATCCGCTGCCGGAGGCCCCGGATGAGGCGCGGAAAAAAGCGAAATTGATCAAGCGTTCCATCGACGAGCTGGGCACGGTCAATTTGGGGGCGATCGAAGAATACGAGCGCATCCATGAACGGTATACCTTTTTGCGGGACCAGCGGGACGATCTTTTGGAGGCGAAAGACACCCTGTTTCAAGTGATCGAGGAAATGGACCAGGAAATGATCAAACGTTTCAAGGAAACCTTCGAGGCCGTCTCCGGGGAATTCACGTCCGTCTTCAGAAATCTGTTTTCCGGCGGGTATGCCGAACTGAAGCTGACCGACCCGGACGATCTGCTCAATACCGGCGTGGAAATCGTCGCCCAGCCTCCGGGGAAAAAACTGCAAAACCTCTCCTTGCTGTCCGGCGGCGAACGGGCATTGACGGCCATCGCCCTCCTGTTTTCCATCTTGAAGGTGCGCCCCGTTCCCTTCTGCGTTTTCGATGAAGTGGAAGCGGCGCTGGACGAGGCGAACGTCTACCGGTTCAGCCGCTATTTAAAAAAGTTTGCCGAGGATACCCAGTTCATCGTGATCACCCACAGGAAAGGGACGATGGAGGAGGCGGACGCATTATACGGCATCACGATGCAGGAATCCGGGGTGTCCAAACTCGTTTCCGTCCGTCTGGAGGAACAGGAGAACTTCGTATAGCAACGGAAAAAAGGAGTGCAGGTATCCATGGGTTTTTTTGAACAGCTGAAGGAAAAATTCACCCAACAGAAAGACGCGGTTGCGGAAAAATTTAAGGAAGGATTGGCGAAAACCCGGCAAAACTTTGCCGGGAAGGTCAATGATCTGATCGCCAAATACCGGAAAGTGGACGAGGAATTTTTCGAAGAACTGGAAGAGGTCCTCATCCAGGCCGACGTGGGCTTCGACACGGTCCTCGAGCTCGTCGACGAACTGAAAATGGAAGTGAAAAGGAGAAACATAAAAGATCCCGCGGACGTGAAAGACGTGATCACGGAAAAGCTCGTCGACATTTACAATGCCGGCGGCGGGCAGAACGGCTTGAACATCCAGGAAAAGGGGCCGACGGTCATCCTCTTTGTCGGCGTCAACGGGGTCGGGAAAACGACGACGATCGGCAAGCTGGCCCACCGGTTCATCCGGGACGGCAAGAAGGTTTTGCTGGCTGCCGGCGATACCTTCCGGGCAGGGGCGATCGAACAGCTGGAGGTTTGGGGACGGCGGGTCGGCGCCGAGGTCATCAAGCAGAAGGAAGGCTCCGACCCCGCGGCGGTCGTCTACGACGCCCTTCAGGCGGCCCGTTCCCGCAACGCGGACATATTATTGTGCGATACCGCCGGGCGTCTGCAAAATAAAGCCAATCTGATGAAGGAATTGGAAAAGGTGAAACGGGTCATCGAGCGGCAGGTTCCCGGCGCCCCCCATGAGGTCTTGCTCGTCCTGGACGCGACGACGGGCCAGAACGCCTTGGTCCAGGCGAAGCAATTTAAGGAAGCGGCCGGGGTGACCGGCATCGTATTGACGAAGCTGGACGGAACGGCAAAAGGGGGAATTGTCCTCTCCATCCGGAAGGAATTGAACATCCCGGTCAAATTTGTCGGCTTGGGCGAAAAGATGGATGATCTGGAAGTTTTCGATCCGGAAAAATTCGTTTACGGGCTGTTCGAAGGGCTGACGGAATGACGCCCGCGCCTTTCCGGGCTTTGGCTTTGATAAACGTTTTCCGACAAAAATCGTCAACGAAAAGGACAAGCAGCTAAGAATCGGCTTCGGCTTTCATAAACGTTTTCCGACAAAGCTTCGTGAAGCCATACGGAATCACCCTTGCGCCGGCCGGACCGGCGCCGAAAAACAGGGAAGGGATCCTTTCCCTGTTTTTTCATGGGCAAGCCGCATCACAAAAACTTGTCTTTGCGGCAATGCGGATCCTTCCCCCTGTTTTTTTCGCAGGCAAGCCTTTGCGGTTTCTTCCCCCGGGTTATTTTTCCCGGGAAAAGGCGGAACGGGGCCGGACTATCTTTCGCCCCCTTCGGCGCAAGCGGTTTTCGCCGCCGAAAAGGATGCCCGGAAGGTGGATCCGCCGCCGGCCCCGCCGCTCCGCCGCATCGGAAAACAAGTGATGCCGACGCCTTTTTCCCCGCCCATCCGCCTTGACATTCCCGGAAATCCTATGTACTATTGTTTTGTAAAGGATTTTCACTTAACAGGGGAGGGGCAAAGATGTTGGAAAAAACGACGAGGATGAATTTTCTTTTTGATTTTTACCAGTCGCTCCTCACTCCGAAACAAAAAAAATACATGTCCCTGTATTACATCGACGACCTCTCCCTGGGGGAGATCGCCGAACAATATTCCGTCAGCAGGCAGGCGGTGTACGACAATATCAAACGGACGGAAGCCGTCCTCGAACAGTATGAGGAAAAACTTCAGCTGTTCGCCAAATTCCGGGAACGGAAAAAACTGATCCGCCATATCAAAGATTTGCTGCAGCGGGAAAATCTTGCGGAAAGCAAAAAGGAAATCGAACGGTTGGTCGAGCAGCTGGAAAATATGGAATAGGAGGACACCCGATGGCTTTTGAAGGATTGGCCGAACGGCTGCAAAGCACATTGCAGAAGATCCGGGGGAAGGGGAAAGTCACCGAGGCGGACGTAAAGGCGATGATGCGGGAAGTCCGGCTCGCCCTCCTTTACGCCGACGTCAACCTGAAGGTGGTCAAGGACTTTATCCAGCGGGTAAGCGAGCGGGCGGTCGGACAGGAAGTCATGAAAAGCCTGACCCCGGGGCAGCAGGTCATTAAAGTCGTGAAGGAAGAATTGACGGCGTTGATGGGCGGCGAAGCGGAAAAACTGGCCGTATCCGACAAACCTCCCACCGTCATCATGATGGTCGGTTTGCAGGGCGCCGGAAAAACGACCACGTCCGGAAAGCTTGCGAATTTGTTGCGGAAAAAATACAACCGCACCCCCCTTTTGGTCGCGGCGGATATTTATCGTCCCGCGGCGGTCAGCCAGCTGCAAACCCTCGGCAAGCAGCTCGGCGTTCCGGTTTATTCCTCCGAGGAAAATGCCGATCCGGTGGAGATCGCCAAACAAGCCTTGAAAAAGGCCGCAGAAGAGCATTACGACACCGTGATCATCGATACGGCTGGACGGCTTCATGTCGATGAGCGGCTGATGGACGAATTGAAAAACATGAAGGAAGCGGTGGACCCGGACGAGATTTTGCTGGTCGTCGATGCGATGACCGGACAGGACGCGGTTAACGTGGCCGAACGGTTCAGCGGGCAGTTGGGGATTACCGGTGTCGTCTTAACGAAATTGGACGGCGATACCCGCGGCGGGGCCGCCCTGTCGATCCGGGCGGTGACAAACAAGCCGATCAAATTTGTCGGCATGGGCGAGAAACTGGACGCCCTCGAACCGTTCCATCCGGAAAGGATGGCCTCCCGCATTCTCGGCATGGGCGACGTGCTGACCTTGATCGAAAAGGCGCAGGCCGCCGTGGACGAAGAGAAGGCCAAAGAATTGGAAAAAAAGATGCGGACGATGTCCTTCACCCTGAACGATTTTCTCGAGCAGTTGAACCAGGTCCGGAAGATGGGGCCCCTCCAGGAATTGCTGAAAATGCTTCCGGGCGCGGGCAGGATCAAAGGGCTGGACAATTTGGAAATCAGCGAAAAGCAGCTGAAACATGTGGAAGCGATCATTCAATCGATGACGCCGGAAGAAAGGGAAAACCCGGAGATCATCAATTCCAGCCGGAGGAAGCGGATCGCCAAAGGAAGCGGCCGGCCGGTTCAGGAAGTCAACCGCCTTTTGAAACAATTCGACGAAATGAAAAAAATGATGAAGCAATTGTCCAATATGCAAAAGGGCAAGAAAAAAGGCGGCTTTCCCTTTTCCTTTCCCTTTTAGCCGGCATTGCGAAACTGTTAAGAAAAATACCTTTACAATCTTCAAAATTCCTGCTAAGATACTATTTTGTGTAAAACTATTCGGAGGTGTAACATAACATGGCAGTAAAAATCCGTTTAAAACGCATGGGCGCGAAAAAATCCCCCTTTTACCGGATCGTTGTCGCAGATTCCCGTTCTCCCCGGGACGGCCGGTTTATCGAAATGATCGGGACTTACAATCCGTTGAAGGAACCGGCCCAAGTGGAAATCAATGAAGAATTGGCCTTGAAATGGCTGAGAAACGGGGCGAAACCGTCGGACACGGTCCGCAGCCTTTTGTCGAAAAAAGGGATTTTGGAAAAATTCCACAATGAAAAATACGGAAAAAAGGATGGCCATGAAAAAGCTGATTGAAGCCATCGTCAAGCCGTTGGTCGATTTCCCCGATGAAGTGCGCGTCGACGTTGCGGAGGAACGCGACCGCATCGTCTACAAACTGTCTGTCCATCCCGACGATCTCGGGAAGGTGATCGGGAAGAACGGACGGATGGCCAAAGCGATTCGGACGGTTGTCTATGCCCACGCTGCAGCGACGGAAAAAAAGAAGACCTATTTGGACATTCAATGAAAAAGAGGGGTGCCCCCTCTTTTTATTTTACCCTTCTCCGAACCGCTGCCGTCATCCCGCGGGGGAAAGCCGCCGGGAGGCCCGGAAAACCGTCCGGGAGCGGGCGGCGGGGTTTGCAATTTTTTTCCCGAATATTGTATAGTAAGGAAAGATTGAGGGGATGAAAGATGAAGATCATCCAAAGGGTCCAGGTCTTTCAAGTATTGACGGAAAACAGCAAAAACGCCTTGAAGGAACAGTTCCTCTCCCGGAAGCGGCAATTGGAAAAAGAATGCGGGCAGCTCCAATTTGAAATGAAAAAGATGGAGAAAACCAAAAAATTCGCCGTCAGCGAAGTCAGATTTTATTTCGAACGGGAAATCAAATCCCGGGAAGAAAAGATCAAATGGCTGGAATACCAGCTGGAACAGCTGGAGCAATTGCCGATCGGGAGCGAGATCAAGGACGGGGAGTTGGAAGCGGTCGCCGAAATTGGAGTCGGCGATTCGTGGGATAAAATCGTGAACGGAAAATCGATTGTCATAAAAGACGGGATCATCGTGGAGATCAGGGAGGGATGATCGCATGGAGCGCTGGCTGAACGTCGGAAAAATCGTCAATACCCACGGCATTCGCGGGGAAGTCCGCGTCATATCCCGCACCGATTTTCCCGAGCAAAGGTACCGGAAGGGAAACCGGCTGTATCTGTTTTTGCCGAAGGAATCCGAACCCGTCCCCTTGACGGTGAAAAGCTGGCGGGTCCACAAAAACTTTGATTTGCTGCGTTTTGAAGGATATGATTCGATTCAGGACGTGGAAAAATTCAAAGGCGGGATGCTGAAGATTCCGGAAAGCGCCTTGGACGAATTGGACGAAGGCGAGTATTATTTTTTTGAGATCATCGGCTGTTCCGTTTATACGATGGAAGGGAAAGAGATCGGAAAGGTAAAAGAAATTTTGACGCCGGGCGCCAACGACGTGTGGGTGGTTGACGGGGAAGGGGGAGAAAAGATATACATTCCCTATATCGGAGATGTGGTCAAGAAGGTCGACGTAAAGGATAAAAAGATATGGATCGAACCGATGGAAGGGCTGCTGCCATGATGAGGATCGACGTTTTGACCCTGTTTCCGGAAATGTTCCCCAACGTCCTCGGGACGTCCATCCTGGAAAGGGCAAGGGAAAGAAAAGCGGTGGAATACCATCTCGTCAATTTCCGCGAGTATTCCGACGACAAACACCGGACGGTGGACGACTATCCTTACGGCGGAGGGGCGGGAATGGTGCTGAAGCCGCAGCCGATCTACGATGCGGTGGCGGATATCACAAACAAAGTCGCCGCGGAAAGGCGGAGGGTGATCCTTTTATGCCCGCAAGGGGAGCCCTACACGCAAAAAAAGGCGGAGGAACTGGCCAAGGAAGAGCATTTGATCCTCATCTGCGGCCATTATGAAGGGTTTGATGAACGGATCCGCCATTTGGCAACCGACGAAATCTCCATCGGCGACTACGTACTGACCGGGGGGGAGCTGGCGGCGATGGTGATCATCGACAGCGTCGTCCGGCTCCTGCCCGGGGTTTTGGGAAACGAAGCGTCCCATGTCGAGGAATCCTTTTCCACCGGCCTCCTGGAACATCCCCACTATACCCGACCGGCAGATTTCCGCGGCATGAAAGTCCCGGAAGTGCTTTTGTCCGGCAACCACAAAAAGATCGAGGAATGGCGGAAAAAGGAAGCGCTCAAGCGGACGTTTTTGCGCCGTCCGGATCTTTTGAAAGATTATCCTTTGACCGACGAAGAAAAAAAATGGATCGGGGAATGGGAAAAAGAAGGCAAAACTTGACTTGCATTGCCGATAGGAATTATGCTATGATAACCGTTGTGGTAAAGATCGCCTTTACCGGATCACGATGTTCCGCTGCCGCTGTTTTTGCCGCATGAACATCTGTCGGAAGGAGTGGTAAAGCATGCATCATTTGATTCAGGAAATCACGAAGGAACAGCTTCGCACCGATTTGCCCGCATTCCGTCCCGGCGATACGGTACGCGTCCACGTGAAAGTCACGGAAGGGAACCGCGAACGTATCCAAGTGTTTGAAGGCGTCGTCATCAAACGGAGGGGCGGAGGAATCAGCGAAACCTTCACGGTAAGGAAAATTTCTTACGGCGTCGGTGTGGAACGGACCTTCCCGTTGCATTCGCCGAAAATTGCCAAGCTTGAAGTCGTCCGCCGCGGAAAAGTGCGCCGTGCGAAGCTTTATTATTTGCGCAACCTTCGCGGCAAAGCTGCACGCATAAAAGAAATTCTGTAAATCTTTACGGGGGAGCTGGAATCAGGCTCCCTTTTCGTTCATCAAAAAGGTTTCGGCTTTTTTCCCCGTGTCAAGATTATTGCGAAATGTCCGCCGGCTTATGTACAATAAAATAAATAGAAAAGAAGCTGAACTGTTGGAGGCCGAAGATGAAAAAAAGGAAAAGCGATTTGTGGGAATGGCTGAAGATCATCGTCGTCGCTTTTATCCTGGCAGGCTGCATCCGATATTTCCTGTTCACGCCCATCATCGTCGACGGTTATTCGATGATGCCGACGCTGGAAAACAGGGACCGGATGATCGTCAACCGGATCTCCTACCTGATCGGGGAGCCGAAACGGTTTGACATTGTCGTTTTTCACGCCCCGGAAAAGAAGGATTATATCAAAAGGGTCATCGGTCTGCCGGGGGATCATATCGAATACAAAAACGACACTTTATATATTAACGGAAAAAAATATGATGAACCTTATTTGGATCAATATAAAAAATCCATCGTGGGCGGGACGCTGACGGAACCCTTTTCGGTGACCGTGCCGGAAGGGCATATCTTTGTGATGGGCGACAACCGCCGTTACAGCAAGGACAGCCGTCATATCGGACCGATCCCCATCGACAGCGTCATCGGAAAAGCGAACCTGATCTATTGGCCTTTGGAAGATTTCCGCATCATTCATTGAGGAGGAAGACATGTCGACGATCCAATGGTTTCCCGGCCATATGGCGAAGGCGAAAAGGGAAGTTACGGAAAAGCTGAAACTGGTGGATGTGGTTTACGAACTGCTCGATGCGCGCGTTACGTTATCATCCAGAAATCCCCTGATCGACGAAATCGTCCGGGAAAAGCCCCGGATTCTTTTGTTGAACAAAGCCGACTTGGCGGATCCGGAAAAAACGGAGCGGTGGCTCGATTATTTCCGGAGCCGGAACATGACCGCCCTCGCCATCAATTCCCAAACCGGCCGGGGAATTGCCGAAATCCCATCCTTGTCGAAAAAGCTGGTTGAGGACAAATTTGCCAAAATGCGTGCGAAAGGCCTCCGCCCCCGTCCCGTCCGCGGCATGGTTTTGGGGATCCCGAATTCGGGAAAATCCACCCTGATCAACCGGCTGGCGGGGCGAAACGCGGCCAAGACCGGAAACGTTCCCGGCGTGACGAAAAGCCAGCAATGGATCAAAGTCGGCCCGGCTTTGGAACTTTTGGATACCCCGGGGATCCTTTGGCCGAAATTTGACGATCCGGAGGCCGGGTACAAGCTGGCTTTGACGGGAGCGATCAAGGATTCGGTCTTGAATTTGCAGGATATTGCCGCCTATGCCATCAACTTTTTGCGGAAGGAATATCCGGCCCGGCTGGCCGACCGGTACAAGCTGGAACAGGTGCCGGATGATTTGCAACGGGTGTTCGATGAAATCGGGAAGAAAAGGGGCTGCCTGATGGCGGGCGGGCAGATCGATTACGATAAGACCGCCGAGGTCATCGTCCGGGATGTCCGCTCGAACAAATTGGGCCCGCTGACCTTTGACCTCCCGCCATCCTGAGCCGGAAAGCGGAACCGCCGTTTTCCGGCTTTTTCCGTCTTCGGCCGGCGCATCCGGCGGGCGGGGCAGACGGATGGACGGCGACGAAGGATTTGACCCGGAAGCGTTTGTGATTGGTTTCGGCCGCGGCTGGTTTGCCCGCCGCAGAAAATTTCGACCCGGAAGCCCCGCCGTCCGGACCGGATTTCGTCGCGGATGAGACCGTTTCTTTTTTTGCGAAGGAAACCCGTCCCCTTATCCGGAACGGACGCCGCGCGAAGGAAGCCGCCCCGGCTTTCCGTCCCGTTGTCCCGTTCCTTTTTTCCATTGACAGCCAAGGAATTTTGGCCGATATATAATATAACAGCACGATAATTGGGAAAAGGAGTTTTGCCGTTGGCAAGGGAAACGATCCGACAAATATGGGAGAAATTGCAATCCGTCGAGGATGAAAACGATCCTTTTCTTTTGGCGTGCGCCGAGGATGAGCGGAAGGGCGTGCAGCAGCTGCTTTCCCGCTGGAAGAGGGAGAAGGAGAAACGGCTGAAAGAAAAGGAACTTTTTGAGAAGATGTGCGTCTTTGAAAAACAGCTCCGGCAGGAAGGATTTCAGATGATCGCCGGGATCGATGAAGTGGGCAGGGGCCCGCTGGCCGGTCCGGTCGTCGGCTGCGCGGTGATTTTGCCGGAAGATTTTTATTTGCCCGGGATCAATGATTCGAAGAAATTGACCCCGCAAATGCGAAACATCTTCGAGGAACAAATCAGAAAAGAAGCGGTCGCCGTCGGAATCGGTATCGTCCACGCCCCGGAAATCGACAGGCTGAACATCTATCGCGCCGCGAAAAAAGCGATGGCTCACGCCGTCGCCCAATTGTCCGTTTTTCCGGATCATCTGTTGATCGATGCGATGGAAATCGATGTCCCGGTTCCCCAAACGAAACTGATCAAGGGGGACGCCCGTTCCGTATCCATCGCCGCGGCGTCCATCGTCGCCAAAGTTTGCCGGGACAGGATGATGATCGAATACAGCAAAAAATATCCGATGTATCATTTCGACAAAAATATGGGGTACGCCACGGAGGAACATTTGCAGGCCTTGCGGAAGTACGGCCCTTCCCCTTTGCATCGGAGAAGCTTTGCCCCTGTGAAAGATCTGATCGAAGGAAGCTGATCAGGATATGGAAATCCGTTCCGCATTCCCCTTTTACCGGCAAAAGGAAGTTCATACGGAAACGGCGCCCTTTCGGAACGGGAAGCTGGTATTCGGAAGGGTGCTGAAGCTCCTTCCCGACGGCCGGGCCCTGGTCCGGATCGGGAAAGAAGCCTTTTGGGCCAAGGCCGAGGCCCCTTTGGTTGCCCACAGGGACTATCTCTTTCAAATCGCTGCCGAAAAGGGAAGCGTCCGGCTGAAGATCGCCGAGCAGGACGCCGAAGGGGGGCTGTCCCGGCTGTTATCCGCCCCGAACGGGGATTTGCTCCGCCGTCTCATCCAATTTTTCCGCGAGTCGGGACTGCCCTTCGACCGGGAAGTTTTCCGCAAGGGGGAAGCCTGGCTGAAGGCGGTCCCGGACATCGGTCTGGGCATGCAAACGATCAAAGTGATGGCACAAAACCGCCTTCCTTTTACGGATGAAATGTTTCACGGCCTCTATTCCTTTCACGGGAAGGAATCCCTTTCCGGCCTCATCTCCCGGTTTTTCGAACTTTTGGAGAAGGAAACGGGAACGATTGGCCCGCGTTGGCAATCGCTGATGGACCGATTCCCCATCCGCAGGGAACAGCCGCTTCTTGTCCTTTTCGCGCGCTGGCTGGATCCCGCCGTTCCCGAAGAAGAGAGCCGCGCCGCCTTCCGCTTGCTTTCGGCCGTTTTTCCCGGCTGGGCGGACAAAGGCGAGGAGCAGCTGCTGCGAGAGGCGGCGGAGAAACTGGGTTTTCTGGGGGAAGGGACGAGGCGGGATTTTCGCTCCGTTCTCTTTGCCGGGTGGCGGGACAGCCGTATTCATGGGGACGATCCTTTTTCCTTCCTTTCCCGCGTCTTTTCGGACCGGTCCTTGGACATCCGCGCGCCGGCGGACGGACAAAAACTTGTTTCCCGTTTTCCGGAAATGTTCGGGAAGGCGGAAGGGGAAGCATGGCGGCGGTTTGCCGGGGACCATCCCCTGCTTTTTACCGATTGGACGAAGGGAGATGAGGTCCTGAAGGCCTTTCAATGGATCATCCGCACGGTCCGGGGGGACGGGGAAGCCGGAGGAGAGACGGCTTCGTTCAGGCGGGAACTGGAAGTTTTGCTGGAAAACAGAAATCTTTCCCCAAAACTGCGGCTGTCGGCGGAAAAGCTGTTCTCGCGGATTGCGGCCGAGGAACACCTGTTTGCCGAAAGGGACGGGATGTTCCAGGGGGTGACGGAGATCCCCCTGTTTTTCCAAGGGGAAAAGGCGGATCTCGTCATCCGTTGGTTCGGAAAGAAAAGGGGCGAAAAGCTGGACGAAGATTATTGCCGCGTTGTGTTCGATTTAACCATGCCCCATTTGGGCGATTTGTGCGTATTCGTAACGGTGCAGAACCGGATCGTCAGCCTGACTTTCTACAGCGGGTTCGACCGGCTGGAAGAATCGGTCGGACCCGGGCTTCCCGCTTTGCGGGAGGGATTGAAAAAAATCGATTACACCCTCGGAACGGTAAAATTTCAAAAACCGCACGAACCTTCCGGAAGTTTGCCCGAGGAACCGATTTTTCGCGAAAGCCGGGTGGATATCAAAATATGAAAAGGGAAAAACGGAAAAAAGCCGTCGCCCTGACGTTCAACGAAGCGGCCGATCCGGCCCCGCGCGTTACGGCCAAAGGGCAGGGCCGGATCGCCGAAGCGATCATTCAACGGGCGAGGGAAAACGATGTCCCGGTCCGCGAAGACCCTTCCCTTGCCGAGCTTCTCTTGAAGATCGATCTGGACGAGGTGATCCCCGAGTCCCTCTATACGGCGGTGGCGGAAATATTCGCCTTGATCTATCGGGCGGATCAAAGGGCAAAAGAGCTCCGCAAGGACAAAAATCCGCAAGAACGGTAGACAATAGTTTCCAAGTTTTATACAATGAGAACGCAATCAATTCTTTCCGAACGGATGATGAGGAGGATGGAAGATGAATATCCACGAGTATCAAGCGAAAGAAATTTTAAGGGAATACGGGGTTTCCGTTCCGCGGGGCATCGTCGCCTTTACCGTGGATGAAGCCGTGGAAGCGGCGAAAAAGCTCGGCACGGATACGGTCGTCGTGAAAGCGCAGATCCATGCGGGCGGACGCGGCAAAGCGGGAGGCGTAAAGGTTGCGAAAAACCTGGATGATGTCCGTACATATGCCCAACAGCTTTTGGGCAAGACGCTCGTTACCCACCAAACCGGCCCCGAAGGCAAAGAAGTAAAGCGTTTACTTATCGAAGAAGGCTGTGCGATTCAAAAGGAATATTACATCGGCTTCGTCGTCGACCGGTCCTCCTCCCGGGTCGTCTTAATGGCTTCCGAAGAAGGGGGAACGGAGATCGAAGAGGTGGCGGCGAAGACCCCGGAGAAAATCTTTAAGGAATATATCGATCCGGCCGTCGGTCTGTTGCCCTTCCAGGCGAGACGGATCGCCTTCCATATCCATATCCCGAAGGAGCTGGTCAATCAGGCCGTCCAATTCATGATGGGACTGTACCGGGTTTTTGTCGAAAAGGATTGTTCCATCGCCGAGATCAACCCGCTGGTCACGACCGCCGACGGGAAGGTATTGGCGTTGGACGCCAAGCTGAATTTTGATGCCAACGCTTTGTACCGGAATCAGGATATTTTGCAATACCGCGATCCCGATGAAGAGGATCCGAAGGAAGTGGAAGCGTCCAAGTACGGCCTCAGCTACATCTCCCTGGACGGGAATATCGGCTGCATGGTGAACGGTGCGGGACTGGCGATGGCGACGATGGACATCATCAAATATTACGGGGGCGAACCCGCCAATTTCCTCGATGTGGGCGGAGGCGCCACCGCCGAAAAAGTGACCGAGGCGTTCAAAATCATCCTTTCCGACCCGAAGGTGAAGGGGATTTTCGTCAATATTTTCGGGGGCATCATGCGGTGTGACGTCATCGCCACCGGCGTCGTCGAAGCCGCCAAACAGGTCGGCCTGAAAGTGCCCCTCGTCGTCAGGCTCGAAGGGACGAACGTGGATTTGGGCAAGAAGATCCTGAACGAATCGGGATTGAATATCATCGCCGCCGAATCCATGGCCGACGGCGCGCAAAAAATCGTGGAGCTCGTGCAATGAGGAAAACGGCAGCCACCGGAATGATGCGGGTTGCAAATCCAATTACGACGAAAGCGGGGGAATCAAGGTGAGCATCTATATCAATAAGGACACGAAAGTGATCGTTCAAGGAATCACGGGGAAAACCGCCCTTTTCCATACCAAACAAATGCTGGAATACGGCACGAAGATCGTCGGCGGCACCTCGCCCGGAAAAGGGGGGACCTTCATTGAAGGGGTTCCCGTTTTCAACACGGTGAAAGAGGCGGTGGAACAAACTGGAGCGACGGCATCGGTCATTTACGTGCCCGCCCCCTTCGCGGCGGACGCGATCATGGAGGCGGTGGACGCCGAACTGGATCTGGTGATTTGCATCACCGAAGGCATACCCGTCTTGGACATGGTGAAGGTCAAGCGTTACATGGAAGGGAAGAAAACCCGCCTGATCGGGCCGAACTGCCCGGGCGTCATCACCCCGGAAGAGTGCAAGATCGGCATCATGCCCGGTTACATCCACAAAAAAGGCCATGTCGGCGTCGTCTCCCGTTCCGGCACGTTGACCTATGAGGCCGTCCATCAATTGTCCCAGGCGGGGATCGGCCAGTCGACGGCCGTCGGAATCGGGGGCGATCCGGTGAACGGCACGAATTTCATCGATGTTTTAAAGGCCTTCAATGAAGATCCGGATACCTACGCGGTAATCATGATCGGGGAAATCGGCGGCACCGCGGAAGAAGATGCGGCCCGCTGGGTGAAAGAAAACATGGAAAAGCCGGTCGTCGGCTTCATCGGCGGACGCACGGCGCCTCCCGGAAAACGGATGGGCCATGCCGGCGCCATCATTTCCGGAGGAAAAGGCACGGCCGATGAAAAGATCCGCGTCATGAACGAATGCGGAATCAGGGTTGCGGAAACCCCTGCCGTGATCGGCGAAACCCTCATCCAGGTATTGAAAGAAAAAGGCCTCTACGAAAAATGCAAAACCCATTAAGGTCTTCCGCGGACAAAAAGGCTTCCGGTCGCGGGTTCCCGCCCCGGCGGGGATCCGCCTTCCTCTTTTGGAAAGGGGCGCTTCCTTCGCTTCGGCGCATTGAGCGCCCGTCGCCCCTTTTTCATTTTTTCGAAAAGGAGAAGGTGATATGGAGAAACGGCGCGAACGGCTCATCCATCTCGTGCACTGCAGGGGAGCCGGCTGGCGGACGATCGAAAAAATCTACGCGTCGGATCCCTCCCTGGAATCGGTATTTTCCTTGTCCCCGGCGGAAATCGCCGACCGCCTGAACATCCCCTTCCACGACGCTTCCCGGCTCTATTCCGATCTCCACGAAAAGCCCGTCGAAACATTCATCCGCGAATATGAACAGGAACGAATCTCCCTCATTACCATCTTTGATGAACAATATCCGCCCCTGTTAAAACAAATCCATCAGCCGCCCTGGGTTTTATTCGCCCGAGGGAATCCGGACCTTTTGCAAAACCCGCGGACGATTGCCGTCGTCGGAACGCGGACGCCGACCCGGTACGGCCTCCTTGCCGCCGATCTCATCGTCGAAGGCCTGGTGGAAAAAGATTTTCTCATCGTGAGCGGCTTTGCCCGGGGCATCGACATCCGCGCCCAACGGCGGGCGCTTGAAGGTGGCGGAAACACGGTCGCCGTCCTGGGCAGCGGTTTTTACCACATCTATCCGAAAGAATCCGCCCCCTTGCTCCGATCCTATCCCGGCCAACTGCTCCTCCTTTCCGAATATCCCCCCGATACCCCGCCGAAGAAGCACCAGTTCCCGCAAAGAAACCGGATCATCAGCGGTCTTTCCCTCGGGACCGTGGTGGTGGAAGCCCGGGAAAGGAGCGGTTCGCTCATTACCGCCCAATTCGCCCTCGATTATGGAAGGGAAGTTTTCGCCGTTCCCGGGCCGGTCACCAGCCCCGTTTCCGCGGGAACGAACCGGCTGATCCAGGAAGGGGCCAAGCTGGTGCAACGGGCAGAAGATATTCTGGAGGAATTATTTCTTTTCCGCGCATAAGATTGGTATAAAAAAAGAAATAAAGGATATAAAAAGACGTGAAGATTTGTCGCCGGAGGGAGACGGCCCTGTGAGACCCGCAAGGAACGACGGAGGAGAAGGGCGTTAAAAGCGGCCGGTCATATCGGCTTGCGGCGCCCGTTCCGCAGGCGGGAGGCGGGCATCCGCCGCGGATTCCATCTTTCGGGCGCTTGCACCGCCTCCGGGCAGTCGGGCCGGTCCGGCCGGATGGGGAAGGGCCGGCTATCCTTTCGGCATCAACCGTTATATGCGGCCGATCTGCCTTTTCCCGCCTTTTCCGAAAAGGGAAGAGGGAATTGTTCCATCGGTAGCGGTCAAACGGGGTTCTCCCGGCTCCGGAATTGCCGGCAGGAACGGCCGTATCTGCACGGAAAATTTTTCGCCGTTCCGTTCCCGCCGGTCATCAGCCGGGACGATGGATTTTCCGGAAATCGGGGAATTTGCCGACTTTCTTTCGGGGCATGAACCTTGCTTTTCCGAAGGACGGACCGGTTTCCCGGCGGAAATCTTGCCGGATCCCGGATTCCGCCGATCTTTCATGTTCCGGCCCGGCACCGGCCCTTTCCACGGCCGCGTCCGCTTTTTTCACCCGGGTTTTCGTTCGCGGAGGAAGAGAGCGGCGGCGGACGGGCCGCATGCCGCGCACCAATTTTTTATCGGCTTTCCATCATTTACTTTTTTGTTGACAAAAACGGGGATTCTCTTTAATAATTAGTGAAGGTTTATTTTTAGTAGAACCTCCGAGGAGGCTGAGGGATGTCTGAATATCTGGTCATCGTGGAGTCGCCGGCGAAGGCGAAGACCATCGAGAAATATTTGGGGAAAAAATATACGGTCAAAGCGTCGATGGGACATATCCGGGACCTGCCGAAAAGCCAAATCGGCGTCGACATAAATAACGGCTTTCAGCCGAAATATATTACCATCCGCGGAAAGGGCGGCATCATAAAAGAGCTGAAGAACGCGGCGAAAAAGGCGAAAAAGGTCTATTTGGCCGCCGACCCGGACCGGGAGGGGGAGGCGATCGCCTGGCATTTGGCCCATACGCTGGAGCTGGATGCCGAATCCGATTGCCGCGTCGTGTTCAATGAAATTACGAAAGATGCGGTCCGGGAGTCGTTCAAGCATCCCCGGCCGATCAACATGGATTTGGTGGACGCCCAACAGGCTCGGCGGATCCTCGACCGTCTCGTCGGGTACAAAATCAGCCCCCTCCTGTGGAAAAAAGTGAAAAAGGGATTGAGCGCCGGCCGGGTCCAATCGGTGGCGGTGAAGCTCATCATCGACCGGGAAAAGGAAATCCGCTCCTTCCAGCCGGAAGAATACTGGACGATAAAGGGGCTGTTTCAGCGGGGAACGGAAACCTTTCCCGCCGTCTTTTACGGGAACGGGCAAGGAAAAGTCGAACTGAAATCCGAAGAGGACGTCAAAAAAATCTTGGCCGCCTTGGACGGGGATGAATTCATCGTAAAGTCGGCCGTCAAAAAGGAACGGAAAAAAAATCCCCCGCCTCCCTTCACCACGTCTTCCCTGCAGCAGGAGGCGGCAAGGAAGCTGAATTTCCGGGCGAAGAAGACGATGATGATCGCCCAGGAACTTTACGAAGGGGTCGATCTCGGCGAAGAGGGCACCGTCGGGCTGATCACCTATATGCGCACCGATTCGACGAGAATCTCGGAATCGGCGAAAAGGGAAGCGGAAGCTTATATCGCCGCCCATTACGGGCAGGAATACTCCCAGCCCGCCGCCCGGAAGGAGAAAAAGGCCGGAAAAGTGCAGGACGCCCATGAGGGGATCCGTCCGACGACCCCGTTGAAGGAACCGGAAGCGGTGAAAAAATATTTGACGAAGGATCAGTTTAAGCTGTATCAATTAATTTGGGAACGGTTTATCGCCAGCCAAATGTCCCCCGCCGTCCTGGAGACGATCACGGCGGAATTGGCCAATGGCGAGATCGTGTTCAAAGCCACCGGTTCGAAGATCCTCTTTCCCGGCTTTATGAAGGTGTATGTGGAAGGGACCGACGACCAGGCGGAGGAACAGGATCCCCTGCTGCCGGAACTCCAGGAAGGGGACAAAGTGAAGAGCTTAAAAATCGAACCGAAGCAGCATTTTACCCAGCCGCCGCCCCGGTATACCGAGGCCCGGCTCGTAAAGACGCTGGAAGAACTCGGCATCGGCCGGCCGTCCACTTACGCGCCGACCTTGGATACGATCCAAAAACGGGGTTATGTGCGGCTGGAAAACAAACGGTTCGTCCCCACCGAGCTGGGGGAAATCGTCATCGAGCTGATGAACGAATATTTCCCCGACATCCTCAACGTGAAATTTACCGCGAAAATGGAAAGCGAACTGGATGCCATCGAGGAAGGGAAGGAACATTGGGTCTCCATCGTCGACGCCTTTTACAAAGGATTTGAACAAAATTTGAAAAAGGCGGAAAAGGAAATGGCCAAGGTGGAGATCGAAGACGAATACGCCGGGGAAGACTGCGAGATTTGCGGCAGCCCGATGGTGATCAAGACCGGAAGATACGGCAAGTTTTTGGCCTGCAGCAATTTTCCCGAATGCCGCAACACGAAGCCGATCCTGAAGGAAATCGGGGTCGCCTGCCCCAAATGCGGCAAGGGCAAGATCGTGGAGCGGAGAACGAAGCGTGGTCGGCTCTTTTACGGCTGCGACCGGTTCCCCGACTGCGATTTCGTCTCCTGGGATAAACCCCTTGCCCGGCCCTGCCCCAATTGCAACGGGGTGCTGGTGGAGAAAAAATTGAAAAAGGGCAGCCAGGTTCAATGTCTGAATTGCGAATATAAAGAGAATGTACAGGGGTGAGATCTTCTCATCCTTTTCTTATGGCCGCTCCCATCCGCTGCCATCTTTCGGCGGGGCGTTGCCTGAAGGCGGCGAATGGGACGGGGAGAAGCCGGCGGCGCGTGCCATCTGCCGGCGGAAGCGGGGACATCCGGTAGCGGGCTTCCCCTGCAGACGGGAGAAAAGGTTGCGCCGGTGCCGCCGCAAGGGCTTGCCCGGCACGCCCCCGCGTCCGATGCCGGATAACTTCCTCCGATTCCATTTCGGCGAAGCGGCGGAAAACGGCCGCCCTTGCCCGGCACACCCCGCGTCCGGAGCCGGGAGAAGGGGAAAGACGGCAGGCAGGACGCCTGCCCGCGGCTGTCCTTAAATACTATTCAGAACTTTGTGAAAAAAATGTGAAATCTTATTGAAATTTAAAAAATTATATGTTACTATTGAAGAGCCGCGAGGTGTTTTGCTTGCCAATTCCGAATTTTTTGTTAAGTCAATTTCTTGAACATTTGCAACTCGAAAAAAATTATTCCCAGCATACGATCGACAGCTACAAAAAGGATATTGTAGAGTTTTTCATGTTCATGCATGAACAATCTATTGAAAATTTGGATGATGTTTCCATCCAGGATGCCCGTTTATATTTGACCCGTTTGTTCGAAAGGAAGCTTGCCCGAAAATCGATCGCGAGAAAACTGTCCAGTTTGCGAGCCTTTTACAAGTTTCTCATGCGTGAAGCCCATTGCCGGGACAACCCCTTCGTACATACGGCTTCACCGAAACTCGAGCAACGCTTGCCCGCTTTTTTTTATGAAGAAGAGATGAATGCGCTGTTCGAATCCGCCGACGTGTCCACGCCTTTGGGCCAAAGGGACCGGGCCCTGCTCGAACTGATGTATGCCACCGGCATCCGGGTCAGCGAATGCGCCAACATCCGGCTGGACGATCTTGATGATTTCCTGTCCGTCCTGTTGGTCAAGGGCAAGGGAAAGAAGGAAAGATATGTTCCCTACGGCCACTTTGCCCAAGTCTATCTCGACCTTTACATCAACGACGGGCGGAAAAAATTGATGAAGGGCGAGGATCATCCCTATTTGTTTGTGAACGGGCGCGGCAAGCCGATCACCGAACGGGGGATCCGTTACGTCTTCCGGACGTTGTCCGACAAGGCGGGGGGGAAAAAACTTTATCCCCATAAGATCCGCCATACCTTCGCCACCCATCTGTTGAACAACGGGGCGGATTTGCGGACGGTTCAGGAGCTGCTCGGGCATTCCCATCTGTCTTCCACGCAAGTGTATACCCATGTGACGAAGGAGCATTTGCGGAAAATCTACGATGCGCATCACCCGCGGGCATAGGGGGGATCGAAATGGAAATCCGTGCAACGACGATTTTTGCCATCCATCACAAGGGAAAAGGGGCCATGGCCGGAGACGGCCAAGTGACCTTCGGGAACGCGGTCGTCATGAAGCAGACGGCGAGAAAGGTGAGAAGGCTGTACAACGGCAAGGTGCTCGCCGGATTCGCCGGTTCCGTGGCCGATGCGTTTACCTTGTTTGAAATGTTTGAAGGCAAACTGGACGAGTTCAACGGGAACCTGGAAAGGGCGGCGGTGGAATTGGCAAAACAGTGGAGAAGCGACAAAGTTTTACGCAGATTGGAAGCGATGCTCATCGTCATGGATGAAAGCCGTTTATTGCTCATTTCCGGCACTGGGGAAGTGATTCAGCCCGACGACGGGATGTTGGCCATCGGATCGGGCGGGAATTACGCCCTGGCGGCGGGGAGGGCGTTGAAGCAATTCGCCGGCGATCATTTGTCCGCCCGGGAAATCGCCGAAGCGGCCCTGAAAATCGCCGCGGACTTGTGCGTGTATACGAATGACCGCATCGTCGTGGAAGAAATTTAAGGGAGGGAAAAAAGCTGCAAAAAAGGCAGGAACTGACTCCGAGGCAAATCGTGGAAAAACTCGATCAGTATATCGTCGGCCAGCAGGAAGCGAAACGGGCGGTTGCCGTCGCTTTGAGGAACCGTTACCGGCGGAGCCTGCTTCCCGAAAAATTAAGGGATGAAATCATGCCGAAAAACATTTTGATGATCGGGCCCACCGGCGTCGGCAAAACGGAAATCGCCCGGCGAATCGCCAAGCTGGTAAACGCCCCGTTTGTCAAAGTGGAGGCGACGAAATTCACCGAAGTCGGCTACGTCGGCAGGGATGTGGAATCGATGGTCCGGGATTTGGTGGAAACGAGCGTCCGCCTCGTCAAACAGGAAAAGATGCTCGCCGTCCAGGAAAAGGCGAAGGCGAACGCCGAACGGAGGCTCGTGAGCCTTTTGGTCCCGGCGCAGAAGAAGCAGGCGAACATGAAAAATCCCTTTGAAATGCTGTTCGGGGGAGGAACCGTTTCCGAACCGGAGCCCGACGCCGGCGATGACGGGACGATCGTTGAAAAAAGAAGGGCGGTAAGGGAAAAACTGGCCAAAGGCGAATTGGAGGATGAGCTGGTCACCCTGGAAGTGGAAGAGCAGTCCCCCTTCATGTTCGACCTGCTGCAAGGCTCGGGGTTGGAACAAATGGGGATGAATATGCAAGACGCCTTCAGCAGCCTGCTTCCGAAAAGGAAAAAGAAGAAGCGGGTCCCGGTTAAGGACGCGAGAAAGATCCTGATCCAGGAAGAGGCGCAAAAACTGATCGACATGGACGAAGTTACCCAGCAGGCGATCGAGCGGGCGGAACAGCACGGGATCATCTTCATCGATGAAATCGACAAGATTGCCAACAAGAACGGCGGCGGTTCTTCCATCGACGTATCCAGGGAAGGGGTGCAGAGGGATATCCTGCCGGTCGTGGAAGGCTGCACCGTCGTGACCAAATACGGGCCCGTGAAAACCGACCATATGCTGTTCATCGCCGCCGGAGCTTTCCACCTGACGAAACCGTCCGATCTGATCCCGGAATTGCAGGGCCGTTTCCCGATCCGGGTGGAATTGAAGAAGCTTTCCGTCGACGACTTCGTCCGGATCTTGGTGGAACCGGACAATGCGATTTTGAAACAATATCAGGCATTGTTGGAAACGGAAGGTATAAAAATTGAATTTTCTGATGAAGCTATTCGTAGAATCGCCGAGATCGCTTATGAAGTGAACCAACAGACCGATAATATTGGTGCGAGACGACTGCATACGATCATGGAAAAGCTTTTGGAAGATCTGTCTTTCGAAGCGCCGGACATTACGATGGAAAAAATCACGATCACCGACAAATACGTGATGGATAAACTCGGCGCAATCATGAAAGACAAAGATTTGAGCCAATACATTCTGTAATCTTTGTTGCAAGAATGAAAGAAATTCATTGACAGGGAGGAAATGAAAATGGATTTGTTGACCAAAGCGAGGAAAATCAACGCCTTATTGCAAAACGCCGGCGGAAAGCCGGTCAACTTTAAAGAAATGTCGGAAACCTTGAGCGAAGTCATCAACGCGAACGTCTTCATCGTCAGCCGCAGGGGAAAATTGTTGGGTTTTGCCATCGCCCAGCAAATTGAAAACGAACGGATGAAAAAGATGTTCGAAGACCGGCAGTTCCCGGAAGAATATACGAAAAGCCTGTTCAACATCAATGAAACGACGGCCAACATCGGCGTGGACAGCCCGTATACCGCATTTCCGGTGGAAAACAAGGACATTTTCAAAAACGGCCTGACGACCATCGTCCCGATCGTGGGAGGCGGCGAACGGCTGGGAACTTTGATCCTGTCCCGCCTGGATGAGGAATTTAAGGACGACGACCTGCTGCTGGCCGAATACGGCGCCACCGTCGTCGCCATGGAAATCTTGCGGGAAAAATCGGAACAAATCGAAGAGGACGCAAGAAGCAAGGCGGTCGTGCAGATGGCGATCAGCTCCCTCTCTTACAGCGAGTTGGAAGCGATTGAGCATATTTTTGAAGAATTGAACGGGAAAGAGGGGCTTTTGGTCGCATCGAAGATCGCCGACCGGGTCGGCATCACCCGTTCCGTCATCGTCAACGCCCTGCGGAAACTGGAGAGCGCGGGCGTCATCGAATCCCGGTCCTTGGGAATGAAGGGAACCTTCATTAAAGTGTTGAACAACAAGTTTTTGGAAGAACTGGAAAAGGTCCGCTCGTAAAAGAAATCCGCCGCAGTTGTCCCCTTGCGGACCTTTTTTAGGAAAAATGAACTAAAAAAATGACAATCGGGGCTATTTTACTAGCCCCGATTTTTTTTGCATGAAATTGAAAATCTTATCAAAAATGGTTCTTTCGGCCTAAAAAAATTGAAGGGAATTTGAAGTTTTTGTCGAAAAATAACAGGAGAGTCCCGGTTCTTCACCTTCTGACAGGGAAGATTTTACTGCTTGACAGAAAATTTTCGGCGAAATTTTGGTTAAAAAGTCCCAGAAAATTTTACCTATCCGTTATGGACAACCGAGATTTGCCAATCGTACAATGATAATTGTATCAATATGACAAATTTTTAAAGATCTTGTCATATTTTGGAGTGATTGCCATGGATTTGTTCTCCAGCACCTTCAACGTTCTCGAAAGGGCGTTGGATTATTCCGCTCTCAGGCAAAAGGTCATTTCCGAAAACATCGCCAACGCGGACACTCCCAACTACAAGGCGAAACAAGTCAATTTCCGCTCATTCTTTCAGCAGGAACTCTGGAATGCCTTTGAGGGAAGGCGTACGGACCCGCGCCACATTCCGATTCGCTCCTCAACTTCCAATCCTGTGCAGCAGACCAGCAATCCATTTCAATACAACCATAACGGGAACAGCGTCGATATGGACGAGGAAATGTCGAAACTGGCGGAAAACCAGATTTACTATTACGCCTTGGCCGACCGGTTGAGCGGAAAATTTAACGGGTTGGAAACCGTCATTAAGGGAGGGAAATAACCGTGTTTTCCAGTTTGAGCATCCCGGCGTCGGCCTTGACCGCCCAGCGGCTGAGGATGGACGTCATCTCGTCGAACATCGCCAACGCCGAAACGACGAGGGGCAGATACGTGAACGGCGAGTGGGTGCCCTACCGGCGGAAGATGGTCGTCCTGGAACCGAAGGAAAACAGCTTTTCATCCTATCTCAACACGGAGATCAGCCGGCAAGGAGCCGGCGGGGTCAAGGTGACAAGGATCGTGGAAGATCCGTCCCCTTTCCAGCTCGTCTATGACCCCGACCATCCCGACAGCGGTGAAGACGGATACGTCCGCTACCCGAATGTGGATCCTTTGCGGGAGATGGTGGATTTGATCAGCGCCACCCGCTCCTACGAAGCGAACGTCACCACGTTCAACGCCGCGAAGGGCATGTTGATGAAGGCCCTTGAAATCGGAAAATGAGGAAAGGTGGGTAAGCGATGGCCATTGAATCGGTTTTCCTCAATCCGGCGACGGCGCCGGTCAGTCCTGCGAGGAATTTGGCACCAAGCCCGGAGACGCAGCGGACGGAGCAAAGCTTCGCCTCCTTTTTGAAGGATGCGATCAATAAGGTGAACGAATTGCAGGTCCAGTCGGATCAAATGACGGAAAAATTGGCCTTGGGGCAGGATGTGGAGCTCCACCAGGTGATGATCGCCGCCGAAAAAGCCTCGATCGCTTTGCAGGCGACCCTGGAAATACGCAATAAAGTGATCGAAGCCTATCAGGAAATCATGAGGATGCAGATATAAAAGGGTGTCCGTTTCGGCCGGGGGCCGGAACGCGGGAATTGGCTGAACGCAAAAGAACTGGGATTTCGGAGAGGGTATGATGAAGGAGAAGATACAGCAATATTGGCAGAAACTGAAAACCGCATGGTCCCGACGGAGCCCGCGCCAAAAGGGGGTATTGATCGCCTCGGTCCTTGTCTTCATTACGGCTGTAAGCCTTTTAATCTTCTTTACGACGAGGACCCCGCTCGTCCCTTTATATAAGGATTTGACGCCGGCGGAAACCGGTTCCATCAAAGAGATGCTGGATGCCCGGGGAATCAAGTCGGAAATCGCCGACGGCGGGACGACGATCAAAGTGCCGAAGGATCAGGCGGATGCCCTGAAGGTGGAACTGGCTGCCGAAGGCCTTCCGAAATCGGGCAGCATCGATTATTCCTTCTTCAGTGAAAAGGCGGGCCTGGGGATTACCGACAACGAATTCAACGTGATCAAGCTGGATGCGATGCAGACCGAACTGGAAAATTTAATCAAAAGCATCGATGGCATCCGCGATGCGAAGGTCATGATCAATCTTCCCGAAAAAGGGATTTTTGTCAATGACAAGGAAGAAGAAGCCTCGGCTTCCATCGTCCTTCAAACCGAACCCGGCTACAATTTTGACCAAAAGCAAATAAGGGCGTTGTATACGCTCGTTTCCAAAAGCGTGCCGAATCTGCCTACCGATAATATCGTCATCATGGATCAGAATTTTAATTACTTGGAAATGGAAGATGAAAATTCTTCCAATACGGCCGGGTTTGCAAATCAATTTGCCATTAAGAAGGAAATCGAAAAGGACATCCAAAAGCAAGTGCAAAGCATGCTGAGCATGCTGATGGGCCCCGGCAAAGCCGTCGTCTCGGTTACCGCCGATATCGACTTTACCCAGGAGAAAAGGGAAGAAAATCTGGTCGAACCGGTTGATGAGGAAAATATGGAAGGGATCGCGATCAGCGCCCAACGGATCACCGAATCCTATACCGGAAACGGCGCTGCGGCCGGCGGAACGCCGCAGGCGGAAGACAATACCGATCCCCTCGGCAGCACCTATTTGGAGGGGAGAAACGGCGAAGGGGAATATGAAAAGACCGAAGAGACGATCAATTACGAAGTGAACCGGATCCGCCGTGAGATCATCGAAAGCCCCTATAAGATCCGCGATCTCGGCATCCAGGTGATCGCCGAACCGCCGGAAGGGGAAGGTGCGGATCCGCTGGAGATTGAAGACGGCATCCGGCAAATTTTGAGCACGATCGTCCGGACGTCGATCGACAAGGACACCATCGACGAGCCGCTGACCGATGACGAGATTTCCCAAAAAATCGCGGTAACGGTCCAGCCGCTGCTCGGCAGTCCCGCCAACGAGCCGCAGGCGGAGAGCCGGATTCCCCTTTGGGCGTATATCGTCGGAGCCGCTTTGCTGATCGCGCTGATCGTCTTGGCCGTTCTGTACATAAGGAGGAGAAGACGGGAAGAAGAGGAGGAGGCGTTGGCCGCCGCCGAAGACGTCAACAGGGAAGAAGCGCCGGCGGAAGTTCCGGACATCGAAGGAAAAGAATCGGAAACATCCTTGCGGAGAAAACAAATCGAGAAAATGGCGAAAGAGCAGCCTGAAGAATTCGCCAAGCTGCTGCGCACTTGGTTAAGCGAAGATTAGGAGGGCGGTTCCATTGGTGAAAACGAAAGAGTTGACGGGAAAACAAAAAGCTGCCATCCTTCTCATCTCCCTCGGACCGGATGTGTCCGCCTCCATTTACAAATATTTGACGGAAGAAGAAATCGAAAAATTGACGTTGGAAATCTCCAGCATTAAAAAAGTCGAATCGCAGAAAAAGGATGAGGTCGTCAACGAGTTTTACCATTTGGCCGTCGCCCAGGACTACATCGCCCAGGGCGGCATCGGGTACGCCAAAATGGTTTTGGAAAAAGCCCTCGGTCCCGACCAGGCGGCGGCCATCATCAACCGCCTCACTTCCACCTTGCAGGTCAGGCCCTTCGATTTTGCCAGGAAAACGGATCCGAACCAGATCTTGAACTTTATTCAAAACGAGCATCCGCAGACGATCGCCTTGGTTCTGTCCTATTTGGAACCGAATCAGGCGGCCCAGATTCTTTCCAACCTGCCCCAGGAGATGCAGGCGGATGTGGCGAAAAGAATCGCCCTGATGGACAGCACCTCCCCGGAAGTCATTTATGAAGTGGAGCAGATATTGGAGCAAAAATTGTCGGCCACCTTTACCCACGACTATACGAAAACGGGCGGTATCGAGGCGGTCGTGGATGTTTTGAACGGGGTCGACCGGTCCACGGAACGGACGATCCTCGATACGCTGGCCGAACAGGATCCCGAACTCGCCGAAGAGATCAAGAAAAGGATGTTCGTCTTCGAGGATATCGTCACGCTGGATAACCGGGCGATCCAGCTCGTCATCCGCGACTGCGACAACGATGACTTGCTGCTTGCCTTGAAGGTGGCCAGCGATGAAGTGAAAGAAGTCATCTTCAAAAACATGTCCAAACGGATGAGCGAAACCTTTAAGCAAGAAATGGAAATCATGGGCCCGGTACGCCTGCGCGACGTCGAAGAAGCCCAATCCCGCATCGTTTCCGTCATCCGCCGCCTCGAAGAGAGCGGCGAGATCGTGATTGCCCGCGGCGGGGGTGATGACATTATTGTCTAAAGTCATTAAAGGCGCCCGGTTCAGCCGGCAGGCCGGAAGAACCATCCGCATTCGGACGCTGGAAAAACCGGCGCCCGAGGAACAAAAAACGGATTTGCTCCCTGAACCGGCCGACGTTGAACCGGCCATCGATTGGGAAGAGACGAGGAAAAAGGCGGAGGCCATCCTCTCCGAAGCGAAGCGGGAAGCGCAGCGGATGAAGGAAGAGGCGGAACGGGAAAGGCAGAAAATGATGGAAGAGATCGGGCAGATCGCCGAGAGGGCAAAAAAGGAAGGATATGAGGAAGGACGCTTGCTCGGAAGGCAGGCGGGCTATGCGGAAGCGGCAAAATCGATCGCCGAGGCGAAGGAAACGGTCGACTTGGCGAAAAAGGATTATTTTTCCCATATCGAACAATCGGAAAAAACGATCCTGGCGATCGGTTTGGCCGTAGCGGAAAAAATACTGAACATGAAGATCGAAGAAAATCCGGAAAACTTCCTTCCCCTTGTGAAAAAGGCGATCCAGGAGGCGAAAGAATACCGGGAAGTCCGGGTGATCGTCCACTACAAAATGTATCCCCTCGTTTTGGAGCAGAAAGAAGAGCTCCGGTCCTTGTACTTCCATAACGGGGAACTTTTGATCTATCCTTCCGACGAAGTGCCGGAGACGGGCTGCATCATCGAAACGGAAGGCGGCCGCATCGATGCCAGCGTGGACGCCCAGCTGATGGAGATCCGGGAGAAGCTTTTGAAGATCGCGGACGGAGGTTGAACATGAACATAGACCAGCTCTTGTCCGAACTCCAGTATATCGACCCTTACAAGCGTTACGGCCGCGTCAAACAAGTCGTCGGCATCATGATCGAATCCCAGGGACCGCCCTGTTCGGTCGGCGATATCTGTTACATCTTTCCGAACGGCCGCGACAGGAAGAAAAGGATCATCGGGGAGGCGGTCGGATTCCGCGGGGAATCCGTCCTGATCATGCCCTATACCTCCGTTCAGGACATCGCGCCGGGATGGATCGTGGAGAGCACCGGGGAGTCCTTGAAAATAAAAGTGGGGCCCCAATTGGTCGGAAAGGTGTTGAATTCCTTGGGGGAACCTTTGGACGGGAGCCCCTTGCCGAAGAAGATGAGGGAATTTTCCACCCAGCAGCAGCCTCCCAACCCCCTGTTGCGCCCGCCGATTTCCGAGCCGCTGGAAGTCGGCATTAAGAGCATCGACAGCTTGCTTACGATCGGAAAGGGACAGCGGGTGGGCATCTTTGCCGGAAGCGGCGTCGGGAAAAGCACCCTGCTCGGGATGATCGCCCGGAATACGAAGGCGGATTTGAACGTGATCGCCTTGATCGGCGAGCGGGGCAGGGAAGTGCGGGAATTCATCGAAAGGGACTTGGGAAAGGAAGGATTGGAACGGTCCATCGTGGTTGCTGCTACGGGAGACCAGCCGGCGCTGATGCGGATTAAGGGGGCCTTTACGGCCACTTCCATCGCCGAGTATTTCCGCGACCGGGGAATGGACGTTCTCTTGATGATGGATTCGGTCACCCGGATCGCCATGGCGCAGCGGGAGATCGGCCTGGCGGTCGGCGAGCCGCCGGCAACGAAGGGATACACGCCCTCCGTCTTTTCCCTGCTTCCCCAGCTGCTGGAACGGACCGGGACAAACGAGAAGGGATCGATCACCGCCTTTTATACGGTGCTCGTCGACGGCGACGATTTCAACGAGCCGATCGCCGACGCGGTAAGGGGGATCCTCGACGGCCATATCGTTTTGGACCGGGCCCTGGCCAACAAGGGCCATTATCCGGCGATCAACGTGCTGAAGAGCATCAGCCGCCTGATGAATGCGATCGTGGACGAAAGCCACCAAAGGAGCGCGGAAAGCTTGCGGGAAATCATGGATACCTATGTCCGCTCCGAAGACCTGATCAATATCGGGGCCTATAAACGGGGGACATCGCCGGAAATCGACCGGGCCATCGATTATTACCCGAAAATCGTGGAATTTTTGAAGCAGAAGGTCAATGAGAAGTACTCGATGGAAGAAAGCGTCGGACGATTACATCAGCTGATGGCGGGTGAATGAATTGGTTTTCTCCTACCGGTTTGAAAAAATCCTTTCCGTACGCACCATGGAAAAAAACGAAGCGGTCAATTCGTACCACCAGGCGGTCCGGAGGTTTGAAGAAGCCGCCCAAAGCCTCTACCGGCTGCTGAAGGAAAAGGAAGAATTGGAAGCGGAGCGGGAGAAGAGGATCCGGGACGGCCTCTCCGTCGATCGCCTCCGCGAATTCCAGCGATATTTGGCCAACTTGCAGCGGGAGATCGATCACTGCCAGCAGCTGGTCATCCGCGCCAGGGACAAAATGAACGAAGAATACCGGCGGCTCGTTGAGAAAAACGTGGAAGTAAAAAAATATGAAAGAATGAAAGAAAAAGACTATCAAATGTTTTTGCAGCTGGAAAAATGGAAGGAAACGAAGGATCTGGATGAAATTTCCTCCCGCAGCGCATTAAGGAGAAACGGGTGGTAGGAATGGAAAGAGAGGATCAGGAAAAAAAATCGCACCTCTTTCATTGGATCTTCTACGGAACATTGATCCCGCTCTTGTTCGGAATCGTCGTGCTCGTGGCGGTTTTGTCCATCTCCGGAATCAATGTTTTAGAAGAAGGAAAGAAATGGCTCGGCAATCTGCCCGTCGTCGGGAAAATGGCGGGCGGGGACGAACGTGACAGCCAATATGAAAAAAGGATCGCGGAATTGGAAGGGAAACTGAGACAGGAGGAAGAGGAGAAGGAGAGCCTGCAGAAGGATATCGACCGGCTGGAAAAAGAGATCGAGAACCTGACCCGGGAAAATGAAAAACTGCAGAGGGAAAAGGAGAATCTGGAAAAGGAAAACGAGCAGAATGCAAGCGGGCAAAAGGGGCCGGACGTGGTGCGGACCTATGAAAAAATGGCTCCGAAAAAGGCCGCGGCGATTTTTGCCGCCATGGATGAAAAGCGGGCGGTCAGCATCCTTTCCCAATTGAAGGAAGAAAACCTCGCCCGCATCTTGGAGAAGATGTCCCCGCAGGATGCGGCGAAATTTACTTCCCTTCTTTCCGAAACGGAATGAAGGAAGACCCTTGAAAGGAGGTGAAAAAATGGAGATTGCAGGATTTTCCGGTTTGATCGAAATTCCCGCTTTTGCCGGGGGGAAGGAATCGCCCTTCGGGGGACAGCCCGTCAAGGACGGCGGCGGATTCAAGGCCCTGATGTTCCGTTACGCGGGGGAGAAGGGAGAAGAGCAAGGAAACCGGCAGGGAAAAGGGGAAAAATCGCCCATCCCATCTCCGTTCATGCCGCCTTTTGTTCCGGCCCGCTTCCCGGATCAGACCGAGAGTACGGGGGATGAACGGCCGCCTGGAGAAGTGGGAATGGAAGAATGGGACTCCCTCCTATCCCGGTTCATCCGCCTTCTCGATCTCCCGGAGGAGGAAGCGGACAGAATCGCCCTTTCCCTTGGGATGTCCGGGCAGGAAGGGACGCGGGATCCGGCAGATGAACGGGCCGTCGCGGACGCCCTTGAAATCCTTTCCCAATTCATCGCCCGTTTTTTGGAGGCGAATCCGGATCCGGCCAAAGCTTTTGCCGGTAAACAGCCGTCCGGCGATTTGACCCGGTCCGCCAATGCCTTTGGAACCATGGAACAATGGCTGAAGGCCGGCGCTTGGAAAAACGACGGGGAGCTCCTCCGGTTGGCGGAAAAGCTAATGCAGGATGCCCGCCCGGATTTCATCAAGGAAATATTTGCGAGAATGGCCGATGGGGGAACGAAGCCAGCCCTTCCCGTTGTGAAGAAGCCAGCCCAATTCGGAATCCCTTATTCCGGAGAGCCAAAGGGGACGCCGGAAGCGGTCCACCTTCCGCCGCAGGCTGGGAACGCCGCCGATTTTTCGTCCTTTTCGGCCAAGCTTGAGATTCCGACCCTGTTTCTCGTCAAAGAGGGGAAGCCCCTGACCTATCAGCAATTCATCGACCAGCTGCAAGCGGTGATCGCGAAATCGGCCTTTCAAAAGTTCGGGAATACGGAACAGCTCACCGTGCGGCTCCACCCGAAGGAACTCGGCGCCTTGAAGATCCAGTTGATCCAGCAGGAACAGGGTTTGACGGCCAAAATCGTGACTTCCACCACGGCGGCGAAGGAGATTTTGGAATCGCAGCTCCATGCGCTGCGCCAGGCCTTTGTCCAGCAAAACATCACGGTAGACCGGATTGAACTCATCCACGTCCATTCGGAAAGGAAGGAAACGCTCCCCCAATACTCCGGGGACAACGGCAGGAATCCCGGCCGGGAACAGCAGAATCCGGAAAAGCGGGAGGACGAACAGGAGCATTCCTTTTCAGAAACCTTGTTAAACTACGAAATCTAGGTGATCGTTATGACCAATGCCATTGACTCGAGCCTTTTCTATGCCAACGCAGCCAACCGGAACCAATCCCCCGGCAACGTGCTCGGCAAGGATGCCTTTTTGAAAATATTGATGGCTCAGCTGAAGAACCAGGATCCCTTGAACCCGTTGGAGGACAAGGACTTCATTGCCCAGATGGCCACCTTTTCCCAATTGGAGCAGATGATGGAAGTTGCCGATTCCATGGAAAATTTGATTGCCTTGCAGAAGGAAAATTTGTATATCGGCTACTCTTCCTTCGTCGGCAAGGAGGTCGACTGGCATATCGTCGAATATCCGCAGGATTCCGGCGGGCAGCCGGTCGTCAAGAAGGGAACGGGCCGCATCGTCTCCGTCATGTTCAAGTCCGGCGAACCGGTCTTTTATTTGGAGGACGGGACGGAACTGAAGCCGGGAAACATCTCGGGCGTGAAAGATGCCTTCGGTTCGTCCATCGTGGAAGCGAGCGCCCTGATCGGGAAAAAGATCACCTGGACGGATGAACAGGGCGCGGAAAGGCAGGCTGTCGTCCAATCCGTTTCGGTAAAGGACGGGATCATCTACTTCCACATGAACGATGATCAACATTCGAAAATCACGGCCGGCCAAATTGTCAAAATCGAATCGGCCGGATGATCCGGAAGGTGGGAACGATGGGTATCCATAAACCGATTTTTCCCCCTTTAGCCAATTTGCCGCCCGGCGGGGGAACGGGAAACCGGAGGGTTTCATCCGGTTTTGCCGGCGAGCTGCAAAAGGCTTTGCAGGAAACCGGAGGATTGACCGTAAGCAAGCACGCGAAGGAACGGATGGAAAAAAGAAATATCGTCATCAGCGACCGGGACTGGAAGACGATCGGCGAAAAGGTGGAACAAGCGAAGAAGATGGGCGTGAAAGAATCGCTCGTATTGCTGCGCGATGCGGCGCTGATCGTCAGCGCCTCCAACGGAACGGTGATCACGGCCATGGACCAGAAGGAGGCCGGGTCGCAAATCTTCACCAACATCAACGGGGCGATCATCATCCATTGAAGAACCGATCGCCGCAAGACGAAGCTGGACCCTTTCAGGGAAAGCGCAGCTGCGGAATGACGGAAGCAGCTAAACGGAATCGATGAAAAATTGATCAGGTTCAGGAGGGAAAGCCATGTTACGTTCCATGTATTCCGCCATCAGCGGCATCCGCAATTTCCAAACGAAACTGGATGTCATCGGAAACAATATCGCCAACGTGAACACCTTCGGGTTTAAAAAGAGCAGGGTCACCTTTAAAGACACCATCAATCAAACCTTGGCGGGAGCCAGCGGCGCCCGGGCCAACCGGGGCGGAGTCAATCCGATGCAGGTCGGGTTGGGCGCCACCATCGCCACCATCGATACGATCCACACGGAATCGAGCACGCAGACGACGGGAAGATCCCTCGACCTGGCCATCAACGGCGACGGGTATTTCGTCGTCCGCCAAGGGAACGCCCTCTACTATACCCGCGCCGGAAACTTTTACCTGGATAACGAAGGAACCTTGGTGAACGCCGACGGACTGCGGGTGCAGGCCTTCGATGCGAACGGCAACCTGGGCGATGTGACGATCAACGTCAACGCGGTCATGCCGTTCATCCCGACGAATTCGGTGACCGTCTCCGGCAATTTGTCGAATAATGCGGGAAACGGTTTCCTGTATTCCCAACAATTTGAAGTGGTCACGGATACCGGCAGCGTCGAACGGATCAACATCTATTTCCAAAAGACCGGCACGGATCAATGGGCCCTCTATTTCACCCAGCCGGACGGAACCGTCCAGCCGGAGGCCACGATCACTTTTGACAATAACGGCAGGGTGGTTTCCATCACCGACAAGGGCGGGAATACGGTGAACGGCAGCGCCATAAGCCTGGGTGTTCCGGTGGCCGGCGGCACCTACACCTACAACTTCGATTTTAATCAGTTGACCCATGTGTCCGGGGCCAACGACGCCATCGTCACGGCCGACGGGGTGACGGAAGGCCAGCTGGAAAGCTTCAGCTTCGGGCCGCGGGGTGAAATCAACGCCGTGTATTCCAACGGCTCCGTCGTCACCCTCGGCACCTTGGCGATCGCCAAATTCAGCAATCCTTCCGGCCTCATGAAAGCGGGCGGGAACTTGTTCCAGCAATCGTTGAACTCCGGCACGCCGAACATCGGGGTTCCCGGCGACGGCCGCGGCACGATCATGAGCAGCGCCCTGGAGATGTCCAACGTCGACCTTTCCGAAGAATTTACGGAAATGATCGTCGCGCAAAGGGGCTTCCAGGCGAATACCCGGATCATCACCACGTCCGATGAAATTTTGCAGGAATTGGTGAACTTGAAACGATAATTCTTTAAAGGCGTTCCAAGCGGGGGGAGGCGTTTCCCTCCCCTTCCCGTAATCGTTGGAAGAAACGGAGGTATTGGGTGAGCGAATCCCCGTCTGCCATGATAAAATTGACAAGGCTGAACGGAAAACCCTTTTTCGTCAATGCCTTATACATAGAAACGGTCGAGTCGTTTCCCGACACGGCCATCCTGTTGACGAACGGAAAACGGTATGTGGTGAAGGAAGAGGAAGAACAAGTCGTGGAAGCGATCAAAAGGTTTTATCAGGAGATCGGTTTGTTGGGGCGGAATTTTTGGAAGGATGATGACGTTGAAGAATAGGTCGACTGCCATTTTAGTCTTTGCATTGATTACAGTCATCGTTGCGGCCGGCGTTTACATCTATTTTCTGAAACAGTCCGACGAAGCCGATGCGAAGATCAGTGCGGATGACTTGTTGAAAAGGACGCTGGAAATTCCCGAGATGACGACCAATTTAAAAAACGAACATTACATCCGTGTTTCGTTCAAGATTCAAACGGATGACGAAAAGACGAAAGAAGAGCTGGAAAAACGGGATTATCAAGTGAAAAATGTGATCATCAAGCTCCTGTCCGGAACGGACGCCAAGGACCTGCAAGGGACGCAGGGAAAAATCAAATTGGAAAATCAATTGAAGGAAAAATTGAATGAATTGGCCAAGCCGGGCAGTGTCGAGCAGGTTTATATCACTTCGATCCTGATCCAATAGGATCGGCGAAAGATTTTTTCCTTGGGGGGGTGGCCTTCCTTTGCCAACTGGCGAAGTATTATCCCAGAGCGAAATCGACGCATTATTGTCCGCCCTTTCCGCGGGGGAAGTGAGTGCGGAAGAGATAAAGAAGGAAGAAGAAGAGAAAAAGGTGAAGATCTATGATTTTAAGCGGGCGCTCAGGTTTTCCAAGGAGCAGATCCGCAGCCTGTCCCGGATCCATGAAAACTTTGCCCGGCTGTTGACAACATATTTTTCCGGAAAATTAAGGATCTATGTGCAGATCAATGTGGCGAGCGTGGACCAAATTCCCTATGAAGAATTTGTCCGCTCCATCCCCAATATGACATTCCTTTATTTGTACGAAATTCCTCCTTTAAGCGGCAACATTTTGATCGAAGTGAACCCGAATGTCGCCTACGCGATGTTGGACCGGGTCTTGGGAGGGCTGGGCAAAAGCGAAAACAAGATCGAACATTTGACGGATATCGAACAAAAGATCATGACGAAACTGTTCACCGGCGCCTTCGACCAAATGCGGGAATCTTGGGGATCGATCGCGGAAATCGAGCCGCAAATGAAAGGATTTGAGGTTAATCCCCAATTTCTGCAAATGGTCTCACCCAACGAGACGGTCGTCGTGATTTCCTTGACGGTGACGATCGGTGAAACGAGCGGAATGATCAATATCTGCATTCCCCATTTGACCCTGGAGCCCGTCATCCCCCGCCTGTCGATGCATTTTTGGATGCAGACGGAAAAGAAGAATAAAAATCCCGAGAACGTCTCCGCCTTGTCCAACCGGGTGAAAAACGCCCCGGTCCTTTGCACGGTGGAACTGGGCAACTCGACGATCACCGTCGAGGAATTGATGGGTTTGGACACGGGAGACTGCATCATCTTAAACAAAAAGATCGACGAGCCGGTCGTTGTGAAAATCGGGGGTGTGCCCAAATATCTCGCCCAGCCCGGGAAATTGAAAAATAAAATGGCGGTGCAAATACTGGAAGAAATAAAGGAGGAAAAAAATGAGCATGAATGACGGAATGCTGTCACAGGAAGAGATCGATGCCCTGTTAAACGGAGCGGATAACAGGGATTCTTTAGATACGAACCATTTTTTGTCCACCTTTGAACAGGATGCCTTGGGGGAGATCGGCAACATCTCCTTCGGAAGTTCCGCGACCGCCTTATCCCAGATCCTGAATCAGAAGGTGGAAATTACGACGCCTGAAGTATCGATGGTCTACAAAAGGGACTTGCATAAGGAGTTTCCCAAACCCTATGTCGCCGTCGTCGTCGATTACACGGAAGGGTTTTCGGGTTCCAACCTGTTGATCATCCATGAGGATGACGCCAAAATCATTGCCAACCTGATGCTGGGAGGAACAGGGGATGATTTGCCCGATGAGCTCGGCGAAATCGAACTGAGCGCGGTCCAAGAGGCCATGAACCAGATGATGGGTTCGGCCGCAACGAGCATGTCTACCGTTTTCCGAAAAAGGATTGAAATTTCTCCTCCGACGATTGATATCTTGAACATACCGGAGGGCAAAGGAACGGAATCGATCCCGGAAGACGATCCGCTGGTGAAAATCTCTTTCCGTTTGAAGGTCGGAAACTTGATCAATTCCAGCATCATGCAATTGATTCCGGTCCAATTTGCCCAACGGATGGTCGAATCATTGGTGGAAGAATCGCAGGTAGATCATTCGCCGAAGGAGGAGGCGAAGGAGGCTTCCGGTATGGATAAGAGCGGTGACACCGGGATTCCGGGCGGACAACCTCCCCAAACGGGTGGGACGGGGGAAGAAAACGCCCCCGGAGGAAAAAGAAAATCCGCGGTACAGAGCCGTTCAACCGGCGGTTCCGAACCGAAAAACGTCCAGCCCGCCGTTTTCTCCGATTTCCACGAGGAGGACAAGGAAAGCGGGCAGCCGCGAAATTTGGACATGTTGCTGGATATCCCCCTGCAAGTGACCGTGGAACTCGGAAAAACGAAAAAATTGATCAAGGAAATCTTGGATCTGTCGCCCGGATCCATCATTGAACTGGACAAATTGGCCGGCGAACCGGTTGACATCCTCGTCAACAACCGGTTGATCGCCCAGGGCGAAGTGGTCGTCATCGATGAAAATTTCGGCGTTCGGATCACCGATATCTTAAGTCATTCCGAAAGATTAAAAAGGATGAAATAACGATTAGATGACGGAGGATGGAACATGGCATACAGGATTTTAGTGGTTGACGATGCTGCCTTTATGAGGATGATGATTAAGGATATTTTGGTGAAAAACGGCTACCAGGTCGTCGGGGAAGCGGCAGACGGAAAACAGGCGGTGGAAAAATACAAGGAACTTCAGCCGGACCTGGTGACGATGGACATTACGATGCCGGAGATGGACGGGATCGCCGCTTTGAAAGAAATCCGTTCCTTCGATCCCGATGCGAAAATCGTCATGTGTTCGGCGATGGGCCAGCAGGCGATGGTCATTGACGCCATCCAGGCGGGGGCAAAGGATTTCATCGTCAAGCCTTTCCAGGCCGACCGGGTTTTGGAAGCGATCCGGAAAACCCTCGGTTGATCGCCGTTTCTCGCCGAGGCTGCGGAAACCGCATGAATGGTCCGCCGTTTAAAACCCTCGGCCGATCAGCGTTTCCCATCCTTCCCTCCGGGAATTCGTTACGGAAATTTTCCGCCGTCGAAAAGAAAGGTGAATAGGAAAAAGATGAAAAATACCGGAAAATGGATCCTGGTTTTTTCCGCATTGTTCCTGTTGTTCGGCCATTTTACGGTCCATGCGGAAAAAGTGGGCAAAACCGTCCAGGATTGCCTGAAAAATCCCGACGCCTGTGAAAAGGACGCTGACATGAACGTTCCTTCCGGCGGAAGTGCGGAACAAGCCGGCATTACCGGCTGGGAAATCTTGAAAACGGTCCTTGTGCTCTTCCTCGTCCTCGGCCTGCTCTTTCTGTTTTTGAGGTGGCTGCAGAAGCGGAACATGCGGGTCTTTTCCTCGGGGGCGGTCAAACATCTCGGCGGCATCAACGTCGGCATGAACCGGTCCGTCCAGCTCATCCGGCTGGGAAAATCGATCCTCGTCCTCGGCGTGGGCGAAAATGTCCAACTGTTGAAGGAAGTGAGGGACGAAAAGGAAGTGGAGGAGCTTTTGCGGCAATACGAGGAGAGTGTTCCGTTCCAAACGGATTTCAAAAATTTGTTGCTGAAATGGAAAGATGCCCGGACGGAAAAGAAAAATCCGGTCAGTCCGCCCCCCTCTTTTTCCGGCATGTTGAAACGGACGCTGGAAGAAGCCGCCAGAAGGAGAAAAGAGGTATTGCAGGATGAAGAGAAAGGAAACCGTGATCCATGAATGAGTATATCTCCTTGTTTTCCGAACAGCCTCCCGGGACGGTCTCGACGGGGATTCAGCTCTTGATCCTTCTTACGGTTTTGTCCCTCGCGCCGAGCATATTGATCCTGTTGACGTCCTTTACGAGGATCGTCATCGTCCTGTCCTTTGTCCGGACCGGGCTGGCGACGCAGCAGATGCCTCCCAACCAGGTCATTATCGGTTTGGCCCTGTTTTTAACCTTTTTCATCATGGCGCCGACTTTCCACGAGGTTTACGAGGACGCCCTTAGGCCTCTGTTCGATGAAGAGATCACCTTGGAAGAGGCTTACGACCGGGCCGTCGTGCCCTTTAAGGAATTCATGAGTGAACATACGCGGCAGAAGGATCTGGCCCTGTTTTTGGACTACAGGGGAGGGGAAAGGCCGGAAACGGTTGAGGACATTCCGTTATCGGCCCTCGTTCCGGCGTTTGCCATCAGCGAGCTGAAGACCGCCTTTCAAATCGGCTTTATGATTTTTCTTCCCTTTTTGGTCATCGATATGATCGTTTCCAGCGTCCTGATGTCGATGGGGATGATGATGCTGCCGCCGGTGATGATCTCTCTCCCGTTCAAAGTTTTGCTCTTCGTCATGGTTGACGGATGGTATTTGGTTGTAAAATCCCTATTGGAAAGTTTTTAAGCAGGTGATGGCACATGACCGCAGAAACGGTTCTCGATCTCGCCCAACAGGGGGTTTATTACATACTCATCGTTTCCGGCCCGCTTTTGTTGCTCGCCTTGGGCGTCGGGCTGATCATCTCGATCTTCCAGGCGGCGACCCAGATCCAGGAACAAACGCTGGCCTTTATCCCGAAAATTGTCGCCGTTTTTTTGGGCATCGTCCTTTTCGGGCCGTGGATGATCAGCCATATGGTCCAATATGCGACCGAAATTTTTTCCAATTTAACCCGTTTCGTAGGATGAATTGAAAAATGGATATAATGCCTGTACTTGCGAAGTTTTTCCTGATTTTCGCCCGCGTTTCCTCGTTTTTTTTCACCGTGCCGGTCTTTTCCTACCGGACCGTTCCGGCTCCGGTGAAAATCGGCATCAGTTTCTGCCTGAGCTATATCGCCTATTTCGCCGTTATGGCGGAACCGGTTCAATTCAATGAAACATACGTCCTTTTATTATTGAAGGAAATCGTGATCGGGCTTGCCCTGGGGTTGTTGGCCTCGATCATGTTTTCCGCCGTTCAGGTTGCCGGCGGGTTCATCGATTTCCAGATGGGCTTTTCCATCGCCAATGTGATCGATCCCCAGACGGGCGCCCAAACCCCGATCATGGGACAATACTTGTACATATTCGCCATCCTGTTCTTGCTGGCGACTGACGGCCATCATTTGCTGATCGACGGGATCTATTACAGCTTCCGGTTCATCCGTCCCGACCAATTCGTCAATCCGTTCAGCGACGAAAACGTGGCGGAACTTGCCGTAAAATCCTTCGCCGTAATGTTCGGCATCGCTTTGCAGATCTCGGTTCCCATCGTGGCCAGCCTGTTCCTGGTCGATGTGGCGCTCGGGATCCTGGCGAGGACGGTTCCCCAATTGAACGTGTTTGTCGTCGGTCTGCCTTTGAAGATTTTGTCCAGTTTCACCATTCTCTTTCTTGTTATCGGCGTCATGATATTCATGGTTAAGGAACTGTTTGAAATTTTATTGTATTCGCTGCGGGATTACTTGCGGATCATCGGCGGCATCTGAAAAAGGGCAGGGGACGCGCGTGAGATTTCCTTTGGATTTGCAATTCTTTGCAGGAGAGAAAACGGAAAAGGCAACCCCGAAAAAAAGGCGGGATGTGCGGAAAAAGGGCCAGGTGGTCAAAAGCCAGGACATCAATACGGCTTTTGTCGTCATCGCCGTCTTCTCCGTGCTGATGATTTCCGGTTCGGCGATCCTGAAACAAATGGCGGAATTGTTTGAACATACCTATTCCGTTTATTTTGGCCAAGAATTGACCCAGATGTCTTTGGAAGCGATGACCGCCGAACTGATCCGGCAGTTCTTTTGGATCGCCGGCCCGGTGATGCTGGCCGGGGTTGGGGCGGCCCTTTTTGCCAATTATCTCCAAGTCGGCTTCCTCTTTTCCGTGGAGCCGTTGAAAATGAAGCCGGAAAAACTGGACCCGATCAAAGGGATAAAACGGATGTTTTCCCTGCGGGCCTTGGTGGAACTGATCAAATCCCTTTTGAAAATTTCCATTATCGGGTTCATCACCTTTTTCTTCCTTTGGATGAACCGCCAGGAAATTCTCGGGCTGGTCCATCTGCCGGTCCGGGCATCCGTCTTCACCATCCTGTCGATCATGGTGAAGATGGGGCTGTTCGCCGGCGCGGGGCTCCTGTTTATCGCCGGATTGGATTACTTGTATCAAAAATACGATTTCGAAAAAAGCATCCGGATGTCCAAACAGGACATCAAGGAAGAGTTCAAGAATATGGAAGGCGATCCCCTGATCAAATCGCGGATCAAGCAGCGCCAGAGGGAAATGGCGATGCGCCGCATGATGCAGGAGGTCCCGAAGGCGGACGTCGTCATTACGAACCCGACCCATTATGCCGTTGCCCTGAAATATGACGAAAACACCATGGACGCGCCCACCGTCGTAGCCAAAGGAGCCGATTACATCGCCCAGAAAATCAAGCTGATCGCCAAGGAAAACGACGTGATCACCGTGGAAAACCGCCCGCTGGCGCGGGCGCTGTACGAACAGACGGAGATCGGGGAACAGATTCCGGAGCAATTTTTTAAAGCGGTAGCGGAAATACTCGCCTATGTGTATCGGATGAAAAATAAAATCTAGCAATCTTTCGGATAGCGGTTAGGAGAGGAACCAATGTCAGCGAGAGACCTGTCTGTCATTTTTGGGGTTGTTTTCATCGTCATCATGCTGATTATCCCGCTCAAGCCATGGATGCTGAGCGTGCTGATCATCATCAACATCACCTTGGCCCTGCTCGTTTTGCTGGGCACGATGAACATGCACGAACCCCTGCAATTTTCCGTCTTTCCTTCCCTTCTGCTGATCTTGACCTTGTTTCGTCTCGGCTTGAATGTTTCCACAACGAGGGCGATTTTAAGCGAAGGGGACGCTGGAAGCGTTGTGGAAACATTTGGAACATTTGTCGTCGGCGGGGAAGTGCTGGTCGGGCTGGTCGTCTTTTTCATCCTCGTCATCATCCAATATATCGTCATCACGAAGGGCGCCGAAAGGGTTTCGGAAGTGGCGGCCCGCTTCACCCTCGATGCGATGCCCGGAAAGCAAATGAGCATTGACGCGGACTTGAACGCGGGATTGATCAGCGAACAGGAAGCGCTCCGCCGCCGGGAAAAGATCGCCCGGGAGGCCGATTTTTACGGGGCGATGGACGGGGCGAGCAAATTCGTCAAGGGGGACGCGATCGCGGCGATCATCATCGTCTTCATCAACCTGATCTTCGGCATGATCATCGGCGTCGTCCGGGAAGGAATGAGTTTTGCCGAGGCGGTGAACCACTATTCCCTGCTCACCGTCGGCGACGGGATCGTCAGCCAGCTCCCAGCGCTGCTCATTTCCACGGCAACGGCCATCATCGTTACCCGGGCGGCGTCCGACGGGAATTTGGGCCACGATATCACCAGCCAATTGCTGGCCTATCCGAACATGCTGTTTTTTGCGGGAGGCACGATCTTTTTCCTCGGCCTCTTCACCCCGATCGATGATCTGTTGACCATTCCGATCGCGGCCGTTTTGATCGCGGGCGGATTTTTGCTGAAAAAGGAAAAGGAACGCCCGAAGGCCCTGCAGGAGGAGCAGACGGAAGAGGCGGCGGCGGAAGAGATGAAGACCCCGGAACAGGTCGTCTCCCTGTTAACGATCGACCCGATCGAATTCGAATTCGGATACGGTCTCGTGCCCTTGGCGGATGTCAATCAGGGGGGTGACCTCCTCGACCGGGTCGTCATGATCCGCAGGCAGCTGGCCATGGAGCTGGGCCTCGTCATTCCCGTCGTCCGGATCCGCGACAACATCCAATTGAACCCGAACGAGTACCGCATCAAAATTAAGGGCAATGAGGTCGGAAGGGGAGAGGTATTGCTCGATCATTATTTGGCGATGAGCCCGGGAGAGGAGGATCCGGGCATCGAAGGGATCGACACCGTGGAACCGGCCTTCGGGATCAAAGCGAAATGGATCACCGAGGAGATGAAAAGCCGGGCGGAAATGAGCGGGTATACCGTCGTCGATCCCCCTTCCGTCATCAGCACCCATTTGACGGAAGTTTTGACGAAACACGCCCATGAACTTTTGGGCCGTCAGGAAACGAAACAGCTGATCGATCATTTGAAGGAATCTTACCCGATTCTGGTGGAAGAGGTGACGCCGAACCCCCTGTCGGTCGGGGATATTCAAAAGGTGCTGGCGAAGCTGTTAAAAGAGAGGGTCTCGATCCGGAACTTGCTCGTCATTTTCGAAACGCTGGCCGATTACTGCAAAATAACGACCGATCCGGACTTGTTGACCGAATATGTGCGCCAGGCCCTCTCCAGGCAAATTACCGGACAATACAAACAGGAAAACAATCAAATAAAAGCCGTCACCTTGTCGGGCAAGGTGGAAAAATTGATCGCGGACCACATCCAGCAAACGGAACACGGGAATTATTTGGCCCTCGATCCGAAGACCAGCCAGCAGATTTTGGAAAACATCGCCAAGCAGGTGGAAGCGATGGCCTCCAAGAACATGAATCCGGTCGTTTTATGTTCCCCCGCCGTCCGGATGTACGTGCGGGACTTGACGGAACGGTATTTTCCCAATGTCCCGATCCTGTCCTACAACGAACTGGAACCCGGGATTGAAGTGCAGAGCGTTGGGGTGGTGAATATTTAGATGATGGTCAAGAAATATGTGGCCCCGTCCATGCCGGAGGCCATGAAATTGGTGCGGGAGGACCTGGGCTCCGATGCGGTGATCCTCCATTCGAAAACCGTATATACGAAGGGATTTCTCGGACTCTTCCGGAAAAAAAACATCGAGGTGATCGCCGGCCTTGACAGGGAAAGCCGTCCGGCGCCGGGCACGCTTATGCAGACCCCGGCCAAGGCGGCACCCCCTCCCGCCTTGGACAGGGAAATCGCCGAGCTGAAGCGGGCGGTGGAGTCCTTGCGGGAATTCCAAGGGCGGCGGCCCTTCCTCCCGTCCCCTTTCCTGAAGTTTTATGAAAGGCTAAAGGAGCAGCATGTCCATTCTTCCGTTTTGGAAAAGTATTCCCGGGCGATGACGGAAATCTATTACAAAAGGGATAAGAACATTTCCGCCCGGGATGCCATGGAGCATTCCATCGCCTTCTTGGAAAGGGAGCTGAAGTCCGTTCCCTTCGGCAAAGGGAGGGGCGAAAAGCGGCATATCGTCCTGCTCGGACCGACGGGCGTCGGGAAGACGACGACTTTGGCGAAGCTGGCGGCACGCCACATGCTCCAGGAAAAAAAGAAGATCGCCTTCATCACCACCGATACATACCGGATTGCGGCCGTCGATCAGCTGAAAACCTATGCCTCGATCCTCGACGCCCCCCTCGAAGTCTGTTATACGAAGGAGGATGTGGAAAAGGCAAAGGTGCGGTTCCGGCATTACGATTCCATTTTCATCGACACCGCGGGCAGAAACTACCGGAACGAACAATATGTCAAAGAATTGGAGTTCCTTTTGTCCTTCAGGGAGGACATGGAAACCTATCTCGTTTTTCCGATGACGGCCAAGGAGAAGGACTTGCATGAAATCTACCATAAATTTTCCTCCGTTCCCGTCGACAAGTTTATTTTTACGAAGCTGGATGAGACCGATACCTACGGTGAGATGTTCAATCTCGCCTACACATATAAAAAAGGGATCGCCTATTTGACGAACGGCCAGGACGTCCCCGACGATTTGATGGAAGCGACGCGCTCCTTCATCTGCAAAAAATTGCTTGGGGTCGAAGACCATGCATGATCAAGCGGAAAAATTGCGCCTGCGGCTGCGCAGGCAGACGGAAGGAAAGACGGCCCAAACGGTCGCCGTCATCAGCGGAAAGGGCGGCGTGGGAAAATCCAATTTCATTTTAAATTTCGCCATTTCCCTGTCCAGGCAGGGTAGGCGGGTGCTGCTGTTCGATATGGACATCGGCATGGGGAACGTCCACCTTCTCGCGGGGCTTTCCCCGAAGACATCCATCGTCGATTTTTTAACGGGTGCCTGTTCCCTCCCCGAAATCATCGAAAAAGGCCCGGAATCCATTTCGTTCATTTCCGGCGGATCCGGATTGTCCGCACCCGTGAAATGGGATCCGGAAAAAATCGCGGAACTGCAGCGGGAGATCCGGCAGTTAATGTTTGAATACGATGACTTTCTCTTCGATTTCGGCGCGGGGATGCAGGAAGAGACGGTCCGGCTGCTGCTCGGCATGGATCACGTGATCACCATCGTCACCCCCGAAGTGACTTCCATCATGGACGCCTATTCGGCGATGAAACTCCTGATCCTGAATGCCTACGGCGGAAACCTGTACTTGGTCGGAAACCGGATGAAAAACGAAAAGGAAAACTTCGATACGCTGAACCGTATGCAAAACGCCTTGTCCCGGTTCCTGCACCAGAAGGTTCCGGTTCTCGGCTATCTCCCCGAGGACGCCTTCGTCGTTCAGGCGGCCAAATTGCAGATTCCCTTTCTCCTCTATAAAGAAAACGGCAAGGCGGCAAAGAACGTCCGGATCATCGCCGAAAGGTTCACCGGAACGGCCTCTCCCGCGGAGGCGGGGGGAACGGGACGGTTCCTCGAAAGATTAAAAGACTTTCTTTCTAGAAAGTAGGTTTGCAGCATGGAAGAAATCAACGTCTTAGTCGTCGACGACTCCGCCTTTATGCGGCAACTGATCACTTCCCTTCTGGGCCAGGACCCCCGGATCCGGATCGTCGGGACGGCCAGAAACGGCAAGGAATGTTTGGAAAAAATCAAACTCCTTCAACCGGATTGCGTCATTCTCGACATTGAAATGCCGGTTCTGAACGGATTGGAGACCTTAAAAATCATCATGGAGCAATCCCCCCTCCCGGTCATCATTTTTTCCAGCACGACAAAGGAGGGGGCGGAAAACACCTTCCTGGCCTTCCAGTATGGCGCCTACGATTTTATCGCCAAACCCGCCGGACAGCATCCGGATGAGATCACGAAGGTCAAGAATGAATTGATCGAAAAGGTATTGGCTTCGCAAAGGGCGAATATCAGCGGTTTGCAGACCCGGAACGTCCAGGGGGGCATTTTCATCGAGAAACAGGATAAGGATGACCTGTCGGCCAAAAGGAATAAAATCGTTTTCATCGGGACTTCCACCGGGGGGCCCCGCGCCCTGCAGGAGGTGATCCCGAAACTTCCGGAAGACCTGGAGGCTCCCGTTTTGATCGTCCAGCACATGCCGGCGGGATTCACCAAATCCTTGGCCGAAAGGCTCGATTCCTTCAGCCGCCTCAGGGTCAAGGAAGCGGAAAACGGTGAAATTTTACAAAACGGCACCGTTTATATCGCACCCGGTGGATTTCATCTGAAAGTCCGGCGGGTCGGATTCAGCCTGGCCGCCCAGCTCGACCAAAGTCCGCCCGTTTTCGGCCACCGGCCGTCCGTCGATGTCCTGCTTTCCTCCGCCTGTTCTTTAACCGACTACAAGAAAATGGTCGTCATCATGACCGGGATGGGGGCCGACGGGGCCAAGGGCCTCGCCGCATTGAAAAAGACCGGGAATGTGGTCGCCCTGGCCGAATCGGAAAAAACCGCCGTCATCTACGGGATGCCCCGGGCGGCTGTAGCGACCGGCTGCGTCGATGAGGTCGTCGATCTGGATCTGATCGCCGAGCGAATCGTAAAAAAACTCTAAAAGCGGGTGGTGTGCATGGAAATGAACCAATATTTGGAAGTATTTATTGATGAAGGCCGGGAACATCTGCAGGCGTGCAATGAAAATCTGCTGAAACTCGAGAAAAATCCTTCCGACACCTCCATCGTCAATGACATTTTCCGTTCGGCCCACACATTGAAGGGCATGTCGGCCACGATGGGTTTTGAAAATATGGCCAATCTCACCCATCAGATGGAAAACGTGCTCGATCTGATCCGCAACGGGAAACAACAGGTGACGCCGGAACTGCTGGACACGATCTTCATGGCGATGGACGTCCTCGAACGGATGCTCGACTCCATCGAGGCGGGCGGCGATGGAAACGAGGACGTTTCGGAACTCCTGGAAAAGTTCAAGGCCCTCGAAGCCGGCGCCCCGCCGAACGAAGGCAAAACGGAAGCAAAGGAAGCATTGGAGCCGGGCCGATCGGCGAAGATGGACTACGATGAATTCGAACGGACGGTCATCGAACAGTCGAAGGATCAGGGGTTCCAATGTTACGAGATCTCCGTTCACTTGCGGAAGGACTGTTTATTGAAGGCCGCCAGGGTCTATATGGTGTTTAACCTTTTGGAAAAATCCGGGGACATCATCAAATCTTCCCCGCCCGTCGAACAGCTGGAAGAGGAAAATTTTGAAGATTCCTTTATGATCACCCTGATCACCAACGAGGCGGCCGGGGACATCGAGCAGAAGATCTTGAAGGTGTCGGAGATCGAAAAGGTGGAGATCGTTCCGGTACGGCTGGAAAAGCCGAAGGCGGAAAGGACGGAAACCGGCGCGGCCGGCTCCGGTTCCGGGGAGGACACCGCTTTGAAGCGGGAAGAAAAGGATGAGGGGAAAGAAAGCGCCGCGAAGAAATCCGGCGCGGGCCACAAGACGATCCGGGTCAGCATCGAAAGACTGGACATCCTCATGAACCTCTTTGAAGAACTGGTCATCGACCGCGGCCGTTTGGAACAAATCGCCAAAGAATTGCAGCACAACGAACTGAAAGAAACGGTCGAAAAGATGTCGAGAATCTCCAACGACCTGCAAACCATCATTTTATCGATGCGGATGATTCCGATCGAGACGGTATTTAACCGCTTTCCAAAAATGGTCCGGCAGGTTTCCCGGGAATTGAACAAAAAGATCAATCTGCAGATTATCGGCGCCGAGACGGAACTGGACCGGACCGTCATCGATGAAATCGGCGATCCCCTCGTCCACCTGCTGCGCAACTCCATGGACCACGGGATCGAAACGCCGGAGGTGCGGAGGCAAAAAGGGAAGCCGGAGGAAGGCACCATCGTCCTGAAGGCTTACCATAGCGGAAACCATGTGTTTATCGAGATTTCCGACGACGGGGCGGGGATCGACAAGAAAAAGGTGGTGAAGAAGGCGGTCGAAAAGGGGATCATCAGCGAAAGCGCCGCCGCCCGGCTCGAGGAGAAGGCGATCTTCGACCTGCTCTTCACCCCGGGATTTTCCACCGCCGACCGGATCACCGACCTTTCCGGCCGGGGAGTCGGTCTGGACGTGGTGAAAAACACGATCGAATCGCTGGGAGGATCCATATCGGTCCATTCGGAAGAAGGGGTCGGCACCCGGTTTTCCATCCAGCTGCCGCTGACGCTGACGATCATCTCCGTTTTGCTGGTGGAAGTCGGCAAGGAAAAATACGCCATACCGCTGTCTTCGATTTTGGAGACGTCCATCATTCACAAAAAGGAAATCTTCTTTGCCCACAATCAGCCGGTGATCGATTTCCGGGGGAAAGTCGTCCCCCTGTTGTACTTGAAGGATGTGTTCCAAGTTCCGGACGAAAGGGAAACTTCCGATTACTTGTCCGTCGTCGTCATCCGGAAGGGGGAAAAACTGGCCGCTTTGGTCGTCGACGCCTTTATCGGCCAGCAGGAAATCGTCTTAAAATCGTTGGGCAATTATTTGACGAACGTATTCGCCATCTCCGGCGCCACCATTTTGGGGGACGGCCAGGTCGCCCTGATCGTCGATTGCAATACCCTGATCCATTAACCGATTATTCGCAAAGGAAGTGGAAAAAATGGCAACCGGTCTCGAGGAAAAGGAATTGAAGATGGTCGTCTTTGCGGTGAACGGAAAAGAATACGCCTTGGACATCCGTTATGTCCTTTCCATTGAACGGATGATGAACATCACCCGCGTTCCCGGGGTCGCACCGTACATTAAGGGGGTCATCAATTTGCGCGGCATGATCACGCCGGTCATCGATTTGAGGACCCGTTTTTCCGCGGGAGAAAAGGAATGGGATGAGGATACGCGGATTATCATCGTGACTTTCGGGGACAAGATGGTCGGCTTGATCGTGGATGCGGCAAGCGATGTGTTATCGATCCCCGGCGCGGACATTGAACCGCATCCCGATCTGACCGAAGGGGAAACGGACGGTTTCATCGAAGGGGTCATCAAGCAGGACAACCGGTTGTTCAACGTCCTGAAAATCGATAAAGTTTTGAATCTCACCGAAGAAAGGTAATGGAAAATGTCCTTCTTTCATTCCTTGAACAATTTTCATATCGACGTTTTGCGGGAAATCGGGAACATCGGGGCCGGGAATGCGGCCACCGCCTTATCCAAACTGCTGAATAAAAAAATCATAATGAAAGTTCCCGATGTCCGGGTCGCTTCCTTCAATGAAATGTTCGAACTTGCCGGCGGCGCCGATCAGTACGTCGCCTCCGTCTTCCTGCGGATGGACGGGAAGGTGACCGGCAGCATCTTCTTCGTCCTCCCGGTGGATCAGGCGACGTTGTTTGTCCGGCAAATGACCGGGATCGACGATTTTTCCTTCGACCGGCCCCCGTACCCGGAAATCGCCCTGTCCGCCTTCCAGGAAGCGGGAAACATCCTGGCAAGTTCCTACTTAAACGCCTTGTCCGATTTTATCCGGCTTCCGATTACGCCTTCCGTTCCCGAAGCGGTCATCGATTTGTTCGGCGCGATCATCAGCTACGGCCTGCTGGAAATTTCCCGGGAGAGCGACCAGGCCATCGTCATTGACACGGAAATCATCGACACCGCGGTCAATTCCGGTTCCATAAAAGGGCATATCTTCTTATTGCCGGACCCCGGCAGCTTCCGGGTGCTCTTCGATGCCCTTGGGGTTGGTAGTGAATGAAAAGCTCCCCGTCGATTATCCAGGTGGGAATTGCCGAAATGAACATCGCCCGGTCGCCGTCCGTCATCCGCACCTCCGGACTGGGTTCCTGCGTCGGCGTCATCATCTATGATCTCCCCCAGCAGCTGGCGGGGATGGTTCATGTGATGCTTCCCGACAGCCAGCTTGCGAGAACCAAGGCGTTCAATCCGGCAAAATTCGCCGATACGGCGATTCCCGCTTTATTCCAATTATTGATCCAAAACGGAGCGCGGAGCAAAAATTTGAAAGCCAAGCTTGCCGGGGGATCGCAAATGTTCAAAACCACATTAAAATCCGATTTGATGCGGATTGGGCCGAGAAATGTGGAAGCCGTCGAAAATGAGCTGGCCAAGCTGAACATTCCGGTCGTTGCCAAGGACGTGGGAGGATCGAGCGGAAGGACGATCGAATTCGATCCCCAGACCGGCATTTTAACGGTGCGGACCGTCAATAAAGGAATTCGGGAAATCTGAACGGGCGAAAGGGAGGGAAGAAAATGCCTTACGCAAGCAAGGAGCAAATGCTGTGGGAAAGATGGAAGGACGGCCGGGATGACGATGCCGGCAACGAATTGATCCATAAATACATGCCCCTCGTCCATTATATCGCCGACCGCATCGGCCAGACCGTGCCCAAATCGATCCCGAAGGAAGAGCTGCTCAGCCTGGGCATGATGGGTTTATATGAAGCTTTGGAAAAATACGACGCAAACAGGGATTTGAAGTTTGAAACTTACGCTTCCTTCCGGATTCGCGGCTCCATTTTGGACGGGCTCCGCAAAGAGGACTGGCTTCCCCGCAAAACCCGGGAAAAGGCCAAAAAAATGGAGGCGGCCATCGCCCGGCTGGAGCAAAAATATTTGCGCAGCGTCACGGCCGAGGAGATTGCCGCGGAATTGAACATTTCCCCGGATGACGTTTATACGACTTTAAACGAAAGCTTTTTCGCCAACGTCCTGTCCACGGACGAACAGATCACGGAAAACGGGGAAAAAGAAGGCCAGTCGTTCGCCATCAAGGACGAACGGAGCAAGAGTCCGGAAGAAGAGCTGGTTTACCAGGAAACGATTGAACAGATGGCAAAAGCGATTTCCCTCCTTTCCGAAAAGGAACAGCTTGTGTTAAGCTTATTTTACAAAGAGGAATTGACATTTACCGAAATCGGGCAAATCCTGAACCTGTCCACATCGAGGATTTCCCAGATCCATTCCAAGGCGCTGTTTCAGCTGCGCAACATGATGAACAGGTACATGGCCAGCTATTAATCGACCCGCAGATGGGAAGGGGCGTTTGCGATGGGTTTAGAATCGGTGGAATTGCAAGTGGCGATCCCCCGTACGGTGGATGCGGGGAAGATGCAGGCGGAACAGCAGGAGCGGGCGGCCGCCATGCAAAACCTGGCGGCTTACCAAGCGGAAAAACAGGAGGAAATCAACCGCTCGAAGGTTTTGCAGCAGGAACAGTCCGCCGCGGTAAAAAACGAAAGGAATCCCGGAAGGGGAAGGGACGGGCGGCCCTTTCAAAAAGAAGAGGGGAAGAGGAAGAAAACGAAGGGCGGACAAGCCGCCCACCCTTATAAAGGAAAGTTTATCGATATTTCCGGGTAAGGCTGGAAAGAGAACGTCGAGTGAAGGAGATCGCCATGGAATTTTTTCTCTTTTTCCAGTTCATCCTCATCCTGATCGGTTTTTTTGCCATCATCCTTTTATATCTCAGGCAGAACCGCTTCCGGGAACTGGAAAACCGCTATCGGCAGATGGAGAAGGAAATGGAGGATTTGATTGCCGGCTTTTTGCTGGAAATCAAAGAGGAAAACGAACGGTTTTTAGCCAAGTACGAAGAATTGCGGAACAAGGGGGAGAGGGAAGAGAAAAGCGGTCCGCCGCCGGCCGGGAACAAAAACGGACTCCCGTCGGTTGCGGGCTCTCCCTCCGTCTCTTACCGGATGGCGGAAAAGGCCTATCATGCGGGGAAGGCCGCCGGAAGCGGAAAGACAAGGGCTCCCGAATCATCGGCGGGACAGGGGAAGGGAAAACCGCCCGCGGAAGGGGATCCCGCCGGGGAAGGCGTGCCGGAACGCAAGGATGACCTGCTGAAAAAAATTCAGGTTTTGCAGAAAAAGGGGCTTTCCGTCGAGGAAATCGCCCGGAGCCTGCAGCGGGGAAAGACGGAAGTGGAGCTCCTTTCAAAGTTTTATTTGAATTGGCCGCCCGGGTCTCCGCCGGGTGGAGCCGAGTAATTTTTTGCCTTTCTTCCGGCGTCCAGGACCGGCCGGATCCACGCCTCCGCGGACCTTCTTCAGCCCCCGTTCCTTACGGACCGCCCCAACCGCCGGGGACGGGCTTTCGCCCGGGCGTTCCCTCTTTGCCAACGCCGCCGTTTGTCCTTGCCGGATCATGCGGCGCCGCTCCGGTTCAAGGCACCGTTTCCGTTCCGGACGCTCCCCGTTCTTAAGGGAGGACGGGGACAGGACGTTTCGCTTCCGCTTTTCCCATCCGCTTGCGCGTCCCCGCCTTCCTGCGCCCCGGCGAAAAGGGCGGCCCCGGATTTGCGGGACGCTTTCCGTTCCTTTTTGAACGGTCCCGTCCGCTTCCATTCGCTGCTTTTTTGCGGCAATCAGGGCGGGGTCCGTCCCATTTCCGTCTTTTTGCCGGTGATTTGACCGGCGCCGTTTGCCCGGCCCGCCGCCGGTTTTTTTTGTTCCGGCCGGGCCTTCGGTCCGCTTGCCGCCAAAAGCGCCCCCCTTTCCCGGAGCGGGAGCGGCTGGCCCGTTCCGGTCCTGCCGCAATCTTCCTTTTCCGGTCCGCGGAAGCGCAACGGCGATCATGATTTTTGCTTCTTGAAATGTCAATGCCGGTTATGCTATAGTAATTTTTGGTGTGAATACACACGTCCGCGGATTTACGCAGCGGTGCTTCCCGCCGGGAGTCCTGCCTAAAGATGAAGCGGACGGAGGAAAAAACCATTGAGGAGGAGAAGGCATGTCAGTTATTTCCATGAAGCAGCTTCTTGAAGCCGGTGTTCATTTCGGACACCAAACCCGCCGTTGGAATCCGAAAATGAAAAAATACATTTTCACCGAACGCAACGGCATCTATATCATCGATTTGCAAAAGACGGTGAAGAAATTCGAAGAGGCCTACCAATTCGTCCGCCAACTGGCCGCCGACGGGGGCAAAATCTTGTTCGTCGGCACCAAAAAGCAGGCCCAGGAATCGATCAAGGATGAAGCCGAACGGGCGGGCATGTTTTATGTGAACCACCGCTGGCTCGGCGGAACGCTGACGAATTTCCAAACGATCCAAAAACGGATCCAACGCTTAAAAGAAATCGAAAAGATGGAAGAAGACGGCACCTTTGACGTATTGCCGAAAAAAGAAGTGGGAAAACTTCGTAAAGAAAAGGAACGTTTAGAAAAGTTCCTGGGCGGAATCAAGGAAATGAACGAACTTCCCGACTGCTTGTATGTCGTCGATCCGAGGAAGGAACGGATCGCCGTTCAGGAAGCCCGCAAATTAAATATTCCGATCGTCGCGATCGTGGATACGAACTGCGACCCGGATGAAATCGACTATGTGATTCCGGGCAACGATGACGCCATCCGTGCGGTAAAGCTTTTGACTTCCAAAATTGCCGACGCGGTCATTGAAGGCAAGCAGGGCGAACAAACTTCGGATGGAGAAGCGCCTGTCCCGGCTGAAGCCGTGAGCGAACCGGCTGCCGACACGGTTGCGGAATAAGGCCAGATTGAAGGTGATAAGCGGAGAAATCCTTATCACCTTTTTTTAAGAACTTCCGGCGCTGCAAGTTTTTTTATTTCGTCATTAAGGAGGATTTTAAGATGGCAATTACTGCTCAAATGGTGAAAGAACTCCGGGAAAAGACCGGCGCGGGAATGATGGATTGCAAAAAAGCGCTGCAGGAAACCGGGGGCGATATGGAGAAAGCGATCGATTACCTGCGGGAAAAGGGCATTGCCAAGGCCCAGAAGAAGGCGGACCGAATCGCCGCGGAAGGGGTCGCCCATATTTTGACGGACGGCAACGATGCGGTCATTTTGGAAGTGAACTCGGAAACCGACTTCGTGGCGAAAAACGAAACGTTCAAGCGACTGGTGGAAGAATTGGCGGCGGTTTTGCTTGCGCAAAAACCGGCAACGGTGGAAGAAGCGCTGGAATTGAAAATGGATAACGGACAGACCGTCTCCGAATACATCCATTCCGCCGTCGCCAAGATCGGCGAAAAAATCACCCTCCGCCGTTTTGCCATCCGCAGCAAAGGCGACAATGACGCCTTCGGCGCCTACTTGCATCTGGGAAGCAAAATCGGGGTATTGACCGTATTGGAAGGAACGAAGGATGAATCGGTGGCGAAGGATGTCGCCATGCACATCGCCGCATTGAACCCGAAGTACATCTCCCGGGACATGGTCACCAAAGAAGAAATCGACCGGGAAAGGGAAGTGCTCACCCAACAGGCGTTGAACGAAGGCAAACCGGAAAAGATCGTGGAGAGGATCGTGGAAGGCCGCTTGAACAAGTTTTTTGAAGACATCTGCCTGTTGGAACAAGCCTTCGTCAAAAATCCCGACCAAACGGTGGAACAATTCCTCAAATCCCATCAGGCGACGATCAAAGACTTTGTCCGCTTCGAGGTCGGCGAAGGATTGGAAAAACGGTCGGACAATTTTGCCGAAGAAGTCATGAATCAGTTGAAAAATAAATAAAGGCTGATTTGAATGGAGGTTGACACGATAATCGATGACCCGTTAATCTGATAAATGAGTGAAGAGGTCTTCGTCTCTGTCAACCTCTTTTTCACCTTCTTTGCAGCTGCGTTTCTAACCTTTACACGACACGGGGGTAATCATGACGAGTCCAAAGTATAAACGAATCGTACTGAAGCTGAGCGGAGAAGCGCTGGCGGGGGATGAAGGGTTCGGCATCAACCCCGCCGTTATCAAATCGATCGCCAGGCAGATTAAGGAAGTCGCCGAGCTCGGCGTGGAAGTCGCGGTCGTCGTCGGCGGCGGCAACATTTGGCGGGGAAAGACCGGCAGCGAAATGGGCATGGACCGGGCGACCGCCGATTACATGGGCATGCTGGCGACGGTGATGAATTCCCTGGCTTTGCAGGACAGCCTGGAGCAGTTCGGCATCGAAACCCGGGTGCAAACCTCCATCGAGATGCGCCAGGTGGCAGAACCTTACATCCGCCGCCGGGCGATCCGCCATTTGGAAAAGAAACGGGTCGTCATCTTCGCCGGCGGGACAGGCAATCCCTATTTTTCCACGGACACGACCGCCGCTTTGCGGGCGGCCGAAATCGAAGCGGAAGTCATTCTGATGGCGAAGAATAACGTGGACGGGGTCTACACGGCGGATCCGAAGGTGGATAAAAACGCCAAAAAATTGCAGGAATTATCCTACTTGGATTTGATCAAAGACGGTTTGCAGGTGATGGATTCCACCGCTTCTTCCCTGTGCATGGACAACGACATTCCGCTCATCGTTTTTTCCATTACGGAAGAAGGGAACATTAAACGGGCTGTTATGGGCGAAAAAATAGGAACAATCGTTAGGGGGAAATGATATGGGTAAACAGGTCATTGCCACGGCAAAGGAAAAGATGTCGAAGGCCGTTCAGGTCTTCACGAAGGAATTGGCTACGATCCGTGCCGGCCGGGCAAACAGCGCGTTGCTCGACAAAGTGACGGTCGACTATTACGGCGTTCCCACGCCGATCAATCAATTGGCGTCCATCTCCGTTCCCGAGCCGCGCCTGCTCGTTGTCCAACCCTATGACAAATCGGTCGTCAGCGACATGGAAAAGGCGATCTTAAAATCCGATCTCGGCGTTACGCCGACCAGCGACGGCAGCGTAATCCGCATCGTCATCCCGCCTTTGACGGAAGAAAGACGCCGTGAATTGGTAAAAATTGTAAAAAAGGAATCGGAAGAAGCGAAGGTGGCGATCCGCAACATCCGCCGGGATGCCAACGACGAATTGAAGAAGTTGGAAAAACAGGGCGAAATCACCGAAGACGAGCTGCACGGATTCATCGACGAAATTCAGGAGCTGACGGACGAATACATTAAAAAAATCGACAATCTTACAAAAGAAAAGGAAAAGGAAATCATCGAAGTTTAGCTTTCCCCCCTCCGGCAACGGAGGGTTTTTCCTTATTTTCCGCCAAGGCGTCCCTTGCTTTCTTTCCGGAATTTTCCCCCGGGTTTTTCACAAAAACATGTGCAATCCGCCTTCATTTGTGCTATTTTTTAACTTATAAGCAATAAAATTGGAGGCAAGGATCTTATCCCTGGCTGTTCACATCAGTCACTGGAGGATGGACCATGGTAAAACCGTTTTTTTTCCGCAATCATCCTGCGGTCCCTTCCCTTGAGGAACGGATCGAAAAGATAAAAAAAGAGAACGTCCCGGCCCATGTGGCCATCATTATGGACGGGAACGGCCGATGGGCGAAAAAACGTTCCCTTCCGCGGGTGGCCGGGCACCACGAGGGGATGAAGGTCGTCCGGAAAATCACGATCATCGCTGACAAATTGAACATCAAGGTGTTGACATTATATGCCTTTTCCACGGAAAATTGGAAGAGGCCGAAAAAGGAAGTTGAATATTTGATGAAGCTCCCGGAAGAATTTCTCGGGACCTATTTGCCCGAACTGGTGGAGAAAAACGTGCGGGTTCAGATGATCGGGGACTTTGACAGCCTTCCGCCCCATACCCAACGCGCCGTGAGAAAGGCGATGGAGGACACGAAAGACAACGACGGGATGATTTTGAATTTCGCCCTCAATTACGGCGGGAGATCGGAAATCCTCTCCGCCGTCAAGGGGATCGTCCGGGATGTGAATCTCGGGAAATTGTCCCTCGATCAGCTGGACGAGGAAAGGTTTTCGTCCTATCTGATGACCCGCCAATTGGGGGATCCGGATTTGCTCATCCGCACGAGCGGGGAGCTCCGCCTGAGCAATTTCATGCTCTGGCAGATGGCCTATACGGAATTTTGGTTTACGGACGCCTATTGGCCGGATTTTGATGAACATTGTTTTTTGGACGCGCTGGAGGAATACCAAAAACGTTCCAGACGATTCGGTGGAATATGAAGCGGGGAATGGTGAATGAAGCAAAGAATCGTTACCGGCCTGGTCGCCGCGCTGCTCTTTCTTCCCCTCGTCCTCATCGGGGGGCTTCCGTTCGTCCTGCTCATCTATTTGATGGCGACCATCGCCTTTTTTGAGATCATGAGGATGAAAAAAGTACCGGCCTTATCCCGTCAGGCCCTTTTATCCGTAATGATTTTATGGCTTTTTTTAATCCCTTCCGAATACGGCCGTTTCTTCGCCTCCGCGGGATTGGCGAAGGAGGAATATTTGTTTGCCCTGATCTTCGTTTTGCTGATGATAACCGTGGCGACGAAAAACGAAGTGCCCTACGAAACGATCGGCTTCTGCCTTCTGACCGTATTTTATTTGGGCATCGGTTTTTATTACATGATGGAAATCCGCGCGGCGGGACTGGATCTTTTCCTCTATGCCCTTTTTGTCATCTGGGCGACGGATATCGGTGCCTATTTTTTCGGCCGCTCCTTCGGGAAAAGAAAGCTTTGGCCGGAAGTCAGCCCGAAAAAGACGGTGGAAGGATCCGCCGGAGGGACCCTATGCGCGCTTCTCGTCGGCGCCGCCTTTTATTTTTTTCCCGGATGGGACATGGGGTTCTTCCAAACCGTCTTGACCGCCTTCCTTTTGTCGGTCATCGGCCAAATCGGCGATCTGGTCGAGTCCGCTTTGAAAAGGGCATATCATGTGAAGGATTCGGGGAATATTCTGCCCGGCCACGGGGGCATCTTGGACCGGGTGGACAGCTGGCTGTTCGTGATGCCTTTTCTGCATTTTTTTCTGATTTGGTGAATATGGTTGGGAGTTGAGTGGACGTGACAGGGATCAATCTGTTGGGAGCGACGGGATCGGTCGGCAGGCAGGCGATCGAGGTCATACAAGCCCATCCCGGGCATTTCCGGCTTTCGGCCATGTCCGTTGGGAAAAATATCCCCTTGGCCAGGAAGATCATCGAAGCTTGCCAACCGAAGGTCGTGTCGGTGCAAAGAAAAGAGGATTGCGAGCGATTGAAAAGCGAATACGGCCATCGGATCAAATTCTACTACGGCGAGGAAGGATTGGCTGAGGTGGCCGCGTTTTCCGAAGGGGAGATCTTCCTCAACGGGATATCGGGCGCCGTCGGCATCGTTCCGACGATCCGGGCCATTGAAGCAGGAAAACGGGTCGCCCTGGCGAATAAAGAAACGTTGGTGACCGCGGGACATATCGTGATGAAAAAGGCGGAGGAACGCCGGGTCCCGATCATTCCGGTGGACAGCGAACATTCGGCCATTTTCCAGGCGCTGCAAGGCGAAAGGCGGAAAAATATCGAAAAGATCATTTTAACAGCATCCGGCGGAAGTTTCCGGGACAAAAAAAGGGAGGAACTGGCCGATGTTACCGTCGAAGACGCGCTCAAGCACCCCAATTGGTCGATGGGCGCGAAGATCACCGTCGACTCCGCCACGATGATGAACAAAGGGATGGAGGTCATTGAAGCCCGTTGGCTTTTTGACCTCCCGTACGACAAAATTGCCGTGCTGCTCCACCGTGAAAGCACGGTGCATTCGATGGTGCAGTTCCATGACGGTTCCATCATCGCCCAGCTGGGGACCCCGGATATGCGCATTCCGATCCAGTACGCCTTGACCTATCCCGACCGCCTGCCTCTGCAGGCGGAACGGCTCGACCTGGCAAAGCTTGGCGTACTGCATTTTTCCGAGATGGACTTCGACCGGTTCCGCTGTTTACGGATGGCCTATGAGGCGGGAAGGACGGGGGGCACGATGCCGGCCGTGCTTAATGCGGCCAACGAGGAGGCGGTTCACAGTTTCCTCGAAGGGAAAATTCCCTTTTTGGCGATTGAAGAATGGGTGGAAAGGGCGATGGAACAGCATGAACCGATTCCTGACCCCACCCTGGAAGCGGTGCTGGAAGCGGATAAAGAAACCCGGGCCCTGGTCCGGAGCTTCTTAAAGAATTGAACGGAAAAGGTGGGTTCACATGGAAACGTTGAGCACGATCCTCCAATTTCTTGCTGTATTTGGCGTCCTTGTGTTTTTTCATGAATTCGGCCATTTCCTCTTCGCGAAAAGGGCCGGCATTCTTTGCCGGGAGTTTGCCATCGGTTTCGGCCCGAAGATCTTCGCCGTGAAAAAAGGGGAAACCCTCTATACGATCCGTCTGCTTCCCATCGGCGGGTACGTGCGGATGGCCGGGGAGGACCCGGAAGTCATCGAATTGAAACCGGGCTTGAGGGTCGGTTTGTTGTTCAACGGGGAGGAGAAGGTAAAAAAGATCATCGTCAGCGGCAAGGACAAATACCCCGGTGCACGGCTGCTGGAAATCGCGGAGGCGGATATTGAACGCGAGCTGTTTATCCGCGGCTATGAAAGCGAAGATGACGACCGGTTGAAAACTTATGAAGTCGACCGGGAGGCGGTCGTTGTCGATTACGGGCAGGAGATCCAAATCGCACCCCTCGACCGCCAGTTCTCCTCGAAAAGCCTCGGCAAACGGGCGCTGACCATTTTTGCCGGGCCTTTGTTCAACTTTCTTCTGGCCTTCCTCGTGTTTATGCTGATCGGGCTGCTGCAGGGGGTGCCTTCCAACGACCCGGTGCTGGGGAAAGTGACGGAAGACGGGGCGGCCCTTAAGGCCGGCCTGAAGGAGGGAGACCTGGTTTTATCCATCGACGGGGAAGAGGTTTCCACCTGGCGGGACGTGGTTGAAAAGATCCGGGCCAATCCGGAAAAAACCCTGGAATTTCAAATCGTGCGCGACGGAAAAGAGCTGACCGTTCCGGTCGTCCCGGAAAAGCATGAGGAAAACGGGGAAACGTACGGGCTGATCGGCGTTTACAATCCCGTTGAAAAATCGCCGGTCAAAGCCTTTACTTACGGGCTTGCGGAAACCTATTTCTGGATCAAGCAGATCTTCGTCATATTGGGAGATTTGATCTTTGACCATTTCTCCTTCGACATGCTTTCCGGTCCCGTCGGCATCTACGCTTCGACGGAGGAAGTGGCGAAGGCCGGATTCTATTATCTGCTGCGTTGGACGGCGCTTTTGAGCATCAATTTGGGGATCGTGAACCTTCTTCCCTTTCCCGCGCTGGACGGGGGAAGGCTGCTGTTTTTCGCCATCGAACTGATCCGGGGAAAACCGATCGACAAGCAGAAGGAAGGCCTGGTCCATTTTATCGGATTGGCGCTCCTGATGCTTCTCATGCTGATGGTGACCTGGAATGACATCCAGCGATTTTTCCTTTGATAAATACCGAAGGTGTACGAGGTGAAGCATATGCGGCAAAGTGCAAGTTTTATCCCCACCCTCAGGGAAACGCCCCAGGACGCGGAGATTAAGAGCCACCAGCTGCTGCTCAGGGCCGGTTATATCCGCCAGCTGGCGAGCGGGATCTACACTTTCCTCCCCCTCGGCATCCGGGTGCTGCAGAAGATCGAGAAGATCGTCCGCGAAGAGATGGACCGGATCGGCGCCGTGGAATTGCTGATGCCGGCCCTCAATCCCGCCGAACTCTGGCAGGAATCGGGCCGGTGGGAGACGTACGGCCCCGATCTGATGAGGCTGAAAGACCGGCATGAGCGGGATTTCCTCTTGGGACCCACCCACGAAGAAGTGATTACCAAGCTCGTCCGGGACGAGGTGAAAAGCTATAAAAAGCTCCCCCTCATCCTTTACCAGATTCAGACGAAGTTCCGGGATGAGAAGCGGCCGCGGTTCGGGCTGCTCCGCGGCAGGGAGTTCGTCATGAAGGACGCTTATTCCTTCCATGCGGACAGGGAAAGCCTCGATGAAGTATACGATAAAATGTATGAGGCCTATACCCGGATCTTCACCCGTCTGGGATTGAATTTCCGGGCCGTCATCGCCGACTCGGGGGCCATCGGCGGAAAGGGCACCCACGAATTCATGGTCTTGTCGGAAGTCGGCGAGGATACGATCGCCTATTCCGACGGTTCCGATTACGCGGCGAACATTGAAATGGCGGAAGCGGCGGCGGCATACGAGAAGCCGGACGAGGAAGAACGGCCGCTGGAAAAAAGATTTACCGGCGACCGGAAAACGATTGAAGAGGTCGCGGCATTTTTGCAAGTTTCCCCCGAACGCTGCATCAAATCCCTTTTGTTCACCGTCGACGGGCATTACGTCCTGGCGCTCGTCCGCGGCGACCATGAAGTCAACGACGTGAAGCTGAAAAACTTCTTTGACGCCCAAGTGGTGGAATTGGCCGGCGAACAGGCGGTAAAGGAAGTATTGAAATGCCCCGTCGGGAATCTGGGGCCGGTGGCCATGAAAAACGAACAGCCGGTGAAGGTGGTAGCCGACCATGCCGTCAAATATATCGTCAACGGATGCACGGGAGCGAACGAGGAAGGCTACCATTTCGTGAACGTCAATCCGGAGCGGGATTTCCAAGGCGTGGAATATGCGGATATCCGGTTTATCAAGGAGGGGGATCCTTCCCCGGACGGAAAAGGGACGATCCGCTTCACGAAAGGGATGGAAGTGGGGCATATTTTCAAGCTCGGCACCCGTTACAGCGACGCCATGAAGGCCGTCTTTTTGGATGAAAACGGAAAAGAACGGCCGATGATCATGGGATGCTACGGGATCGGCATCTCCCGGCTCGTCAGCGCCATCGCCGAACAAACGAGCGACGAAAAGGGGCTCGTTTGGCCGAAATCCGTCGCCCCCTTCGATATCCATTTGATCCTGATCAACGAAAGGGACGAAAAACAGAAACAGATGGCGGAAGAACTCTACGATTTTCTCCGCCGCGAAGGCTTCGAGGTGCTGTATGACGACCGGAAAGAACGGCCCGGCGTGAAATTTGCCGACAGCGATCTGATCGGCATCCCCGTCCGCCTGACGGTCGGAAATAAGGCGGCGGAAGACCTGGTGGAAATCAAGCTGAGGAAAAGCGGCGAGATGTGGGAAACGGAAAGAAGCCGGGTCTTTGCGCAATTGAAAGAGATCTTCGAACGGATTTAGACCTCCATCGGAGGTCTTTTCCTTTTGCGAAAATTTCCCCGGAACTTTTCCGGCCGGACGGCGATCGCCGGCGGTCGCCCTCCCGGTTCGCCTTCGGCCCGTCCGCCGGCCCGCGCCCCTTTGGCTCTCCCCCTCCCGTGCCCGGCTTTCAGCCCCGGCCCTTCTCCGGCGCTTTTTACGGCTTTCTTCCCATCCTTCCGCGGAAGAAACGCCCGGCCGGTTCTCTTTATGGTATAATGATAACTTAAGGAAAAGGTTATCTGCTGGAGGGATTGCAGTTGGAGAAACGGATGGAGAAAAACGAACGGTTCCGCACGTTGTTGGAGCAGCTTCGGCTCGCGGACGACGAAGATTTCCCTCATTTGCAAAACGGAGAGATCGAGCGGTTGATCGTGGAGAAAAAAACGAGGAAATGGAAATTCCTTTTCTCCTTTGATCATATATTGCCCTTCCCCGCCTATGAAAAATTGTTTTTCAGACTGAAAGAAACCTTTCAGCATATCGCCGACGTAAGTTTTTCCGTCCATGCGAAAAAGGGGGACTGGGACCTGCCTTTGTTCAACTCCTACTGGATGCACTGCGTCCGGCAATTGGACGGAATATCCCCGGCCCTTTTTTCGCTCCTGTCCGAACAAACCCCGAAAATGGAAGGGGGGAAATTGGTCCTCGGGGCCAGAAACGATACCGAAGCGAACACCCTGCTCAAAAAATACGTCCCGCTGATCGTTGAAAACTATCAATCTTACGGATTTCCCCCTTTTACCATCAAGGTTTCCAACCAGTTTACGGAAGAAAGCGAGGAATACAAAAAATTTTTGGAAGAAAAGCGGAAGGAAGACGAGGAGCGGGTAAAACAGGCCGTATTGGAAGCCATGAACCGGAATGAAAAAAGGGAGGAAGGGGAGGATGCCGGACCCCTTGTCATCGGCTATCCGATCCAGGACGGGGAAATCAAATCGATGCACGAAATCGCCGAGGAAGAACGCCGGGTCACCGTGGAAGGCTATGTCTTCGCCTGCGAGACAAAAGCGCTGAAGACCGGGAGGACTTTGCTGGAGCTGAAAATGACCGACTACACCGATTCCCTGCTGGTCAAGATGTTTTCCAGGGACAACGAAGAGGCGGAAAAGTTCCGGCGGATGAAAAAAGGGATGTGGGTCAGGGCCCGGGGAAACATCCAAAACGACACCTTTTCCAGGGATCTGGTCATGATCGCAAGCGATCTTCAGGAAATAAAAGCCCCGGAAAGAACCGATGGCGGAGCGGAAGGGGAAAAACGGGTCGAGCTGCACCTGCATACCCCGATGAGCCAAATGGACGCCGTTTCCCCGGTCGAATCCCTCGTCCGGCAGGCGAAGAAATGGGGGCATAAAGCGATCGCCATCACCGATCATTCCGTCGTCCAATCCTTCCCGGAAGCTTATCAGGCCGGGAAGAAACACGGGATCAAAATCCTGTACGGCCTGGAGGCCAACCTCGTCGACGACGGGGTCCCTGTCGCCTACAATCCGAAACATTTGGATCTGCAAAATGCGGAATATGTCGTGTTTGACGTGGAGACGACCGGATTGTCCGCCGTGTACCATACGATCATCGAACTGGCGGCGGTCAAAATCGCCAACGGGGAGATCGTTGACCGGTTTGAATCCTTCGCCAACCCGAAACACCCCCTGTCACCGACGACGATCGAGCTGACCGGCATCACCGATGAGATGGTGAAAGATGCCCCCGATCCGGAGACGGTGCTGGAGCGGTTTTCCCAATGGGCGAAGGATGCCGTCCTCGTCGCCCACAACGCTTCCTTTGACATCGGCTTTTTGAACGCCGGCATGAAAAAATTGGGCTGCGGCAAAGTGGACAACCCGGTCATCGACACCCTGGAGCTGGCGCGCTTTTTGTATCCCGATCTGAAAAACCACCGGCTCAACACCCTGGCCAAGAAATTTAACGTGGAATTGACCCGGCATCACCGGGCGATCTACGACGCGGAAGCGACCGGCCATTTGCTTCTGCTCATGCTGAAAGATGTCTTTGCCAAGGGGGTCCGTTTCCACGACGAGCTGAACGAGATCGCGAAGGACAAACAGAGCTACAAGCGCTCGCGGCCCTTTCATTGCACGCTTTTGGCGCAAAACGAAACCGGCCTGAAGAACCTGTTTAAGCTCGTCTCCTTCAGCCATGTGGATTATTTTTACCGCGTTCCCCGCATCCCCCGTTCCGTCCTGCAAGAGCACCGGGAAGGGATCCTGGTCGGCTCCGGCTGCGACAAAGGGGAATTGTTTGAAGCCGCCATGCAGAAGCCGCTGGAAGAGCTGGAAGAGATCGCAAAATTTTACGACTACCTGGAGGTGCACCCGAAGGAAGTTTATCGCCCTTTGCTGGATACGGAGCAAATCGAAAACGAAAAACAATTGGAAGAAATCATCAAGAAAATCGTCCGGCTGGGGGAAAAACTGAATATCCCCGTGGCGGCGACGGGCAATGTCCATTATTTGAATCCCGAAGATAAAATTTACCGGAAGATTCTCATCGCCTCGCAGAGCGGAAATCCGTTGAACAAGCAGGAACTGCCCGATGTGCACTTCCGCACCACCGACGAGATGTTGGATGCTTTTTCCTTCCTCGGCGAGGAGAAGGCGAAGGAGATCGTCGTCAAAAATCCGAACGATATCGCCGACCGGATTGAGGAGATCAAGCCGATCAAGGATGCCCTCTATACCCCGAAGATCCCCGGGGCCGAGGAGGAAATCCGCCGGATGAGCTACGAGCGGGCGAAACAGATTTACGGCGACCCCCTTCCGGAAATCGTGGAAGCCCGGCTGGAAAAGGAACTGAACAGTATCATCACCCACGGGTTCGCCGTCATCTACCTGATCTCCCACAAGCTTGTCAAAAAATCGCTGGACGACGGCTATCTGGTCGGTTCCCGGGGCTCCGTCGGCTCGTCCTTTGTGGCGACGATGACGGAGATCACCGAGGTGAACCCCCTTCCGCCCCATTATGTCTGCCCGAACTGCACCCATTCGGAATTTTTCAACGACGGTTCGGTGGGAAGCGGGTTCGACCTGCCGGACAAAAACTGCCCGAAATGCGGAACGCCCTACAAAAAGGACGGCCATGACATTCCCTTTGAAACCTTTTTGGGATTCAAAGGGGACAAGGTGCCGGATATCGATTTGAATTTTTCCGGCGAATATCAGGCGAAGGCCCACAATTACACGAAGGAGCTGTTCGGGGAGGACAAGGTGTACCGGGCGGGGACGATCGGCACCATCGCCGACAAAACCGCCTACGGCTTTGTCAAAGGGTATGCCGAGGACAGCGGTTTGCATTTCCGCCAGGCGGAGATCGACCGGCTTTCCCAAGGGCTGACGGGCGTCAAGCGGACGACGGGCCAGCACCCGGGAGGGATCATCGTCGTTCCCAACGACATGGAAATTTACGATTTCACGCCGATCCAATACCCGGCCGACGACCAGGAGTCGGAATGGAAAACGACCCATTTTGATTTCCATTCCATCCACGACAATTTGCTGAAATTGGATATTCTCGGCCACGACGATCCGACGGTCATCCGCATGTTGCAAGATTTAAGCGGCATCGATCCGAAAACGATCCCGACGGATGACCCGGAAGTGATGAAGATATTCAGCAGCCCCGAACCTTTGGGGGTTACGGAGGAGCAGATCATGTGCAAAACCGGCACCCTCGGGATCCCCGAGTTCGGCACCCGCTTCGTCCGGCAGATGCTGGAGGAAACGAAGCCCACCACCTTTTCCGAACTCGTGCAGATCTCCGGCCTCTCCCACGGGACGGACGTCTGGCTCGGCAACGCCCAGGAGCTCATTCAAAAAGGGATCTGCACGTTGAAGGACGTCATCGGCTGCCGTGACGACATCATGGTCTATCTGATTTACAAGGGGCTGGAACCTTCCCTCGCCTTCAAGATCATGGAGTCGGTGCGAAAAGGCAAAGGGCTGACCGCGGAGATGGAAGAAGAGATGAAAAAGAACGGGGTTCCGGACTGGTATATCGATTCCTGCAAAAAGATCAAATACATGTTCCCGAAGGCCCACGCCACCGCTTACGTGCTGATGGCCGTCCGGATTGCCTATTTCAAAGTCCATCATCCGCTCCTTTTCTACGCCACCTACTTTTCCGTCCGGGCGGAAGACATCGATTTGGATACGGTCGTCCGCGGCTCCAACGCCATCCGGGCGAAAATCAAAGAGATCAATCAGAAGGGCCCGGACGCCTCGCAAAAGGAAAAAAATCTGCTGACCGTTTTGGAAGTGTCGCTGGAGATGTGCGAACGGGGCTATTCCTTCCAAATGGTCGACATCTACCGTTCCGACGCGACCAAATTTATCATTGACGGCAACAGCCTCCTCGCTCCCTTCACCGCCATCCCCGGGCTCGGGTCGAGCGCCGCGATGAACATCGTCCGGGCGCGGAAAGAAGGCCCCTTTTTGTCGAAGGAGGATTTGCAACAGCGGGGGAAGGTGTCCAAGACGATTTTGGATTATTTGGAGAAACACGGCTGCCTCCAGTCCTTGCCGGAACATAACCAGCTTTCGCTGTTTTAGGTCCGCGCTTTCCCCGCATCGGGCTGCAACGGAGAATGGAGAGGGCCGGCCGGTCTTCCCGGTCCCGCTCCCGCAATTTTGACCGTAATAATATTATGTAAACTTTTTCCGGACGGTTGAAGGGCCTTCATGGGCCGGCAATCAACGGTCCGGTCGTCCGCGGCACGAACCGACGGTCCCGGTCTTTTTCAAAAAACGGGCGGCGGGCAATGCCTTTCGGAGAAACGGGCCCCGTCCCGAAACCTTTTCCCGCCGCGAAATGGGCGGAGCCGGATGCGCAAATTCTTCCCCGGGCCGGCCCCTTCCGCCGGCCAAAAAAGATTCCGGTTTGCAAACCTTCCGTGATTATGGTATATTCTAAATGGAAATACTAACATTTACTCGATGGAAAAGAGTGGGTTGCCGCCCACTCTTTCGTGTTTGTAAACAGCGGGAAAAGGGGAAAAAGTTGGAGGGATGATATGAGCAAAGTGAAGGAAATCGTCCGCGGGCTCGCCGAGCCGATCGCGGAGGAAATGGGCTTGGAGCTTGTGGACATCGAGTATGTGAAAGAAGGAAAAAATTGGTTTTTGCGGATATATATCGACAAGGAAGACGGCGTCGACATCGAAGAATGTTCCATCGTGAGCGAAAAATTGAGCCAAAAGCTCGACGAGGCGGATCCGATTCCCCATCATTATTATTTGGAAGTTTCTTCTCCGGGCGCGGAACGGCCGTTAAAAAAAGAAAGGGATTATGAACGGGCGGTCGGAAAAAACGTTTGGATCAAGACCTACGAACCGATCGGGGGAGGAAGGATTTTCGAAGGAAGATTGACCGGTTTTTCCGACCGCATTTTGACGGTGGAAATCCGGGAAAACGGGAAAACCAAAACGGTTCAAATCCCGTATGATAAAATCGCATCCGGAAGGCTTGCGGTCATATTTTAAAAAAGAGTAAGGGGGATGCCCAGGAATGAGCAGCGAAATACTGAATGCCATCGCCCGATTGGAAGAGGAAAAGGGAATCTCGCGGGAGATTTTGATCGAGGCGATCGAAGCCGCCTTGGTTTCGGCCTATAAAAGAAATTTTAACCAGGCGCAAAACGTCCGGACCAACTTCAATGTGGAAACGGGCACGATGCATGTCTACGCAAGAAAAGAAGTGGTGGAAGAGGTCAAGGATGACCGCTTCGAAATCTCGCTGGAAGAAGCGAGGAAGATCGATCCCAACTACGAGCTGGGGGACATCGTGGAAGTGGAAGTGACGCCGAGAAATTTCGGCCGCATCGCCGCGCAGACGGCGAAGCAGGTCGTCACCCAGCGGGTCCGGGAGGCGGAAAGAGGGATCATTTACAACGAATTCGTCGACCGGGAAGATGATATTATGACCGGGATCGTCCAGAGAAAGGACGCCCGTTTCGTCTACGTGAACCTGGGCCGGGCGGAGGGGCTCCTTCCGGCCAGCGAGCAGATGCCGAACGAACAATACGTCCACAACGAAAGGCTGAAGGTCTATATCACCAAGGTGGAAAAGACGACGAAGGGGCCGCAGATCTTTGTGTCCCGCACCCACCCGAATCTGCTGAAACGGTTATTTGAACTGGAAGTGCCGGAAATTTTCGACGGGCTTGTGGAGATTAAATCGGTGGCCAGGGAAGCGGGCGACCGTTCGAAGATCTCCGTCCATTCCGACAACCCGGACATCGATCCCGTCGGATCCTGCGTGGGGCCGAAGGGGATCCGGGTGCAGGCGGTCGTCAATGAGCTGAAGGGGGAAAAAATCGACATCGTCAAATGGTCGAAGGATCCGGTGGAATTTATCGCCAATGCCTTAAGCCCCGCCAAAGTGCTCGATGTGATCCTCAATGAGGAGGAGAAATCCAGCACCGTCATCGTCCCGGATTACCAGCTTTCCCTCGCCATCGGCAAGCGGGGGCAAAACGCCCGTCTGGCTGCGAAATTGACAGGCTGGAAGATTGATATTAAAAGCGAATCGGATGCCCGCAAGCTGGGGATCTACCCGGTGGAGGAACCGCTCTTCTCCAAAGATCTGGACCTGTCGGACATCGGGCCCCATGACCCGACGCAGGGCGATTCTTCCGAAATTTTGGAGGAGTGAGGGGTGAGACGGAATGGTCAAGCAGAAAAAAATACCGATGAGAAAATGCGTGGCGACGGGTGAAATGAAGCCGAAGAAAGAGATGATCCGCGTCGTCCGCTCCAAAGAAGGGGAGGTTTCCATCGACCCGACGGGGAAAAAATCCGGCCGGGGCGCCTATCTTTCCAAAAACAAGGAGGCCATCCTTCTGGCCAAAAAGAAAAACGTCCTTTCCCACCACCTGCAAGTCCCGGTGGACGAATCGATTTACGATGAGCTGCTGGAACTGGTGGAAAAGGAGAATCCGGCCGGCCGATGACCGGGGAAAAATGGTTTTCCTTGCTGGGGCTTGCTTACCGGGCGGGAAAGATCGCTTCCGGGGAAGAGGCGGTATTGAACGAGATCAGGCGGCGGCGGGCCAAGCTTGTCATCGTATCCGAAGACGCTTCTGAAAATACGCGAAACCGAATCGCAGAAAAATGCAATTATTATCATATTCCGTATCGGATATTCAAAGACCGGCACCAGCTCGGAGGGGCCATCGGAAAGGCCGCCAGGGTGTGCATCGCCGTGAAGGATGAAGGTTTTGCCAAGGGTTTGCTGTCGTTGATCGACGAAAATTTACGGGGGTGAATGTATGTCCAAGTTGCGTGTTTACGAGTATGCGAAACGGCATCAGCTGACGAGCAAAGAGGTTATCGAAAAATTGCAGGAATTGAACGTGAATGTGACCAACCATATGTCAACCATCGACGAGGAAACCGTGAAAAAATTGGACCAGACCTTGAAGAGAAAGAAGAGGGAGAAGGAGAAATTCGAAAAGAAGCCGAAGGGATTCGGAAGACCGCAGAGAAAACAGGCGAAACCCCAGGATAAAGCGGGAAAACCGGAGAAGAATATGAAGGCGGCGCCCATTCCCGTAAAAAATAAGGGAAATATTACGGAACTGATCGAAGAGGAGCTGGATGAAACCGCGCCGAAGACGGTGAAGGTCAAGACGGGCCCGAAAAACAAGGAAGGAAAAAAATACGACCAGGAATTCCGTTCCAAAGAAAACAAGGCCTTCTCGAAGAAAAAAGGAAAAAATAAACCCGCCGCCAAAATGCGGGAGGCGAGCGAACCGGCTCAGCAAAAGAAAAAAGAGAAGGAATTGCCGAAAAAGATCACCTTCACGGGTTCCCTTACCGTCGCCGAATTGGCGAAGAAGCTGCACCGGGAGCCTTCCGAAATCATTAAAAAATTATTCATGCTCGGCGTAATGGCCACCATCAATCAGGAATTGGACAAGGACGCCATCGAACTGATCGCCGGCGAATACGGGGTGGAAGTGGAAGAAAAGGTCGAGGTGGACATCACCGACCTGGAAACCTACATTACCGAAGACAAACCGGAAGATCTGAAAGAACGCCCCCCCGTTGTCACGATCATGGGCCATGTCGATCACGGGAAGACGACCTTGCTGGATTATATCCGCCATACGAAAGTCGCGCAAGGTGAAGCGGGCGGGATTACCCAGCATATCGGCGCCTATCAGGTCGTCGTCAACGGCAAGAAGATCACCTTCCTGGATACCCCTGGCCATGCCGCCTTTACGACGATGCGTGCCCGCGGCGCGCAGGTGACCGACATTACCGTGCTGGTCGTCGCCGCCGATGACGGCGTCATGCCGCAAACGGTGGAAGCCATCAACCATGCCAAGGCGGCCAAAGTGCCGATCATTGTCGCCGTGAACAAGATCGACAAGCCGACGGCCAACCCCGAGAAGGTCAAGAATGAATTGACCGAATACGGTTTAGTCCCCGAAGAATGGGGAGGGGATACGATCTTTGTCCCGATCTCCGCCCTGAAAGGGGATGGCGTCGACCAATTGCTGGAAATGATTTTGCTGCTGAGCGAAATGGAAGAGCTGAAGGCCAATCCGGATCGCAACGCATACGGTACGGTCATCGAAGCCCAGCTCGACAAGGGCCGCGGTCCCGTGGCCACCCTGTTGGTGCAGAACGGGACCCTTCGCGTCGGCGACCCGATCGTGGCCGGCAACACCTACGGAAGGGTGCGGGCCATGATGAACGACGTCGGACGCCGGGTGAAAGAGGCGGGTCCGTCCACGCCCGTCGAAATCACCGGGCTGCATGAAGTTCCGCAGGCAGGCGACCGGTTCGTCGTTTTTGACGACGAAAAGACCGCCCGCCAAGTCGGTGAAGCCCGGGCGCAGATGGCTTTGCAGGCGACGAGAAACGAATCGGCCCGGATCAGCCTCGACAACCTGTTTGAACAAATGCAGCAGGGCGATTTGAAAGAGCTGAACGTGATCATTAAAGCGGACGTGCAAGGCAGCGTTGAAGCCCTCGCCAATTCCCTGCAAAAGATCGACGTGGAAGGGGCGAAGGTGAAGATCATCCACACCGGCGTCGGGGCGATCACCGAGTCCGACATCCTGCTCGCCACCGCCTCCAATGCGATCATCATCGGGTTCAACGTCCGGCCGAACACGAACGCCAAACGGCTGGCGGAACAGGAAAAGGTGGACATCCGCCTGCACCGCATCATCTATAAGGCGATCGAAGAAATCGAATCGGCGATGAAGGGGCTCCTCGAACCGGAATATGAAGAAAAGGTCATCGGTCAGGCGGAGGTAAGGACCACCTTCAAAGTTTCAAAGGTGGGGACCATTGCCGGATGCTATGTGACCGACGGAAAAGTGACCCGGGACAGCGGGGTCAGGGTCATTCGCGACGGCGTGGTCGTCTTTGAGGGTGAAATCGAGTCCCTGAAACGGTACAAAGATGACGTGAAGGAGGTCCAGCAAGGGTACGAATGCGGGATCGTGATCAAAAACTTCAACGATATCAAAGAAGGGGACATTTTCGAAGCTTTCGTCATGGAGGAAGTTAAAAAATCATGATCCTTTTCGCCTCGGTGGAATGCCTGTTCTACCATTGCCGCTCACTGAAGGATAAGCGGGCGCTCCTCCAAAGGATGATCGCCCGCCTGCGGCAAAAATTCAACGTCTCCGTCTCGGAAATCGAATACCAGGACGCCTGGCAGCGGACGAAGATCGGCATCGCCCTCGTAGCATCGGCGAAAAAGCCGGCCGAACAGGAGATGCAAAGGGTTTTGCAAATCATCGATTCCTTTCCCGAACTGGAGCGGACGGTTACCAATTTGGAATGGCTGTGAGTGGGGTGATAGAGATGAATTTGCGCGCAAACCGGATAGCGGAACAGATGAAAAAGGAATTGAGCGACATCATCGGCCGCAAGTTGAAGGATCCCCGCATCGGATTCGTTACCGTAACGGACGTGGAAGTCACCGGGGATCTCCAGATCGCCAAAGTCTTTTTGAGCGTGTTCGGCAGCGAGGAGGACAAGGAAAACACCCTCGCCGGACTGGCGAAAGCGAAGGGTTTCATCCGCTCGGAAATCGGCAGGCGCATCCGCTTGAGGAAGACCCCCGATTTAATTTTTGAGCTCGATGAATCGTTGGAGTACGGGAACAGGATCGAAACGCTGATCAAACATATCAAAGAAGAAGAAAAAAAAGATGACGGAAACGGCTGACTTCCAGAAGGTCAGCCGTTTTTCAGGAAAGGGGAGAATGCGGTGCACGGGATCATTCCGTTGTGGAAACCCGAGGGGATGACCTCCCATGCTTGCGTCCTGAAGATCCGCCGGCTGTTAAAAATAAAAAAGGCGGGCCATACCGGGACGCTGGATCCGAACGTCAGCGGGGTTCTGCCCGTCTGCGTCGGCGAGGCGACGAAAATCGTCCGCTACCTCCAGGATTCGGGGAAAACCTATGTGGCGACGGTGACCCTGGGGGTGTCCACGACGACGGAAGATGCCGAGGGCGAAGTCGTGGAAGAAAAGAAGGTGGAACGGACGATCTCCCGCGGGGAGCTGCTGGAGGTTTTACGGGCGCATACCGGCGAGATCGTCCAAACCCCCCCGATGTATTCCGCCGTCAAAGTGAACGGAAAAAGGCTTTACGAATACGCCCGGGAAGGAATCCCGGTCGAACGCCCCTCCCGGAAGGTCGTCATCCATGAATTGACCCTTTTGGACGACCGGGAGGAATTTTCCGGGAACCCCTTGTCCTTTTCCATCCGGGTGGCCTGCGGAAAAGGGACCTACATCCGCACGCTGGCCGTATCCATCGGCGAGAAGCTCGGTTACCCCGCCCACATGTCCGCTTTGACCCGGATCTCAGCCGCGGGAATTCATCGGGACGCCTGCTTCACCTTCGAAGAAATCGAAGCGGCGGTCGAGGAAGGCCGGGCGGAAAAGATTCTGCTCCCGGTCGAGGACGTCCTTTCCGAATTGCCGAAATATCAAATTCATGATACATTAGCTAATAGGGTCAAAAACGGCGCGCTGTTGGCAACGCCGGAACATCTGCATGGGGAAGAAGGCCCCGTCGCCGTTTGGTGGCGCGGCCGGATCGTCGCCGTTTACCGGAAGCATTCCGGCAGACCGGGGATGTTAAAACCGGAAAGGGTTTTCGCTTTTGATGAAATTTTTAACAGGTAAAGGTGTGTCCATTGGTGGAAATCATCCGTATCAATCATGGGGAACACGGGGAAAACCGCCCTTTCCCGCCATTGTCGATCGCCCTCGGATTTTTTGACGGCGTCCACATCGGCCATCGGGCGGTCATATCGGCGGCGGTCGAAGAAGCGGAAAGGCGGAAGTGCAAAAGCGCCGTCATGACGTTCCACCCTTCGCCGAAGGAGGTTCTCGGGAACCGGCCGGAAGAGGTGCGGTATATCACGACCGTCGACGAAAAGATGGAGGAGATCGGAAAGCTGGGCGTCGATTATTTGTTCCTCGTTTCTTTTACACGGGAATTCGCCCAGGTTTTGCCCGAACAATTTGTCGACGAATACCTGGTTGCGCTCAACGCCAAACATGTGGTTGCCGGCTTTGATTTCACCTACGGCAAGTTCGGCAAGGGAACGATGGAGACCATGAAGGAGCACGCCCGCGGCCGCTTCACGCAAACGACCGTGGAAAAGATCGCGATCGGCGGGGAAAAGATCAGTTCCACGACGATCCGCCGCATGATCGAGGCGGGGGAAGTGGAACAGGTCCCCGTTTTTTTGGGGAGACATTTCACGATGGAAGGAACGGTCGTCCACGGGGAGAAAAGGGGACGGACGATCGGTTTTCCGACGGCGAACATCGACGTATGGGAAAAATACGTCCTCCCGAAAACCGGGGTTTACCTCGTGCGCATGTACATACATAACCGCTGGGTAAACGGGATCTGCAACATCGGCCGCCGTCCGACCTTCCAGGGGGATCACCGGCTCACCATCGAGGTGCATCTGCTCGATTTTCATGAGACGATTTACGGGGAAAGGGTCAAATTGGAATGGCTCAAGCGGGTGCGGGATGAAGAGAAATTTCCGTCCGTCGATGCGCTGGTCGCCCAAATGCGCCGGGACCTGCAGACGGCCGTCGATTACTTTTCCGGAAAAGAAAGCGGATGAACGTCCGGAAAAAAGTCCATTTCCTGCTTGCAAAGACGGCGAAAAAGTTGTATTCTATTTTACGTATTTGATGAACCGTTACTTGGAAAGACGCTTTCTCCGGCGTTTTCTCAGTAATCGGGGATCGATGAGAAAAATGGAGGTGAAAAAGGATGGCTTTGACGCAAGAGCGCAAACAGGAAATCATCAAGGAATTCCGGATCCATGAGACCGACACCGGTTCTCCGGAAGTGCAAATCGCTATCCTGACGGAACAAATCAACAATTTGAACGAGCATTTGCGGGTCCATAAGAAGGATTACCATTCCAGACGCGGATTGATGAAAATGGTAGGGAAACGCCGCAACCTTTTGAATTATTTGCGCGAAACGGACGTCCAGCGCTACCGGAAATTGATCGACAAACTTGGTTTGCGCCGATAGGCAAAGCGGGATTTTTCCCGCTTTTTTGTATAGGACATTTTTCCGTTGCAGAAAAACTTAACTCTTTCGTTTTCGAACCCGTTCCGATGGTTTACAATATATATTGTAAAAAACGAATGAAGACAGGGAAGTCTGCAATGAAGAAAGGGGTTCATTTATGGAAAGTGAAAAACGCGTCTATTCCATAGATCTGGCCGGGCGGCCGCTGCAGGTGGAGATCGGCCAATTGGCCAAACAGGCGAACGGCGCGGTCCTCGTCCGCTATGGAGACAGCGTCGTCTTATCCACGGCGACGATGTCCAAGGAAGCAAAAGATGTCGATTTTTTTCCGCTGACCGTCAATTATGAGGAGCGCCTTTACGCGGTCGGGAAAATACCGGGGGGATTCATCAAACGGGAAGGACGGCCGAGCGAATCCGCCATTCTCGCCAGCCGGCTGATTGACCGCCCGCTCCGCCCCCTGTTTCCGGAAGGATTCCGGAATGAGGTGCAGATCATCAGCACGGTGTTGAGCGTCGACCAGGATTGCTCCACGGAAATGGCCGCATTGCTCGGTTCCTCCCTGGCGCTGTCGATCTCCGACATCCCGTTCAACGGACCGGTGGCCGGCGTGGTGGTCGGCTTGATCGACGGCCAATTCGTCATCAATCCGACCGTGGAACAGATGGAAAAGAGCGAAATGCATCTGTCGGTGGCCGGAACGAAGGATGCGGTCAACATGGTGGAAGCCGGCGCGAAGGAAGTGCCGGAAGAGACGATGCTCGATGCGATCATGTTCGGCCACGAAGAAATCAAGCGCCTCGTCGCCTTCCAGGAAGAGATCGCCAAGGAAATCGGCAAAGAAAAGGTGGAAGTCACCCTGTTTGAGGTCGATCCCGAACTGGAAAACGAGATCCGGGAAATGTGCCAAAAAGAGATGGTCGAAGCGATTCAAGTGAAGGAAAAACTTGCCCGGGAAGCGGCGATCCAGGAAGTGAAAGACCGGGTCGTGGAACATTTCGCCGGGGAAGATGAGGACGAAGAGAAGCTGAAACAGGTGAACTACATCCTGGACAAAATCGAAAAGGAAGAATTCCGCCGCCTGATTACCGTGGAAAAAATCCGTCCGGACGGAAGAAAAGTGGATGAAATCCGCCCGCTGTCATCGGAAGTCGGGATCCTGCCGAGAACCCACGGTTCCGGGCTGTTCACCAGGGGACAAACCCAGGCGCTGAGCGTTTGTACGTTGGGTGCCCTCGGGGATGTGCAAATTTTGGACGGTCTGGGGATCGAAGAAGAAAAAAGATTCATGCACCACTACAATTTTCCGCCCTATTCCGTCGGCGAAACCGGACCGATCCGGGGACCGGGAAGGCGGGAAATCGGACACGGGGCCCTCGGGGAACGGGCGTTGGAACCCGTCATTCCTTCGGAGAAGGAATTCCCTTACACGATCCGCCTCGTATCCGAAGTGTTGGAATCGAACGGTTCCACTTCCCAGGCCAGCATCTGCGCGAGCACATTGGCCATGATGGATGCGGGTGTTCCGATTAAAGCGCCCGTTGCCGGGATCGCGATGGGCTTGGTAAAATCCGGCGATCATTACACCATTTTGACCGACATCCAAGGAATCGAAGACCATTTGGGCGACATGGATTTCAAGGTGGCCGGGACGAAGAAGGGCGTCACCGCGCTGCAGATGGACATTAAAATCTCCGGGCTCACCTACGAGATCTTGAAGGAAGCTTTGGAGCAAGCCAGAAAAGGCAGGCTGCAGATCCTTGAGTCGATGCTGAAGACCATTTCCAAGCCGCGGAAATCCCTGTCCGTGTACGCGCCGAAGATCTTGACGATGCACATCAATCCGGAAAAGATCGGGGATGTCATCGGCCCGGGCGGAAAACAAGTGAAGCGGATCATCGACGAAACGGGTGTGAAGATCGACATCGAACAGGACGGCACCATCTACATTACCTCCCCGGATGAGGAAATGAACAAAAAGGCGATGCAGATCATTGAAAGCATCGTCAGGGACGTGGAAGTCGGCCAGGTTTATCTCGGGAAAGTAAAACGGATCGAAAAGTTCGGCGCTTTCGTGGAGATCCTCCAAGGAAAAGACGGCCTCGTCCACATCTCCGAACTGGCGGAAGGCAGGGTCGGCCGGGTGGAAGACGTGGTTTCCGTCGGCGACGAAATCCTCGTCAAGATCACGGACATCGACAAACACGGCCGGATCAATCTCTCCCGGAAAGCGGTTCTCAGGGATCAAAGGAGAAAACAAAGAGCGAAAAGATAAGAGGATGAAGGATGTCAAGTAAGCCTTATGTTCCGTAAGGTTTGACTTGCTTCCTTTCTTTATCTAATATCAACGTTCGGAAAATTGACCGGACCAAAGGACTTTCTCTTCCAAGAGCAGGTCCATTTTTATACGCGAGCCAAGAACGGTTTTTTATCCTTATGTTCTACCCTGTCCGAAGGTTTCATAGGTTTTATATAGGCAGGATCACGAATGGACGAGGGAAAGCGGGGTGCGGCGCGGATTTTCCGTGCGGGGAACATGAGGAAACCGTTCTTGCAAAAAATATGGGCCTTATCGATGATCGTATTGTTTTCTTATTTATTGGTACATAATCCTTTTTCTGAAATTTATGTCAATACGTTGAAAACGGAGGCACTTCCCGCCTCGGGCGGCAAGGATCCGCTGTATGGGGAAATTTTACATAAGGCAAAAAACTATGAAAAACCGGCCCAAAATGCTAAGATTGATAAAGTATGGAAGAAGATGCCCGGCTATAACGGCCTGAAGGTGGATGTGGAAGCGTCCTACCGGAAAATGAAGCCTTACAAAAAATTTTTGGAGGATAAACTCGTCTTCCGGCAAATCCCTCCGCAGGTCCATCTGGAGCAATTGCCGCCGAGCCCGATCTACAGGGGCCATCCCGACAAGCCCATGGTCGCTTTCACCTTCAACGTGGCCTGGGGGGAAGAATATCTCTCAACGATCCTTGAAATATTGAAAAAACACCATATTTCCGCCACCTTTTTCCTCGAAGGAAGATGGGCGAAAGGCCATGCCGAAGCGGTGAAGATGATCCATGAAGGGGGTCATGAAATCGGCAGCCATTCCTATTCCCATCCCGATATGGCGAAAATTTCGGAAGATGAGGCGGAGGCGGAACTCAAAAAGACGAACGACATCCTTCGGGCGACGGTCGGCATCGCGCCCAAATGGTTCGCCCCGCCGAGCGGCAGCTTCAATGACCGGACGGTGGCGCTCGCCGCAAAAATGAACATGGAAACGATCCTGTGGTCGGTCGACACGATCGATTGGCAAAAACCTTCTCCGAACACGATCGTCGACCGGGTCCGGAAGCAGGCCCACAACGGCGCGATCATTTTAATGCATCCCACGGCCTCCACCGCCGAGGCGCTGGAACCGATGATTTCCGTTCTGAAGGAAGAAGGCTACAAAATCGGATCGGTCACCGAATTGCTCGATGAAAAACGAATCATCACCCGTACACTCAGCCATTAGGAGGAATGACATGATCAAGAAATTTACATGCTCGAACGGCGTTCGCATCGTGCTCGAAGAAATTCCCACGGTCCGTTCGGTTTCCATCGGCATCTGGGTCAAGACCGGATCAAGGAATGAAACGCCGAAGCTGAATGGGATCTCCCATTTTTTGGAACATATGTTTTTTAAAGGGACAAAAACCCGTTCGGCGAGGGACATCGCCGAATCCTTCGACAGCATCGGCGGCCAGGTCAACGCCTTCACATCGAAGGAATATACCTGCTTTTACGCGAAGGTGCTGGATAATCACGCCGATTACGCCTTGTCCCTCTTGGCGGATATGTTTTTCAATTCCGTCTTCGACCGGGAAGAATTAATCAAAGAGAAGAACGTGGTTTATGAAGAGATCAAAATGTATGAAGATACCCCGGACGATCTCGTGCACGACTTGCTGGGCAAGGCGGTTTACGGAAACCATCCCCTCGGCTTTCCCATTTTGGGCACGGAAAAAACGTTGGAGACCTTCACCCGGGAGACGCTCCATTCCTACATGAAGGAACGGTACACGCCGGAAAACGTGGTCATTTCCGTGGCGGGCAACGTCTCCGAGGCGATCGTAAAAAAGATTGAAAGCTACTTCGGCCATTATCAGGGTTCCAGCCGCAAAACCGAAGAGGACAAGCCGGTGTTCCAAAAAAATTTCATTACGAAGAAAAAGGACACGGAACAAGCCCATATTTGCCTCGGTTTTGAAGGGTATTCCTTCGGGCATGAACGGATCTATCCCCTGATTCTTCTCAACAACATATTGGGCGGCAGCATGAGCAGCAGGCTGTTCCAGGAAGTCCGCGAACAGCGGGGCCTCGCCTATTCCATCTATTCCTACCATACCGCCTACGAGGACTGCGGCATGATCACCATTTACGGCGGCACCGGTCCGGAGCAGCTGGACGTGCTCTTCGACACGATCCAGGAAACCCTGCACCAGCTGATGGACAAGGGGATTACCGAAAAGGAATTGCAAAACAGCAAGGAACAATTGAAGGGCAATTTAATGCTCAGCCTGGAAAGCACCAACAGCCGGATGAGCCGCAACGGGAAAAACGAGCTGCTGTTGGGGAAACACCGCTCCCTGGATGAAATGATCGCCCTGATCGATGAAGTGACGAAGGAAGAAATGGACGACGTGTGCCGGGAGATCTTTTCGAAACCCTACGCCGTCGCCTTGATCAGCCCGGACGGCCAACTGCCGAAAGCCGTTCAATAATTTTCTTCTAAAATCCCTCCTTTCCCAATAGAATGAGTATAAGAAGGAGAGGAAGGGATGATGCGGCTTTGCGGCTGAGCGAACTGAGCGGAAAAGAGATCGTCGACGTGAAAAAGGCGGAACGGCTGGGCATCCTGGGACAGACCGATTTGGAAATCAACGAACAGACGGGGCAGATTCAAGCCCTGATCATTCCGACGGGCAAATGGTACCAGCTGAGGAAATCGGGCGGCGAGATCCGCGTTCCTTGGAAATACATTAAAAAGATCGGAACCGATATGATCATCATCGATTTTCCGGAAAGTGAATACGAGGATGCGTAAAAAGTGCTCCAAGCGGCATGATATTATCCCTCTAGTGTAGACAGTTGGGAAAATGCCCATACTGTCAGTAAAAACACTGGAGGGATTTGTTTATGTTCGAGACCAAGCAAACACCGAAAGGGAAGACCACTTATTCCGTGGAGTT
>Ga0207865_100022_pt1 | contig 187569 bp, 169 predicted proteins | sample HigsolmetaAR204D_FD_184836 | JGI IMG/M metagenome (GOLD analysis project Ga0207865, IMG submission 184836) | Ionic liquid and high solid enriched microbial communities from the Joint BioEnergy Institute, USA - AR20-4-D (SPAdes) (version 2) ... | reverse complement strand
CGAACGAATGTTCGGGCACTGATGTCCAACGTCACTCCCTGTGCTTTTTTGTCTATTTTTTTGGTTCGTATACCTAAAAAAGAGATTTGTTCCATTTTCGGAAATAGAGAAATAGAGATGACATAGGTCATAAGCATAAAAAGGGTTTTATGGATTATCAATCCATCAAAATTACAACAAAATCAAAGTCGATTTCAATTCATCACGGATTCAGGTCCCAAATAATGAAAGGAGGGATAATTTCTTTCATTATTTTCGCAAATGGAACGTTTAATAGTTTCTATGTGGTCATATCATTATTTTCTGGATAATGTTAGAACCCAAAACCATTTTGTCCGAAATTAAATCGGAGTCCTTATGAATATGGGACTCAGGCTGCCCAAATGGGCTTTTTCCCCTCCTTTGACGGAGAGCGCTTCAAATGGCGATCTCCTGAAAGGGAATGGATACCGCAACGAAAAATACGAAAATTTCCCCGATCTTTTGGCACGGATCAAATGAACACTTATTCTTCTTGCAATAACAGATGCCAGTAATGCTCGATTCGTTTGAATGTGTCGTCAGCACGCTGGGCAACAAAATCTCTTGCCAATTGGTAATCCGCATCCTTTGGTGAGATGCCTTTCGTAACAAATGAAAGCAGTTGTTCTTTCGCTTTCACCAGCACCGCAGACAAATCTTCTTTATTCTGAATGCTCCCAAACATTTCCTGATAATTTTTGATGATTGATTCAATTTCTACTTGTGTATAAACCGTTTTTCCAAGTTTATTCGTCATGGACAGCTCACGGCTTTGTTCGTATGGAAGAGGAGCATTCAGCGGTCTGATTTTGGCCCGTGCCGCGATAAATCTTTCTTCTACCGATTGATGATTCATTGCTATTTTCGTATTGTGGCGGACATAATCTTGAATCAGTTGATCAAATCCAGCTTTTACGTCGCCGCTTAAAAACGCATCACTGAAGTATTGGAGTGCAGCCGTCGAAGAAGCCAATTCAAGATGGGCTTCATAAGAATGCTGCTGTTCTTTACTAATTCCAAAAAGGTTAATCCCTGGATATGGCGCTAAACTATCCACTCCGTCCGTTATGTGTTGTAAGATGGATTCTACTTTTTTTACTTCTTCATTATTTAGCGAATCAAAGTATTTGGATTCATATAAATATTGGCTGAACACAAGCCATTGATCTCGTGGCCGATAAGAAAAAATATCAGAAGGGTCAGTGTTTTCTACATGAAAAAACTTTTCCATCGGTATGGCCATCATGCCTTGAACTTGTTTGATTTCGTCCGAAATCGTAAGTTTATAGGCTTGTCCATTTCGGATGACTTCCACTTGTTGTCCGGCCAATGGATTTTTGATTTCATGTACGGACGGCATTTTGGCTTTATTTCGAGCGACCATTGCGCCGATATATCCGAGATCAATTTTCACGGTCAGGTCCTCCTAAATCTAAAAAGTAATGGTTCCACCCCATTTGCATAGGGGATCGGATCATCTTCCGCAAAAGAATCCTGCACATGGAATATTCAACCGCCTGCATATTGTGGGGCTTGAATTTTGGGTTGATCGCTTCCCATTTTCAGCCCTTTGGTTTGTGCTTTGCCGTTCGGTTCTTCAGGAAAATGCACCCTTTATTGTCATCCGATCATTGAATTCATGTTTGGAGCGGAAAGTCATTCATCCGCATAGCTTTTTTTCGTGCTTCCACCGTCATCAATGTAAAAATGAAAGGACCATTTGGCGAGCATGCTTTACCTGATTTTCAAAATTGTATTCGTTTCATGGACTTCCCTAAAAACAGCATTCAATATTATTATCGGTTTTTTGATATATAGTTGAATGATTATGACCGTATCAAAAGGCAGCCCAGGGTTTTTTCGGCCATTTGATCCCGGCTGTCAGCAAAAAAGCGTATGAGCGAGGAAAAGCGGTATTATGGAAGAGGGGATTTGAGAAGAAGATACTCACAAACCATCCGTAAAAGATGGCATTGATCCGGATGAAATTATCCGATTCTTGCAGCTGGGATGCGGCCTGCTTCCTAAGAAAAAAGCACCGGGAAAAACAATTCCCAGTGCTTTTTTGTTCATGAACCACCGCGGTGAGCTGCGTCAATTTCAATGAAAGCGCCTCGGATCGCGGCCAATGGGCTTCGTGCCGTCGGCTTCCGCCCTTCCTTCTGCTTCCCGCCGCCGCACATGCCGCATTCACCTTCTCGACGCAAACCGTACGGCCCGGCTGATCAAGGCCGGCAATACCGATACATGGCCTTCCCCTTCGAATTCCTTGAATTCCACGTGCAAGCCGCAGCCGGCGAGGGGGGACAAGCGTTCCGCCAGCTCCCTCGCGTTGGCATTGATGCGGCTTGGATGGCTCTTCTCCAATTCTCCTGCCGCCAGCAACAGATCGATATTCAGCGTTTCCCGTTCCAAGCGGGAGACGAATTGCCGCTCCGCTTCGCGCAGAGGCCGTTCGTTCCAATGAATGGACGGGCTTCCCGCGATATACGTCCGGAAGGCGGCCGGCCTGGTGAAAAGCACATGCAGCGCAAAAAGTCCCCCTAGGGAATGGCCGAAGAGCGTCCGCCTTCCGCTGTCGATGGGGAGCTCGGATTCGATCTCCGGCTTCAATTCCTCTTCAATAAATGCCAAGAAAGCTTCCGCTCCACCCAGTTCCGGCCATGCGGCGCCGTCGGGTCTGGGAGGCAGTTCGGCGGCGGGTACCGGCAACGTAAAATCATAGAAGCGGGCGGGCGCAAACGGCATTTCCGTCGGATAACCGATGCCGACGACCACAGCGGGAAAGACCCCTGTCTTTTCGGGCCGGCGCGCCTGCACCCGCACCGCCTCCACCATCGTTCCGAACACGGCATTGGCATCCAGCAAGTAGATGACCGGAAATCCCGAGGGGGGCGGATCGCCGTCAGGTTTGGCCAAAAAGATCCGATATTCCCGCTTCCCATCGCGGGAGTACATCACGCGCTGTTCCGTACCCGGTATCGTCACTTCCCGGATGCCAACCTCCCCGCCTCGCCTTCCGGTCTGTTCCATTTTTTTGCCAGCCACCGCTCATTCCTCCTCGAAATCTTTTTTGGGATGATGATTGCGGACATTCCGTAGCCTCAAAAAATTCGTTAACTCTCCGTTTCGTCGGCATACAGCCATCTCACCGCTTCGGGGAATCGTAAGGAAAAAAGCTGCGGTGATGCGGCGCTCCCTCTTCGAGCACAAACCGCAATCTTTCACGTGGCAATCCGTTATTCAGCAATAGAGCATAGGCTTCTTTCGTTCTTGCCGCCATCTCTTGCTGGATGCTCCGCTTCCCGATTCCTTCCAGGTTTCCTACATCCAAATAAACTTTCAGTCCGGGACCGGCGTTTTTCGCCCGCATAAAATCGATGAAGCCTTCGTACCAAAACGATCCGGATATGGAACGATTTTTCCGAACACGTCGGGGTACAAATAAGCGGCATAAATGGAAATCAGTCCGCCGAGGGAGGCCCCGATTATTCCCGTCTGCTCCCGGCGGCCGTCCGTCTTGTATTTTCGGTCGATGTAGGGTTTCAATTTTTCCACAAGAAACGAAAGGTAATGGGAACCCTGTCCGCCAAAATCGGGATATGGATCGGAGAGCGCCTTCGCATGCCATGGCGTAAATTCATCCAATCGGTTTTTCGGTTCGATGCCGACCAGTATAAGCTCTCCCAGTGTTCCCCGGGCGAACATGTGTTCCAACCGCGCCAAGGAACGGTTTTGGCTTGGATCGTAAAAATAAGCCGCCGTCCTGGACATAAACTACCGGGAATCCCGTTTTGCTCGTTTCATAAGAAGGAGGGAGATAGATGAAGAGTTCCCTTCCTTCCAAGGATTCCGTCACCAATCTTCCGTTCATTTCGCTCGCCTCCTCGGATCCATCGTCATGCCTGGTCGATGACCGTGAGCCGTTGGGCGGCGGTGATCCTCGGCTGTGCGGACGGAATTTTGGCCGGGTATCCGATTTGAAGATTGCCGACTGCCCTTTCCCCGGGCCGAATCCCCATGGCTTCGCGGAAGATGGGGTCGTGTAGCCATCGGTGGGTTTTCCATACCATGCCGATTCCCCTTTCCCACGCCAGCAGACTGAAGTTGTGGATCACGCAGCAAGTCGCCGCATAATCCTCTTCCCGGACGACCGGATTCGGATCTTCCCTTATCAGGACGGTCAAAATCATCGGAATGGCCATGATTTTATCGTAAAATTTCTGTCCGGCCTCTTTCTTTTTGCCCGGATCCGCTTCCTTGTCCGCATTGATTTTCCGTACCGCCTCGGCGATCTTTCGCCGTCCTTCGCCGTAAGTGAGAATAAACCGCCACGGCTGGGTCATGCGATGATTGGGCACCCAAACGGCGTCTTCCAGCAGTTCCATCACGAGTTCGGGAGGTACGGGACGGTCCTCGAAAACATGAATCGAACGCCGTTCCCGCAACAATCGGCCAAGTTCCATAACCATCCTCCTTTTCATCTTTTGGAAAAGGTCTTTTTCTTCCTACACGCGCGTTTTAGACAGCAGGTACACGAAATATGGGATGCCGATGATGGAAATGACGACCCCTACGGGCAGTTCGGCCGGGGAAAAGAGGGTCTTGGCGATAAAATCGGCGGCGATGACCAACAGCATCCCGATGGTTCCGCTTACGGGAATCGCCCGATCATGATGGATGCCGACCAAACGTTTGGCGATGTGGGGGGCGATCAATCCGACAAATCCGATGTTCCCGGACACGGATACGCATGCGCTCACGATGCCGATGCTGCTGAAAAGCAGGATGTTTTTTTCCTTTTCCGTGGCGACGCCCAAGCCTTTCGCCCGGTCTTCCCCCAATTGAAGCAGATCAAGAACCGGCGATTTCCGGATGATGATCGGAACGAAAAGGACAAGCCACGGCAGCATCGCAGCGATATACGGCCAATTGGCGTTCCAAATGGTTCCCGTGAGCCATACCGTCGCCATTTCGAAATCCTGGGGGTTCATTTTCAGGGATAAGTACAAAGACAAGGCCCCGAGCCCGGAGCCTGCGGCGATGCCGACCAGGATCAGGCGTTGGGGATCCAGTCGCCCGTTCCGCCAGGAAAAAAAATAAATCAGGGCGGCGGCTCCCAATCCGCCGATCCACCCGAACAACGGCATCGCCAAAATGGCCAGCCATCCGCTTCCCGTTAACCGTCCTTCAAAGAAAAACATAAAGACGACGATTGCGGCGCCCGCTCCCGCATTAATGCCCAAAATCCCGGGGTCGGCCAGATCGTTTCTGCTAATTCCTTGGATCGCGGCCCCCGCGGCCCCGAGCCCGAACCCGACGAGGGCGGCAGCGACGATGCGGGGCAGCCGGAAATCGAAAATGACCAAATCGTGTTCCGGAACGGGATCGATCCGCAACAAGGTTTTCAGCACGTCTGTGACCGTCAGGTCAAAAACGCCGTTCGTCAGGCTGATGTAAATGGCGGCGAGCACCATCCCGAAACAGACGAGCAGGACGGTCCAATAGCGTACCGCCGAACTTTTAGGCATCTTTCCCCCCTCCTCTTTTGTAGATTAAATAGAGGAAGAAAGGGACCCCGATCAAAGACGTGACGACCCCGACCGGCGTCTCGAAGGGATAGTTCAAGAAGCGGCTGAGGATATCGGCAAGGGCCAAAAAAACGGCTCCGAGAACGCCGGCGCAAGGAATGATCCACCGGTAATCGGCGCCAACCAAGAATCGGGTGATATGGGGGACGATCAGGCCCACGAATCCGATATTGCCGGCCAAAGCGACGGAGATGCCGGTCAAAAGGACGACGCTGGCGACGGCCATCGCCTTGACCAGCTTCGTCCGCTGCCCCAAGCCCACGGACACTTCCTCGCCCAGCGAGAGGATCGTGATCGAACTGGAAATCATGAGGGCGAGGGCGATACCAACCAGCGCAAAAGGCACCGCGAGTTTGATCAGGCCGGGGTCCATCTGGTGAAGCCGGGCATTGTACCAAAAACTCACGTTTTGGGACACTTGAAAATAGGAGGCCATGGCGGCTGAAACGCTGCTCAGGAACGTTCCGATAATGGTGCCGATGATCGCCATGCGGACCGGGGACATCCCGTTCGGCAGGAGCGACGCGAGCCCGAAGACGATGCCCACGGCGAAGAGCGAGCCAATCAGCGAATACAGGATCATGGCCAAGGAAGAGGCCTCCGGCTGGACGATCATACAAAGGGTTATGGCGAAAACCGAGCCGTCGGAGACCCCCATGATCGAAGGGGATGCAAGATAGTTCCTGGTCATTCCTTGCATGATGGCCCCCGAGATGGCCAGGAACGCTCCGATCAAAAGCGCGCCGGCCGCCCTCGGCAGCCGGGAATGCATCACGATTTGATGGTTCACGTTGTCCGGATCAAAATGGAAAATCGCATGCCAAACGGTCAGCGCATCGATATTTTTTGCCCCATAGAGAATGGAGGCGGTGACGGCGGCCGCCATGGCGAACGGAGCAAGCCAAAGGATGAGGGCCGGCGACGAAATCTTTGCTCCCATTGTGCTGCCCGCCCCGTTTTTTATTCGTTGCCCAGTTTCTCCACGGCAGCTTTCAAGAAGTGGATTTTACTCCATGCCGTACCGCCTTGTGCGAGGGGATCCACCACATTGACAAACACCTTATTGTTTTTGACCGCATTGATGCTCTGCCAAATCGGATTCTTTTGCAAGTTTTCCAGTGCGTTCGGCTGATCCTTGTTCTCGTCTTCCGAAAACTGCACAAAGATATAATCCGGATTCATTTCGCTGAATTTTTCCAAAGAGATCATTTCCTGGGCCTTTGCCTGTTTGATCTCTTGAGGCGCCGTCAGTCCCAGATCCATGTACAGCGAGGGGTTGAAAAATACGTCTTCCGGATAGATCATGATATTGCCGTTTCTGATACGGACGATGACGACTTTTTTATCCTTCAGCCGGTCGCCCAGCTTCGCTTTCGCCTCCGCCAAATCATCCTTATACTGTTGCAGCGCTTGCTCCGCGGCGTCTTGTTTGCCTGTCAGTTCCGCAAGAAGGCGCAGGTTCGCTTCCCAGTTGGTCGAAATATGGGAAACGGGAATGGTCGGAGCAATTTTTTCCAATTTCCCGATCACATCCGGCGGGAATTTCGTCGTGGCAAAGATGACATCCGGTTTCAGCTTCAGGATGGTTTCCATGTTCGGCTGCGCCTTTTCACCGATGGATACGGTGGAACCTGTAATTTCTTTAAACATATCCGGGAACTTGCCGCCGACCGTGATGCCGCCGAGGGGTTTGACCCCTAGCACAAGGGCGTCTTCCATCGTCTCCATGCTGCCGGTGATCACGATTCTTTCCGCTTTTGCGGGAACGGTATATGTTTTTCCAAGGTAATCGATGGTCCTTGTTTCATTTTCGTCCGCTTTCTTTTCTTGACCGGCGGCGTTGCCGTTTTCCGCCGATTTCTCCGGTGCGGAGGATGATTTCGCGCCGCAGGCTGTCAAAAGCAGAATGAGCAAAACAAGAAGACTAAAATGAAACCATTTCCTTTTCATGATCGGTTTCAGGTCCTCCTCCTAATCTATGATTATGATAATGATTATCATTTTCGATTATAAGGCTGATTCTCCTTTTTGACCATGGACGGTATCCGGAATTCATTTTGGACAATTTCCAGAAAAAGAAGGAGGTGACGGCCATGGTCAAAAGCGTATCAAATTTCATTTTGGACGATCTCCGGACCGTTCGCTGAAGTCTTCTTGTTCCAAAATCATTTTGGACAATCTTCAGAAAAGAGCTTTAGGGATTCGTCGATGATCCGGTCATGGGCGCAGGCCGAATATTCCACCCATGGATCCGAAGGGATCAAATACACCCGGTTGTTCCGGACCGCCTTCAATTCCTGCCAAGGCATGGAATATTGCAGCGTCTTCCAATAGGCCAGCGTTTCATCCTCCTGCCGGACCAACAGGAGCAAGCGGTCGGGATCCCATTCGGCCAACTGTTCGACGGAGACCGGCCGGTCATAGACGGCACGGTCACAACCATAGGCGGGCGTGAAGGGCAAATCGCGGAAAAATACTTCCGACATGCTGCGATTGCAGTAAACGAACAAATTTTGTTTTGAGATCCGGACAATGAGGAATCTGTGATCCTTCACCGCGGGTTTTAACCGCGCTCTGGCCAGCTTCACCTTCCGGTCATAGGTTTGCAGCCAATGCTCCGCTTCCTTCGTTTCGCCCAAAAATTCGGCGGTCAATAGCAATTGCTCCCGCCAATTTTTTTCCCACGGAACGTAAAAAACGGGGCCGGCCTGTTCCAGCCGTTCCTTCTCTTCGGCGTCCAACTCATCCGTGCTGATCACCACATCCGGGCGGGCATGGAGGAGGGTTTCGATATTGGATTCCCAATGCAGATTTCGGCGGTAAGCGCTGAGATGCACGGCAATATCCGTGCGGTACAGCTTATAGTAATAGGGCGTCCATTTCGGGTGAAGCGGCGCGGCGTAGGGAATCATCTTGAGGGCGAGCAGCTGTCCGATCACCGGGGTTCGGTAGGCCGCGATTTTCCGGCGGCGTCTTTTCATGTAAACCGTCGGCGCGATTCCCACTTTCTTCTTGAATTTGCGGCTGAAATAAAATTCATCGTGGTAACCGACCTGATGGGCGATGTCACGGAGCCGGGCATTCGGCTGCGCCATGAGTTCTTTCGCCTTGTTGAGCCGCAGCTCGGTCAAATAATCGATGGCGCTGATCCCGTACGTTTTTTTAAACAGATCGACAAAATACTTAGGGCTGATTTTCGCGATGCGGGCCAGCTGCTCAATCGTCAAGTTCTCGTTGAAATAACGCTCCATGTAGTTTTTCGCCGCCTCCAGCGCCGTTTGTGATTCCCCGGAACGAAGGCTGCGGCTCTTCATGGCACGATAGAGCAATTCCTGGAAAATGAGCTGGCTGCGAAAGCGTTCCAGTCCGTCTCCGCTGTGCCAATGTCGGAAAACCTCCTCACACAAGGAAACAAGTTGGTCATCGGGGGTGATCGCTCCCTTCAACGGAAATGAATCTTCTCTTTCCATGTTCTGCACGCGTTCGCATCCTTGATCCGTCGCCCGAAACACGTCGAATTTGAAAAGAAAGATCTTCAGTTCCCCCGGATCGTCTGCCTCGGCCCCGTAAGTCCCGCCGGGCGGGCATATATAAACGGCGCCCTGGTGCAGCCGGTATTCATCTTTGCCCAGCATCAACCGTCCCCGTCCCTTCTCCACGACGAAAAGGGCATGGGAAGCGGCGAGCTGCTGCCCGATCCGCCAATTGCCGTCACCTTTTATGCATTCCAAATCCCGAAGCCGAAACAAGAATTCGTCCGGTGAAATTGCAACGATTTTCGGTTTGGCCCCTTCATGGCGAAACATCTGTTCCACCGTCCTTCGTTATTTCTGCTTCCGTCCGATGCAAGCAAGCCCTTCCACTTTCGTTGAAAAGGTTTTTGGGAACGTTTGGTAGTGTGGCAGGGGAAATACGATCCACTCGTTTGAAAGAAAGATCCAATAATTGATAATGATTATCATTATTATATAAGAGTATCCCGTTGGAAAGCAATTTTGAAGTACAGTCATGAATCGAAGATGCGCTTTCCACAACACATTCGAATCTATGAAAAATCACACCGTCGCCGCCCAGTCGCAAGTTAGGGACAGCTGATCCGGAAAAGGCAACGGGCGGCGAATGGGAAAGCAGCCCTTCTTCAGCCAGAAAAATAAAACAGGCAATCATTCCCATGCGGATGATTGCCTGGAACCATCGGCTAAAAAATAGAGAGGTTTCGTGGTTCTCCGTCTCCCGAACGCAATCCGGGGCAAGTTTACCTGATTCGTTTCGTTTTCGCCTTGCCCAAAGTCATGAGGACGGCAGCAAGAAGATACAGCGGGTGAAAAGAACCGAACAGCTGCCAAGCGCCATTCTGTCCGAGCAAATAAAGCCCGAAGGAGATGGCGCAAACAAAAGCGGCGAACATCAGCCATGGCTTTTTCATGACTTGGGTGGTTGGGTAGTCGTCAACCTGCCCTGATGCGACACCAATTGAAGGTAGGAGTGCTTAGCACGTTGGTACTACTGGGTAGTCGCAAGCTCTCACTTCAAACTTCGTCAGAAGTTAAGTGGGAGCAGTTGACTCTCCGCTTTCGGGTGGTACAATCTTGATAGAATGGGGAGGGGAGGGAGAATCGATGGCATTGAATGACTGGTTTCAAAAGGGGATGACCTACGAACAGTACGTCGGGCAAATGAAGCAGAACAGGGAGGAAATGCTGTCCATCCAGGAACGTTTTTCCTTGCGCCCGGAAGACAAGGAAAGGCTGGAAACATTGCGGGAAAAAGGGCTCCGGGCAATTGTTCTGACGGAAGACTGGTGCGGCGATGCGATGGTCAACAATCCGATCCTCATGAAGATCGCCGAAGCCGCCGGAATCGAAGTGCGGTTTTTGCTGCGGGACGAAAATCTGGAACTCATGGATCAATATTTAACAAACGGAAAGTCGCGGGCGATCCCGATCTACATCTTCCTCGACCGGGAAGGGAAGGAATACGCCGTTTGGGGTTCCCGGGCGCCGGAAGTTCAGCGATTTGTCGACGAGGAGAGGGCGAAATTGCCTCCGAAGGATGCGCCGGATTTCCCCGAAAAACAGAAAGCGATGTACGGCAAAATGCGGGAAAAATTTTTGCGGGATGAACAGGTATGGCGGCACATCGCGGACAGCATCATCGCGCGAATCCATCAATGATTTTCGAAAGGAAGCCGTCCATCGAACGGCTGTTGCTCGGACGCTTTTGTCGTCCGCGAATCGATCATTTTTTGAAAGGAAGGGGTCTTTATGAATTCCATTGTTTTAAACAACGGGGTGCGCATGCCCCAATTGGGGTTCGGCGTCTGGAAAATCCCGGACGATCAGGTTACACAGGTCCTTGAAAAAGCCTTCGAAATCGGCTACCGTTCCGTGGACACCGCGCGGATTTACAAGAATGAAGAAGGAGTGGGCCGGGCCGTCGCCGAAAGCGGCATCCCCCGGGAAGAGCTGTTCATTACGACGAAGGTCTGGAACAGCGACCAGGGGTACGAAAACACGTTAAAGGCCTTCGAAGCGAGTTTGCAGCGATTGGGCCTGGACTATGTGGATCTTTATCTGATCCATTGGCCGACGCCCAAATACGATCAATATGTGGAAACCTACAAAGCCTTGGAAAAACTCTATAAAGACGGCCGGGTGCGGGCGATCGGCGTCAGCAATTTCGACATTGACCATCTGGAAAGGATTTTGAACGAATGCGAAGTGGTGCCGGCGGTAAACCAGGTGGAATGCCATCCCTACCTGCAGCAAAAAGAGCTGAAGGCGTTCTGCAAAAAGCACGGCATCGCCGTCGAAGCCTACAGCCCGCTGATGAACGGAAAAGACGCGTTACAGGATGAAGTGATCCTGAAGATCGCGAAAAAATATGGAAAGACTCCCGCTCAAGTGATCCTCCGCTGGCATTTGCAGGAGGGCGTGATCGCCATCCCGAGGACCGTAACCCCGTCGCGGATGGAAGAAAACTTCCGGGTGTTCGATTTCGAATTAAGCGAGGAAGACATGAAGGAAATCGCCGCATTGGACCGGAACGTCCGGGTGAATGCGGTGCCGAGCGAATTTAACGTGCGATGAAGGAAGGACCGGATGCGGCTTGCCCGTGTCCGGTTTTACGTTTTCCCATGGCGTGGAAAATGAGCGTCAGGATGAAACGGGGGAGGCTCTTGTCCTTTCATTCTCCCTTTTCAGGCGACCTTTACTCAGGTCCTTTTGTCCTGCTGTTGGTGGCCATCTTCAGAAGTCGTACCGTACGGCCGACCGGGATTAGGGTCCTTACAATCCATTTATGCACCTGCCCAATATTCTGCCATAGCCTTTGGGTGCTTAGGACTTCGTCTTGTTGTTCAGACTCGTCCGGCTTTCACAGCCTCCGATCGGGTTCGTGTACCTCCGGTCGAGGGTTTGCTCCGGCTTCCTTAGGACTCCGCCTCACGACGGACACCCTTGCCATCAGCCAACGGCAGGCGCTCACCAGCCTCCGTTCGGGACTTTCCCCTTTAGCAAAGCACCCATGCCGTTCGCACAAAAATTAGGCAATCATCCGCATTCGAATGACTGCCCGGAACCATGATCGGATAAAAAAGTTTGTGAAGCCAACCGTTCTCATTATTGATGAAATGGGGTGCTTAGTTACATTTTCTGTTTCTTGAGCAAGAACACGAGCTGAAAGAAAAAACGAAGTAAAAATAAAAGTCAGTGCGAATTAGGATTTAAAAGGAAGGACCTTCCGTCTCATTGATTGAGGAAGCAGCCGATGGGTTTGCTGAAAATAGCTATTCCGCCGAAAGTCAGCCCAACCGTTAGAAACTCTGCAGGCTGGTGGGCAATCAGTCACGGGACAATCGGACGATACTTATTGCCGGTTCCGGGCATCCAAAAAAAGCCCGTCCGCCGGCATGAATCTTTGCAGGGCGGACGGACATAGACATAAAACGGTTTTCACCCGGCGGCACACTTGCCGGTTGTGTAAAAAAACGGACGGCGCATAGCCGTAAAACGGTTCTTTTTTATAAATTCTTGAGTTCCCTGACCCCGTTTCTTGGGCTTCGCCGGATGCGGCAGCCCCTTGATCCGGACGGCCCTGAAAATGATTGGCGGAGACGGGGAAATTTTATGCGGGCCGCTTGATGGAATAGGCGGAAATTTACCGGCTTTTTTTCCCGGCTGGCCGCGGGAGCAGGGGAGGCCTCCCGCCTCCCTCGGGGTCGGGCCCCCCTAAAGCGCCTTTTGGATTTCCCGCCGGTAGTATTGGACGGACAGGAATCCGAAGATCGAATACAGGGCGGAGTACAGTCCCATCACGAGCAGCATCGGCGTCCACAATTCCGTCCCGAAGAAAAACCAGCCGGACCGGACGGCAAAATAGCCGTGGGAGATGCCGAGGAGCAAGGGGATGCCGAAATTGAACAGCTGTTTCCGCCGGATCCCCCCTAAGAGATCTTCCGGTGTGAAACCGAGTTTTCGTAAAACGGTGTAGATCCCCTTTTCGTCCTCGCATTCGCCCATCTGTTTAAAGTAAAGGATGCAGCCGGATGTGATCAGGAAGGTCAAGCCCAAAAAGCCGACGATAAACATGGAGAGGCCGTAAGTCCTTTTATTGTTTTTAATCATTTCGAACTTAGAGAAGGCGGGTTTGGCGAATTCTTCGGCCAGAAATAAGCGGTTGGCTTCATCCGTCAATGCCTCATCCTTGATGTGAATGCCGATATGGACCGTCCCTTCCTTCTGGATCTTCGGGTCCATATCCTCGGCCAACCGTTCGAATACCTTCTCGTCGACGATTACGACGGGCATGCCCCCGTTGGTGAAATAATAGGACACGAGGAATTCCTTTTTCAGCCCCAAGTAGTTTTGCCGGATTTCCGCGCTTTTCCCCTTTAATGTGAGAGGACCCGAGGTTTTCAAAGGCATAAATTTTTTCAGGGCGTCATGGTAGCCGGAAAGATAAGCTTCATCGGGGGAAAGATCGCCGAAATCCGCGTCCTTTTCGCTGATGACGGGAAGGGGCGTGCTTTTTGGATCGAAATTTAATTGATCCAGTTTCCCCTTTAAAATAGGCTTGATATTCGCCTTCACCATCATGACTTGGGTCACCGTTTCCTCATAAGGAATATGTTTTCGGTCCAACGCCTTTTTAAACTGTTCCGCATCCTTCCGGTCCGTTAAGGCAAAATCGGCGGCCACATACTGCCCGGCGCTCTTTTCCGTAGAGTAGTAGGAGATATAGCTTAAGGACAAAAGGCCGACGGCAAGGGCGGAAGCGGTGGTGATTATCGTCAGGGACAGGGCGTTCGACTTCATCCGGAACATGATGGACGACAGCGACATCACTTCCCGGATAGTTAAATAGCCGCCCTTCGTTTTCCGGTAAAGATAGAAGAGAAAGCTGACCGTCCCCTTGTAAAACAAATAGGTGCCGAAAATGACGGAAGCGAGGATGAAAATCATGGCTTTGAAGAGTTCGTCGATCGTCGCAAATTCGCCGCTGAACAGTTTCGACGAAACATAATACCCTAAGAGGATGAGGGCGGCGCCCAAGATCCCGATCACTAGCTGCAAAAGGGACATTCTTTTCCCTTCGACGGCGGAAGCGGCGGTAAATAACGAAAGAATGCTCAGTCTCTTGATGAACCAGTATTCCATCGCCATGATCAGCAGGAAGACCGCGCCAAAAACGGCCAAGGTCTGCCGGAAGGCTTCCTGCGAAAAGGTCAGGTCGGCGACGGCGCGGACGCCGGTGAGTTTGAACAGGATCATCGTCAAAAATTTGGAACCGGCGAACCCGATGAAGATTCCGGCAAACAGCGAGAGAAAATAAAGGATGAAATTTTCGATGCAAAGCAGGTGGAAGACGTTGCCTTTGGTCATTCCGATCAATTGGAACAGGCCGATTTCTTTGCTGCGCCTTTTGATGAAAATATGGTTGGCGTATAACAGGAACACGCCGACGATGACGATCAGCAAGACGGATGCCGCCCGGAATGCGGCCGCACCCTTAACCGATCCTTTCGCCGGGTCCATTTCCGGGTCATATTGCAAAGTGACGAAGGCGAAATAAAGGGAGACGGTGAAAATGAGCGCAAATACGTACAGGTAATAGTTTCGGAAATTTTTTTTCAGGCTGCGCAAAATGATCCGGTTAATGCTCATATTGGACACCGCCCAACACACCCTGGGTTTTCATGATGTCCTTCAGGAAGGACTGCCTCGTTTCATTCCCTTTCACCAGCTGGGTGTAAATTTGGCCGTCTTTGATGAAGATGACCCGTTCCGAGAAACTGGCCGCCACCGGGTCGTGGGTGACCATCACGATGGTGGCGTTTCTTTTCCGGTTCAATTCCTGGAGCTTGTTCAAAAGATCGGAGGCAGACTTGGAGTCGAGTGCCCCGGTCGGCTCGTCGGCGAAGATCACGCTCGGGTTATGGATGAAGGCCCGGGCGGCTGAAGTCCGCTGCTTTTCCCCGCCGGAGATTTCATTCGGATATTTGTCCCTGAGTTCAAAAATGCCCAATTCCGCGGCCAATTCCCGGAATCTTTCTTCCGCTTCCCGTTTCGGGGTTTTGGTGATGGTTAAAGGCAACAGGATGTTTTCCTTCACGGTCAGCGTATCCAGCAAATGATATTCCTGGAAAATGAAGCCCAAATGCCGTTTGCGGAATTCGGCCAGCTCTTTTTCCTTCATTCCGACAATGTCCCGGCCCCCGATCGTGATCGTTCCCCCGTTGGCCCGGTCAATGGAGGAAAGGACGTTCAGCAAGGTGGTTTTCCCCGATCCCGAGGGGCCCATGATGCTGAGGAATTCCCCTTTGCGCACTTGGATGTCCAGCCCTTTTAAAACTTCCTGCCGATTGAATTTGTTTCCGTAGCTTTTATAAATTTTTTTCGCTTCGAGAATGTACATCTTTCTCCCTCCTTGCAATTCCATCGTACCGGCTTTTATTCCCTTTTTCCTTCGATTCGGCGAACAAAAAGGAAAAGCATGTGACATTTTTGTCACATGCCTGCAAGGCGGACGAATTCGTTTTTTTTCGGGAAGGTCAAGATGAACGTCGTCCCTTCCCCGGGCTTTGATTTCACGTCGATCCGGATATGCAGAAAATCCGCCGCTTTTTTGGCCAGATACAGCCCCATTCCCGTCGCGCCGCTGTTTTGGTGGTCCTTTGCCGACGTGAAGCCCTTGTCGAAGATCCGGGGCAGGTCCCTCGGATCGATGCCGCGGCCGAAATCGGTGATTTCCAACCGGACATGTTCCCCTTTTTTATCGCTTTTGATGAGGATATCCGCGGATTCGCTGTATTTCACGGCGTTCGTCAAGATCTGCCGGAGGATGAAGGAAAGCCATTTCCCGTCGGTCAACACGTCTTCCGCTTCCAGGCTGACGTCGAAACCGATCCCTTTGCTGATGCACCAGGACCGCAGGGCTTTAATTTCCTGGAAAATGACCGGCTCCAGCGCCACCTGTTCGATGAACACGTCGTTTTCCATGGTGGCAATCCGCTTTTGATGGAGCTGTTTGTCCAGCAAAAGATGGATGCGCAGCCATTCGTAGGTCAGCTGATCCCGAAGCGTCTCGTCCGCCACCCGGTCGATCATCAGATGCATCGCGGAAAGGGGGGTTTTCATCTCGTGGATCCATGACAGCAGCTCGTCTTTTTCCTGTTCCAGGGAAAGCCGGTTTTTTGCGAGTTTCCGTCTATAATCGTCCAAAAGGCTTTGCATTTTCTCCGACACGATTTTTTCAAAGGGGCTTTCCCCTTCGGGGACGGACGCGTAATCCAGATCGCCTTCCCGTTCCTCCAGATTCCGGTAAAATTCCGTTTCCTTCCGGTAACGGAAGGCGAGAAAAAGGAGAAATAAGATGGAAGACAAAAACACCATATAGAGGATGGAATCGAAGGGAACCGCGGCATCCAGATAGGCGATGAAGAGAAAAAACGACTCGACAAAGAGAAAAAACAGGATCCAGCTCGCCCGTTCGAGGAAAAACTTCCTAATCATGGGCTTCCGCCTCTTCCGTCGCCATGTAGCCCTGTCCCACCTTCGTTTCGATATAGGCCCCCAGCCCCAGTTCATCCAGCCGCTTCCTCAAGCGGTTCACATTCACCGTCAGCGTGTTGTCGCTGACGAACCGTTCGTCGTCCCACAGGCTTTTGATCAGTTCCGTGCGGCTGACGATTTGGTTTTTTCTTTCCAGCAGGTGTTTCAGGATCAGCATCTCGTTTTTCGTCAGTTCGACCGTCCCTTTTTGGTTGGTGACGGTGTTTTTCGCAAAATCGACGGCCGCTCCCCGCCATGTTTTCAGCCCGCCCGGTTCCGCGCTGTAATTGTATGCCCGCCGGAGGATGGCCTGGATTTTGGCGATGAGCACGTCGAAATGGAACGGCTTTTGGATGTAATCGTCCGCCCCGAGCTGCATCGACATGACCATTTCCGCCGGATGGTCCCGGGAGGATAAAAAGAGAATGGGCACGTTGGAGTGGGAGCGGATCATCCGGCACCAATAGAAGCCGTCGAATTTCGGCAGCTGGATATCGATGATCACGAGGTCCGGTTTGATTTCGGAAAACTCCTCCATGACGCGGCCGAAATCCCGGATCCCCCGGACATCGTACGACCATTGGGACAACCGTTCCTTGATTTCCTGAAACAATGTGGCGTCATCTTCGATGAGCAGAATTTTGAACACGGAGGATCACCACGGCTTTTCCGTTGTTACCGTTAATTATAATACAAATCAGGGCGTTTCAGTTGGAGATATTTGCGGCGGGGTGCGGCCTTTCCGCCGGTTTTTTAGGCCGCCGGCAGCTTTTCAATGCCGTCCCGGCGGCAGGGGATATGTTTCTCGTAAAATCCTTCCCGGGAATCGGCCCATTCTTTCGGACGGTGATCCGGCGTTTCCAATGTTTCTCCGATTTCCTCGGGAGCCCGGGGATTTTGCCGGGATTTTTGTTCCCGAAGGAAATGCCGGATTTGGAAAAGTTGCGGTCCGGAATTAAAATAAGAAAAGACACCCGATCACGGAGGAAAATCTGCATTGATGAAAGGAGCGTTTGTTGATGGATAAAAAGCCGGAGAAGGATCCCCGATTTGCCGTCGCCGAAAGGGAAGCGGTCATCGGCTGCGTTTTGGCCGTCATCAATTTTGCCTGGTGGTACGGATTCGCCTATGGCCTTGGTTCGGAAAAACCGGAAGATTATACGTATATCCTCGGGTTCCCGGCCTGGTTTTTCTTCAGCTCTATCCTCGGCTTTCTCGTGATGCTTGTTTTCGTCTTCATTACGGTGAAGTTTTTGTTAAAGGACGTGCCGCTGGATGACCGGGATGATGAAAACGGGGGGGCAAAATCCGCATGAAATGGAATGTGATCATTCCCCTGCTCTTGTTCATGGCCGTCGTCTTTTGCGCCGGCGTCTGGTCGAATCGGAAAACGGATGAATCGAAAGGGTTCATCAGCAGCTATTTTATCGGCAACCGGGATTTTGGCGGTTTGCTCCTGGCGATGACGATGGTCGCGACATACGGCAGCGCCTCCAGTTTTTTGGGCGGTCCCGGGGCGGCTTATTCGATCGGGCTGGGCTGGGTTTTGCTGGCCATGATCCAAGTGGTAACCGGATATTTTGTCCTTTTGGTATTGGGAAAAAAGTTCGCCATCGTTGCCCGGAGATATCATGCCGTCACGCTGGTCGATTTTTTGAAGGAAAGGTACCGGAGCAAAACGGTCGTTTTCTTGGCGGCTTTCAGCATCATCGTCTTCCTCTTTTCTTCCATGGCCGCCCAATGGATCGGCGGGGCCTATCTGATCCAGTCGCTGACCGGGTTATCTTATCTGGCATCCTTGTTTATTTTTACGTTATCGGTTTTGGTCTATGTGGTTGTCGGGGGATATCGCGCCGTCGTCATTACCGACGCGATTCAGGGGTTCGTCATGGTGGGCGGGACCTTGACCCTGCTGATCGCGGTGATCGTCGCCGGGGGCGGCCTGCCGAATCTTTTTGAGGAACTGGTTTCCATCAATCCGAATTTGGTTACTCCCTTCGGCCAGGACGGCCAATTGACGCCTTTATATGTCTCCTCCTATTGGATTCTTGTCGGCGTCGGGGTCGTCGGCCTGCCGCAAATCGCGGTGAGGGCGATGGCCTACCGGGACGCCAAGGCGATGCACAGGGCGATCCTGATCGGGACTGCCGTGGTGGGGTTCATCATGCTGGGCATGCATTTGATCGGCGTTTTTGCAAGGCCTATCATGCCGGGGATCGAAGTGGCGGATCAAGTGATTCCGCTGGTGGCCCTCGAGATCCTTCCCCCCTGGGTTGCGGGGGTGGCGTTGTCCGCCCCGCTGGCGGCGATCATGTCCACCGTCGATTCATTGCTGATTTTGGTCAGTTCAACCGTGGTTAAAGATGTGTATATCAATTATGTGAATCCCGATGCCGGCTCGGATTTTATTAAAAAATTCAGCATGGCCGTGACCGGGGTCATCGGTGCCGTCACCTTCCTCATTGCGGTCAGTCCGCCGGATCTGATCATCTTTTTGAACCTGTTTGCCTTCGGCGGGCTTGAAGCGGCCTTTATCTGGCCCATCGTGTTGGGGCTCTATTGGAAATATGCCAATAAGACCGGCGCCATCGCCGCGATGATTGCCGGCATGGGCTCCTATATCGCCATCCATTTTTATAATCAAAGCCATCCGGCGCTGTTCGGCGTCCATACCGTGACCGTTCCCGTGTTCCTGTCGCTTGTGGCCTTCATCCTGTTCAGCCTGTTGACGAAGGGGGAGGCCTATCAATTCCCGGAAAAAAATATCCATAAGGTTTGAAGGGAAAGGGATGGCATCGGACCGTGCGGAATCGCCGCATGCCGGCTTCGGCGGGCTTGAAACGCCCTTCCGCTGAAGGGACGGGCAGCTCCTTCAAACGATGCGGAATACCTAGCGCCGGTGGTCGGCATGCCCCGGCAAGATCCGGAACAGGAATCCCGGCCGGCAAACGGGATTCATTTTGGGAAAAGGAAAAAACCGCAAGGCGGACCTTGCGGTTTCCGTTGATCCGGGATTAATTTTTGCCGGCGGGATCGTAACCGACGACCGTCCAAATCCCCGTCGGGTCCCGCCGGACGAGGCGCTTCAAATAGACCTTTTCGATCGGGCTTTTGTCGCTTAGGACGCTGACGACCGCCAATTTTCCGTCATTATGGATCATTTTGAAATCTTCGATCCCGATAGGCCCGTCTCCGCTGATGCCTTCCGGGGAAATTTCCAGGTTGACAAACACTTGGGCGGTATAAACCGGATCCAGTTTCCACGGCATGCTCCCGGCGTCGACGCCCTTTTGGGTATTTTCTTCGATTTTCAAGTCGTATGGGACTTTCACCTGCGGTTCCCACGTTTTCCCTTCCGCGACGGGCATGAAAAATTTCCAGCCGGTGACCGCCTCCGTCAAAGTGCCCAAATCTTCCAAAGAAACGTTGCCGATGACGGCGTACTCAAATCCGTCCTTTTGCCAGCGGATGGAGCGGAGATCCGTGTTGCCTGCGTAGACATTTCCGCCGCTTAGGATGCCTTCCGCTTCATAGAGGGGAGACTGGATCTCGGCGACGCTGCCGTCAACTTCTCCCAGCATGGCCGATGGGGAGGGAGTGAATTTTCTTTCGACCTTCCCCTGGATGAAGGCGGCTTTTTTTCCATCCTTGGCGTAGTAAATCTTCAACAGTTTCCATTCCGGGACGACGGCGATTCCTTCCTGCATGAATCCTTCCGGGAGGGCGCCGGGCAGCGGCGGAGCGAACCCGGCGACGGATGCCGCTTCTTTCCAATCGTTGACGGCCAGTTCCGCATCCTTTTCAACCGCTTCATAGGCCGCCGGGGCTTGATAGGCGAGCAGATCTTCAGGAATGGCGTCATAAAAATCCAGTTCGGCGTAAGTAACCGTATAGCGGACGGCGTTTTGCGCCGCCGTTTCTTTTTGCACGGGGAGCTTCGTTTTTTTGTCGACCCATATTTTGTACGGAAGTCCGGACCGGGGCGTCACTTCCAAAACCTCCGCCGTTCTGCCGTGGATCTTCGCTTCGCCGGCCCGGCGGACGTCCAAAGCGTTTTCCGCCTCGTCGATTTCCTTGCCGATTTCAAAGATGAAACGGTAACTGTCGGGAAAAGGGGAAAACAGGTAGATCCGTTTTTGATCCGGGCGGATTTGCCATTTCCTTTTGCCGTTGTTGACGGTGATGATATTCGCATTGGCGCCTTCCAAGCCTTTCACGTAATAGCGCCCCTTTTTGTCCGCCCATACTTCCAGTTTTGCCTGGGTCACCGTTTCGCCGGCGGAGTTGGCGGATTTGATTTCCAGGATTCCCCGGTAGGCCTTTATGTCCTGATAGGCTTCGGCCATGGCGCTGACCATGTTTTTTTCCTTGAACGGAAACAAGATGCCGGCCATCAGGCAGAGGAGGGCGGCCGCCGCGGCCAGTACGGCCATTCGCATCCGGCTTTTCATGTTTTTCCGGCTTTTCGGCGCCAGCTTTTCCGTGACGTATCCGATCAGTCTCCTTTCGAAGCCCGCTTCGGGCATGGCCGGTTCTTTCAAGGTGCGGACAAGCTTTACCGCGGAGAAAAGATCCTTCAATTCTTCCGATTCCGTCGTATATTCATTTTCCGCAGGTTTCCGTTCCTCATTTAGGCGATCGATAAAATCGGATAATCTTTCTTCGCTGCTAACCATCGGCTTCCCCCCAGCTTTCCGTTTTCGGCTTAAGGATTTCGGCCAGTTTTTGCAAGGCGCGGTGTTGGATCACACGGATGTTTCCCTCTTGCTTGTTTAAGATTTCGGCGGTTTCGGCAACGGAATACCCTTTCAGGATCCTCAATTCGACAACCATCCGATCTTCCTTTTTCAGTTGGTCAAGGGCCTGTTCGATCACGAGCCGCTGGGCGCTTCGCTCCGAGGAGTCGGCCACCGCCGCCTCCGACGGGTTGATCGCGTCGATGCCGATGTTTTTCCCCCGGAGCTTTTGTTTCCGCCATTGATCGCGCATCAAATTCAGCGCCACCGTTTTTAAAAAGGGAATCTGTTTTTCCGGGCGGACATTTTTTGTTTGCATAAAACGGATGGCCTTCACGTAGGTTTCCTGGGTCAGTTCTTCCGCTTCTTCACGGTTTTGGACTCTATAGTAAATAAACCGGTAGATCGTTTTCCAAGTCGATTGACAAATGCTTTCGATGAAACCGGGATCGACATCATCCGGGTTTTGCGAATTTTTAAATCCCACCAAGGGTGCGCACCTTCTTTCCGGGACGGCTGTTCAATATATATCAACGTTTGACGGTTCCCGTCGTTACAAAAGAATTTCTTTTATTTTTGCCCAAAGGCAAAGGAAGCTTATCCCTTTCTCCCGGCCCTTAGAAAAAACAGGGGGAGGCATCGAGTAAGCGGAGCGGGTGTCTCGGTCTCCCTGCGGCTCCTTGAAGGGAAAGATCCAAAAAGGAATGCCGATCCGTCCGGTCCGTTCAAGGGCGAGAAGTTCCGTCACCGGGGGAGATGCAAAAGCGGAAAGCGGGGATCCGGCCCGGAGGCCTCAACGGTGACGGCCGGCCGGGAAGATCCGGAGAATGGATGAATTCCCGTGCCGTCAAAGGCGGTTTCAAAAATGGACGAGGACGTACCCCCTTTTTTTCGGAAAAGGTGAGGCAGGCTTTTTGGGAGGATCACCCGCACCGGTTTCGTTGGCGGAGGAAAACAGAAAGCAGCCGGGGCCGGAGGGGAGAATCCGAAGTCGAAAGGAAGGGAAAAATGGAGGATATCCGGCGGGAAGGCAAATGGACGTTGAGGAGAAAAAATTCGGAAAAGGGCGGCCGGATGTCCGCTCCGGGGGGAAGCCATGTGCGAAACGTCCTCCTCAAGGGAAAGGATGAAGCCCGGGGGGATGGAAAAAGAGGATTCTCCGGATGGCCTTGAATCACATCCTTCTGAAAATGAATTTGGCGGGGAATCCTGCGCCCGTCCCTCAACGGGCCGGGGGAGGCTGATCCCCTTGTTTGACGGCGGGAGGGAAGGGGGAGCCGCCCCTCCCGCCGGTGAAGGGATTTTATCCCCTCAATTCCTGTTCGATGGCCCGTCCCGCTTGCCTGCCCGTAAACAGGCAGCCGCCCAGGAAGGTGCCTTCGAGCGACCGGTAGCCGTGCATCCCGCCTCCACCGAAGCCGGCGGCCTCTCCTGCGGCATACAAGCCTTTCACCGGGCGCCCGTCTTTCCCCAACACCCTCCCGGACAGATCCGTCTGCAGGCCGCCGAGGGTCTTGCGGGTCAGGATATGCAGACGGACGGCGATGAGCGGCCCGTTTTTCGGATCGAGGATTTTATGGGGCTTGGCCACCCTTGCCAGCCTGTCGCCCATATAGTGGCGGGCGTTGCGGAGAGCGGCGATCTGCAGATCTTTCGTGAACTTGTTGTCCATTTCCCGGTCCCGGGCCAAAATCTGCCGCTTGATTTCCCGGTAATCGAGCAGGCCCGTTCCGGTCAGGCGGTTCATGCCGTCGACGAGTTTTTCCAGGGAATCGGCAACGATGAAATCTTCCCCCTTTTCCATGAAGGCCTTCACCGGCGGGGTCGGTCCGGGGAGGACGCGCCGCAAGGCCTTGCGGATGCTTTTTTCCGTCAGATCCGGGTTCTGTTCCGAACCGGATAAGGCAAACTCCTTTTCGATGATCTTTTCCGTCAGGATAAACCAGGAATAATCGAATCCGGTCGCCAGTATCGCTTTCAGCGTCCCCAACGTGTCGAATCCGGGCAGGCAAGGAACGGGAAGCCTGTTGCCCGCCGCGTCCAGCCAAAGGGAGGAAGGACCGGGCAAAATCCGGATTCCGTGATGGGGCCAGACCGGGTTCCAATTCCGGATCCCCTCCGTATAATGCCACATCCGGTCTTTGTTGACGATCCGGGCGCCGGCCCTTTCGGCGATGGAGAGCATGCGCCCGTCCACATGTTTGGGAACGCCGGAAAGGAAGGATTCCGGCGGGTTACCGAGCCGTGCCGGCCAATTTTTCCGGACCAGGTCAAAATTTCCTCCGATTCCGCCGCTGGCGAGAAGGACGATATCGGAAAAGAATTCGAATTCGCCGATTGCCGTCCGGGATGTCGCCTCGCCCCGGGGCCGGCCGTCGGGCTCGAGAACGGAACCCTTTACCCCCGCGGCCGCACCGTTTCGCATGATGATTTCATCGACCCGGTGGCGAGGCCGGTAATCGACGAGCCCCGCTTTTACGGCCTCCCGGACCCGGTCGGCGAAGGGCTTCACGAGTCCCGGGCCCGTGCCCCAAGTGATATGGAAGCGGGGCACGGAATTCCCGTGGCCGTCGGCGAGATGGCCTCCCCGTTCCGCCCAGCCGACGATCGGGAAGAAACGGACGCCGAGAGAGCGGAGCCACGCCCTTTTTTCCCCCGCGGCGAAATCCACATAGGCTTCCGCCCATTTGATCGCCCAATAATCCTCATCTCCGGTCCGGTCGAATCCGGCGCTGCCGAGCCAATCCTGCCAGGCCAGGTCCCGGGAATCTTTAATGCCCAGCCGCCGCTGCTCCGGGGAATCGACGAGGAAAAGCCCGCCGAAAGACCACCAGGCCTGTCCGCCGAAGTTCGTCTCCGGCTCCTGATCGAGCAAAAGCACCCTCCTTTTCCCGTTCAATAGTTCGGTCACGGCGACGAGGCCGGCCAGCCCCGCGCCGACGACGATCGCATCGTATTTCATCATCCCATCCCCCTTCGTTCGCTTCCGATTTTTCCGCGCAAACTGTCCGAGTTACCCCCTATTATAAAAAAGAAAATGGAAATCGGGGAGCGAATGTTCAGAAAAAACCGGCATCGTCCCCCTTTATCCGTGTCCCGGTGCGGCGGCTGGGGGCCCGCACCTGCCGGGAATTCCGAATTTATTATATTGATATATTATTTATCGCAAATAAAGTTTCGCAAGTTTCCATTATTCCAAATATTTTTATGTTGTTTATTATTGGAATTACTGAGATTCTTTAAATAATCTTTGAAAATAATTTCCATTACCAAAAAACTTTTTGACAATAATATTGAAAAAGCTTTATGATAAATGGTATATGGAAGGAGGAAAGAGTATTGCAGAGGTATACTAGGAAGCAAATTGTAGAAAGCGTGCCTCAAACCGGATTTTTCGGCCACCCGAAAGGTTTGTTCACCCTGTTTTTCACCGAGTTCTGGGAAAGATTCTCCTATTACGGCATGCGGGCCATTCTCGTATATTACATGTATTACGAAGTTTCCAAAGGCGGGCTCGGCCTCGATGAAAACGTGGCGTTGGCCATCATGTCCATATACGGTTCTTTGGTTTATATGTCGGGAATTTTGGGCGGCTGGATCGCCGACCGGGTCACCGGAACATCCAATGCCGTATTTTACGGCGGCGTATTGATCATGTTCGGCCATATTGCCCTGGCTGTTCCCGGCGATGTTGCCTTTTTCTTCTTGTCGATGGTCTTGATCGTCATCGGGACCGGACTGCTGAAACCGAACGTTTCAAGTGTCGTCGGAGAAATGTACGACGAAATGGATGCCCGGCGCGATGCGGGATTCAGCATCTTTTACATGGGCATCAATATGGGGGCCTTTTTATCGCCGTTGGTCGTGTCCTTTTTCAGCGACCGTTACGACTTCCATGCCGGTTTTGGGGTAGCGGCTGTCGGAATGTTTATCGGACTGATCATGTTTGTATTGACGAGAAAGAAAAATCTTGGTCTGGCGGGAACCCAGGTCCACAATCCGCTGAGTGCGGAAGAGAAAAAGAATTTTTTGAAAATATTCATAGTTTCGGCTATTATTTTAGCGATTATCCTGCCCTTGTCCATTTCCCGAAACTGGTTGACGATCGAACGTTTTGTCGCCCTTGTCGGGCTGCTTGGCATCCTTATTCCGATCGCCTATTTCGTGGTGATGTACCGCAGCCCGAAGACAAAACCGGTGGAACGTTCCCGGCTGCTGGCCTATGTTCCGCTGTTTATTGCCTCCGTTATGTTTTGGGCGATCCAGGAACAGGGATCGACGGTATTGGCCAATTTCGCCGACCAGCGGACCCAATTGGATTTTTGGGGCATCCGGATCAATCCGGCCTGGTTCCAATCGTTGAATCCTTTGTTCATCATTACGCTGGCCCCCGTATTTGCCTGGTTATGGGTGAAGATGGGTGAACGCCAGCCTTCCATTCCGAAAAAATTTGCCCTCGCCCTGGTATTTGCCGGCTTGTCCTTCCTGGTCATCATCGTGCCGGGCTACATCGCGGGAGAAGGCGCGCTGGTGAATCCGATGTGGCTCGTCTTGAGCTATCTGATTGTCGTATTCGGGGAACTTTGCCTGTCCCCGGTGGGGCTGTCCGCGACGACGAAACTGGCTCCCGAGGCGTTTCAGGCGCAAACGATGAGCCTCTGGTTTTTGTCGAACGCGGCTGCACAGGCGATCAACGCCCAATTGGCGAAATTTTACACGGAGGCGTCGGAAATGGTTTATTTCGGGACGATCGGCCTGGTTTCCATCGTCCTCGGGATTCTGATGTTCCTCATTTCCCCCGCCATTCAGGAAAAAATGCAAGGAATAAAATAATGTCCTGGATTCCGCTGCCTGAACAAGCGACCGGTTTGTTCAGGCAGCTTTTTCTTGGACGGATGCCGGCGCCTTTTTGGCCGGGGGCATTTTTCCGGACGGCAATATGTGACGCCGCTGTCCATCAGGCATCCCGTTTTTTGGTTGCGGGCACCTGACGTCCGCAGCGAAGGGGAACGTCAAGCCCCGGCGCTTCGATTGCCGCCGGAAAGGAGGGCGGCCCGGTTTTGCCGCCAAAGGTTTGGGATAAAAAGTTTCGGCTGACGTTCATCCGCTCCGTTTGAACCGGAAAGAAACCCGGAGATGAGGGAAGGCGGCGCGGGCCGGATTCTTGCCCCCTCCGTCGCTTAAGAAGTCCCCGCGGATCCCGTCCCTTCCCATGGGGGCAAGGTCTTCCGCAGCGGCTTATCCTTCCGGTAGCCGAGGGCGTATTCCGCCTGCAGGAGGGTATGGATTTCCCTCGTCCCTTCGTAAATGACCGGCGCCTTCGAATTGCGCAAGTACCGTTCCACCGGGTATTCGTTGGCGTAGCCGTAGGCGCCGTGGATCTGCACCGCGTCATCGGCGGCCTTGTTGGCAAAATCGCAGGCGATCCATTTGGCGAGGGAGACTTCCCTCGTCGTCCGCCTCCCCAAATTTTTCAGATAGCCCGCCCTATAGACGAGCAGACGGCTGATTTGCAGGCCCGCCTCCATATGGGCGATCATTTGCTGGACCAGTTGGTGGCGGCCGATTTCCTTGCCGAAGGTCTTCCGTTCCCGGCAATATTTGACGCAGGCTTCCAGGCAGGCTTGAATGAGCCCGGCCGCGCCGGCGGCCACGGTGAAACGGCCATTGTCCAGGGCGGACATGGCGATTTTGAACCCTTCCCCCTCTTCGCCGAGCAAATTTTCCGCCGGGACTTTCACGTTGTCGAAAAATAATTCGCCCGTATTGCCGGCCCGTATCCCCAATTTTCCTTTGATCGCCCGGGAGGAAAATCCCGGGAAGGTCCTTTCCACGATGAAAGCGGAGATGCCGCGATGTTTTTTCTCTTTATCCGTATAGGCGAAAACGATGAAGTGGTCGGCGATGTCGCACAGGGAAATCCAGGTTTTTTGCCCGTTTAAGACGTAATGGTCCCCTTTGCGGACGGCCGTCGTTTGAATGGCGGCCACATCGGAACCCGCGTTCGGTTCCGTCAGGGCATAGGCCCCGATCTTCTCTCCTCTGGCTTGGGGAACCAAATATTTTTGTTTTTGCTCTTCCGTTCCCCATTGGAGGAGCGTCAAGCTGTTCAGGCCGGTATGGACGGAAACGGCGGTGCGGATGGCCGTATCGCCCCGTTCCAATTCCTCGCAGACGATGGCCAGGGAATTGTAATCCATTCCCATCCCCCCGTATTTTTCCGGGATGCAGACGCCCATCAGATTCAATTCGGCCAGGCGCTTCAGGACGTTCCGGTCAAACTGCCCCCTTTCATCCCATTCCTTGATGTAAGGGATGATTTCCCTGTCGACGAATTTCCGCACCGTTTCCCTCAACATTTCCTGTTCCGGCGTGAAATCAAATTTCATCACGGATTTTCCCTCCCCGATTTTTCCGGAGGCCTGAAACGAAGGGCGCTAAAGTTTGCGAAAGGGGAAGCCCGTGTTCCGCCTCCGGATCCGTCATGTTTTTATCTATAATTCGTGAAACCGCTTTCCGTTTCCTTTTTTTGCTTCGGATTTTGCCGGCCGGGATGCCTTATGGAAAAGGAAACGGTCCCGGCGTTGAAGGCGGGCATTCAACAAAGACGGGCATTGGCCTTCGGGAAAACGCGGCAGGCGCGCCGGGGATTTCGAACTTGACGATCCTTTCATGAAAATTTTATGATGATGAAAAACGAAATAATAATCAGATCATTCCTAAACATGGACGGATGCCGCGAACCGGGGCGCCGGGGCAGCGGATAGCGGAAAAGAAAGCGGCCGATGGGGATCCGGCAGCCGGGATTTCCCTTATGGGAACTGCAGGAAAAGGCCGGGGGATTTTTGCAGGCGGCCGCATATGCCTCGGCGGTTTCGCTTTCCTTCCTGGAGAAGCCGTTTGGCCGGTATCCGGGGTTCCGGTTCCTTCCGTTCATGAGGGATGATGACCGAGCGGATTTGGCTGCGGCCCAAAATGAACCCAATGAACTTCGGTGGCCGGCCTTTCCGGACCGCCGGCGGCGGAAAAATGGGCGGCCAACCGGACGACGATCATCGGGGGATCGCCGTCCGCCAATTTCATAGGAGGGGACGCGATTCTCGATTCGCCTTCGGTCATTTCATCGATGGCCGTCAATCGATTTTCTAGGATAGAGGCGGCCGTTTTTCCGAAAGCGCTTCACTCAACCCTGGCATTTTTCGGGATTCTCGCCGGCTGCGCCTTCCTTTTTGGGTGTCTTTATCTCCAACGGTTTCACCCGAGGACATTGAACTCAAAACAGGGAGGGAGTTCATTCCGGCACCGCCCGGGGCGGCGGAGGACCAGGCGGATCAGCGGAAGCTGACGATTCGGTTGGACGATCGGTCTTCCAAGCCGTCATTTGACGAAATTATACGGTTTACGTTAATAACCCGCCAAGCTGCAGGTTCTTAACCGTGGATTACCCGAAGAATGCCGGCTTGCACTTGGGATCGGATTCGCGCACGGTCCGGAGGCAACGAAAGAATTAATGGATCATGCCCATCTTCCGCAAATCGATGCGTGCCATCTTTCCGATGGGATGGGTTTTATGTATACCGGGCGGATATTTCTGTTCCCGATCGACTACTATGCGGTGAACCAGGAAGACGGGCGGCCAGGCAATTTTTCCGTGATTTTTCTTATTATGAAAAAAGATTTGGTAAAAATTTGAGCTGATCGAAGATGTATTTGGTGCGAAATCCCGCATAAACAAACCGCATTTTCCCGGCGGCGATTTGCAATTTTTTCCGTTTGAGCCCGGGCCCGCCCGGACAAAAAACAGCGAAGGTCCCGATCCGGAGGGATCGGGCGGCGGCGCCGAATCGCATTGACTTTTGCCTTCACTTATAATACAATCACTATAAATTAAAAAGGCGGATAAACTGCGGAGTCTGTCTTCAACGTCCGGATGCGCGGACGGCCGGGAACTGGGCAGCGGCCAGTTTAATCATGGGGGAATGATTACACTGGCCTTTTTATTATTCTTTGTGAAGGAAGGGAGCGGGCTTTTTCCGGATCGGCAAATGCCGGGGCTCCCCGTTCGGGCGCGGCCTCCGCTTTTCCGGCCCGCCGGGTCGGGGGAGCCAAAAAGAATTCCTTTTGGGGATGGACCCCATTGGAAATGGAATTTTCCGGGCCCGATGAATAAATTGGAAAAGGGAGCGGAATTTGCGACCTTCCGGTTGTTCATGCCAAAACTACTTACGGATGAGAGGGATTGCAGTGGAATTTACGGCAGACGTGATTAAAACATTGCCCCCGTATCTGTTTTCGATCTTTGAAAAAAGAAAAGAAGAATTGAAGAAGAAGGGCGTGGATGTCATCGATTTCGGCATCGGTTCGCCCGACCTTCCCCCTCCTGCCTTTGTCATTGACCGGTTGAAAAGGGAATTGGACAATCCGGCGAACTACGCCTATTCCCCCTATATCGGGATCAAGGAGTTCCGGCAGGCGGTGGCCGACTTTTATAAAAGGGAATACGGGGTGGACTTGGATCCGGATACGGAAGTATTGACGCTGATCGGATCCAAGGAAGGGATCGTCCATCTGTTGCAGGCCGTTGTCAATCCGGGGGAAACGGTCCTCGTTCCCGATCCCGGGTTCCAGGCTTATTGGAAGGCCGTCCATCTCGTCAAAGGCGAAGGGTACAATTATCCTTTGAACGAAAAGAACGGCTATCAGCCGGAATTTGAAAACATCCCGGAGGATGTGTACAAAAGGACGAAATTCATGTTTTTGAACTACCCGAGCAATCCGACGGCGGCCACGACGACCTTGGACGTATTTGAAGAAGCGGTCCGCCTCGCCAAAAAATACCGGTTCATCGTGAGCAATGATTCCGCCTATTCCTTTATTACCTTCACCGATGAAGTCCAGCCGAGCATCCTGCAGGCGGAAGGGGCGAAGGAAGTCGCCGTGGAATTCGGTTCCCTTTCGAAGATTTACAATATGGCCGGCATGCGGATCGGGTACATCGTCGGCAACAAGGACATCATCAAGGCGCTCGCGACTTTGAAAAGCAACGTGGACACCTGCCAATTTATCCCGATCCAGCAGGCGGCGGCGACGGCGCTGAACAGCGACCGTCAATTTGTCGCCGAATTGAACCGGATTTACAAGGAACGCAGGGATGCGATGGTGGAAGGATTGAAGGCGATCGGCATCGACATCCGGCCGCCGGAAGCCACCTTTTATATATGGGCGCCCGTCAAGGCGGGATATACGACGGAACAGTTCACCGCAAAACTGATGGAAGAAGCGGGGATCATCGTCACGCCGGGAACCGCCTTCGGCCCTGCCGGGGAAGGTTATTTCCGCATCTCCTTGACGAAGCCGGTGGAAAAAATCCGGGAAGCCATCGAACGCCTGAAACGGCTCGATTGGCAGGATTAACCCGACTGGCGACGGAAAGGATGCGTCCGGCATCGTCCCTTGGGGCGGACCCGCCGCCGGGTAAAACCGGCTGGCGCTGGAAAAGCGGCTCGGCTCCCGGGGCTTCCCCGGGGACCGGGAGCGGGAGGATCTTCGCGAGGCAGGGATGATTTTCAGGCCCTTGGACGGCTCAAAGGAAGGTCCGGCCTTTCCGAACCGGCGAAAAAGGAAGGCCGGCCGCCCATTGGCAAGATGCGACGCCATCCCGCCCCGGGCGCCGGATGTTGCCGGGGCGGAAAGGATCTTTGCTGCCGGAACCCGTTAAAATCCGGCGGAGAAAACGGCCTTGTTCCGGAAAAGCCCGCTCCTTGGTTTTCCTTCCCCCGAACCGGCGAACCGGCACGCGCATAACCGCAGCGAACGCCGTTAACGAAGGGGCCGTCAAGGAAGAACGGCCAAAATTTACGGAAAATTTTAATAAGTCAATCCTCTTTATCACCCGCTTTTTCCGCGGCATTTTGCAAGACCGCCCGGTACGGGAGGAGAGGTTGTCCGGAAACGGGCAGGGACGGCGTCTTTCCCGAAACGGGCCGCGGACTTTCCGGACGGAGCACCACGGGTTCGCCTCCTTTCGCCTGTTCCGCCCGTATCCCTTCTGTTGTAAGCGATTACAAATGAGGCGTGGATCCCGCTTGGCGCATTTCAAAAAACTGCCCGGGTCATTTTTTTCCGTTTCCGTGAATCGAATAGCTTCAGGGGCATATAAAGATGAATGGAAACTTTTTCAAGAGAAAGGAGAATCGGCAATGAAGGCGCTGAATTATATTAACGGTGCGTGGTGCGAATCGAAAAGCGGCATGACGGCTCCGGTCATCAATCCCGCCGACGGGAAAACGATCGGCCACGTCACCCTGTCGACGGAGGAAGACGTGCGGCAGGCCGTCCGGGCGGCCAAAGCGGCGCAAAAAGAATGGGCCCTCGTGCCTGCTCCCCAGCGGGCGGAAGTCCTGTATAAAGTCGGCTTCCTGCTGAAGGAAAAAAAGGAACGGCTGGCTCGGATCCTGACGATGGAAATGGGGAAGGTGATCGAAGAAGCCCGCGGCGAAGTCCAGGAAGGCATCGACATGGCCTTTTACATGGCCGGGGAAGGGCGGCGCCTCTTCGGCGAAACCACCCCGTCGGAATTGAAGGACAAGTTCGCCATGAGCGTGCGGGTCCCCGTCGGCGTCGTCGGCATCATCACGCCGTGGAATTTTCCGATCGCCATCGCCACGTGGAAATCCTTCCCCGCCATTGTCGCCGGCAACGCGGTCGTGTGGAAGCCCGCGTCGGAAACCCCGCTGATGGCCCAGGAATTGGCGAAAATTTTTGAAGAGGCCGGCCTGCCGAAAGGGGTGTTCAACGTCGTAAACGGGACCGGGCCGACCGTCGGCAGCGCCCTCGTCGAACATCCCGACGTCCGGGCCATCTCCTTCACCGGCTCCAATGAGGTCGGCAGGGGCATCGCGGAAAAATGCGGCCGCCTCTTGAAAAAAGTCTCCCTTGAGATGGGCGGCAAAAATGCGGTCATCGTCATGGACGATGCCGATCTTTCCCTCGCCGTCGAGGGGATACTCTGGAGCGCCTTCGGCACGTCCGGACAAAGATGCACTTCCTGCAGCCGGGTCATCGTCCACGAGAAGGTGAAAGAAGAATTGGAAGATCGCTTGCTGGAGGCGATGAAAACGCTGAAGGTCGGCAACGGCTTGGATGAAACGGTCAAAGTGGGGCCGGTGATCAATGAAGCCGCTTTAAAGAAGATTCACGAATACGTGCAAATCGGCAAGGCGGAAGGGGCGAGGCTGTTGGCCGGCGGCGAGATCCTCGCGGAAGGGGAACTGGCCAAGGGCTTTTACTACGCGCCGACTTTGTTTACCGACGTGAAGCCGGACATGCGCATCGCCAAAGAGGAGATCTTCGGACCGGTCCTTTCCGTCATGCGCGCGGGGAGCCTGGAAGAAGCCATCGCGATCAATAATGCCGTCGATTACGGATTGTCGAGCGCCATCTTCACCCGAGACGTCAATCGGGCCTTCCGGGCGATGCGGGACTTGGATACGGGGATCGTCTATATCAATGCCGGAACGACGGGGGCGGAAATCCACCTCCCCTTCGGCGGCACGAAAGGCACCGGAAACGGGCACCGCGATTCCGGAACGGCCTCCCTGGATGTGTTCACCGAGTGGAGGAGCGTCTACGTCGATTTCAGCGGGAAATTGCAGCGGGCGCAGATTGATATCGATCCGGAAAGCGGCCGGGAGGAAAATCCCGGATCGGCGCAAGGGGATGCCGGCATTGGGAAGGAAGGGGGAAAGGCATGAACTATTTGGTGCTCGGTTCCGGTCTGATGGGGAAGGAAGCCGCCCGCGACCTCGTCAACAGCGGCGGGACAAACCGCGTCACCCTGGCGGATGTGGATGAAGGGAAGGCCCTTTCCGCGGCGGAACAAATCGGTTCGGAAAAACTTGAAGCGAGGCAAATCGACGCGGGGGATGAGAAGCGGCTGCAAAAACTGATGGAGGAGCATGATGTCGTCCTCAACGCGCTGTATTACGCCTTTAACGAAACCGTGGCGAAAGCGGCGATCCGCGCGGGCGTCCATTCCGTCGATTTGGGCGGCCATATCGGCCATATTACCGACCGGGTGTTGGATTTGGACGAAGAGGCGAAAAAGGCAGGAGTGACGATCATCCCGGATCTGGGGGTGGCCCCGGGCATGATCAATATTTTAACGGGGTACGGGGCAAGCAAATTGGACGAAGTCAAGTCGGTCAAACTGTACGTCGGGGGCATCCCGCTCCGGCCCGAACCGCCCCTCGGTTACAACCATGTGTTTTCATTGGAAGGCCTGTTCGACCATTATACCGACCCGTCGCTGATCATCCGCGGCGGGCAAAAGCGGGAGATCCCTTCCCTTTCCGAAATCGAAACGGTCTATTTCGAGAAATTCGGCCCCTTGGAAGCCTTCCACACTTCCGGCGGCACGTCGACCCTGTCCCGTTCCTTCCCGTCGCTGGACTGCCTGGAATATAAAACGGTCCGCTACCCCGGTCATGCGGAAAAATTCCGGCTGCTCGTGGATTTGAATTTGACGAGGAAGGATTATGAAGTGAAGGTGGGAAAGATGCGGGTGAAACCGCGGGACGTGCTCCTCGCCGTATTAAAACCGCTCCTCGATTTGAAGGATAAGGAGGATGTGGTCTTGCTGAAGGTCCTCGTCGGCGGCAGAAAAAACGGCCGGAACATCCGGTATGAATACGAATCGGTAATCTATAAGGACGGGGAAAACAATGTGACCGCGATGGCGAGAACGACCGCCGGCACCCTGTCGGCGGTCGCCCAGATGATCGGCGGCGGGATCATCCGGAAACGGGGGGTTTATCCTCCCGAACAAATCGTGCCGGGGGACGTTTATCTGGAGGAAATGGCCAAAAGGGGCGTGATCATAAACGAACAGGAATATCCGATCGGGCCGGAAACCGAACCCGCCCTTGATCGTGCGTGATCGTAAAAGCAAAGGAATATCTTTCCGCATGGATGGACGTTCCCGCGAAAAAACCGTTCCCGCAAGAGACGCCGGGAGCGGTTTTCGCTTTTTTTTTGGCGCGGCCATGCCCGCTGAAAAGATTTTTCCGTTCGCCGGCGCAAAGTTTCTTCACACCGGAACCCGTTCCTCCCGGAAGGCGGGGCCGCCCGCCTGATATTCGGGCCGCCGTCTTTTCCGCCCTGCGTTTCCCGGACGGACCGATCCGTTTTTCCCCGGTTCCTGCCGGAAGAACCGGCAAAAGGGCGTCAGGATTTCCGGCCCCTTCCTTCTTTTTCGATCCTTTCCCGCTTTTTTTCTTCCCATTCTTCCGCCAGCATGCCGTAGACGACCAAATCGACGTAATGGTCGTACAGCCATTCCGCCTGCCTTAAGCAGCCTTCCCGTTGGAACCCGAGCCTTTCCGGGATCGCCCGGCTTTTTTTGTTTCCCGTGGCCGCCCGGATTTCCACCCGGTTCAGTTTCAGTTCGCGAAAGGCGAAATCGGTCAGCGCCGCAACGGCCCTCGTCATGATCCCTTTGCCTTGGAAAGACTCGCCGAGCCAATAGCCGATGGAAGTGGTCCTGTTATACCAGTCGAAATAATTGTAACTGATGATTCCGGCGATCTCACCCTTGTACAGGATGCAGGCCGTTAAACTCTTTTTCCTTGAAAATTCTTCCTCCGCCGACCGGATAAAAGCAACCGTATCATCCAGCCTTCTGGTCGAATCCAGCCATGGCAGCCATTCCCGCAGGTAATCCCGCGATTGATCGATCAAAGCGAAAATTGGTTTGGCATCCCGCTTTTCCGGGGAACGCAAGAGAATTTCCTCATCCACACGCAAACGAAACACGGCCTCTCCTCCGTTTCGCAAATCGCCTTGCCGTTTTCTCGGAATATTTTCATCCATTATAGCGAAATTCCAAGGGAATTCCAATATTCCTTTTTGCGGCGAAAAATCTTTCGGCGGATGGCCGGCCGGGGCAAGGTGATGGAAATCACACGATGATCTTCGCCGGAGGGATATAATAAGGGAGGCATGGTTTTTTTGGGAGCCGCCGGGTTTCGGAAAATTTGCGGCAGTTTCGCCTTTTTTCCCCCGCAAGGGGCAGGGAAGCCCGGATTTCCTGCCGGAAAGGCGGGCGCCGGATTGCCGGTCCTTGGGGCCGGGAAAAGAAAGAGGATTCAAAGGGCCGCGAAAACGAAAAACGCGCCGCTTCCGCGAATTTCTCCGATGGCCTGAACGAAGAAGGAATGAAAAGGCGGGAGGAACCGATAAGGATAAAAGGGGGAGCCCCTTCCTTTCGGTTTTCCCGCAGAGAAGGAAAGGAGGGGAAAGGAATGGATCCGATCTACCGTTTGCTCGTCTTTGTCCATGTGTTTTCCGCCATTTTAGGGATGGGGCCGGGGTTCTATTTGACCGCCTTGGCAAAATCGGCAAAAAACATGACGGAGCTGCGCCATGCGTTCGCCTTGAGGCATAAGTTGCACGTTTATGTGATGATCGGCGGCACCTTGCTCCTCGTTACGGGCCTTTCCATGGGATTTTTGAATCGAGGTTTGTTCCGCGCCGGCTGGTATTGGACGAGCTTAGCCCTTTATCTGATTGCCCTGGCGATGGGCCCCTTCGTCTTGAGCCCGAGGACAAAACCGATCAAACGCTTGCTGGCCTCTCACAAAGGGGAGGAAATTCCTGAGGAATACGAAAAATTGGCCAAATCCCTGTTTCGTGCGGAATACCTGGAAAATTTCATATTCCTTGTCATCATTGCCTTAATGATCGCAAAACCCTTTTAGCTCCCTTTCGCTGAAGCGGCGCTTCCGGACGGCGGGCAAGATCCGGGCGCCCGCCCGCCGGAGGGGGCCGGGCAGGATCCATATTTTTGAAAAAGTGAATAAAAATTCAAGTTTCATTCAATTTCCCATTTGCCAGTGAATAAAAAGTAGACTAATATAAAAGTAAATATCAAGATATGACATTTTATGCGGGTTTTTTACAAAAAACGTTTCTTTTCGACCCGGCAAGCGGAAAATTTGTTTTTCCGAATAAATGTCTGAATATTCTTTAATTTATTGGAACCTGCAGGCTTATTTCATGAAATTGAGGAGATGACCCGATGGACAAGCGTATGGATTTTCCCCAGATCTACGCGGATTTTTACGCCAAGTTTCCCATCGCCTACCTGGTCACGGACCGGGAAAGATGGATATATGCCAACGAACGGGCCGTTCAGCTGTTGAAGGAAGAAAGCGTTGCCGATTTGATCGATAAACCCGTATATCAATGTTTGCCTGGCGCGTGCGAACTGTTTTCCGGGAATCCGGTCGATTTTCCTTTGGAATTCCGGGAGAAGTGGCTATCGAAAAACGGGGAATCGATTTATTTGAAATTTACAGGGATACCGTTGGTGGAAAATCCGAATTATATCCAATTCTTCGTGAATGAGATCAAGCGGATGGAGGAAGAGTTTTCCGATTTGCTGGAAGAAATGGCGGCTTGGCTTGCCCACGAGATCCTTAACCCCTTGACATCCGTCAAAGGCTTCTTGGAACTCATGCAGCGGCCCGATGGCGAAAACAGGGAGATGTACATAAACATCGCCAAAAAAGAAATCGAACAGATCGAACAGATCGTTTCCCAATTTATCCTGTTGAGAAGGCCCATTCAAAACAAGGCGCTGACCGATTTGAATCGACTGATGAATGAAACGGTTTCCCAGCTGTCGGGTCAAGGCTATTTCGAAAAGGTACATATTGCCGTTTCCGCCATCGGGCCAGTAGAATTTTACTGTGAAGGCTCATTGATCAAAGAAGTGTTCCGGAATTTGCTGATGAATGCCATCGAAGCCAAGGCGACCAAAATCTCCGTGCAAATTTCCGCGAAGGAAAAGGGGATCGACATAAAAATCGCCGACAATGGAAACGGAGGCGCCAAATCCGGGTGGAAAAAACCGGGGGGCTCCTTGAACGGCCGCAAAGGGAGAAAGGGCGGGTTCGGATCGCTCATCATCAACCGGATCATCACCGGCCATGACGGAAAAATTTTTTTTCACAAGGAAAAGGAAGCGGGCAGCATCGTCCATATCCAGCTTCCCCATACCTTTCCGCCGGAAAATCTCCCCGGGGAAAGGAAGGAATGATCCGGAGAAACCAATCGGCGGCCTTTTTCCGACGGAAATATTCGGAAGGAGGATTCCGGCGGCTCAGAGGAACAAACCCGGAAACCGGATAATGGGGCCGGATCCGGGACGGATGTTGGCAGGGAAATGGGGACGGAAACAGGGGCTCTTTCCGGAGTGCCCCGCGTGTCCGTTTTCCGGAAGGAACGAAAGGCATTCAAATAGGGGGAAGATCGGAGGCTGTCCGGCGAAAGGAAGGAATCGGCATGGGGCCTCTTTTTTTTCGTCCAATTTTGCACGGTTTTTCTGTGGGGGATTTGGACTTCTAATTTCCCCGGGGGAACGTTACCATGGAAATAGGAACCGGCTCCATCCGTCATTCCTCGCAAAAGGGGGGCGAAAGGCATTTGTATCTGGACAAACGCAGCAGCGCCGTTTTGTTGTTTCTTGCCAACCGTAATGATTACGTGTCCATCCGGGAACTGGAAAGAACCTTCCGGATCTCCAGGAGGACGATCTATTACGACTTGGGGAAAATCAACGCTTGGCTGCGGAAGAACGATTTGCAGCCCATTCAATACATCCGCTCCCACGGGTATTTTTTAACGGATGAGGCAAGGAAGGCTGTTCCGCAGAAACTGGCCCATTTAAAACAATGGGAATATGAATATACCCCCGATGAACGGATCGGCTGGCTGGCATTTTATTTGTTCATTGAGGAACAGCCGTTATTCCTCGAAGATTTGTCGGAAAAAACAAGGGTGAGCCGGAACACGACGATCGACGACTTGAAAAAGTTAAAAAAGGAGCTGCAAACCTTTTCGTTAACCCTCCGTTTTCACCGGCAAAAAGGGTATTTTATCCAGGGCGGTGAGAACGAAAAACGGAAGGCGATCGTTATTGACGAAAGGTTTATAGAAAAGGCGCCCCGCCCGGATGTCTGCCCCAAGGCCCGCGCGAAGGGGCCGCCGGGGAAAAACGGGTTCCCTTTCCTTTCCCTTCCTTTGGCGGAACGGACCATGTAAAATATTGTTAAAGTTCCTGCTTTCATGTAACATATAGTATTGACATGCAAATAAAGGAAGTGGAGTGGAAGACATGGAAAAGGTTTTGATTTTCGGCCATAAAAATCCGGATACGGACTCCATTTGTTCGGCGATTGCCTATGCGGCATTGAAAAGGGAGCTCGGCATGAACGCGGAAGCGGTCCGCCTCGGCGAGGTGAACGGGGAAACCCAGTATGCCCTCGACTATTTCCGCATGGACGCGCCCCGGCTTGTGAAGAGGGTAACCGACGAAACGAAAACGGTCATTTTGGTGGACCATAATGAACGCCAGCAAAGCGCGGACGACATCGCGGAAGCGAAGATTTTGGAAGTGATCGACCATCACCGGATCGCCAACTTTGAAACGGCCGATCCCCTTTATTACCGGGCGGAACCTGTCGGCTGCACGGCCACGATCTTGAAAAAATTGTACAAGGAACATAACATCCCGATCAAAAAGGAGATTGCCGGGCTTTTGGTGTCCGCCATCATCTCCGATTCCCTCCTGTTCAAATCTCCCACCTGCACGGAGGAGGATGTTCAAGCCGCCCGGGAATTGGCGGAAATCGCGGGGATCGATTTGGAAAGTTACGGCATGGCCATGCTGAAGGCCGGCGCCAACGTCGGCGGCAAGTCGGCCGAGGAACTCATCTCCTTGGATGCGAAGGAATTCCACATGGGCGGTTATCATGTGGAAATCGCCCAGGTGAATACGGTCGATCCGAATGAGGTGCTCGCCAAAAAGGCGGAGCTCGAAAAAGCGATCGAATCGGTCATCGAGCGGAAGGGGCTGGATTTGTTCCTCTTCGTCATCACCGACATTTTGAACAGCGATTCGATCGGCATCGCCCTCGGCAAGGAACAGAAGGCGGCCGGGGAAGCCTTCGTCGCCGAGGTGGAAAACAACACCCTCTTCATGAAAGGCGTCGTATCGAGGAAGAAGCAAGTCGTGCCGGTTTTGACGAACGCCTTTGAAAAAAGAAAGAAATCATAACGCCGAAAAGGGGTGATCCGAATGGTACGGATCACCCCTTTGTTTTCTCCGGGATGGCGCGGGCAGCCGGCATCCCGTTCCCGCTTTTTCCCGGCCGGTTGTTGCCTTTGCCGCCCGTTGTCCGCCCGGTCTTTTGGTTTCAGGCATGGGTGAGGAGGATGGGGATGCCGGACGGATCACGGACGAGATGGCCGCCGGGAACCGGTTCGGCCTCGATCCCTTCGCCGGCCAAGGCCCGGAGGGCATGATGACATGAATCGGCATCCGGATATCGGATCGTGTAATGTTTCAGGCCGAAACTGTTTTCGGGAGGCTGCTTGGCGCCCTTCCCCATCCAAAGGTTAAAACCGATGTGATGATGATACCCTCCCGCGGAAACGAACTGTCCTTGAAACATGGCCTTCATTTGCGGCGAAAATTGGATTTCAAACCCTAAAATCCCGGCATAAAAATGTTCCGCCGCTTCCAGATCGGCGACATGCAGGTGGATATGGCCCATCTTCGTCCCTTCGGGCATCCCTGTCCACGGGGTGCCCTTTCCTTCCGACAAAACGCTTTTCACATCCAAGGGCAAAGTCGCCGACAGAATATAGCCTTCTTCATCCCGCTGCCACGTATCGCGGGGGCGGTCGGCATAGATTTCGATCCCGTTCCCGTCCGGATCCGACAAATAAATCGCCTCGCTGAAAAGATGGTCGGAGGCCCCGGTCAGCGGATATCCGGCGGCCAGCAAATGGGCCAGGGCGGCGCCCAAATGATTCCTCCCGGGCAAGAGGAGGGCGAAATGGTAAAGACCGGTCGTGCGCGCCGGTTTTTTCTCGCCGTTTTTCAATTCCTCCAAGTAGAGCAGCGGGTCTTTCCCGTCGGCGGAAAGGACGGCGGTGTTCCCTTCCCGCCGGATCGTCCGCAATCCGATGATTTTTTCATAAAAGGGGATGGAGACGCCGAAATCTTTGACTTTCAGACAAACGGGACCTAAATGCACGCGCGGATCAATCGCCATGAAAATCGTTCTTCCTTTCCTTAGATTGGGCACTAAAGTTACTTTTCGTAAGTAATTATAATTTTTAAATTAACAAAGGTCAAAAGACATGCACCAAAAAATTTCGTTCCGCGGGAAGCCGCAATTTACGCACGGTTCCTCGCCATCATTGCAAAAAACAAATTCGTTCCGCAGGGAGGGATTGATCCGGTTCGGGGACAATGGGGGCCTGCGGACGGCCGGAAAAACTCCGGCGAAATGGAAACGCTTCCTTTGGAAAAATGTATGAAATCAGGATCAAAAGCGTTGAAAAGGATTTTGGTTAAGCGTTAAAATGTTTACCAAGTGAAAATTTTGCCCGTTGCTCCAACGAAAACGGATGATTGGAAGATTTTACGGGCAAGATGCATCGATGGGTTGCAGAGAGGGAGAGGACGAATGCCGGATAATGTATTGGCCGCTTTCGGACTGACTCTGTTTGCCGGATTGTCCACCGGGATCGGAAGCGTGCTCGCTTTTTTTACGAAAACGACGAACACGAAGTTTTTATCGTTTTCCCTCGGTTTTTCCGCCGGTGTGATGATTTACGTCTCGATGATCGAGATCTTTTTTAAGGCGCAGGAGTCTTTGGTGGAAGCCGTCGGGACGGTGGAAGGCAGCTGGCTTACGGTTTTGGGCTTTTTCGGGGGAATGGTTTTGATCGCGCTGATCGACCGGTTTATTCCGACCCAGCGGAATCCCCATGAGATTAAAAAGGTGGAAGAAATGGATGCCGGTCCCGCCCAAAATGCCGAACTTCTGAAAATGGGGCTTTTCGCCGCCCTCGCCATCGGGATTCACAATTTTCCGGAAGGCATCGCCACCTTCGCCTCTTCTTTGCAGGATCCCAGGCTGGGAATCATGATTGCCGTTGCCGTGGCGATCCATAATATTCCCGAGGGAATTGCCGTCTCCGTTCCCGTTTATTACTCCACGGGCGACCGGAAAAAGGCGTTTAAGCTCTCCTTTTTTTCCGGTTTGGCGGAACCTGTGGGCGCCCTATGCGCTTACCTGATTTTCATGCCCTTTTTGAACGGGATATTTTTCGGCGTTCTCTTTGCCGCCGTCGCGGGGATCATGGTATTCATTTCCCTCGACGAACTGCTGCCGGCGGCGAAAAAATACGATGAGGCCCATATATCGATTTATGGATTGATGGGCGGGATGGCGGTCATGGCCGTCAGTCTGCTCCTGTTTATATAACCTGCGTATCGACGGAATCGTTTGGAATTCCATTCGCCGTCAGTCTGCTTTTGTTTATCTAACCCCCAGGCCGGCGCTTTGCGGCGGAAGGGCGGCCTGGCCTTGTTCGGACACCGGCATTTCGCTTTGGGCGCGGGTTCAGGCCGCCTTGCCCTTGCCCGGATGAAAACTTCGGTGTTCCGGTGAAAAAAACGGGAAGGGAAGCTGCCGTTTTGGCGCTTCCCTTCTTAATTTTTGACTTCCGCCTTTTTCTTCAGCGCTGCGGTTTTCCCGCCGTATGGACGAAGGACGGGAGCGAAACGCGCCGGAGGGGCGCCGCGGCCGGGCGGAACGGCCTTCCGCAGCCTTTGCTGAAGCCGAAAGAGGCGGGATACAAGATCCGGCCGGAGCCGTTCGCCAAAGGGCGGGGCTTGCCGTCATTCATTGGATAACCGGAACTTCTCCAGCAGCCGGAAAAACAGGCTGATCAAAATGGCGATGATCGTCGCCAGACCCATCCCCTTCAATGCCACCGAGCCGATATGGATCGTCGCGCCGCTGATCCCGATGGCCAGGACGATGCAAGTTAAAATTAAATTTTGCGAGCGGCTGTAGTCCACCTTCGATTCGACGAGCATCCGGATCCCGCTCACGCCGATGATGCCGAAGAGGAGCAAGGATATGCCGCCCATCACCGGCTGGGGAATGCTCGAGATCAAAGCGGCGAGTTTTCCGAAGAAGGACAGGAAGATGGCGATGACCGCCGCGCCGCCGATCACCCAGGTGGAATACACGCGGGTGATCGCCAGCACCCCGATATTTTCCCCGTATGTCGTGTTCGGCGTCGAGCCGACAAAGCTGGACAGGATCGTGGACAATCCGTTCCCCATCAGGGAGCGGTCCAGGCCGGGATCCTTCGCCAGATCCTTCTTGACGATATTCCCTGTGACCAGCAGGTGGCCGATGTGTTCAGGGATGAGAACGAGGGCCGCCGGCAGGATGACCAGGATGTCGGACCAATGGAATTTCATCCGGTAAAATTCCGGCAGGGAAAACCAGGGCGCTTCCTTGACGCTGGACAGGTCGACCATTCCGAATGCCGCCGCGATCACATACCCGGTGACGATTCCGATCAGTATGGGGATGATCTTAAGAAACCCGCGCAACGTGACCCAGCATACGATCGTGATGCCGAGGGTCAGCAAGGATACGGCCACCGTCTCGAAATCCGGGGTCCAGCCGGCCGGGGCATCATCCGGTTTGATTAATCCGGCCATTTGGGCGGCCACCGGCACAAGCTCGAGGCCGATAACCGCGACGATCGCTCCCATGGCGGCCGGGGGAAAAATCACATCCAGCCAGGCGGTGCCTGCGATTTTGATAATCAACGAGATCAGGACGAGGACGACGCCGACGGCCAAAAACCCGCCCAACGCGTAGCTGTATCCCTCCCCGCCGCTGTAGTTCCCCAGCACGACGAACACGGGGGAAATAAAGGCGAAGCTCGATCCGAGATAGGCGGGGATCTTTCCTTTGGTGATGAAGATGTAGAGCAGCGTGCCGATTCCGTTCATCAGCAAAATCGTCGCCGGATCCACCCGAAAGAGGATGGGAACCAGTACCGTCGAACCGAACATGGCAAACAGGTGCTGCAAACTTAAAGGAAGGCTTTTCCAGAATGGAAGGCGTTCGTGAACTTGAATTTCTCTTTCCACTTGCAATCTCCCCTCTCCATTTTTCAAGTCTTCCCTTTAAAAACAGCTCGGAAGAGACCGGGGGACGGCACAAAAAAACACCCTGCCTGTTTCAGGCAAGGTGTTTGCCGCTTGTGAAGTGCGCAAACGCCCCTCTACATGCATTTGCCATGTATGATCTCTTACCTTGCCAGCCTCACAGGACTGTTTTTAAAGGTAGAATGTTCACTTTTCTTAGTCATTATGGCAACTATTTTTTCATTTGTCAATAAATTTTTTCGTCGAGCTTTTTGCGATGCTGGCGATTTTGGGGTTTACGACGCCAAATTTCCTTGCTTGATATACGGATTTCCGTAAAGAGGTCCTTTTGATCGGCTTAAATCCAACATGTTTCTCCTGCTTCCCGAAAAAGGCATGAGTCACCCGTTATCCACAATTCGCATTAGTGGATTTTTTCCTTTCCAACTTATCCACTTGTGGATATTGGTTTGCGCCGCCTTAACAAGGCTTCGGATGCGATCGCCCTGCTTTTCTTTAACCCGGCCGATCGCCATCGCCAGCATGACGCAAAGAGCAAGCCCGGAGCGCACCTTCATTTTTTTCATGCCCCGGATCGTATAGATCACAAATCCGAACGATACGTCCAGTCGGCTGTTTATCCGTTCAGCCGCGGTTTTTGGCATAAATCCGTTCCCATTTGTAACCAGCCCGGTCCATGGGTGTAAAGATCCGCCGATCTTCGGGAAGGGATATCCGTATCCCGCTGGCAATGGGGCATGTCGCATGTCCCGCACAGGTGGGCGGGAGGTAAAATTTTTTGAGCGTATTCCGGGCTTTTTCAAAGCCTCCGCATACCTTTTCTCTTCCCGTTCCCGTTTTTCGGACATTGGCAATGGACATTGCCTTTGTAATTGTAGGTGGGGTTCCTTTAATTGGCGGGTGCTTTCCCCGTCTTTCCTCGAATTCCGAATGTCAATAACCGGTTTGATGCCGTACCGGTCCCCAACACTTTTCGATCAGCTTGGTATCGTCGCATCCCCGGTCTGCGCTCAATGTCCCTGCTTTGGCGAACCATTCCGATTGCCGTTCCTCTGTTCCAATAAAAGTGTGTTTTGACCGCCGGTAAGCTGGGTAGGATTGACAAATCTGGTCTTTTATTCATATTTACATTTCCCGCTTACTTTCATGTCGTTGAAGGCAACCTGTCCATCCGATTCGCACTGATTCCGAAAAAGTAGACCGATCGGTGGGCGTTGCCCGGAAATACTCGGGAACCCTCGGGAAAATTGGTAATTGCCAGGTGGTTGTCATCAGCCAATTCGTCACCTCGCAGGGGAAAAGCTGTCCGGTCTGTTGATGCCAATTGAACGAAAAAACTGCGATCAAATGGCCGCGGCGATTCCGGGGTGCCATCCCCAGCGATTTCTCAACCTGCTCGTTGATCAGAAGCTATTTGAATTTTATAAATAGAAGATCACAAATCACTAATCGGTTCCCAGTTTTATAATCAAGTGGAGTGTTTTTAATAATTGTGTCGAATTTTGTGGAAAAATCGTGAAAAAATTATATTTATATAAATATTTACATATTTTATAATAAACGTAAAATAATCCCATCAGAGATTGGGCGTTAGAAAAATAAGGCCGTAGCTAGTTTTTCCCTGTCGAAGGGAAATAGTGCCAGTGTTTCTTTTCGGGCAGTTGCAACCACGGATTCTGGTGAAAATCAATCCTATTACATTAGATGGAAGGGAAATTCCGCAAAAGCTAGTGCTGACTTAAAAATAACAGATGAATGATATTAAAACGAACACAATAGAAGGGAATTTTTCCTTCCATTGTGTTCGTTTTCTAATTCCATTGAAGAAAGGAGACGAGTAACCGTTAGCCGTTACTCGATGTGAGCGATGAACGGATTTCCCACATTCTATATTAAAGCCATGATAAAAAACCCTATCTTTTTTATTTATCTTTCATTTGTTTTATTTTTCGTATATTTTATAAAAGATTCTTTGCACATTACCATTTTTCGGTTCGTTACGCTCTTTTTTCATGGTTACATTTGTTCCAATTTATTTCTTTTGATTTCCGCGGCGTGGGTGATTTCTAAGCAGTATGAAACGTTTGTTTTCTTAGAACGAGATGTGTTGAAAAAACAATGGAAGTTGCTTTTTTCTGCTTTCATTATCAGTTCTGTCGTCGCCCTGTTGCCGATGGCAGCCATGGTCACTTTTAAAAACCCGCTGACGGATGGGGCTTTTCTATGGAAAGGCCTGGTCCATTTCTTCATATTATGGACAATCTCGAACATGCTGGCGGCCACGATCGGGACGACCATTGGAATTTTCGTGCGACACAGGGCATCCATCTTACTTTCTTTACTTTTATATGGTTTCTTTTTGTGGAAATCGATGAATATGTCCTTTACCTATCAGGAGAAACTTCTAAATATTTTCGACGATCATATGCAAGCCATGACCAATACAATGTCCGGCACGATCTTTAACCTGAATTATTTTTTGGACAAATTGTTCTTGATTTTATTGATGTTATTCTTGTTATTGATCACTTATAGCGTTTATCGTAAGGAAAAAACGGCATATATCCTGTTGGCGGTTCTGGCTCTGCTGGCCATGGAGGGGGTCGCCATTTCCGGTGAAAAAAACGTGCAAAAAATCCAGAAGTATCCCGCTGCGGAGTTCGCACATGTCCCTTATGCCGTTCAAACCTATAAAATGGACCTGGCTTTGACGAATAGGTTGGAAAATACGGCGGAGTTAGAAATGTCTTTTTCTGCCGCCGGCGACAATATCAAGTTGCTGCTGGACGATTGTTTCACAATCGATTCGGTGAAAGTGAACGATTCCCTCGTAAAGTTTACCCATAAAAATAATGTGTTGACCATATCTGCTTCATATCGGCCAAACGAGACGAAAAAGGTCGTCGTTTCCTATGGGGGCGATGTCCAAATCGAAGACGAATTGGGTGTGCCGATTTATTATGTGACGAGCGATGCCGTCAATCTCCCCGGATGGCTCTTTGCGTGGTATCCCACCGTGCCCGAACCGAAACCTTCCTATTATGATGTTCGCTTGGACGCTTCTGCAAAGGTTTATTCCAATTTGGGAATATTCACCGGCGAAACCGAGCGGGAAGGGGAAACGTCGAGTTTAAGCCTGTTTGCCGGACAATATCAAACGCTGAAGGAGAATGGGCTGACTTACATTCTTCCAATCAATTACAATTTGGAAAATTTTCAATCAAGACTTGATCTTCTTATACAAGAAAAGACAAAAGAAAAACAACGGACATTAACAACATCGGATATTCAATTCTTACAGGACAGGGCATACAAAACGGTGATCGTCGGAAGTTGGCCCTATAATGCAAAAGACGGAGATATTCAGTTGGTCGGAAATACGCTCTTCTTCAACTATATGGAGTAAAGGGGTTTAATGGAGATGGGGAACCGATTATCAATTGAAAACGTGTCCTTTTCATATGGAAAAAATACGGTGCTGGATAATATTTCCTTTACCTGTCGGGACGGGATCACCGCCCTATTGGGAAATAACGGAGCGGGAAAAACCACATTAATGAATATTTTAACGGGATTGAATAAACCTTCGCACGGAAGAGTCATGTTGAACGGCATCGATTTATTAAAAACAAAGCCTTACCCCATCGATCAGGTCGGCTATTTGCCGCAAAACTTCGATGTGTATGGCAATGTTACCGGATACGATCTTCTGTCCTATGTTTTTGATTTAAAAAAAATAAAAAAGAACAAAAAAGAAACGATCGATGAAGTCGTCGAACGATTCCATTTGACGTCCGTCATCAACAAAAGAATCGGAAAGTATTCGGGAGGCTATAAAAGAAGATTGGGCATCGCCCAGGCCGTCATCGGGAAACCGACCTTACTGATCATCGACGAACCAACAGCCGGCCTGGATCCGGAGGAGAGGGCGCAATTTAGGAAGTATCTGTCCGAGATCAGCAAAGATTCCATTACACTGATATCTACCCACATCATTGAAGATGTCGAATTGTACAGCCAACAGATCGTCATATTAAAAGATCATTCCATTGCCTTTAACGGCTCAGTCGCGGAAATGATCGCCGAAAGTATCACGAATATACGAACGCTTGAAACGGATTTCGCGGCATTGATGGACTTGCGGAAAAAGGTGACCATCATTGAAGAGAAACGGCTGGGCACCGATCGTTACCGGATCCGGTTTATCAAGGATAAACAGGACGTCGCCGGCAGTTATCAAGAAAAGGAGATTTCGTTGGAAAATGCGTACATCTATTTTCAAAACCGATAACGTCTTTTTCAAGCATTACTTTAAAATCTATGATATTCGCGGGTTCAAATTGAAAATAACCGCTGCGCTCCTTTTGCTCCTGTTCGTTTATTCTGTTTTTTTTCCCGCTCCATCCAACTATCTCCTATCCCTAAGGGCGAAATACCTTCTAATTAGTTTCGATCGTTTGTATGATTATACCGTGCCGCTTTTGGCGGCCTTGATGACCGCTTTTGCGTTTTTTAATGATTATAAGAATCAGACCTACCGGTTTCTGGGTTACTATCATCCGGGCCCCTTCAACCGTCCGATGGTTTACCGTTGGGCGATCATTGTTTTCCTCTTTTGCATCGGCTCGTTTGTTTCAGCGGGATTCTATTACCGCAATGTTTCTTTTTTCGGCCTGACTGGCTTTTTCTTGAGCGTGCGCTTTCTCCCGAATATTGTTTTTCTTTCCGCGCTCATGCTGTCCATCACCGCTTTAACGAAGAACAGCTATGCCGGTCTTTTCGTGACGCTCGTCTATTATATCCTTGATCTGTTTTCGCAGGGAAGATTTTTCAAACTCTTTTCCATGGGGGCGAATGCGGCGAATTTTTATTATGCCATCTCGCCGGAATACTATCTTTTCAATCGTTTATTGCTTTGTTTGGCCGCCGGATGTTTCTTAGGCCTTGCTTGTTATCAACGCCGTTGAGGTGGCCGGCATCCGGATGGCCGCGGATGTGGGTGCGCCCATGCCGCTTCAAGATAAGTGCCCGCGGTGTTTCTAACCCGGCCGTTTCATGTTCCGTTAAAAAAGCATCCGCCGCGCTCCTCGCAGGACCCGGAACGGGACGCCGAGCGCAGGCGGATGCGGTATGCGGGTCACATGATGAAACGCCGGGTATCGGATGGCTCGCCGCGTTTCATTCAAGCGCGTTGTTCAAACAGCTTGATGATTTCGATGATGACGTTCGTCGCTTTGATCATGTTGTCGACGGAAATGTATTCGTACTTGCCGTGGAAGTTTTCGCCGCCGGTAAAGATGTTCGGCGTCGGCAGACCCATGTAGGACAACTGCGAGCCGTCCGTACCGCCGCGGATCGGGGAAATGATCGGTTCGATCCCCAGATTTTTCATCGCCTCTTGCGCGATATCGACGATTTCTTTGACCGGTTCGATTTTTTCCCGCATGTTGTAATATTGGTCTTTCATGTCCAAAAGGATGTTGTCCCGGCCGTATGTTTCCCGCAATCTTTCCACGATGGAAGACAAGGTCTTCTTTTTGTTTTCAAATTCCTGCCGGTCGAAGTCGCGAATGATATAGTACAGTTCGGTCTTTTCCACATTCCCTTGGAAGGAAAGCAGATGGTAGAATCCTTCATATCCATCCGTATATTCCGGCGCCTGTTTTTCCGGAAGCATGCGGTGCAATTCCATGGCGATCTTCATGGAGTTGACCATCTTTCCCTTCGCCGTGCCCGGGTGGATGTTGTTTCCTTTGATCGTGATTTTGGCGCTGGCCGCGTTGAAGCTTTCGTACTGCAATTCGCCGATGCGGCCGCCGTCCATCGTATAGGCGTATTTGGCGTTGAATTTTTTCACGTCAAATTTGTGCGGCCCCCTGCCGATTTCTTCATCGGGGGTGAAGGCGACCCGGACTTTCCCGTGCTTGATTTCCGGATGCCGCAGCAGGTAGTTCATCGCCGTCATGATCTCCGCGACGCCGGCCTTATCATCGGCGCCGAGCAAAGTCGTCCCGTCCGTCGTAATTAACGTGTGGCCGACATAAAGATTTAGGGAAGGGAATTCTTTCGGCGAAAGGACGATATTTTCTTCCCGGTTCAAAAGGATGTCCTTGCCGTCGTAATTTTCGATGATCTGCGGTTTCACGTTTTTCCCGGTGAAATCGGGGGCCGTGTCCACATGGGCCAAAAAACCGATCGTCGGCACGTCCTTATCCGTGTTGGCCGGCAAGGTGGCGAACACATATCCGTTTTCATCGATCGTTACTTCTTCCATGCCGATTTCTTTCAATTCATCGACAAGTTTGTTCAACAGCACCAGCTGGCCGGGTGTGGAAGGGCAGGTGGCGCTGTCCTCGTTGGATTGGGTGTCGATTTGGACATAGGATGTGAAACGACGGATCAATTCTTCTTTCATTCCCGTTTTCAACTCCTTTTTGCAGAACTTTCGAAACTTGCCATCAGATAAAAATATCATATCACAAATGGGAGGCGCTGAAGAGGAAAAATTGCCCGGTCGGCGTTTCCCGTTTCGGTCATGATTTCGGACAAACCGCAGCGGATGTTGGACACCGAAAAGGATGATGGACATTTTTCGTCCGGTGACGGACGTTTTTTTCGTGATGATCGATATTTTTTCTTTTATGTCGGACAAATTTTTTCCTTGTTGGACAAAAATTTTCCAATGTTGGACCGATCGTCGAAAATGTCGGACAGTCCCATGCGATGTTGGACGATTTTTTTCAGATATGAACCGATCCGGTTGAAATGTTGGACCGTCCGTCCCGAAAGCCAAAAGGAATGTCGAACGTTTTACTCAATATGTCGAACAAACGTTATCGTTGTTTGAACGTTGTGCAAAAAATGCAGAACATTTCCGGTCACGAAGAAAAAATGGCGGACATTCCGGTTCGGAAATACATGAATGTCGGATATTCCCCCTATGTTGAACGAAAAACCTTCCATGTCGGTCCATGACCGTCCGGCAGGAAATGCCGGAGCCCCCGACTCGCGCCTCGTCCTCTGCACATACCGGGAAAAGATGGGGTTGAACCAGTCGCTTCTTCCCCGAAATCCCCATAAAACTTGGAATGTTGGGACCGGTCGCGTCTTACCGGCAACCCTCCGGGATCCTGTTAAAAAACGGTTCTGACGATCGGATGAGACGCCGATGATCCCGGAAATTTTTGCGCCGCCCTTCGATCAGAGACAATAATGGAAATTTTCCGCGGATTCGGGTAAAATTAAAAGCATATCGCCGCCAGGGGAAACATCCGTTCGATGAACGGAACCGAGAAGGAAAATCCATGGGAAGGAACGGGATTTATTCCGTAAAGTTTTGCCCGGATGTTTCATCGGATCCAAGAGGTTGATCTTCCTCATGGGATTTCCATTCCGCAAGGTTTTGTCAGGAAGGAGGAATAGGCGGTATGATCCGCAGGTTTTTTTCATATTATAAGCCCCATAAAAAACTGTTTCTCCTCGATTTTTCCAGCGCGGTCGTCGTCGCCGTCTTGGAACTGGCCTTTCCGGTTGCCGTCCAATGGTTTGTCGACGATCTTCTCCCGGAAGGGAACTGGGGAAAAATCGTTTCCGTCGGCGCGGGGCTGCTGGCGTTGTATCTCATCAACACCGTGCTGCAATATATCGTCACCTACTACGGCCATATGCTCGGCGTTAACATCGAAACGAACTTGCGCCAGCAATTGTTTGAACAGGTGCAAAGGCAATCCTTCCGGTTCTTTGACAATACGAAGACGGGGCACATCATGAGCCGGATTACCAACGATTTGTTCGATATCGGCGAATTGGCCCACCACGGCCCGGAAGATTTTTTCATCTCGGTGATGACCTTTTTGGGCGCCTTTGCCATCATGCTTTCCGTCAATCCCCGAATGACCTTGGTTACCGTCCTGATCGTCCCGCTGTTGATTTGGCTGATTTGGATTTGCAATATCAAGATGAACCGGGCCTGGAGTGAGATGTACCAAAAGATTGCCGACGTCAACGCGAGGGTGGAGGACAGCGTCCAGGGGGCCCGCGTCGTTCAGTCGTTTACCAATGAAGATTACGAGATTGCGAGGTTCAAAACCGACAACCAAAGGTTCCGGCGGGCGAAATTGCAAGCCTATCACGTGATGGCCTATACGAATTCGGGCATCTATTTCATGATGAGGATATCCACCCTCGCCGTCCTCATTTACGGGGCGTGGCAATGTTATCAGGGACAGCTCACCTACGGGGAACTGGTCGCCTTCCTGCTGTATGTCAATATTTTGTTCAAGCCCATCGACAAGATCAGCTCCCTGATGGAATTGTACCCGAAGGGGATGGCCGGCTTTAAGCGATTCCTCCAGATCATGGACCGGGAACCGGATGTCAAGGACCGGGAGGGCGCCGTCAACGTCGACCGTCTCCGCGGCGAGATCCGGTTTTCCAATGTTTCTTTCCGCTACGAAAAGGATAAGCAGGTGTTGGAAAACATCAATCTCCATATCCGCGCCGGGGAAACGGTGGCCTTCGTCGGTCCGTCGGGCGCGGGGAAAACGACGATCTGTTCCCTGATCCCCCGGTTTTACGATGTGGATGAGGGTTCCATCACCATCGACGGGATCGATGTCCGGGACATGACGAAAAAATCGTTGCGGAAACAAATCGGCATCGTCCAACAGGACGTATTTTTGTTTACGGGAACGATCAGGGAAAATATCGCTTACGGAAAGCTGGACGCCACCGAAGCGGAGATCCGGGAAGCGGCGAAAAAGGCCCGTTTGGACCAGTTTGTCGAGTCGCTTCCGGACGGCTATGAAACGCAGGTGGGAGAAAGGGGATTGAAGCTGTCCGGCGGGCAAAAACAACGGATCGCCATCGCCCGGATGTTTTTGAAAAATCCGCCCATCCTGATTTTGGATGAGGCCACTTCCGCCCTCGATTCGGAGACGGAACGGATGATCCAGGACGCCTTGGAGGAGCTGTCGGAAAACCGGACGACGTTGGTGATCGCCCACCGGTTCGCCACCATCCGGAACGCCGACCGCATCGTCGTTGTGACGGAAAAGGGGATCGCGGAGGAAGGCACCCTGGAAGAGCTGTTGGAGAAAGACGGCCTGTTTGCCCGGATGTACCGCGCCCAATTCCATCCCTTTGAACCGGCTGCCCGCTAGGAGCAAAAACAAGAAAAGAAGACGGAAGGGCTCGCCCGCAGGGGGAAGCTTCCTTCCGTCTTTTAGATTCGTCCGTTATTCATTCAGGCTCAGGAGCAAAAATAAGACGGAAGGGCTCGCCCGCAGGGGGAAGCTTCCTTCCGTCTTTTATGATTCATCCGTTATTCATTCAGGCTCAGGAGCAAAAATAAGACGGAAGGCTCGGCCCGCAGGGGGGCCCTTCCGTCTTTTAAGATTCGCCCATTATTCATTCAAGGCCAAGGAGCAAAAAATAAGTCGGAAGGGATCGCCCCGCAAAGGAGATCTCCCTTCCGTCTTTTTATTATTCGTCCACCTTTAATTCGGCCAGATTCCGGTCGTTGTATACCCCCGTGTCCAATGCTTTGGTCACGCGGCTTGTTAACAGGCCGGACACCATGCTGCCGCTGACGTTTAATGCGGTCCTGCCCATGTCGATCAGCGGTTCGACGGAAATCAGCAGGCCGACGATGGCGATCGGCAGGTTCAAAACGGAAAGGACGATCAGGGAGGCGAAGGTGGCCCCGCCGCCGACGCCGGCCACGCCGAAGGAGCTGATCATGACGACCGCGATGACGGTCAGGATAAAGCCGAGATCATGGGGATTGATCCCGACGGAGGGAGCGACCATCACCGCCAGCATGGCCGGATAGATCCCCGCGCACCCGTTTTGCCCGATCGACAGGCTGAAGGGTCCGGCAAAATTGGCGATCGATTCGGGAACGCCCAGCTGTTCCGTTTGCGTTTTTAAGTTTAACGGCAAGGTTCCCGCGCTGGAGCGGGAGGTAAAGGCGAAGGTCAAGGCGGGCATCGCCTTCCGCACGTAGATGAACGGATTCAGTTTCGCCAAGCCGATGAGCAACAGATGGACGGCAAACATGAGGATCAGCGCCACATAGGAAGCGACGACGAATGTCCCCAGTTTAACGATGGCGTCGAAGTCGCTGGTTGCCGTCACCTTTGCCATCAGGGCCAACACGCCGTAGGGCGTCAGGCGGAGAATCAACGTCACGATGCGCATGATGACGGCGAAGAGGGCATCGATGATCTTCGCGAACAATTCCGCTTGTTCCGGCTGTTTTCTCTTCACCCCGAGATAGGCGATTCCGATGAATGCGGCGAAAATGACGACGGCGATCGTCGAGGTCGGGCGGGTGCCGGCGAGATCCGCGAAGGGATTCGCAGGCAAAAATTCCACGATCTGGCCCGGAAGCGTCATATCTTGGATGGACCCCATCTTTTCGCTCAATTCCGCGTTCCTGGCCGCCTCCGCTTTCCCTTCGGTCAATTGGATGCCCTCCAGCTGGAAACCGAGGGCGGAAAAGACTCCGATGGCGGCGGCGATGGCCGTCGTTCCCAAAAGGATGCCGATGACGAGGAAGCTGATTTTCCCCAGGTTTTTGGTCGCGCGCAATTTCGTAAAGGCGCCGACGATCGAGATGAAGACGAGGGGCATGACGATCATTTGCAGCAGTTTCACGTAGCCGGCGCCGACGATGTTATACCAATCGATCGTCGTTAGCGTCACTTTTGAGCCGGTGCCGTACAGGGCGTGGATCATGAGCCCCAGCAATATCCCCAGTCCGAGGCCGGTGAAGACCCGCTTGGAAAAGGAGACATGCCTTTTTTGCTGCCAAAACAGAATGCCGATGAGTGCCAATAAAATAAGAATGTTAACGATGACGAGAAGCGTGTCCATTCTTTTCCTCCTTCATTCAAATGATGAGCTTACCGCATGCAAATTATACTATAATACGGAAAATCCGATAGATAAAGTAAGAAATACGGGGAAAGACGAAGAAAGAGAATTTTGACAACGCCCCGCTCCAAAAACGGCCCCCTCTCTTCCCCCTGGCCTCTTCCGCCCCTGTAAACGCTTTAACCGTTAACGGAATAAAGGTAATTTCGGGAAATATCCAAATAAACCGCGAAAAGGAAAAAATGAAATATTTCATAAAATTACATATTGATATAATAATTAAATAGTGAAATAATAATCATATATATGCAACCAGACAAGGTGGGATGCGCATGGAAAGGAAACCGATACTGCGAGTGGAAGGCCTGCAAACGTCATTTTTTACCGATGACGGCGAGATCCCGGCCGTCGACAACATCAGCTTTCAAGTCTATCCCGGGGAAATTTTGGGCATTGTCGGCGAGTCGGGATGCGGAAAAAGCGTGACCTCCCTGTCCATCATGGGGCTTTTGCCCGCGCCCCAAGGCAAAATCAAAGCGGGGAGCATTTTCCTCGGCGATGAGGATCTGGTCAAGGCATCGGAAAAAAGGATGCGGGAAATCCGCGGCAATGAAATCGCGATGATCTTTCAGGAGCCGATGACCTCTCTAAATCCCCTGTTTAAAATCGGAAATCAGCTCATGGAAGCTTTGCGGGTACATAAAAAGGTTTCCAAAGAAGAGGCCTTCCAAAGATCCGTGGAAATGCTGCGGCTGGTCGGGCTTCCCCGGGCGGAAGAACTGATGAACGCCTATCCCCACGAACTTTCCGGCGGGATGCGGCAGCGGGTGATGATCGCCATGGCGCTCATCTGCGGCCCGAAGGTTTTGATCGCCGATGAACCGACCACCGCATTGGATGTAACGATACAGGCCCAGATTTTGCATTTGATGAAAAGGCTGAACGAAAAATTGCATACGGCCATCTTGCTGATCACCCATGATCTCGGGGTCGTCGCCCAGGTTTGCCAAAGGGTGATCGTCATGTATGCGGGGAAGATTGTCGAGGAGGGCGACGTCCAAACCATCTTTCAAAATCCGAAACACCCGTATACGAAAGGGCTGCTGCAATCCATTCCGGATATACGGGCGAAAAAGGAAAGGCTGTTTTCCATTCCCGGAAACGTTCCGAAACCGGGTTCGATCCGGCAAGGCTGCCGTTTCTACACCAGATGCATGTTCCGTGAAGAACGGTGCAGGCTGGAAGATCCTCCCTATTATGAATTAGAAAATCAGCACCGTTCCCGCTGCTGGCTGCACGAAAAGGAAGGGAAGACCGCAGATGACACCGTTGTTGCAAGTTCGTAACCTGAAAAAGGAATTTCCGATAAAAAAAGGCATATTTTCAAGAACGGTAGGATCCGTAAAAGCGGTAAACGACATTTCATTTTCCGTGAATGAGGGAGAAACCTTTGCCCTGGTCGGCGAATCCGGATGCGGCAAATCGACCACGGGCAAGCTTCTGCTCCGTCTGATCGAGCCCCAGGGCGGGGAGGTGCTCTTTCAAAACGAGAATATCCTGACCTTCTCCAAAGAAAAAATGAGAAAGGCCCGCCGCCATATGCAGATGGTGTTCCAAGACCCGTTTGCATCCTTGAATCCGCGGCAAACGGTGGAACGGATTTTGGAAGAGCCGCTTATCGTCCATAACATCGGGACCGCGAAGGAAAGGAAACAAAAGGTCTATGAAATGCTGGAAATCGTCGGCCTGCAAAAGGAGCACGGGAAACGCTACCCCCACCAATTCAGCGGCGGGCAGCGGCAGCGGATCGGCATCGCCCGCGCCCTCATGACCAATCCGAAGCTCATCGTGGCCGACGAACCGGTTTCCGCCCTGGACGTGTCCATCCAGTCGCAAATTTTGAATCTGTTAAAAGATTTGCAGAAACAATTTCAATTGACCTATATATTCATCTCCCATGACCTGGGCGTCGTCCGCCACATCAGCGACCGGGTCGGCGTCATGTACCTGGGGCATATGGTGGAAATGGCGGACAGCGAAAAGCTGTATGCGGAACCCCTTCATCCGTATACGAAGGCGCTCCTGGACGCCGTTCCGATCGCCGATCCGAATGTGGAGCGGGAAGTGATCACCATCAAAGGGGAGCTCCCGAGCCCCGCCAACCCGCCTTCCGGGTGCGTCTTCCACACCCGTTGCGCCCAGTGCATGGAGATTTGCAAAAAAGCGAAGCCCGAATGGAAGGAAGTCAAGCCCGGGCATTATGTCGCCTGCCATCTTTATTCCTGACATGAATTTCGGGTTCAATTGAGAAATTCATATAAATATCAACAGTAAAGGGGGATTTGTATGAAAAGAAAGAAGCATGTTGTCCTATTCATCGCACTAATGCTGGTATTTTCCTCGTTTCTTGCAGCATGCGGCAAAAAAGAATCGGGAGGGGGACAAGAAGAGGAGAAGCCGACGGAATTGGTGTTCGGCCGCGGCGGGGATTCCACTTCCCTCGATCCGGCGGAAACCACCGAAGGGGAAGCCTTTAAAGTTACGGAGAACATTTACGAAAAGCTCATCAATTTCAAAGAACAGAGCACGGAATTGGAACCCGGCCTGGCGACGGATTGGGAGGTTTCCGATGACGGCCTGACCTACACCTTCCAACTGCGTCAAGGGGTGAAATTCCACGACGGAACGGATTTTAACGCTGAAGCGGTGGTGTTCAACTTTAACCGCTGGATAGAAGGAAACCAAGGAAAAAGCGGCGACGAAATTCCTTTCCCCTACTTCCAATCCCAATTCGGCGACAACATTGAATCGGTGACGGCGACGGGAGAATATGAAGTCCAATTCAAATTGAAACGGCCGCAAGCGGTATTTTTGAAAAACCTGGCCATGTCGCCCTTTGCCATCGCCAGCCCGGCTGCGATCCAAAAGTACGGGGATAAATTCAACGAAAACCCTGTGGGGACCGGGCCTTACAAATTCGTGGAATGGAAGCGGAACGACCGGATTGTCCTCGAAAAATTTGATGATTATTGGGATTCCGGATATCCGAAAATCGACCGGATCATCTTCCGTTGCATCCCCGATAACTCGGCCCGTTTGAACGCGCTGAAGACCGGGGAAGTGGATTTGATCGACGGCGTCAATTACACCGACGTCAAACAAATTGAATCGGACAGCAATCTGCAGCTGATCCCCCGTCCCTCGTTGAACGTCGCATACGTCGGTTTGACGGTGACGAGGGGTCCGCTGAAAAATCAAAAGGTCCGCCAGGCGTTGAACCACGCCGTCGACAAAGAAGCGATCATCCAATCCTTCTACGAAGGGTATGCGGAACCCGCGAAGAACCCGATGCCGCCGGTCGTCGCCGGCTATAACGATGAGATCCAAGACTATGAATTTGACCTGGAAAAAGCGAAACAGCTCCTCGCCGAAGCCGGCTATCCGAACGGCTTTGAAATCAAACTGTGGGCGATGCCGGTGCCCCGGCCGTATATGCCGGACGGACGGAAAGTCGCCGAAGCGATCAAGTCCAATTGGGAAAAGATCGGCGTGAAGACGGAGATCGTGTCGATGGAGTGGGGAACCTATCTGGAAAAACTGGCGGCAGGGGAAGCGGACGCCTTCATGCTCGGCTGGACCGGGGATAACGGAGACGCCGACAACTTCCTGTATGTCCTCTTGGATAAGGACAACGTCGGCACGAACAACTACACCTATTACTCCAACGACGAACTGCATGAGATTTTGATCCAGGCCCAAACCGAATCCGATGAAAACAAACGGAACGAATTGTATAAGAAAGCCCAGGAAATCATCAAAGAAGACGCGCCTTGGATCCCGCTCGTTCACTCCGAGCCGCTGCTTGCGGCAAGAAAGGATTTGGTCAATTTCAAACCCCATCCGACCGGTTCCGACCGTTTGCACATGGTGGAATTCAGCAAATAACGGATGGCGGTTGAAGGAGAGGCAAAGGAGAAAAGCGGACGGAAAAGGGAGAATTCGATCTCTCCCTTTTCTGCTTCCATATGCCGATCAATAACAAGGCGGGAACGTCTCAACGAAAGAAGGAAGGGAAACGCATGTACGCATACATTATTCGGCGCCTTCTCATGTTAATTCCCGTATTGTTCGGTTTGACCCTCATCGTCTTTTTCATGATACGCGCCATTCCCGGCGATCCGGCGCAAATCATTTTGGGCCAGGCGGCGACGGAAGAATCGATCGAGGCGCTGAACAAGAAACTGGGATTGGACAAGCCCTGGTATGTCCAATACGTTAACTATTTGAACGACCTTTTGCACGGGGACCTCGGCGATTCCATCCGCACCAATTCCCCGATCTCCGAGCAAATTTGGCCCTATTTGGCGGCCACCTTCGAACTGTCGGTGGTGGCCATGCTCATCGCCGTCTTTATCGGGGTGAACGCGGGAATAATCAGCGCCTGGTACCAAAATTCCTGGTTCGATTACATCGTCATGCTCCTCGCTCTGATCGGGGTTTCCATGCCGATCTTTTGGCTCGGCTTGATGGAACAATGGGTTTTTGCCGTCCAGCTGGACTGGCTGCCGACGGGCGGCCGGGAGAATGTCCGTGATCCCATCGAACCGATTACCCATTTGTACCTTTTGGATTCGCTCCTGCAGGGGGATATGGCCAAATTTACGGATGTTTTGCAGCATTTGATCCTTCCCGCGGCGGCGCTGGCCACCATCCCGATGGCGATCATCGCCCGGATCACCCGGTCGAGCATGCTGGAAGTCATGCGGACCGATTATGTAAGGACGGCAAGGGCAAAGGGATTGCGCATGTTTTGGGTCGTCTATAAACATTCCTTGAAAAATGCCATCATCCCGATCCTTACCGTCATCGGGCTGCAATTCGGCCTGCTGTTGGGAGGGGCGATCCTGACGGAAACGATTTTCAGCTGGCCGGGAATCGGCAGATACATCTACGATGCGATCAACTATCGGGACTACCCGGTCATTCAATCGGGAATCTTGATCATCGCGCTGTTCTTTGTCCTGATCAATTTGATTACGGATATTTTGTATGCGGTCATCGACCCCCGCATCAAGTACCGGTGATCTTCGGACTGACAAAACATACGGCTAAAGAAGCAGGTGAGGCAAAATGGCGGAAATTGCACCGAATCAAGACGCGGTTGTCCTTTCCGGGCCGGAGGCTGCCGTCTCCCCGTGGCGGGAAGCCTGGCGGACGTTCCGCAAAAATAAACTGGCCATGCTGGGGTTGTTTATCGTCCTGTTTTTTGTTTGCATCGCCCTTTTCGCCCCCTTCATCGCCAAGGAGGGAATCGATGAACAAAAGCTGACGGAAGCCCGCCTTCAAAGCCCTTCCGCAGAATATTGGTTCGGAACGGACGATTTCGGAAGGGATATTTTCTCCCGGGTGGTTTACGGGGCGAGAATTTCGTTGACCGTCGGGTTTTTCTCCGTGATCGGGTCGATTATTGTCGGCTGTTTTCTCGGAATCATTGCCGGTTATTACGGCGGGATCATCGACGGCATCATTTCCAGATTTTTTGACATCCTTTTGGCGTTCCCGAGCATCTTGCTCGCCATCGGCATCGTCGCCGTTTTGGGCCCGTCCCTGCGCAATGCGCTCATTGCCATCGCCGTCGTCAATGTGCCGAACTTCGGCCGGTTGATCCGTTCCCGGGTTTTGAGCGTCAAGGAAGAAGAATATATCCTGGCCGCCCGGTCCATCGGCATGAAGGATTCCCGGATTCTCCTGCACCATATCTTGCCGAACAGCATGGCTCCGATTATCGTGCAAGGGACTTTGGCCATTGCCACGGCCATCATTGAAGCGGCCGCCTTGGGATTTCTGGGGCTCGGGGCCCAGCCGCCCCAGCCGGAATGGGGGAAAATGTTGGCCGATTCCAAAGACTTTTTAACGAACGCCCCGTGGACGATGATCTTCCCCGGGCTGGCCATCATGCTGACCGTTCTCGGATTCAACCTGCTGGGGGACGGGCTTCGCGACGCTTTGGATCCGAGGATGAAAACTTAACGGCACCCGGTGTTGCCCGATCCCGGCACCCGGGTTTTGCGCGGCTGCCGCCTGGAATCTTTTCGGATTTCCCGGCGGCTTATTCTTTTTCCGGGAGAGAAGGATTGGCTCCTTCCCGGGAAAGTCCGGCCGGCACGGCGAGTGGTCTTGGCAACAAGGTGCGGGAACAAAGAGAAAATGGCGTCCCTTTGATTCCTGCGGCCTAACTTTTGCCGGGATTTCCGGAAAGGGACGGGCTGGTCTTTTTACGGATGGCATTGGGTTCGGAGTGCCGCGAACCGGAGCCCGGCGCCCCGAAAAAGGGGGCTCCCGCCTCGGACGGGAGTGCCGCAAACGGAGGCGGATTAAGGCGAGGGCTCCCGGGAAAATTTATCTCCCATACATGGGAATTTGCCATTGCAAAAACTACTAACATTAGTTATATTAAAACTAACACAATTAGTTTAAAGGGAAGTGAGCCACATGCGAATCGTCCGCAAACATACGGTTTTCCAGCTGACATTTTTGCCGCGCCTTTTCCCCGTCAATTGTTACTTGGTAGATGAGCCGGACGGACTGACCTTGATTGACGCCGCCCTGCCCTACAGCGCGAAAGGCATTTTAAAGGCGGCCGAAACCATCGGAAAACCGATCACCCGCATCCTTCTCACCCACGCGCACCAAGATCATGTGGGGGCCCTTGATGGGCTGAAACGGATTCTTCCCGATGCGCCCGTCTTTGTTTCGGAACGGGACGCCCGGTTAATGGCCGGGGACAGGTCGTTGGATCCGGACGAACCGAATACGCCGATTCGCGGCGGAGTGCCCAAAAACCTGCGGACACGGGCGGATGTTTTGCTGAAGGAAGGGGACCGGATCGGCTCCCTGCTCGTGATTGCCACGCCGGGGCATACGCCCGGTTCGATGTCCTTTCTCGACACGCGCAACCGCGCCTGCATCGTCGGGGACGCGTTTCAGACAAGAGGGGGGATCGCGGTATCGGGACAGGTTCGGCCATGGTTCCCCTTCCCGGCAATGGCCACATGGAATAAGGAAATGGCGCTCAAAAGCGCGTGCAAAATACGGGAGCACCGCCCTTCGCTGCTGGCGGCGGGGCATGGCGGCATGTTGGAACAGCCGGGTCCGGCGATCGACCGTGCCATCGCCGAAGCCGAACGGCGTTTTCGATGATTGCGGCGAAGGGTTGCCCTTCTTTGGCGGAATCCTGTCCGCCGAAACCGTACCGCGCTTTAAACGAGCCCATGCGGGAAAGGAGGGACGCAGATGTCACCGAAGATCGGTTTGAATATGGCAAAGATCCTGCAAACGGCAACGGACATTGCCGATAAGGACGGACTGGAAGGCGTAACCCTGGCCGCGTTGGCGAAAAGGCTCGGCGTCCGCCCCCCTTCCTTGTACAACCACATCGATGGATTGCAAGGTTTACGGAAACAGCTCGCCCTTTACGGCCTCGAACAGTTTCACCGCGCCTTGGCGGAAGCGGCCATCGGGCGTTCCGGCGACGATGCGGTGCATGCCCTTGGCAAAGCTTATGTAACCTTCGTCCGCACCCACCCCGGCCTGTATGAAGCAACCATGCAAGCCCCCGATCCGCTGGATCCGGATATACAACGTGCAGGCCGGTCGATTGTGGATCTGACCATGCGCGTGCTTCGGGCATACCATCTTGATGACGAAACGGCTCTGCATGCCGTGCGCGGTTTCCGAAGCATGTTCCATGGATTCGCATCCTTGGAACAGAAAGGGGAATTTAGAATCCGCCTCGACCATGACGCGACGCTCCGGTTTCTGATCGACACGTTCCTGGCGGGCCTTCGGAAAAAACCGTGAAACCCCCGGCGCGGATCCGCCCGAAAGATTGAGAAACGATGAGTGGCCGCCAAAATTTTTTTTGCGGACCGGCTGCAAAATGCGACCGTTCCCCTCCTTCAAGGATCCGATTGTTCCTGCCAAGGGGATCCCCAACAGGAGGGAAAATGATGTTTCCGCTTGATTTCCGGCCGTCTGTTTCCCGCTCCTCTCCTTTTTGGCGGGTTCCGCTTCGAAAGCGGTATGAAGCCATTTTCGGACGGGCCGACGGGCGGCTTTAGGCGGACCGGAAGCAGAAATCGGCATCCATCGGATGGAAAAAAGGGGGGCGGATTTGAAGCGAAACCGGATGCTGACGTGCGCCGGATGAAAAAGCGTTTTCAAAACGGACAGAAACGGGCCCGAACCCTTGCGCCGGCTGCGGCCGGACGCCCCGCAACGGGAAATGGAAATCGGAAACTATGATATAATATAATGGTATAATAAACGGTAATAATAAAAAGGAAAAAGGATTGGTGAATGTTAATTTGGACAGGTCCTTATCGACGCTATGGATTGTGCTCTTATTAATTATCGCCAACGGCGTTTTTGCGATGACGGAAATTGCCATCGTCACCTCGAGAAAATCCAGATTGGAAAAAATGGCGGAAGAAGGCAATGCGAAGGCCGCCATCGCCTTGAAATTGGCCGAACATCCCAACCAATTGCTTTCCACGATCCAAATCGGCATCACCCTCATCGGCATCGTGACGGGTGCCTTCAGCGGCGCCGCCATCGCCGGCCAATTGGCGAAATTCATTGACCGGATTTCCTATTTGCAGCCGTACAGCAAGGAAATCAGCATGTTCATCGTCGTGGCCCTCACCACTTACCTTTCCCTGATCATCGGGGAACTGGTGCCGAAACGGATCGGTTTGACGAATCCGGAAAAGGTCGCTTTGATGGTGGCCAAACCGATGTATTATTTCGCGAAAATCGGCAGACCCCTCATTTGGATTTTGAGCAAATCGACGGAATTCGTCCTCAAGTTGATCGGGGTCAAACAGTCGAACGAACCGGAAATCACGGAAGAGGAAATCCAGCAGATGATCGAAAAGGGCGTTTACAGCGGGGTTGTGGATGAAATCGAATCGGAGATTGTGGAACAGATTTTTTACACCGGCGACTCCCGGATCGGGGATATCCTGACCCCGCGGACCCAGCTCGTCTGGATCGACATTGAGAAGCCCTTTGAGGAAAACTTGAAGAAAATGATTTCCAGTTCCCATTCCAAGTTTCCCGTCGGGCGAGGAAGCCTGGATGAATTTTTGGGGGTCATTTACATTAAGGATATTTTTGCCAAAATGGCCGAAAAAAAACCTTTCAAACTGGAAGATTGCATTCAGGAAACCCTCGTCCTTCCGGAGCCGATGAAGGTGTTTCAAGCCCTGGAAATTTTAAAGAAATCCGGAAGGCATGAAGCGATCGTCATCGACGAATACGGCGGCATCGAAGGGTTCATCACCTTGCACGATTTCATGGAAAGCATCGTCGGGGAAATCCCCTATTACGAGGATGATTCGGAACCGCAGATCGTGGAACGGGATGAAAAGAGCTGGCTGGCCGACGGCCTCGTTTCCCTGGACACCTTTAAGCGGTACTTCGATATCGAAGATCTGCCCGAAGTGCGGGGCGGAACGCCCCATACCCTGGGCGGATACATCACCATGTATATCGGGGACATCCCGAAGCTCAACCAGTCGATCGAAATCGAAGGCTATCGCTTGGAAGTCGTCGATATGGATCATGTTCGCGTCGATAAAGTGTTGATCACCCGGATCGGACCGGAAGAGGGGAAAGGGGACGAATGACGGGCGCCGCGAAAGCGGTGATCCGTCATGGTCCGCGTGAAAGGAAGGACGGACGGAAACCGGGACCCCTTTTCCGGCGAAGAAGCCGGCAAACATCGGCTCCCCGTGCAACGGGCCGCCCCGTTAGCGGGGAGTTTTCCCTTTTTCCCTTTCTGAAACGTTGCGGCGAGCAAAAAGGCGGAGAAAGGAGCCCCGCCCTGCGTCGGTGCAGGCCATGCCGTCCGGCCGGCGGACGGACGGCCTCTGACCCTATCCACCGCTTGTCAATTCCCCGACGATTCCGGCCATTCGTATTGGGCCAGCAATGCCCGGAGCCGCTTGAGCTCTTCTTCAATCCGGGACAGATGTTTTTCTGCCGCCTCGATCCGGTTCCCGGTATTTTCCAGCTTTTCGATATCCCCTTGGATGCGGATGTAATCGCTCTTCAATTCCTCGATCTTTTGCAAAATTTCCTTCTTCGTCATCTCCCGTGCCTCCTTTGTCGGTGGAATTCTCCCTGAGAGCCCGAAAAAAGAATAGGTACAAACGGGGGCCGCCCCGGGTTCCGCTCTCCAGATTCGGGCCGGGTCACCCGCCGAAGCGGCGTTTTAATCCTTTCTCCTTCCATCTTAAACGAAACCGCCCGCTTTGGGTACATTTTGATCGAACCAATTCATTTGCCGGAGAAATGCCCCATCCGGAAATCGGGGGCTTTTTTTCCGGCGGAAGGATCCGCCCCTGAAAAATTTTACCCGCATACTTTTCCCGAGGAGTTCGCGGACAAAGGGCCGGCTTGCCCGTAAAGGTACCGGGTGGCGCAGCCTCCGTTTGCCCTTTCGGAAGGAAAGGATGCCCGTCCCGAAAATGTACCGCCATGACGCGGATCGCCTGCGCGGGCCGGGAAGGATCCGGCCTGTCCGCCTGAAGAGGAAACGGGCGGGGAAGTTTCCTCCCCTTTCCTCCGGGCAAATTTTGTTTGCTGTCGTACCGGTGAACGCTTTGTGGTAAAATAGGGATGAATTTTTAAGAAAAAAGCCGGAAAGGGCGAATCCCCCTTCAGCGGCTCCACAGTCCCGGCTATGTTTTTTATTGAAACGAATTGGGAGGGAATGAAATGTCTGCCGTTTTGGAGCAATTTTTAAATGAAAATTTGCAGGAATTAAAAGAAAAGGGTCTGTACAATGAAATCGACCCGCTGGAAAGCCCGAACGGCCCCGTCATCACCATTAAGGGGAAAACGCTCATCAACCTTTCTTCCAACAACTATTTGGGCTTGGCCACGGATGAGCGCTTGAAGAAGGTTGCGATGGAAGCGGTTGCAAAATACGGCGTGGGTGCGGGGGCCGTCCGGACCATCAACGGCACCCTCGACCTTCACGTAAAATTGGAGGAAACGATCGCGAAATTTAAAGGGACGGAGGCGGCCATTGCCTACCAGTCCGGTTTTAACTGCAATATGGCCGCCATTTCCGCCGTCATGGACAAAAACGACGCCATCCTTTCCGACGAATTGAACCACGCCTCGATCATCGACGGCTGCCGTTTGTCGAAGGCGACGATCATCCGTTTCAATCATTCCGATATGGATGATCTGCGGAAAAAAGCGAAAGAGGCGAAGGAGTCCGGAAAATACAGAAAAATCATGGTGATCACCGACGGCGTCTTCTCCATGGACGGGGACATCGCCAAGCTCCCGGAGATCGTCGAGATTGCCAAAGAATTCGATTTGATCGTCTATGTGGATGACGCCCACGGCTCGGGGGTCACCGGCAAAGGAGCGGGGACGGTCAAACATTTCGGCCTGGAAAAGGAAGTGGATTTCCAAATCGGCACCCTGTCCAAGGCGATCGGGGTTGTCGGCGGCTACGTGGCGGGAAAGAAAAACCTCATCGATTGGCTGAAAGTCCGGTCGCGTCCCTTCCTGTTCTCGACGGCGGTGACGCCGGCGGATGCGGCGGCGGCGGCGAAGGCCATCGAGATTTTGATGGAAAGCACGGAGCTGAACGATCGCCTGTGGGAAAACGGCCGCTATTTAAAACAAGGGCTGAAGGATCTGGGCTTTGACATCGGACACAGCGAAACGCCGATCACCCCCTGCATCATCGGCGACGAAAAGCTGACGCAGCTTTTCAGCAAGCGGCTTTACGAAGAGGGGGTTTACGCCAAGGCGATCGTCTATCCGACCGTACCGAGAGGAACGGGCCGGGTCCGCAATATGCCGACGGCCGCCCATACGAAGGAGATGCTCGATCAGGCGCTGTCGGTCTACGAGAAAGTCGGCAAAGAGCTGGGCCTCCTTTGACAGGAACCGGCGCCATATAGCATTTTTGCAAGCATTGGACACAAAAAGAGCAGGCATCCTTTGACAGGAACCCCCGTCCCCACGGCGGGACGGGGCCCTTCCATGCCCTATGGAAATCTCATGAATCGTACGGCGGAAAGCCGATCGCTTCGCATTTTCTGCGGCTAGTGTTTGGATGGAGGGAAGAGAGATGAAGAAGATATTGGTCACCGGCGCCCTCGGCCAAATCGGCACGGAACTTGTCGTGGAACTGAGGAAAATTTACGGGGAAGGCAATGTGGTCGCCACCGATATCCGCAAGACCGAACATCCGGCGGTCGAAGGCGGACCCTTTGAAATCGTGGATGTATTGGACGGAAAACGATTGGCGGAAGTGGCCGACCGGTACCGGGTGGACACGATCATCCATTTGGCCGCCCTGCTTTCGGCGACGGCCGAAAACGATCCCCTGCTCGCCTGGAACATCAACATGAACGGTTTGGTCAACGCGCTGGAAGTGGCGAGGGAGAGGGGCTGCCAATTTTTCACCCCCAGTTCCATCGGGGCCTTCGGGCCGTCGACGCCGAAGGATCATACGCCCCAGGACACGATCCAGCGTCCGACGACGATGTACGGGGTCAATAAAGTGGCCGGGGAATTATTGTGCGACTATTATTACCATAAATTTGGCCTCGACACCCGGGGGCTCCGCTTTCCGGGGCTGATCTCCCACACCGCGCCCCCGGGCGGGGGGACGACCGATTATGCGGTGGAAATTTATTACGAAGCGGTGAAGCATAAAAAATACACATGCTATATCGCCGAAGGCACCTATATGGATATGATGTATATGCCGGATGCGATCGACGCCATCATCCGGCTGATGGAGGCGGACGGGGAAAAACTCGTCCACCGCAACGCCTTCAATGTGAGTGCGATGAGCGTGGAACCGGAAGACTTCGCGCGGGAAATCAAAAAGCACATCCCGGAATTCAAGATGGATTATCAGGTCGATCCGTTGCGGCAAAAGATCGCGGAAAGCTGGCCGAACTCCCTCGACACCTCCTGCGCGGAAGAAGAATGGGGATTCCGGCCGAACTACGATCTGGAGGCCATGACCAAAGATATGCTGGAGAATATCAGGAAAAAATTGAATAAACAAGGGGCATGAGCGGAGGAAAGGACGTCCCGGAAGGCCAGACCGAACGGCTCCCGGGCAAATAGAATTGCCTGAGCGGCTTTAGCACCATATTCGATAGGGCTGAGGCCGTTTAGGCTTTTTTGCTGCCTTTCGTCATAAAAGCGGATGCGTTCTCGCGAGAGATCGTTCCGCAAATGTCCCACACAATTGAGCCCTCCCCAAAAGGATCCCATTTGCCCGTTATCCATGCCTCTTGGATTCTTTAACCCTTTCAATCCATGTTTTCCATGCATATAAGGGTTGTTTGGGAATCTTATCTTTTGAACATACTTCTTTAAGTGTATTTTTCGCTAGAAACTCATTGTCCCGTCTATGCCACTGCGCCCCAATCTTTTCTTTAAAGTGTATTTTTCACTAGAAACGCGGCGGCGCATCGCAAAAGGTGGCAAAACAAATGACTTCTTTAAGTGTATTTTTCACTAGAAACCCTATTTGAATTGACCGCAGCGAAATTTATTGGACATAAAAACTTCCCCCTAAGACGGCCTGTCTGCCTTAAGGGGTACATTCGAACCGGCTTTTGGGGCGGCCTTTTTCAGCAGGAGGAGCGGAGAGCGACGGAAAAAATTTTATGGGGATTGGCAAGTTTGACTTATTTGTTATATAATTAATATAACAGTTATAATAAACCAAACACTTGGTGATGAACATGATTCTGACCCTGGATTATGAATCGGATCTTCCGATCTATATCCAATTGAGGAACAAAATCATCGAAGGCATCGCATCCGGCCGGTTGAAGCCGGGGGATCCCCTCCCTTCGGTCCGCGCTTTGGCCCGGGACCTCGGCGTCAACATGCACACGGTAAACAAGGCGTACCAATTGCTGAAGCAGGAAGGATTTTTATCGATTCACCGGCAAAAGGGGGTCGTGATCCATCCCGACGGGTTCCCGCCGGCATCCGAACGGTTTCTCGAGCGGCTGAAAGAAGATCTGCGGCCCCTTGTCAGCGAATCCGTGTGCAGGGGCCTAAGCGAAGAAGAATTTCTTTCCGTATGCGCCAAAATTTTCCGGGAGATTCAAAAAGGAGGAGAACAACTATGAAATGGATCCTGTCGCTCTTCGTTTTTTTGCCGCTGGTCGCGATTACGTCGGTGACGCCCTATATTACGAGAAGGACGGAAAGTTTCGGCGTTTCCATTCCCCGATCGGTATACGGCAGCCCGGAACTGAAAGCCTTCCGCAAACAATACGCGATGATCACGGGTTGCCTCGGTCCGCTGTTTTTCATTCCGCTTCTCATCCCAAAATTTCCCGAAGAGGTCTTCCCGCTCGTATTTGCGGGAGCGGTGTTCGGGTATTTGTCCGCCGGCTTTATCGTCTATTATCTTTATCATAAAAAAATGAAAAGGCTGAAACGGAGCCGGAATTGGAAGGGGGAACGGAAGGAGGCCGTCGCCCTGGACATCCGTTTCCATCAGCGGAAGCGCACCGTTTCTTACCGGTGGTTTCTCCTCCCCTTGGCGATCACCGGGGCTTCCTTTATCTGTACGGCCCTTTTCTACGACCGCATCCCGGACCCCGTCCCCATGCATTATGATATGAACGGCGAAGTGAACCGGTGGGCGGAAAAAACACCGGGGTCCGTCAGCCTTTTGCCCTTGGTCTCGTTATTTATGACAGGGCTCTTCATGTTGGTCAATTGGATCATTGACCAAAGCAAACAGCAGATCGATGCGGACGATCCGGAAAAATCCTTGGAACAAAATCTCATTTTCCGGAGAAGATGGTCGGGATTTATCATCTTTTCGGGAACCCTTCTCGTTCTCATGTTTTTCCTGGCCCAGCTTTCCTTAATCTTTTCCTACGGGCAGAAGGCCGTTTTCCTGCTGATGATGACGGCCGTCGGCCTCACCCTCGTCGGCTGCCTTGTCCTTACGATCCTCACCGGCCAGGGTGGAAGCAGGATTCATGGGATCGGGGAAAATGACGGGGGATTGATCAACCGGGACGATGACCGCTTTTGGAAATTGGGCGTCTTTTACTGCAATCCCGAAGACCCGGCCTTGTTTTTGGAAAAACGGTTCGGAAGCGGGTGGACGATCAATTTCGCAAGGCCCGCCGCCTGGCTGCTTTTCCTCGGCGTTTTGTTGATTCCGGTTATCATTGCGATTTTTGCAGGCTAACAAATTCTTAACGGAGAGGAGAATGAAAGTGGTCGAAACTTCCGCAATCGCCGCCCAGCTGGCGGGAATGGTTTTGGGGATCGGAACCCCGGCCGCCCTGTTCATCTATTTTCGAAAAAAATACCGGATTTCTTGGAAGCCGTTTCTTCTTGGGCTGCTTACCTTCTTTCTGTTCGTCCAAGTTTTGGAGGCCGCCTTTCACGGCTATTTTCTCTATGCGAACGAATGGACGAAAGAATGGCTGAAAAATCCTTGGATGTATATGCTGTACGGCGGGCTTGCGGCGGGCATCTTCGAAGAGACGGGGCGGCTCGTGATGATGAAGTTCGCCTTGAAATCCCGCCGGGATTGGAAAGACGGCCTTTCCTTCGGGCTCGGCCACGGGGGCTTTGAAGCTTTATGGATCCTCGGCGTCAACGGGGTCGTTCTCCTTTCCCTTTCCTTTTTCATTAACAGCGGATCCTTCGACAGTCTGACGGACGGACAGCTGAAGGAGGCTTTGCGGCCCTTGCGGGACCAATTGGTGAACGGGTCGCCCTGGCTGTTTCTTCTTGCCGGCTTGGAGCGGATCGGGGCGGTCCTCGTGCACATCGGGCTCTCCCTCGTCGTGTTGTACGCGGTGAAATCCGGGCAGCTGAAATTTTATTGGTTCGCCGTGTTGCTTCACGCCATCTTCGATTTCCCCGCCGCCCTTTACCAATCGGGGGTCATTGCGGACATCTGGCTGGTTGAAATCTTTGTCGCCGGGGTTGCCGTCTTGTCCGTGGCTTGGATCATCAAGGCGAAACCTTTGTTTGAACGGGCGGAAGCTTAATGCGGCTCCGTCCCGCCTCCGTCCGGAAGAAGCCCGAGAAATTGCGGAAAAAAGCGGCCGCATCTATCCAAGACTAGAGTCCGCCAAGCGGGACGCAGAAATTCCACAAAGATTTGGGCGGAACCGCCGTTTTCCCTTCCGGTCCAATTCCCGCCCGGGGACCTGACGTTCCCGGGAAAGGTTCGCCGGTTTTTTCGTTTTCTCTCTTCCGAAAAACGGGTTGTTTTTCCATCCCGGGCCGGAGGTTTTGCTAAAATAGATACAATAAGGCTTATTTTTTGAAAGGGGATTCGAGGATGGCATATACGATGAACGGCAAAGAAACGATGGAGTTGATCCGGGAGCTCGTCCGCATTCCCAGCCCGTCGGGGAACACGGAAAAAGCGATCCGATTCATTGAAGATTATTTCAAGCCCCTCGGCGTGAAAATGAAAAGGAATAACAAGGGCGGGCTCCTGGTCACCCTCGATGGGGAGAATGGGCGAAAGCACCGGTTTTTGACCGCCCACGTCGACACCCTGGGGGCGATGGTCAAAGAAATTAAAAGCGACGGGCGTCTGAAATTGGATTTGATCGGGGGATTCCTTTGGAACGCCATTGAAGGGGAGTACTGCCAGATCGAAACGGCGGACGGCAAAGTGTACACCGGAACCATCCTCCTTCATCAACAGTCGGTCCATGTCTATAAAAACGCGAAAGATACGGAAAGGAACCAGGAAAATATGGAAGTCCGGATCGATGAAAAAGTGAAGAGCGCCGAAGACGTACGGAAGCTGGGGATCGAAGTGGGCGATTTCGTTTCCTTTGACCCCCGGGTGCAAATCACCGAATCCGGCTTTATCAAGTCCCGCCATTTGGATGACAAAGCCAGCGCGGCGATCTTGATGAAACTCGTCGAAACGTTGGTGAAAAACGACATCCGTCTGCCTTATACGACCCACTTCTTTTTTTCCAACAACGAGGAAATCGGCTACGGCGGCAATTCCGCCATACCGGAAGAGACGGTGGAATATTTGGCCGTCGACATGGGGGCGATCGGGGACGGCCAGGCGACGGACGAATATTCCGTGTCCATCTGCGTCAAGGACGCCACGGGGCCCTATCATCTCGGGCTGCGGAAATCTCTCGTCGAATTGGCCAAACAGCACGGGATCGATTATCGCCTGGATATTTATCCCCATTACGGTTCCGACGCCTCCGCCGCCCTTTTCAGCGGGTACGATATCGTCCACGGCCTGGTGGGACCGGGCGTCGATGCGTCCCATGCCTTTGAACGGACCCATGAGCTGGCGATCGAAAATACGCAAAAACTTTTGTTTTATTATGTGCAATCGCCATTGGCCGTTGAATAGGGGAAAAACTTCCCTTTCGGGCGGAACCGGCCGAAGGGCGGGCAAAAAAAACGGGAAAGCCGGCAACTCTGTCCTTGCGGCCTTCCCGTTTTTCGCAGCGGTTTAAAATTTTTGCAGGAACGCTTCCACTTCCTCGGGGGTTTTGGCGTTGGCGCTGTGCAGATGCCCCAGTTTTTCCCCTTTGGAGAAGATCAAAATGCTCGGAATGCCCAAAACCTTCTGTTCTTCGGCGATTTCCGGGAATTTGTCCCGGTCCATCTGGTACCAGGTGAGATGGGGGAACTTGGGCAAAATATCGCCGATGAACATGTCCAGCCGTTTGCAGTCCGGACACCAGGTGGTGTAAAATTTGATGGCGATTTTGTTATCGCTTTGAATGATTTTTTCGTATTGTTCCGCGGTGGTGATTTCCTGCATCGATTCTTTCCTCCTTTTTCCTTTGGATCGTCCTTCGATCAAATTATTCCACCTTGTCCTTCTCCCATTGGTAGCTCCAGAACCGCTCGTATTGCAGCCATTTTAACGCCTCCGGGTCCTTTTTGGCGATTCCCTCCTCCAGCTGCTGCACGAAGAAGAAGGTTTGCGAGCGGTGGGCCTTGATCGTTTTCAGTTTTACGTCGGAAACTTGGCGGATGTCGTGAATGATGTCCGGTTTCCCCAATTCTTTTTCGCAATCGTTGGAAAAGGCCACGCAGTGGAGTTTCGGCCGTTTTTTCCCGGCCAGGCGCTTGACGGCCCGCACCACCGACCTTCCGCAAGCTTCGTGGTCGGGATGCACGGAATAGCCGGGATAGAAGGTGATGATCAAGGATGGATCCAGTTCCCGGATCAGGGAAAAGATGCTCTCGGTCAGCTTTTCCTCTTCGAATTCCAGCAATTTGTCGCGGAATCCCATCATCCGCAAATCCCGGATGCCCATTTGCTTGGCGGCTTCAAGCAGTTCCCTTTTCCGGATGCCCGGGAGGGATTCCCGCGTGGCAAAGGGGGGATTTCCCAAATTTCTCCCCATTTCCCCCAAGGTTAAACAGGCGTAGGTGAGAGGTGTTCCGTTTCGGATATAGGTTGCGATCGTCCCCGATACGCCGAAGGCTTCGTCGTCGGGATGGGGGAACACAACCAGAACATGTTTTTCCTGTTCGAACATCGGTCCGCTCCTTTCCGTTTACGGGAAAAGAATATGAGAGGTGCGAGCTAAATCTCAAAGGGTTCGGGGCTCAGTTCCAAGGCGACGGCAAGCCGTCCTTTGTCGTCATGCCCCGCCATCAAAAGCCTGCCCCTTTCGTCCAACTCGTAATGGGTCAAGCCTTCCCCGTAAATCCATCCGTCCTTCATCTTCAGGCCGACCCGGTACGGACCTTCCCCGGCAATTTTTCCGTATTCGTAGCGGATGGCCGCGTTTCGGATAAAAGCCCCGGCGGAAAGGAAGGAAGGATCGCGGTGGGAGGCGTATGCGCCGTTGGTGGTTTCCAGATGGATGTACAGGTCTTTGCCGGCAAAGCGGTCGATCAAAGCCTGTACCTTCTCTTTGCGAATGGGTTCCACGTTACACTTCTCCCTTCAAAGAACGGAAACTCACTTCCTATTTTACTAAAAGACGCCGGGAAGTGGGAAAGGAAAAGATCGCTCGGGGATGTGGCAAGTTTTTCGCGGCGCGGCCAGGGGCCGGTATTCAGGCGGAGTCATGATGTACTTTTCGATCGGCTTGTTCAGGTGAAATGGAAAAAACGGCCGAAAGATTATCATTATGGGCTGCAAAAAAGTTCATGCAGATTACGAGGTTTTTTCCTATGCATGGATTGTTATAAAATTCGATTGCGCATGTTATGATTTCCAATTACTTCTGCCTCTCCAGCACCGTTCCCTTTTGCTTAGCCCGGCGCCGGCGACAACTTTCGAGGCCTGACGGGATATTTTCAGCGGCATGGGTCATGCTGCCAAACCGGCTGAAGTTCCGCATGCAAGCGATGATTGCCTCCTTTTCCAAGGAGGAAGGGACAAGCCGGCCGAACGGTCCTCATCCTTTTGAATTCCCTCAAGCGTGATCGCTTTGAAAATTCTGGGATCGGTGAAAGAAAAGGGATTGGAAAGGGCAAATTTCAGGTCGGGTCCGCATCCGGTTTCGGCGGCCTTGCGGGAGGGGCGTAAAGCTTCGGATCAAGACCGTCGGGACGTCCGGTTTCCCGCCAATCCCCGGGGCGGTTTTCCCCGCCCGTCTTCCTTCCCCGGCTCTCGCCGAAGGTCGCCCGAAAAAGGAAAGCCGCAGCCTCTTGTTTTCGGCTGCGGATTTCCTTTTGTCATCTTTTGCAGGATCGTCGGAACAAACGCGGAGAACCGGGCGCGTTATGCGGAGGGCGGCGTGAATCGCAGTTCCCGTCCGGTTTGCCTCATTCTTTAATCAATCGGACTTCCGGCGTCTTTCCTTTGTAAAGGTTGTAAGCGCCGTGCATGACGGGGCCGACGTATTGGTTCAGCTTCCAGCCGTGGGCGATGGCCGCCGTGACAAATTCCTTGGCATGGAAGACGGCGTCGAGCACCGATTCGCCCTTCGCCAGGTTGGCGGTGATGGCCGCCGCGAAGGTGCAGCCCGCCCCGTGGTTGTAAGTCGTGTCGATCTTTTCCGTTTCCAGGAGGACGAACTGTTTCCCATCGTAGAACAGATCGACCGCCTTGTCGTGGGCCAGTTGTTTTCCGCCTTTGATGACGACGTTTTTCGCTCCCAGCGCGATAATTTTTTCCGCCGCTTTTTTCATGTCGTCCACCGTTTTGATCGGTCCGGTTTTGGACAGCTGCCATGCTTCAAAGAGGTTCGGCGTGGTGACGAGCGCCCGGGGCAGGAGAAGTTCCCTCGATGCGTCCACCGTTTCGGGGAGCAGCACTTCATCCTCCCCTTTGCAGACCATGACGGGATCCACAACGACATTCGTCAATTGATATTCGTCGATTTTCCGGGCCGCCAGCTCGACTATTTCCACGGAACCGAGCATGGCCGTTTTCATCGCATCGATCCCAACGGATAACACCGTTTCCAATTGGGCTTCGACAGTATTCGCATCAATCGGGAAAACCCGATGTTTCCAATGTTCTTTCGGATCCATGGCAACGATCGTCGTAAGGGCGGTCATTCCGTAGACGCCGTGTTCCTGGAAGGTTTTTAAGTCCGCTTGAATGCCCGCTCCCCCGCTCGAATCGGAACCGGCCAAGGTCAATACTTTCAACATTGCCATGCGTGGTCACCTCTTCCTGAATGTCTCATTCCAATTATATCAGTGTTTAAAACAATATACAAAAGAGGAAAATGGAAAACTCCGATCGGATTAATGGAATTCCTTGGCGGTTTCCCGCCCGCCGGCGGCGGGGGCGCTCCAGAAACTTTCTTCGTAAGCGAGTTCCCGGAATTTTTTCGGCGTCATGCCAAAAATTTTTTTGAACAGGCGCGTGTAATAGCTTTGATTGCAAAAGCGGAACAAATGGGAGATCTCGGCGATCGGAAGCTCCGAATGGATCAGGAAAAATTTAGATTCCTCGAGCCGCTTCCGGTTGATATAATCGGTGATCGTCAACCCGGTTTCCTGCTTGAACCGGTTCGACAAATAGCTCGGATGGACATACAGTTTTTCGGCGATGATCTTCAGGGAGAGGTCCTGAAGAATGTGGTCGTGGATGAACTCGATGGCCCGCTGGACGATGGAGTGGTAGACGGGCGTCGCCTCTTTCTTCAGCGTATCGATGAACGTGCAAATCATGCTGTACTCGAAATTTTCCAGTTCTTCTTTCGAATCGAGCCTTTCGATCTCCTGGATCATCACGTCGCTCAAATTATAGGCGATTTCCGGATGCACCCCGCCTTGGATGATCGCCCGCGTAAACAGGGTGCAGGAGCAGATCAGGGAGTTTTTCAGGGAACGGATCGGGTGATCCGCCAACTTGGCCCGCTGCAGGTTGTTTATTTCATTCAGCGCCTGCAAGGCGCTTTCCGTATTGCCCCTTTTGATCGCTTCCATCATCTTTCTTTCCAAGGCGTAGGAGGGGTGCAAATATCCGTTTTGCCGGTTTTTCATCCGCTCCTTGAAAAATTGGCGGAGCAAGGCTTCCTGGATTTTCTTCTCCATCGGATCACCCTCACTTTTGAAAAAAATTTGCCAAAAACCTAAAAAAATTAATATCTTTGGAATCGATTTCATTTTACCATGAAGGAGGAAAAATTCGAAAGGGGGCAATAAAATGAAAAAGCGGCTTTTTGGACTGATGATCGTTTTGCTGTCGTTGGGGCTGCTTGCCGCATGCGGCAATAAAAGCGAAAACAATGCGGAAAACGGTTCGAAAAACGAGGGGGGAGATAAGGAACCCGTCGTCATCAAATTCGCCGCCCAAAACGACAACACACCCGCCACGCAAGCCGCGATCGACGCGTTTAACAGCAGCCAGGACAAGTACAAAGTGGAATGGGAACAAATGACAAACGATTCCGCGCAAATGCATGACCAATTGCTGACCTCGCTGTCCAGCGGTTCTTCCGACTACGATGTCCTTTCCCTGGACGTGGTCTGGGCAGGGGAATTCGCCGGAGCCGGCTATCTGGAACCGATCGATGTCCGGATGCAGGAAGCCGGGCTGAAAAAAGAAGACTTCAATGCCGGTTCGATGGCCTCCGGAAACTACAAAGGAAAACAATACACCCTGCCGTTTTTCCCTGACGTCGGCCTGCTCTATTACCGCAAAGATATCGTCAGCCAGGAAGACGCCAAGAAGCTGGAAAGCGGCGACTACACCTATCAGGACTTGCTGGCGATGGCCGAAAAATACAAAGGGCAAGGCGGAACGAAATACGGATTCGTTTATCAATCGAAACAATATGAAGGGTTAACCGTAAACGTGACGGAATTTACCGACTCTTTCAAAGACATCAAAGGCGGCCTGGAAACGATGTATCAATTTACGAAATCCGAGGCCACGCCGGACGATATTTTGACGTACATGGAAGGAGAAACCCACACCGTCTTTGAACAAGGGCAAAGCGTATTCGCCCGCAACTGGCCCTACGCCTTCGGACGGATTCAAGGCCAGGAAGACGGGGTGAAGATCAAGGCCGATCAAGTCGGCGTCGCGCCGCTGCCCAACGGCGGTTCCGTCGGCGGATGGCTCTTGGCCATCAACAAAAACTCCAAAAACATCGACGGCGCATGGGAATTCATCAAATTTTTGTCCGGACCGGAAGGGCAAAAGATCATGTCGACCAAAGGCGGATACTTGCCTGGTTACAACGCGTTGTTGACGGATTCCGAAGTGGTCCAGGCCAACACCCTGTTGTCGATGGAAGGTTTCAAAAAAGCTTTGGAAACGACGATCGCCCGTCCCGTTTCTCCGGAGTATTCCAAAGTATCCGATACGATCCAGGTCAATGCCCATAAATATTTAAGCTCGGGCAAAGGGTTGGACGAAGCGGTGCAAGCGATTCAACAGGCGATCGGCCAATAACGGATGCGATGGGCTCTAACTTGTTAGAGCCCTTTTCTCACCGTTTTTTCGAAGGATTTCGTTACCGTTCCGTCATTTCCCAGGAAGGACCCTCATTTTTCGGCGTTCCGGGAAGGCCGCGGGAATCGCTTTCCCTCCCATAATGCCGGGAAAGGGGAGCCGCCGGTTAAAGAGGCAGATGAAAATGGGCAGCAGGTCGAGGCACGGCTTCCCGGGTTTGTCCCGGCAACGCCATCAGAGGAGCACATGCCGCCCGGAAAAGCCGGCCGATTCATAAATGGATAAGAAAGGGGACATGGGCATGCGGAGGATGGGATGGAAGGGATTTTTGTTTCTTTTGCCCGCGCTGGCGCTGATCGCCGTTTTTTCTTTGTGGCCGGTCCTGCAATCCCTCACCTATACCTTTTTCGACTACCGGTTGAACAACCAGCAAAAATCCGGCCTTTATTTGAGCGAACGGTTCAATGCGGACCTTTTCAATGAGACCGCCTTTTACGTCGGGATGTTTCTCGAGGAAGATCTGCCGTCCATGACCGACGGGGCGGACGTCGAAGAAGCGAAGCGGCTGTTGGCGGATCTGCAGCGGATCAGCGGCCAATATTCGGAAGAAAAAGGCGTAATCCGCATTTCCAAGGAACAGAAGGAAGAGATCGAACAATTCTATAAAGCGGCCAAACCGAAGCTGGAAGAATGGAACCGGAAATACGCCCTGAAAAACGGGGAAAATCTGCCCCTTTTGTTGGATGACATCAAAGACAGCGTCATTCCCTCGAATTTCGTCGGATTGGACAACTATAAAAAGGCCTTCACCGATCCCCGGGTCGGCACGGCGGTGTGGAATACCGTGCTGTTTACGGCCGTTTCCGTGTTTTTCGAATTCCTGTTCGGTCTCGCCTTGGCGCTGATCATGAACAAGGCCTTCATCGGGCAGGGGCCGGTGCGCACCGTTTCCCTGATCCCCTGGGCCATTCCGACCGCCGTGGCGGCGCTGATGTGGGGATATCTTTATGACGGAAGCTTCGGCGTCGTCGCCAAGATTTTTGAGCAGGTCGGACTGATCCAGTCATCCACCGACTTGTTGCAATCGCCGGGCTGGGCAATGGCGGCAACCATCATCGCGGACGTCTGGAAAACGACGCCTTACATGGCCCTTCTGCTGTTGGCCGGGCTGCAAAACATCTCCCCGAGCCTGTATGAAGCGGCTTCGATCGACGGGGCGAACAAGTGGCAATCCTTCGTCCGGGTCACCCTGCCCCTCTTGAAGCCGTCCATTTTGGTCGCCCTGTTGTTCCGGACGTTGGATGCCTTCCGCGTCTTCGATTTGATCTACGTTTTGACCGGAGGCGGCCCCGGCGGTTCGACGGAGACGCTGTCGGTGTACGCGTATAAAGCGATGTTCGGACAGACGAATTTCGGCTACGGTTCGGTGGTCGTCATGGTCATGTTTGCCTGTGTCGCCGCCATCGCCGTCATCTTTGTCAAAATACTTGGAACCAATTTAATGGAGAAAAATTGAGGGGGCGACAGGGATGAACAGAACGATGAAGTTGGCCGGGGTCCTGTTGGTCGCGGTTTTCTTGATCGCCATGCTCTTTCCGTTTTTCTGGATCTTTATCACATCCTTCAAATCCACCGGCGAAATCTACGGGGAGGGCGCCTTCCGCGTGATCCCCCGCGAACCGACCTTGCAAAACTATTTGACCGTCCTGTTTGAAAAGGGGATCTTGAACGCGGTGAAAAACAGTTTCATCGTCGCCGGGACGACGACCGTCTACATCATCGCCGTCGCCACCTTGTGCGCCTACGCGATTTCCCGGTTCGAGTTCCGCGGCAAAAATCTGCTGCTCGGCTTGATCCTGGCCGTATCCATGTTTCCGCAGATGATCGTCACCGGTCCGGTTTACAATCTCTTTCACGATCTGGGGCTGACGAACAGCTACGCCGTCGTCTTGCCCTATTCGACGATCACCTTGCCGACATCGGTGTGGATTTTGGTGACCCATTTCAACCAAATTCCCCTCGCGTTGGAAGAATCGGCGAAGATCGACGGAGCCTCCGCCTTTCAAACGCTGTACAAAATCGTCTTCCCGCTGGCGGCTCCCGGGGTGTTCACGACGGCGATCATCGTGTTTATCGCCGCTTGGAACGAGTTTCTCTTGACGGTCACCTTGAACTCCGATGTGAGATATCATACCGTTCCCGTTGCCATTTCTTTCTTGCGGACCCAATTCGAAATTTTGTGGGGGCAGGTAACGGCGGCGACGACGATCGTAACGATTCCCACCTTGTTGGTTGTCTTGTTTTTCCAAAAACAGATCGTATCCGGGCTCATTTCCGGCAGCGTGAAGGAATGAATCCTTTTCGGCCGGTGCAGTGTTTCCGGATGCAAACGGCAATGGAAAGAATATACGCATTCAGAGGAACCTGACGGTGCCGATCCCGGTCCGTTGAACGGGAACACGGAAAGAATACACGCATTCAGCAAGAACGGGAGTGTCGCATCATGTCTTGGACGATATCGCACCAATCATTGAAAAACGAAGATTTGTTGATGCAGGAAAGCTTGTATTCCTTGGCCAACGGCTATTTGGGGGTGCGGGGCAATTTTGAGGAAGGGTACCCGGCGGATTTCGACACGATCAGGGGCACTTATATCAACGCCTTCCACGATATTGTCGACGTGAAATACGGGGAAAAATTGCCCGCCTTCCCGGAGACCCAACAAAAATTGGCCAATATTATCGATGCCCAGGGTTTGGATATATTCCTCGGGGAAGACATGGAAAAATTTTCCCCGTTTACCGGGGAAATCCTCTCCTATTCCCGGGCCCTCCATCTGGATAAGGGCTACACGGAGCGGGCGGTCCGCTGGCGCTCCCCGAAAGGGAAGGTGGTGGACATCCTTTTCCGCCGCCTCGTTTCCTTCCGCCGAAAGGAGCTGTTCGCCATCCAGCTGACGATCCGGCCGGTGAATTTTTTCGGCCAGGTGAAGATCGTCGGCACCGTTGACGGGGATGTGGAGAATTATGTGAGCGAATCCGATCCCCGGGTCGGATCCGGCCACAACAAACTGTTGCAGGTGATCGATAGCGGGATCAAGGAGGACGTCGGCTTCGTCCTGGCGGAAACGAAACGTTCGAAGCTGCAGACGGCCTGTTTGACGAAATACATCGCGGACAACGGCGCCAGGGCGGAACAGGAGGCGGGCCCCAAACGGGTGACGGCGTCCCTCACCTTTCCCCTGAATCAAGCGGTGACCGTCGAAAAAAGGAACGTGTATACCGACACTTTGCGGCACGGGGAAGATCTCGTCGAAAAAGGGCTGGCCATCCACCGGGAACTGGAAGGGAAAACCTTTTCCGATTTTTTGGCGGAACAAAAGGCGGAGCTGGACGAATTTTGGCGGGATGCCGACGTCCGCATCGACGGGGACGCGAAGCTTCAGGAAGGGATCCGCTTCAACCTGTTCCACCTGCTCCAGTCGGCCGGGCGGGATCCCCATTCCCACATTGCGGCGAAAGGACTGTCCGGGGAAGGCTATGAGGGCCATTATTTTTGGGATACGGAAATTTATATGGTGCCCGTCTTTATCCTGACGAAACCGGAATTGGCAAAGAAGCTGCTGATCTACCGCCATTCCAAGCTGGACGCGGCCAGGGAACACGCGAGAAACATGGGGCATAAAAAGGGGGCCCTGTATCCGTGGCGGACGATTTCCGGAAGCGAATGTTCTTCCTATTTTCCGTCCGGTTCGGCCCAATACCATATCAGCGCCGACATCGCTTACAGTTACATCCAATACTACTTGGCGACCGGCGACGAAGCCTTTCTTGCCGAATACGGAGGGGAAGTGCTGTTTGAAACGGCCCGCCTGTGGCTTGAAACCGGCCATTTCCGGGACGGGCAGTTCCGCATCGATGCGGTGACCGGGCCCGATGAATACACCTGCATCGTCAACAACAATTACTATACGAACGCCATGGCCAAATACAATCTGCGCTGGGCGGCGAAGATCTACGACCGGTGGCAAAGGGAGAAACCGGAACTGCTTCGGTCCCTAAAGGAAAAGCTCTCCCTCGCCGATGAAGAAAAGGAACTTTGGCAGCGGGCCGCGGAATGCATGTTTCTTCCCTATGACGAAAAATTGAAGATCAACCCGCAGGACGACACCTTTTTGCAAAAGGCGGCATGGGATTTCGCCAACACGCCCGGAGACCATTACCCGCTTTTGCTCCATTACCACCCGCTCACCTTGTACCGGTACCAGGTCTGCAAACAGGCGGACACGGTCCTCGCCCATTTTTTGCTGGACGAGGAAGATTTGGAGACGATGAAAAATTCGTATTTGTATTATGAAAAAATAACGACCCACGATTCGTCCCTTTCTTCCTGCATTTTCAGCATCATGGGCGCGAAGATCGGCGATGTGGAGAAAGCCTATCGGTACTTTGTCGAAACGGCCCGCCTCGATTTGGACAATACCCACGGGAATACGAAGGACGGCCTGCATCTGGCGAACATGGGCGGAACGTACATGGGGATCATCTTCGGCTTTGCGGGCTTAAGGATCAAGGAGTCGGGCCTCCATTTCGCGCCGAAATTGCCGGATGCCTGGAAGCATTACCGTTTCACCATCCAATACCGGAAACGGAAAATCACGGTGGATGTGGATGAAAGCGGCGCCCGATTCCAGCTGGAAGGGGATCCGCTCACGATTACGGTCAACGGGGAATCCTGCCTGCTGGAAGGAAAGAAAAGCTTCCCGCTCCTTGCCGCAAAAAGCAAATGATATCCCGGCTCCGTTTCCCTTTTTGCGAACGATTCTTGCGGCGATCGGAGGCGGGCCGGCCCCGGCGCGTTATAAGAGCTTTTTCGCAGCTTTCCGTTTTCGGCCATTCTCCCTCTAAAAAAAGCGGAATCGGCATAGGACCGATTCCGCTTTTTGTGCGTGTGGCAGCATGCTTCGCTATAGGGTGAAAGTCCCGAATACAGCCGCTGGTCAGTCGCTAAGTATTCGCCGACAGACAGTGCGGTATCCGTGAGGAATCGTGCGGAGGCTCTTAATGTCCCCAGCGGGGATTAGCGGGAAGAGCCGTATGCGATGACCCGCGCGTGCGGTTCTGTGAGAGGGGTGGTCAGGGACGGCAACCCCTACTCGATTCGTTCGCCCGGCAGGGGCGATGCTTCGCTGGAACTCCCCCGGACGCCCTTTGCGTCGCCTGGGGGCGGGAGGGAGCCCCCGGCGCGGGAGGAATCCGAAGGAGGCCCGGACGAAGGGAAAGCCAACCCGGCTTGCGGTCTTCGTACCGGATCCTTCCGCAGCCGGGAGGAAAAATTCTTGGAAAGGTTCGAAAAAGCCGCCGGGATGGGGCAAGAAAGATGAAGGCGGGCGGAATAGGGCCGTGCCCCGATCGATTCACCCGTTCGGCAGGAAATTTTTCATGAAGGTCGGCAGGGAAAAGCAGCTTTTCAGGATTTCTTCGTTGAAATATTTCGTTTCAACGGGCGTGATCCGATCCGGAAAGCGGTCCAACGGATAGGATTTCGATCCGGCGGTAAAGCTCCACAATCCGCCCGGATAGGTCGGCACGGTGGCGATGTAGGTTTTGGAAAAGGCAAACAGTTCCTTCAAAATGGAGGCCGTGTTCCGCAGCACGTTTTGATGAAAGACGGGGGACTGGCTTTGGCAAACCATGATCCCGTCGTCCTTCAGGACGCGGTGGAGATCTTCATAGAACCCGCGCTCGAACAAATGTTCCGCCGGTCCGATCGGGTCGGAAGAGTCGACGATGACCACGTCGTATTCATTCCGCCGGTCTTTGACAAAACGGAGGCCGTCATCGAAAATAAAATGCACCCGCGGGTCGGACAAGTTTCCCGATATTTCCGGCAAATGGGCCTTGCACGCCTTGACGACCAGCTCGTCGATCTCCACCATGTCGATCCGTTCGATATGGGGATATTTTGCCGCTTCCCTCGCCGCGCCGCAGTCTCCGCCTCCGATGATCAAAACCTTTTTCGGATTCGGATGGAGACAAAGGGGCACATGGGTGATCATTTCATTATAGATATGCCCGTCCAACGCGGTGGTCTGCACGATTCCGTCCAGGACGAGGGCCCGGCCGAAATCGAAGGTGTCCACGATCATGACGTGTTGGAAGGGAGAGGACTCGGAGAAAATGATTTCCTTTAACCGGTAGCTGATTTTCAAATTTTCCCGTTCATACTCCGTGAGCCACAAGGAACCGTCTTTTTCTTCAATCCACTCCGGGTATTTTGTCATCCGCTTTTCCTCCCGTCTTTTTGATTTTCTGCAAGGCAGACAGAGCCGCAGAAGCAATCTCTATTCTATCAATATTTCCCCGCGAATGCCAGAAAAGGGGGGTATGCGGCCCTTTGGGCGCGGCTGCCGCGGTTCCGCACGGCGCACCCCGACCCTTCGGATCGGGCCGTATTTACCCCTTCCTTCGGCGAGCGTTCGTCCGGGCATGCGCCGGATGATGCCGACATTCGATAAATCGCCGGTTTTCATGTAATATAAAAGATGAAAGAAACCCCCTTCGCGTTTTTACGGCGGCCACATTTCGACGGGAAAAGGTGATCCGATGATATCCTATGAAGCGATCCTGAAAAAGATGGAGGAAAAGGCGGGCGAGGCCCGCTTGCAAAAGGACGAACGGAAGATCCGGGAAACGGTGGAAGCGATCAAAACCCTTTGCGAATTGATTTTGGAAGACAAAAAGGGGGAAATTCCCTCCGGGACTGCCCCGGGCGGGGAAAGGCCCGTGCAAACAACCGTTTACCATCAGGAAAAGCTGGAGACCGATGACGGGGCGAACGGGGATTCCCTTTTGGACTTTTGATATTCGGGAGGTAGGTTCGGATGAACATCTTTCTTTTTCTCGGCGCCTTGAACGGATTCCTTTCCGTAGCTTTAGGCGCCTTCGGCGCCCACGTTTTGGAAAGGAAGCTCGATCCCGGCGCTTTGGAGATCTGGCAAACGGGCGTCAAGTATGAAATGTTTCACGCTGCGGCCCTGTTGGCCGTCGGCATCCTCGCAGGAAAACATCCGGAAAATCCGCTGCTCAACTGGTCGGGATGGCTGTTCTTTGCGGGGATCGTCATTTTTTCCGGAAGCTTGTACATCTTATCGGCATCCGGTTTCCGCGCCCTCGGCGCGGTCACGCCGGTCGGCGGGGTATGTTTTTTGATCGCCTGGCTGCTGTTGATGATCGCTTCCGTCAAATTGGGATAAGAGTCGGCCGCGACCGAATCGATTTTAAGGGGCTTCTCATCCGTCCTGCGGCGGATGAAAGCCCCGTTCTTCTTTCACAGGGAATGCCGGATCAAGGGCCTGCCTTTTGGAGAAGAGACGGCTGTCGCCGGCAGAAGGGAAGGACGGAAAGCAAAAAAACGTCCCCTCCTCTCCAGCCGGTCCGGAACGGGACGGTTCCCTTTTTTGTCCGGCGGCCGGCGCTGGGGATCCGGGGTTCCCCGGCATCGGCCGGCCAATTTTTTCCGGGCGGCAAAATTGGCCGCCGGCTCTCCCGTATGGGCTGACGAATTTTCCCCAACAGATGGGAGAAGCCGCTTTTAAGCCCGGCGATTTTTGAACCGGACGGAAACGGAACTTGCGGTTGGCCGGAGGAAATAAACGGCTGCATTTTGACGGAAAGAGCCTTTGGGCTGAACAAGCCTTCGCCAAGGGTTCCCCGCCTTCGATCCGGCAGGCGGCGGAAAACCTGTCCTGCCCCGTTGGAAAAAAAGCCGGCCGCATTGGCCCGGCCGGCAGGGAATTTTCGCCGCGAAAATCGCCCGGCCCGCTGAAAGGGAGGGGATTATCTCGGCTGGTAGGTGGCCAATGGAGGCGTTGAATAGGGATAGTAATAGTTCAGTTCTTCGTCAAACTCCGCGTAATTAAAGTAAACCATCGGCAATAAATACCGTTTTCCCGTCTCCGGATCGCTGATGATCAGATGATCCCTTCCCGCCGCTTCGATGATCCCCCGGAAAATCTTGGCGTTCCACTCTACATTGTTTTCGAAAGTCATATAGACGGTGATGAATTTTCCCCTGTTCAGGCGGAGGATGTTTTCGATATAGGATTGTTCGAGGGGAAGCATGCCCGGTACTTGTTGGGCGCCCGCCCCCGCTGAAGGGGTTTGGATGACCGACCCCGAAGGGAGCTGTTGGGCGGGGGGCACTTGCTGCTGGGGAAAGGGCTGAAGCGTCTGATAGGGGGCATATTGCTGGGGAAAAACCGTTTGCCTGAAGGGAAAAAATCCTTGGGCATACCATTGGTTGCCGCTCCAATTGGACGGTTGGCTCATGCAAAATCCCTCCCGGAAAAATTTAATAAATATTCGGACAAACCGATGGAGCCGGCGCGTAGAAACAGTGGGATTTAAACCTGCCGGCGTTCCACTGGTTATACCATTGGGCCGGGCAGTCTCCTGTCGGTTTAAAAAACCAGAGGGAATGGGTGGCCGGATGGAATCTTTCCCCGTTGATCACCCGCCGGGCCAATCTTTTTTCGTTCTCCCGCGCGGGCTGATAAAAATATCCCTTTTGCACCGCCTCAAATCCCCCCGGCGATTGGAAGACCATGTCGGTGATGGTGCGGATCGACTGAAAGTCCAGGCAATCGGCCAGCACCCGGTTCACGCCCGTGTTGCCCACCATCAGCATACCCAAATTGCCGTCGCCTTCCGCTTCCGCGCGCATGAGTCTCGCCAGCAATTTCACCTCTTCTTCGTTATAGGAGATGACCGCCATATGACTCCTCCCGATGGGAAATTCATAAAACAACCGGACGGAAGCTCCGCCGGAAGACATGCCGATAAAAGCCCATTCCATTCTATGTATATGTTTTTTTCCCCGGAGCCATGACCATAAAAAAAACGTCCGCGGGAGGATGCGGACGGAAAAAAGGGGAAGAAGGAGCGGAATGTTCTCCTTTTCCCCGGTTATTCGATTTTTAACAATCTTTTCAGCCGGTCCCCATCGGCCAAAACGCCGACGAAGAAGGAGCCGAATTCCCCGTAGCGGGCGCTGACTTCATCGAAGCGCATTTCATAAACCAATTTTTTGAATTGCAGGACGTCGTCGGAAAACAGGGTGACCCCCCATTCATAATCGTCGAAACCGACGGATCCGGTAATGATCTGTTTCACTTTGTCGCCGTATTTGCGCCCGGTTTCGCCGTGGCTTTTCATCAGCTCTCGGCGTTTTTCCAGCGGCAGCATGTACCAGTTGTCGTTGCCTTCCCGGCGCTTGTCCATCGGGTAGAAGCAGATGTACTTCGTTTTGGGCAATTGGGGGTACAGCCTGGAGCGGACATAGGGATTTTGATAAGGATCCCCGTCGCCGCCGCCCATGTAATTGCTCAATTCGACGACGGAAACGTAGGAATAGGCGGGCAGCAAATATTCAAACAGCTTCGTTTTGCTTAATTCGGTTTCGATGTCGTTCAATTCTTCCATGGTCGGCCGCAAAATCATGAAGAGGAAATCCGCCTTTTGGCCGACGACGGAATAAACGGCATGGCTTCCCTTCTTTTCCTCGGCGGTCTTTTCCCACTTGGAAACGATGGAGAGAAATTCGTTGACCGCCTTTTCCCTTTCTTCTTCCGGCAAGGTCTTCCATTGCACCCAGTCCACGGTGCGGAAGTCATGGAGGCAATACCAACCGTCCAACGTGGCGACAGCTTCAGCCATTTTCTTCACTCCTTCAACAGGCATTAATGGATATGTACGGATAGCGGCCGCCGGCCGCCGTTTGGCGCTTTCATTCATAACTATAACATATTTTCAACATTTCCCATGTGGATATACTTTTGACTAATTGGTGGCAGTTTTTTAACATTTTCCCCGTCCCTTTCTCCCCGTTCGGGGAAGGGGAAGGGAAACGAGGATTCCCTGCCGTTTCCGGCCCCGGGGATGAGAAACTTGCAAATTTTTTCACAAATAGTATGCTAAAGAAAGAAGGAGGACGAGACCATGGATTTGTTTCAAGTGGTGAAAGACAAAGTAAAAGGAAAAAATAAAAGGATCGTTTTTCCCGAAAGTTCGGATGAACGGATCCTGAAAGCGGCCTGCCGTCTTTCGGAAGAAAAATTGCTGATCCCGGTCTTGATCGGGAACCGCCAAGAAATTGAAAAACAGGCCGTCGGATTGGGCCTTTCCCTTGACGGTACGGAAACGGTTGATCCGGCCGGATACGGGGACATGGAAGGCCTGGTGGAAAAATTCGTCGAGCGGCGGAAAGGAAAAATAACCGTCGAAGAAGCGCGGCGATTGCTTCGGGAAGACGTGAATTATTTCGGGACGATGCTCGTTTACGCCGGGCAAGCCGACGGGCTGGTAAGCGGCGCCGCCCATTCGACGGCGGACACGGTGCGTCCGGCTCTGCAAATCATTAAAACGAAACCGGGAGTAAACAAGACATCCGGCTCCTTTATCATGGTCCGCGGCGAAGAAAAATACGTTTTCGCCGACTGCGCCATCAATATTGTCTTGGACAGCAGGGATCTCGCGGAAATCGCCGTCGAAAGCGCGAAAACGGCCAAGATCTTCGGGATCGAGCCGAAGGTGGCCATGCTGAGTTTTTCCACCAAAGGTTCCGCCCGGTCGCCGGAAACGGAAAAGGTGATCGAAGCGGTAAAAATCGCCAAGGAGATGCAGCCGGATTTGGTGATCGACGGCGAATTCCAGTTCGACGCCGCCTTCGTGCCGTCCGTGGCCAAAAGGAAGGCCCCGGATTCGGTCATCCAGGGCGATGCCAACGTGTTCATTTTCCCCTCTTTGGAAGCGGGAAACATCGGTTACAAAATCGCCCAGCGGCTGGGGAATTTTGAGGCGATCGGACCGATTCTCCAAGGCTTGAACGCCCCCGTGAACGACCTGTCCCGCGGCTGCAACGAAGAAGACGTCTACAAGCTGGCGCTGATTACCGCCGCCCAATCGCTGTAACGGACATCCATCCCGGCGCGGCCCGGCCCGCGGGAACCCGCCCCCGGTGCGAAGAAGCTTATGCCGCCTGCCGGTCAGACGATCGGGCCGGCGGTCCGGCATTCCGCGGATGCGGCTCTTCGGGTTTCGCCGCTTTTCCTGCGCCCTTTCGCCTTCCGCTGCCCGCCGGCATTTTCCGGGGGCCGCTTTTTTTATGGTAAAATCAAAATCAATGGAAACAGCAGAAAAGGTGGATTTGTTGATGGGAGAAACCTTGCTTTATCAACGGCAATGGCGGATCATGGACCAATCGGGATTGGGCCCGGGGTTCGATCCGCTGCAATCCTTTGCCATCGACGATACCCTCTGCGAATCCGTCGGAGGCGGATACGCCCCGCCGACCGCCCGGGCCTGGGTGCATCACCGGACGGTCGTATTGGGCATTCAGGATACCCGCCTGCCCCTTTTGGAGGAAGGGCTGCGCTTTCTTGCGGAGAGCGGCTACCGCCACGTCGTCCGCACATCGGGAGGGCTGGCCGTCCCGTTGGATGAGGGCATTCTGAACCTGACCCTCGTTTTTCCGGAACGGGAACATGCGATCGACATCAACCGCGGGTACGAAGCGATGTACGCCTTTGTCCGGGCGATGTTCCGCGATCTGACCGGGGAGATCGAGGCGAGGGAAATCGCCGGTTCCTATTGTCCCGGAAATTATGATTTGAGCATCCGGGGGAAAAAATTTGCCGGCATCTCCCAGCGCCGCTTGAAAAAAGGGGTGGCCGTCCAGATCTATTTGTGCGTGACCGGAAGCGGGAGCGAACGGGCGGAAGTCATCCGGCAATTTTATGCCCGCGGGATCCGGGACCTGCCGGTAAAGTACGGCTATCCGAAGATCGTCCCGGAAAACATGGCTTCCCTGTCCGAGCTGTTGGGAAGGGATTTGACGGTGGAAGAAGCCGTCCTCCGCTTTTTCCGGACGGTCCGGACCTTCAGCGGGGGGAATTGTTATTCGGGGGCGCTGAATGAGGAAGAGATGAAGCGCTATCCCTATTATTATGGCCGGGTATTGGAACGGAACGAAAAATGGCTGAAAAACACCGACGGAAAATGAGCCGCTTCCCGGATGCCTTCCGAAGCGGGAATCTTATTGAAGCGGGGGTCGAGGGTTTGCCGGTCCGCGCCGGTCAACCCCCTTTGGCGAACATTTTGCGGGAAATTTGGCGGACGCGGGCACGGCCGCGCGGTCCGGTCCGCAACGGCCCCTTTTTCAGGCCGGTAATGTTTCGGGATAGGTCCGGTCCGTATCGTTCAAATCCCCCGGAAGGCCGGGCGATTTCCGGCATGGGTAAGTGCCGGCCCGGCGGCATCCACTCTTTCCCGAAGCCCTCCTCCGATGAGGGGAACGTCCGGGCGAAGGGCGATGGCCGGTTCCGCAATCAAAAGGAAAGGAGCCCGTTCGAGCGAAGGGCTCCTTTTTCCTTCCCGGTTGCGCCGGTGAACGTCTATTCGGCCATTTTTTCCAAATTTCCGTTTTTGTCCATTTTAAAGGTGGTGGCCGGACGTTCTTCCTCTTCGAACAGGACCAGCTTTCTCGCCCGGTTCATGATTTTCATGATCGTTTCGTAGTCTTCCTTCATCGCTTCGGCTTCCCGCTCCAATTCTTTTATTTTATTTTCCAGTTCTTCCGCTTTTTTCTTCAAATCTTCATTTTCCCTTTTCAAACGTTCGTTTTCCAGTTTCTCCGAACCGGATTGCAGGGTGGAAAGGTGCAGATTTTGCAAAAATTGGATGACATGGGGCAGCGTCAGGCTTTCGCCGGGATGGGAAACATCCTGGGGCCTTTCCCCGCCGCCTCCGCTTCCGGCGGCTTCGTCCGCGTCCATGACAGCGGGAGCCGCGAGCAGCTTCAATTCCTCTTCAGACGGCATCGGCGGTTGATAGAGTAGTTTTTTCTTGCCGGAGTGATCCTTTCCCAAGTACCTTTGCCGCTGTTTCCGCTGCTTTTTGGCCAGTTCCAGCGCCTTTTCGTATTTTTTGCGGACGACGGCGTTCCAGCGGAACCCGCAGGCGGCGCTCGTCCGGTTCAACTTGTCCCCGACTTCCTCGAAGGCGTTTAGTTGGGTGCTCCCTTCGCGCACATGGCGCAGAACGGTTTCGGCAAGAAGCAGGTCATTTTCTTCCGTCCATGCATCTTGGCGAACTTTCATCTTCTTCAACTCCCTGATTTTATTTTTGGATGTTTATCGCGTTACTAATCAGCATGGACAATTTTTTTTTGATTTATACAATAAGAGATGAAAGGATACTAGTTTCGGAAAGGGCGCATGTCTTCCGGAAAGAACGGCGGTTTTCCGGTTTTGCCGCCCGATTCCTTGATATGGAAAAAAAATATCTGTAAAATACGTTTTAGTTACATCATCGTTCATAACGGCCGCAAGGGGCGTTCCGGGAAGCGGCTGTTCGGATACGCTTTTTGCCGCGGGGGGAATCCCCGTTGCGGTTCCTCGGAAAGGAATGTCCGGAGATGGCCAATGTCTTCAGGGTGTGCGGCGACTGCCAGGCGGTTCATTTAAAAACCTTAATCCCGAAGCTGAAAAAGATCGATCCGGATGCGGAGATACAAATCGGGTGCCAATCCTATTGCGGCCCGGGGAGAAAGAAGACCTTCGCCTTCGTGAACAACCGCCCCGTCGCCGCTTTCACCGAAGAGGAATTGGTGGAAAAGATCAAGGGAAAATTGGGGCTGTGAAGAAGCGTCCTTTTGATCCCTCGGGGTTTTGCGAAACCCTTCCGAAACATCCCGGTTCAGCAGAAAAGGAACGTTTATGGGATGTTTCTTTTTTACCGAAAAACCGCCTTCCCGCGGGCGGAGAAAAATGAAGGAAGATGATTGCCCATGGCGTACGCTGCGGAAAAATTGGATGAAGAAAAGGTGTTTAAGGATCCGGTTCACCGTTACATCCACGTTTCCGACCGGGTCATTTGGGATTTGATCGGCACGAAGGAGTTCCAGCGCTTGCGGAGGATCAGGCAACTCGGAACGACCTATTTGACCTTTCACGGCGCGGAACATAGCCGGTTCAGCCATTCCCTCGGCGTTTACGAAATCGTCCGCCGCATCGTCGACGACGTGTTTGACGGGCAAAGGGAATGGAGCGGGGAAGAAAGGCTCCTTTCCCTCTGCGCCGCCCTTTTGCATGATTTGGGGCACGGTCCCTTTTCCCATTCCTTCGAAAAGGTCTTTGATCTGGACCATGAAAAGTTTACCCGGGCGATCATTTTGGGCGACACCGAAGTCAACCGGGTGCTCCGCCGCGTCGGGAACGGCTTTCCGGAAAAAGTGGCGGAAGTGATCGCCAAAACCTATCCGAACAAATTGATCGTAAGCCTGATTTCCAGCCAGATCGACGCCGACCGGATGGATTATTTGCTGAGGGATGCCTATTACACCGGGGTCAGTTACGGCCATTTCGACATGGAACGGATCTTAAGGATCATGCGCCCCTACGAAGACCAGGTGGTTTTCAAAAAAAGCGGGATGCACGCGGTGGAAGATTACATCATGAGCCGGTACCAGATGTATTGGCAGGTCTACTTCCACCCGGTAACGAGGAGCGGGGAAGTGATTTTAAACAATATCCTGCACCGGGCAAAAAACCTGTACCGGAACGGCTATCCGTTCAAACATCCGCCGGTCCATTTCCTCACGTTGTTCGCCGGCGGCATCTCCCTCGATGAATACCTGCATTTGGACGAATCGGTCGTTTTCTATTATTTCCAGGTTTGGCAGGAGGAAGAGGACCCGGTCTTAAGGGATCTGTGCGACCGCTTTATCAACCGCCGGCTGTTCAAATATACCGAATTCGATCCGGCGAAAGAATACCCAAAATATCTTGAACTCGTATCCTTGTTTAAAAAGGCGGGCATCGATCCGGAATACTATCTGGTTATCGATTCTTCCTCGGATCTTCCCTACGATTTCTACCGCCCGGGGGAGGAGGGGGAACGGCTGCCCATCTTTCTCCTGATGCCGGGAGGGGAACTGCGGGAATTGTCCCAGGAATCGGAAATCGTCGAAGCCATCAGCGGGAAAAGGCGAACCGATCACAAATTGTATTTTCCCCTCGATTTTCTGCTGGATGAATCGTCAAAGAAAAACGTGAAACGGACGATAAGAAAATTGCTGAATATCCCGTGATCCGGGATACCAACCGCTGGGAGTGGAACGCGATGCTGTTGGAACATGCGAAAATCTTGTTTGCCGTCAGGGCCTCGGGGGAAATCGCCGGCCGGAAAAAATTCCAAAAAATGATCTATATCGCCAAGAAGCTGAACTTCCCTTTCCAGGAAAAATTCGACTTCCATTTTTTCGGCCCCTATTCCGAGGAGCTGTCCCTCCGGATCGAAGAGCTGGTGAATATGGGCTTCCTCGTGGAACGGGCGGAAAAGATCGGCGGCTACGTGCAGTACAGGTATTCCATCACCGGTTCCGGAGAAGAATTTTTGAAAATGTTTCCGTTGGAAGAAGATTTTCCGTTCTTAAAACCTTGCTTTTTGGATATGAATGAAAAAAGCGGACGTTTTTTGGAACTCGTTTCAACCGTCCTTTATTTTGAGTCGTTGCCGAAATTTGCGGTGACGGAAAAGATCCATTCGCTAAAAAGCAAACAGGGATATACGGAGGAAGAAATCGACCAAGCCTATGAATATATTGCCCGGCTGAAGGAGCTGTACAAGGCGGACGATGACAGCCGCGAAAAGATCCGCATGTAACGGCGGCAGCCGCGGGAAGAACCTCGCGTGAAAATGGAAGGGAGCATCCCTCATTCAGCCGGCGTCCTCCCGGACGAAGCCGGAAGGCGGGACGTCCCTTTGGCTCCGCCGGGACGGGGCCCCCGCCGGAAAACGGCGCATCCCTTCACTTTTTCAGGCGCAACATTTTCGGGGAGCGGATGATATGGAAGGATTCATTCAATTTTTGAATTCGATTTTATATTATGATTTGCAAAGTCTGCCGTTTATCGTCATTTCGCTTTTGATCGCCTTCACCGTTCACGAGTTTTCCCATGCCTATTTCGCTTACAAATTCGGCGATCCGACGGCGAAAAACCAGGGGCGACTAACCCTCAATCCGATCAGCCATCTCGATCCGATCGGAACGGTCGTTTTGCTCATTGCCGGGTTCGGCTGGGCAAGGCCGGTTCCGGTCAACCGTTTTTATTTTAAAAACCCGAGGCTGGCGGGGGTGGTCGTTTCCGCGGCGGGGCCGTTAAGCAACCTCCTCTTGGCTTTTATCGGGGGCGCCTGCCTGTTTCTCCTGTTTTCCGCCTTTTCCGGATCGGTGTGGGTCCCCTATGCGGCCCAATTTTTCAACGTGTTCATCCAATTGAATCTCATTCTCTTTGTGTTTAATCTGCTTCCGCTGCCTCCCCTGGACGGTTACCGGATTGTGGAAGACCTGGTTCCCGCCCATGTCCGGGTGAGAATGGCGGCCCTGGAAGCGTACGGACTGATCATCTTTCTCGTCCTGATTTTCGTCGACCCCCTTTATCATTTGACGATCGGACCTTTGTTCCAATACGTGGTCCCCGCCCTGTATCATTTCATCATCGGCATCTTCCTGGGAGTCTTCGCCTGACGGACGCAAGGAGGGTTGGAAAAATGGCGGAAGAAAAAGAAGAAAAAAAGGAGAAAAAACAGATCCAATTTACCATTATTAAAAACGATCCGACGGACGGGCACAGGGGCTTCGGAACCGGTGTCCTGAACCTGGAAAACGTGACGCCGGTCTTCATCGACGTGGAAGAAAGAAAGGCCTTCATCGACATGGGCGGAATGCATGCGCGAAGCCAGGTGGAAAGGGGGATCAAGTTTCTCCCGAACAAGGAGGAAGTGCCGAACGGAAAACCCTATTGGCTGGTGTGGGTGACGGTCGAGCGGAAGGAAGAAGGCCCCTATTATCACGGCGTGACCGCCTGCGAGCTGACCGTCGACCGTTCCATCCGGAGGGGGTACAAATCCCTGCCCGAGCATGTGAACCGGATGGACAAATCGTTAAAAGGCCACATTATCGTCAGCCACATGGACAAGGAATCGAAGAAGGTGCTCGCCGATTTTCTGAAAAACCACGATCCGGGCATGTGGGAGCGTTCCGATGAAAAACTGAAAAAAGATTTGGAGGAAGAATGAGCCGGTTTTCCGGATCCGGCCCGGCGGGTATTGACCGGGTTTCCCGCCCGTCGGAGAGCCGAATGTTCCCCAAAACGAACGTTCGGACATCATCCGTTCCCGCGCGATGAAAGATTCGCGGCAGCGCCGGAAGCTTCGGAAGTTTTTTCCGGAAACGAAAAACGCAGCCATCCCCCGGGAGGGGCCATCGGCTGCGTTTTCTTTCACGGTCATTTTTTGCCGGGAACAGATGCCTGTTCCGGCTCGACTTTTTCGGGCAGGCTAGTCGAACCAGTCGAAAAACCGCCGGTACCAAGGCTTCCCTGCCTTTTTCCCGTCCTCGATCTCCCGGTGCCGGGGTTCCGCGCCTTTTTCCGAATCGGGCGGGAGATGGGGATGTTCCGCGCAAAATTCGGTCGGCTCGGTGTTTTCCACATAATAGGTCAGCCGTTTGACCGGGCAGGAATCCGTGGCCAAAAGCCCGGTGGTGGGATCGATCCAAACCCCGGTCACCCCCTTCGGCGGCTGGAAAGAGCGGAGCGGTTTCCCCTTCAAGGCGTCTTCCATGAACCCGATCCAAAGATTTTTGGCGAAGGCCTTTTCCCGGCTGCCCGCGATGGCCCGGTTATCGTCGTACCCCGTCCAGACGGCGGCCAACAGGTCGGGCGTAAACCCGATCATCCAGCTGTCCGTATTGGTCGACCCGGATTTTCCCGCGTAGATCCGCGTGGCCTTCTTCAGCATCGAACTGCCGGTGACCGCGGCGTAACCGTTCAGCTTCGGGTCGAACATCCCCGTCATCATATGGGTCATGACAAATGCGGTTTTCGGATCCAACAGCTGCCGGGTCTTTTTTTTATATTCGTAGATCACCTGTCCGTCCTTGCCGACGACCTTTTGAATGAAGCGGGGTTCGACCGCCGTTCCGCCGTTGGCGAAGAGGCTGTAGGCTTTGGCCATTTCGATGACGGACACCCCCGAGGTGCCCAAGGCGAGGGACGGAACCGCCTCCTGCTTCGACGTGATCCCGAATTTCTCCATATATTCTTTCAACGTTTCCATCCCTAAAAAAAGATGGGTTTTCACCGCATAAATATTGTCGGACAGCGCCAGGGCCTGGGCCATCGTCAAATTCCCTTCCGCGTAGCGGCCGTTGAAATTTTTCGGCGCGTATTGCCTGCGCCCTTCGTCGTAATAGAAGGTCGTCTCTTCGCTCCGCAAGGTGGAGGACGGGGTGAAGCCGTGCTCCAGGGCGGCGAAATACAGAAAGGGCTTTACCGTGGACCCCGGCTGGCGGATGGCTTTCACCGCCCGATTGAAGCTGGACTCGGCGTAATCCCTTCCCCCGATCATCGCCTTGACGAATCCCGTTTGCGGATCCATGGCGACCAGGGCCGCCTGGATGCCGGAGCCGGCGGGGGAGGTCTTCGCCATGTTTTCTTCCGCCGATTTTTGCATTTTCGGATCCAGGGACGTATACACTTTCAGGCCGCCCAGGGCGATCGTCCGCTCGTCCAGCCCCATCACCCGTTTGAGTTCCTGCTGGACGGCATCCTGAAAATAGGGGGCGATTTTTTCCCGGACCGGATGTTTTCCCGCGATGTGGAGCTCTTCCCGAAAGGCTTCTTCCGCCTCTTCTTCGGAAATCATCCCGTTTTCCGCCATTTTTTTAAGGACGAGCTTCTGCCTTTTCTTTGCCCGCTCGAAGGAGATGACGGGAGAAAAAAGGGAAGGCCCCTTCGGAATGCCGGCCAGGATCGCGGCCTCGGCCAGATCGAGATCCTTCGCCTTTTTTCCGAAATAAAACCGGCTGGCGGCTTCCACCCCGTAGGCGCCGTGGCCGAAATAGATCGTATTGAGATAGCCTTCCAATATTTCATCTTTCCCGTAATTGGCCTCCAGCCGGATCGTATAGAGAGCCTCTTTGATTTTCCTTGCCCACGTTTTGTCATGGGTCAAATACAAATTCCGGGCGTACTGCTGGGTGATGGTGCTGGCTCCCTGCACCTTGGCCATCGCTTTCAGATCGGCGAAAATCGCCGCCAAAATCCGTTTATAATCGAAACCCGAATGGGAATAAAAACGCTGGTCTTCAACGGCGATGGCCGCTTGTTTGAAATAGGGGGAGATCTCGTCCAGCCCTACCCAATACCTTTTTCCGCCGCTGTCCGTTTCTCCGATCACCGTACCGTCGTCGGCGTAATAGACCGTGGATTGGGGGACGGTCAAGGGAGGCGGCCCGGCCATTTTGGCGTAGAGGAAGAGGCCCGAATAGCTCAAGAAGGAGAACAGGAGGAAACCCGCCCCGACCAGCAGCAGGATGCGAAAGATTTTTTTGTTTTTGTTGCCGCGGGGATCCGTCAATATTTCCACAGGAAAACCTCCTTTCCGGAAAAAGGCGGGCAAAAAGGGTTTTTTAAAAGTATGGAAAACAAGGGAAAAAATTAAACCCGGAAAACCGGCCGGGGAGGGGAGATTTTTCGGGCAAGGGGGGAGGCGGCCTTCACGCGGGAACCGGGAGGGGATGAACAGGCGAAAAGGGGCGGGGGACGGCAGGCGAAAGGGGCCGGGGTTCCCCAGCTGCAAAAGAGGCGCGCCGGACAATTCCCCGCCCTGGGGATCCGGGGATGCGCGCTCCGCGGCCTCAAACCAAAAATCGCGGAAACCGCGCTTTAAAATTTATTTTTCCTTTGCGCGTTTCCCAAGCCGCGGCATGGTTTCCGGCCGTGGGCCGAAAGGATCATCGGTCGGCGTGGGGCCCAGTGTTCAACATCCGACAGGAATGTCCGACATTTTATTTTTCTTCGCGACCGGACGGTTCAACAGCCTAGGAGAAATGTTCAACATTTTTTGCAAAACGTTCAAAAAACGATACCGTTTGTCCAACATCTTGAATGAATCGTTCGACATTCCCTTTGGCTTTCCGGCCGGATGGTCCAACATTTCGACCGGATGGTTCAGCATTTGAAAAAAATTGTCCGACATCGCATGGGAATGTCCGACATTTTCGACGGTCGGTCCATCATTGGAGATTTTTTGTCCAACATGAAAAAAAATTGTCCGCCATGAAAGAAAAAATATTTATCATCCCGGAAAAAACGTCCATCATCGCGAGGAGGATGTCCGTCATCCCTTCCGGTGTCCGCTATCCGCTGCGATGCGTCAAAGGCGCGCTGATTGATTCCGGACGAAGCGATCCGCGCCCGCCTTTTGCCGGCCGGGGAGATTCGGACGGCGAACGTAAGCGGGCTTTCTCCGTCGCTTTTCGTACGGGAAGTGTGGAAAAAATGGCATTCCCTTTCCCGCGGCTCAAAAAGGGCCCGGATGCCGCTCCGGAAGCCGAACACGGCGGCTTTGCCCTCGGGCCTTGGACAAAAAATCTCCTTGCATTTTTCGGCCCGTGTTTTTATACTTTTCATGTTTACTTTTTAGGGTGGGAAAAATCGAAAGGGATAGAATAGAAATGGAAAGAAAGGTGGAGACACGGATGAGCGGGCTATGGTTTACGGAATTGCAGACGAAAAATTTCGGGATCACGATGAAGGTAAAGAAAACTTTGCAGACGGAAAAAACCGAATATCAAATGCTGGAAATGGTGGAAACGGAAGAATGGGGGAACATGCTTTTATTGGACGGCATGGTGATGACGAGCCAGAAGGATGAGTTCGTCTATCACGAAATGATGGCCCACGTTCCCCTGTTCACCCATCCGAAGCCGGAAGAGGTTCTTGTGGTCGGCGGCGGGGACGGGGGAGTCATCCGCGAGATTTTGAAACACCCGGAAGTGAAGAAGGCGACCCTTGTGGAAATTGACGGAAAGGTCATCGAGAGCGCAAAAAGATTTTTGCCGGAAATCGCCGGAAAATTGGACGATCCCCGGGTGGAGGTGAAGGTCGCAGACGGATTCAAGCATATCGCCGAGAGCGAAAACCGTTATGACGTGATCCTCGTCGATTCGACGGAACCGATCGGCCCGGCCGTCCAACTGTTTACAAAAGGATTTTACGCGGGGATCGCCAACGCCCTGAAAGAGGACGGCCTGTTTGTCGCCCAAACCGACAACCCGTGGTTTAAAGGGGATTTGATCCGGAAGATCTTTGCCGACGTCAAGGAAATCTTCCCGATCACCCGCTTGTATACCGCCAATGTCCCGACTTACCCGAGCGGTTTATGGACCTTCACCCTCGGGTCGAAAAAGTACGATCCGCTGAAGGTGGAAAAGGATCGGTTCTACCCGGTCGACACGAAATATTATACGGAAAAATACCATTTTGCCTCGTTCGTTCTGCCGAAATTTGTCGAAGACTTGACGAAATAGCTTTTCCATTTTCCATGAGGGGGGACTCTGGTTGCGATTCGACGAAGCCTATTCCGGAAAAGTGTTTATCGGGAGCTGCCCGGATTTTGAAAAAAGTGAAGCCGTCATCTACGGCATGCCGATGGACTGGACCGTTTCTTTCCGCCCGGGTTCCCGGTTCGGCCCGGCCCGGATCCGGGAGGCGTCCGTCGGCCTGGAGGAATACAGCCCCTATTTGGACCGGCATTTGACGGAGGTCAAATACTTTGACGCGGGGGATATCCCGCTGCCCTTCGGCAACGCCTCGAGGAGCCTGGCGATGATCGAGGAGTTCGCCGGGAAAATTTTGGACCATGGAAAATTTCCCCTCGGCTTGGGGGGCGAACATCTGGTCACTTGGGGGGTGATCCGCGCGGTTCACAAAAGGAGAAAGGATTTTGCCCTGCTCCATATTGACGCCCACGCCGATTTGCGCGAGGAATACGAAGGGGAAGAGCTGTCCCATGCCACCCCGATCCGGAAAGCCGTCGATCTGATCGGGCCGGAGAACGTCTTTTCCTTCGGCATCCGGTCCGGGACGAGGGAAGAATTTCAATTTGCCGCCCGGTCGGGCATGCATCTCGCAAAATTTGACGTGGCGGAACCGCTGAAACGGGCCCTTCCAAAATTGAAAGGGCGGCATGTGTATGTCACCATTGATATCGACGTGCTCGACCCGGCCTTTGCCCCGGGAACCGGGACGGCGGAAGCGGGGGGAATCACCTCGAGAGAGCTGCTGGAAACCGTCCGGCTCCTCGCCCAGGCAGATGTCCGTATCATCGGGGCGGACGTCGTGGAAGTGGCGCCGGTTTACGATCCGACCGAACAGACCCAGATCGTCGCCGCCAAACTCGTCCGGGAAATCCTCCTCGGCTGGGTGAAAAAATCCTAGGGGAAGGCCCGTCTTCCTCTTCCCGCCGCTTTCGCCAAGAAAATCCGTATGGACGGTTCTCCGCATGATGGGGCCGATTTTTGCTTCCTTTGGCTCGCTTTTTTAAAGCAATACATCAACATTCCCCAATCCCGCCGATTTCCCTTTCTATGGCCGGTTTCCCCGGAGAAGGACGCGCCCGGGAAAGGAAAACGGCCGTGCCATGCGGGGGAATGCCGGTTTCGCCGGCATACAAAAACGGAAACGGGCTGTACAACCTCGACCCCGCATGCGGAAAAGTGCCGGTTTCGCCGGCTCCCCGCTTTTTACGAACGAGGGTCCGCCTTGCGCGGCCGAGAAGGTCCTTCTCCGCCGCCCCGTTTTTCAACGATCCCCGGAAAAAGAAACGGCTCCCATTCCCCTTCCTTTAAACACCCCCCGGCTTTTGTTAAAATATTGCTGGGAACGTTTATCGCCGGATCGCCTGCCGCCTCGGCAGGTGATATTGGCGGCCGGGTTTGTCCGCGGCCGGAAGGGGTTTTTCGGCCGGGGTGAAAACGGCGGGATTCCTAAAACGGGAATCTTGAAAGGGAACAAGGTTCCCCGGTTCCCGAGGGAAAATGATTCTTTGGAGGAAAGGGATTCCCCCGGGGGATTCCGCCGGCGAATCGGCTGCCGGCGCCCGGCGGGAGAACCCGTAAAACCGCCGGCGGAACCGCCGGATCTTTTTTGCCGGAACCGTCACCGGCCGGACACCGCCGGTGCTGCATACGGAATTCTCCCTGCAAAAAGGATGTGGTGAAGTGTCATTTTCATTCCCGGTAAAAATATCGTTAAAAACGTCCATTTTTCAGGACGGGGTCCGCGAGGAGTATGAGCTGATCGCTTTTGGGCGTTTTCATAAGAAAGACGGGATTTACTATTTGAAATATGACGAAATCATCGATTCCGGAACGATCCATACGACCGTCAAAATCAAGGAGGATGAAGTCCTCATCCTGCGGTCGGGTTCGTTGAACATGCGGCAGGCGTATAAAAGGGACCGGTTAATGAGCGGGACTTTCGAAACCGAATTGGGGACCTTTTATTTGACGACCAATACGAAGGAACTGGATTTTCAATGGGATCCGGACTTAAAGAAGGGGACGCTGAAAATCCATTACGGGTTGATCATGGAACAGGTGGATGTGGGCACTTACCAATTGACCTTTACCTTCCAGGAGGACGAAAAAGCGGTAATTTGAGGGGCCTTCTCCTCCGGCACACGTCTCGTTGAAAGACCGGCAGCCGCAAATCCGCCGCCCCGGCTCCCCGCTTTTTAAAAAAATATTGACTGAATGCTCATTCATTGATGTATAATAGACATAAATCCGATGAAAAACCGCCGATCTCGGTGCGGCAAAGGGGATGGGGAATCCCCGTTCGTCCGCCTGCGGTAATAGACGAGGCGTTATTCGGGGACCACAGGAGAAAGGGGTAGAAGGGGATGGATGCATTTCTTTGGACCAATTTGCTGGCTGCCGTTCTTGTAACCGCTTACGCCGTTTATCTGTTCGTTTACGTGGTCAAGACGAGAATCGAATATATGAAACTTGGAAAAAAGGCGGAATTCGATAAACGTCTCAAGGAACGGGTGAAACGGTTCGTCGTTTATGTTTTCGGACAGAAGAAGCTGCTGAAGGACAAAAAGAGCGGCGCGATTCACGTCATGATGTTCTACGGGTTTATCCTCGTCCAATTCGGGGCGGTCGATTTCATCTGGAAAGGGATCCGGCCCGGCTCCCACTTGCCGCTGGGGCCCTTATATCCCTGGTTTACTTTTTTCCAGGAAATCGTCACCCTTCTCGTCTTGGCCGCCGTCGCCTGGGCCTTTTACCGCCGTTATATTGAAAAGCTCGCCCGTTTGAAAAGGGGATTGAAAAACGGCCTCGTTCTGATCTTCATCGGAACGTTGATGTTTGCCGTCCTGTTCGGCAACGGCATGATGATGATCTGGGAGGGACGGGAAGCCGGCTGGAGCGAGCCGGTCGCTTCCGCCATCGCCCTCGGGTTTTCCTTTTTGAACAAAACCGGGGCGTTCGTCCTGTTCTACCTGTTTTGGTGGATTCATCTTCTCGTGCTGTTGATCTTTTTGGTCTATATCCCCCAATCGAAGCATTTCCATTTGATCATGGCGCCGGTGAACGTGTTCGTGAGCCGGCCGGATAAACCGGGAAAATTGAACAAGATCGATTTTGAAGACGAATCTCAGGAATCCTTCGGCGTCGGGAAAATCGAAGATTTTACCCGCCTCCAGCTGATCGATCTGTATGCCTGCGTCGAATGCGGCCGCTGTACCAACATGTGCCCGGCGACCGGGACCGGAAAGATGCTTTCGCCGATGGATTTGATCGTGAAACTGCGGGATCATCTGACCAACTACGGGGCTGCGGTCACTTCGAAACAGCCGTGGGTGCCGGGATTTATGTTTTCCAATACCCTGGGGAACCGGCTGGCCTTGCAGGCGGGATCAAGGGGCGGCCAACAGTCGGCGGCGGCGCTCGCTTATCAGCCGAGCCTGATCGGCGACGTCATCACCGAAGAGGAAATTTGGGCCTGCACCACCTGCCGGAACTGCGAAGACCAGTGCCCGGTCATGAACGAACACGTCGACAAGATCATCGATTTGCGCCGTTATTTGGTTTTGACGGAGGGAAGGATGAACCCGGACGCCCAAAGGGCGATGCAAAACATCGAAAGGCAGGGCAACCCCTGGGGCTTGAACCGGAAGGAAAAGGAAAATTGGCGGGAACTCCGCGAAGATGTTTATATCCCGACGGTAAAAGAATTGAAGAAAAAAGGGGAAGACTTCGAATATTTGTTCTGGGTCGGTTCGATGGGTTCCTACGACAGCCGCAGCCAAAAGATCGCCCTGTCCTTCGCGAAACTGATGAATATCGCCGGCGTCAAATTTGCCATCCTGGGAAATAAAGAGAGAAACTCCGGCGATACGGCCCGCCGGCTGGGCAATGAATACCTGTTCCAGGAATTGGCCATGGCCAATATCGAAGAGTTCGAGAAAAACGGCGTGAAAAAAATCGTCACCATCGATCCGCATGCCTACAATGTGTTCAAAAACGAGTATCCGGACTTCGGTTTTACGGGAGAAGTTTATCACCATACCGAGCTGCTGTTGAAATGGGTCAAGGAAGGGCGGCTCGTGCCGAAATATCCGGTCAACGAGACGGTCACCTTCCACGATTCCTGCTACTTGGGCCGCTACAACGGCGTCTACGATGCGCCGCGGGAAATTTTGAAATCGATCAAGGGCGTCAAGTTCGTCGAGATCGAACGGAACCGGGAAAACGCCATGTGCTGCGGCGCCGGGGGCGGCCTCATGTGGATGGAGGAGAATACCGGCCATCGCATCAACGTGGCCCGCACGGAACAGGCGCTGAAAGTGAACCCGGATATTATCAGTTCCGCCTGCCCCTACTGCCTGACGATGCTCTCCGACGGTACAAAGGCGAAGGAAGTGGAAGATCGGGTCAAAACCTACGACGTCGCCGAAATTTTGGAAAAGGCCGTATGCGGCGACGGGCGACAAACGCTTGTTTCATAAGAAAGCGTCCCGATTTTAAAAGCCGCCGGCGCACCCCTTTCTTCCCGTCCGGCTTGTTCATCCCTCTGCGGGAAAGATGGGATGCCTGAAAATCCGGCCGGATTGCGGCCGCCCGGATGGGAAGAAACGGCAGCGGCCTGCCCCGCTTTTCGGAGCGGGGATTTTGTTTGCCCGTCTTTCGCGCATGACCGCTCTGCAACGGCTGAAAACCTGTCCGTTTATGCTTTGCGGACTTCAAATCGTTCGGCGGCTGAAGCCTTCCTTTCCCCGTCGCTAACCGCATATCGATCAACACGACTGAAACGTCTTTCCGCGGATTTGCAACCCGCATATTAATCAAAGAAGCCCGAAACGAATTTCCGCGGATTTGCAACTCGCACATCAAACAAAGACGTTCGGAACGGTATCCCTCGCATTTGCAGCCTGCATATGAAACAAAGGCCACTACTGGAACGTCTTTCCAGCCCCTGTCCCCGGCCGTTGGGGCGAAGGATCCCTCCGGCCGCCGGACATTTTCGGAAAACGGATGGCACGACGGTTCAAGGATCGTGTAATATAAAATTACGAACTTTTCATGCCGAAAGAATACCGTTGAAAAAGGAAGGAAAGCCATGCCGGAGACCCGTATTCCAGATCAAGACGCAAAGGAACAGGCAATGACGGAAAACAATCTGACGAGAATCCATTGGAACGGAAAGGAAATCATCCTTATCGGCACCGCCCATATTTCCAGGCAAAGCGCGGAGCAGGTGAAGGAAGTCATCGAAAGGGAGAGGCCGGATGCCGTTTGCGTGGAATTGGATCGGCAGCGCTATCAGGCGATCACCGAAGGAAACCGTTGGAAGGACATGGACATTTTTCAGGTGATCAAAGAGAAGAAGGCCGCGCTGCTCTTCGCCAACCTGGCCTTGTCCTCTTTCCAGAAACGGATGGCCCGGCAGTTCGGCATCCGTCCGGGGCAGGAAATGATCCAGGGGATCGAGTCGGCAAAAGAGACGGGGGCCCGGCTGGTGCTGGCCGACCGGGACATTCAAACGACCTTTTCCCGCATTTGGCACAACGTGGGATGGAAAGGGAAATCCCTGCTCCTTGCCCAAGTCATTTCCGCCATCTTTTCCCGGGAGACGATTTCCGAGGAAGAATTGGAAAAAATGAAGGAGCAGGACATGATCCAGACGATCCTCCAGGAATTCGCCGACCAATTTCCCGAATTGAAGAAACCCCTCGTTGACGAACGGGATCAATACTTGGCGGAAAAAATCAAAACGGCCCCCGGCGAAAAAATCGTGGCCGTATTGGGCGCGGCCCACGTGCCCGGCGTAATCAGGGAAATTGAAAGGGACCATGATTTGGGGGAACTTGAGGAAGTTCCGGTCAAAAAGAGGAGATTCCACCTTCTCGGTTGGCTGCTTCCGGCGCTGATCGTCGTCCTGATCGCCGCCACCTTTTTTCTCAATCCTTCCGCCGGGGTCGACCAAACCCTCAGCTGGGTTCTGTGGACGGGCAGTTTCTCGGCGGCGGGAGCGGCCGCGGCCTTCGGGCATCCCCTCACGATTTTGACGGCATTTGTGGCCGCCCCGTTGACGACTTTGCATCCGCTCCTGGCTTCCGGCTGGTTTGCCGGGCTCGTCCAGGCGTTCATCCGCAGGCCGAGCGTGAGGGATTTTGAAAACTTGGCCGAAGACATCATGAGCGTAAAAGGGTTTTGGAACAACAAGGTGACCCGGATCTTACTGATCGTGATATTGACCAACATCGCGACCTCCGTCGGCACTTTCATTGCGGGCGTCGATATCGTCCGGCTCTTTTTCCAAAACGTTTGACCGGTCTCTCCCATGGCAAATTTGCAGATGGCGGCAAGGCGGGAAAAACTGCCGGTGAAGCGGCGAAGCGGTCCCGAAATCCCCCGTGCCGGGAACCGGCAAGGCGCAGGGATGTTTGGCGCAAGGGAAGGACGGTTTTGGTTCAACGATGCCTCCTTATGTACCCGAAAAAAGATAACGTCCGTGCGAAAACGCACGAACGTTATCTCGGGAAGGGGGGTATTTTTATGCCGATGATCATGCGCGCCTTTCGCGCACATCCTCTCCGAGGCAGACATCGTTATTTTTTCATATCGATGACCATGCGGCCTTGGATCTTTCCTTCTTCCATTTCCCGGAAGATATCCCGGATTTCTTCCAGTTTGCGGGTTTGAACGACAGGATCGACTTTGCCTTCGGCGGCAAACATGAGCGCTTCTTCCAAATCTTTTCTCGTCCCGACCAGGGAACCGATCACTTGGATGCCGTCCAGGACGGTTTTAACAATTTCCAAATCCATCGTTTCCGGCGGCAATCCGACCCCGACGACTTTGGAAACCGGACGGACGGAATGAACCGCTTGGTTGAAGGCGGTTTTGGAAACGGAAGTTACAACGGCGGCATGGGCACCCCCGAATTCTTCTTGAATCCATTGCGCCGGATCGCCTTTTAAGGAATTGAACGTGAAATCGGCTCCGACTTCCTTGGCCAGGCGCAATTTTTCATCGTTGATGTCGACGGCGATGACTTTGGCGTTGAACACGTTTTTCGCATATTGCACCCCCAAGTTGCCGAGACCGCCGACGCCATAGATGACGATCCATTGCCCGGGTTTGATATCGGAGACTTTGATGGCTTTATAGGTGGTGACACCGGCGCAGGTGATGCTCGTCGCTTTTTTCGGATCCAGTCCGTCGGGGACTTTGACCGCATAATCGGCCTTGACGATGCATTGTTCGGCCATCGCGCCGTCCACCGTGTAACCGGCGTTTTTGACGCTCCGGCAATACGTTTCATTTCCGGTCACGCAATATTCGCAATGTCCGCATCCTTCGTAGAACCAGGCGATGCTGACCCGGTCGCCGACCTTTAAGCTGGTTACCCCGTCGGCGATTTCCCGTACGACCCCGACACCTTCGTGGCCGAGAATCCGCCCGGGAACATGTCCGAAATCACCCTTGGCCACATGGAGATCCGTATGGCAGACGCCGCAATACTCGATATCGACCAGTGCTTCCCCGTATTGCAGCGGGCGCAAAGTGACATCTTTCACCTCAACAAGTTTGTCTTTGTCCGGGCTCACTACGGCTGCCCTCATTCTGTATTCCTCCTTTGCGGGATAATCAAGCCAAGTTCATTATAACTCGAAGGATATAATTGTTCAACATTTCACAAACTATGTACATCATTCTTTCCAAGAATCGTAAATCTTGAATTTTTTTTGAATATGGGGCACTCCTCGATGGGAAAGGGCCGCAGGCGGGGTTCCCGCCGGATCGATTTTTTCAAGGCCGCCGGGACATCACAGCACAATTCAACAATACTGCCCCTGGCGTCCATCCTTTCCCGAGTTCCCTTCCGGAGTCGGATTCAGCCTTCGCACGACCGAAAATGAAAGCGTTGACATTTCCCGCTTATCGGGTAAGATTAAAGTAGATCACTCCAGGAAGGGACAGAATTTGTCCCTTTTCTTGTATGAAAAAATTGAGTGAGCGCTCAGTCGATCAACGGTCAGGGGTTGCGGTTTTTTGCCGGTTTTTTTGGGGCACCGGGCGGGCAGCAAACCCGGCAGTGTTTCTTGCCTTACCGGATTTGCCCCGGTTGCAGGAAAACCGGAAGTCTTTGCTATCATGCCTTGGAAAGGGGATTGGGAGAATGGCGCGAACAGTCATCCTCGCCGGAGCGAGGACCCCCTTCGGCAAGCTCGGGGGGGCGTTGAGCGGGCTCACCGCCGCCCAGTTGGGGGGGATTGCCATTAAAGAAACGTTGAAGCGGGGAAATACGGATCCGGAAGAAGTGGAGCATGTGATCCTGGGGACGGTTTTGCAAGGGGGGCAAGGGCAGCTGCCGTCCCGCCAGGCGCTGCGGCTTGCGGGACTTCCCTGGAAGACGAAAACGGAAACGGTCAACAAAGTATGCGCGTCGGGGATGCGCAGCGTGGCCATCGCCGATTTGCTCATCCGCTCCGGGGAGGCGGAGGTCGCCGTGGCCGGCGGCATGGAGTCGATGTCGAACGCGCCCTACATTTTGCCGGATGCCCGGTTCGGTTACCGCATGGGGGATTCGTCGATCAAAGATTTAATGATTTACGACGGCCTGACCTGCAGCTTTACCGGCGTGCATATGGGCCATTACGGGAATCTCGCCGCGCGAGAATTGAAGATTACGAGGGAAAGGCAGGACGAGTGGGCTTTAAGGAGCCACCGGCGGGCCGTTGCGGCGCTGGATTCGGGGCGATTGGCGGAGGAAATCGTCCCCGTGGAAGTTCCCGGGAAGAAGGGGACCGTTCACGTCGTCAAGGAAGACGAGGGGCCGAGGCGGGACACGTCCCTCGAAAAGCTGGCCGCGTTAAAGCCGGCCTTTGACCCGGACGGGACCATTACCGCGGGCAACGCCCCGGGTGTGAACGACGGCGCGTGCGCCATGCTTTTGGCGAGCGAAACATACGCGGAAAGGAAAGGGCTGAAGCCCCTCGCCTATCTCATTGCCGGCGCCGAAGTCGCCGTTCCGGCGAAGGATTTTCCGAAAACGCCGGGGCTCGTTATCAAAGAGATCCTGAAAAAAACCGGCAAAGCGGAAGAGGAAATCGACCTGTATGAAATCAACGAAGCCTTCGCGGCGGTCGCCTTGGCTTCCATCCAGATCGCGGGCATCGATCCGGAAAAAGTCAATGTCAACGGCGGGGCGGTCGCACTGGGACATCCGATCGGCGCGAGCGGCGCCCGGATCATCCTCACCCTTGCCTATGAACTGAAAAGGCGGGGCGGCGGCATCGGCGTCGCCGCGATTTGCAGCGGGGGCGGCCAGGGAGACGCGGTCATGATCGAGGTACCAAAACAATAAGGACGGGGGGATAGGCGGATGGAGATCAAAAACGTCATGGTGGTCGGAAGCGGGCAGATGGGATCCGGCATCGCCCAAGTCTGCGCCCAGGCCGGCTTTACGGTATATTTGCACGACGTGTCCGACGAGGCACTGGATAGGGGGATCCAAACGATCGAGGGAAATTTGTCCCGGCAAGTGGAGAAAGGAAGAATGACCGGAGAAGAGATGCGGGCGGTCCTCGGGCGGATCAGAAGAACCGGGGATTTGGCCGATGCGAAACATTGCGACCTGGTCATTGAAGCGGCGACGGAAAATATGCAAGTGAAAACGTCCATTTTCAAAACCCTCGCCGAGGCCGCGCCGGACCATGCGATTTTGGCCACGAACACCTCCTCCTTGCCGATCACGGAAATTGCCGCGGCCACGAAGCGGCCGGAAAAGGTGATCGGGATGCATTTCATGAATCCGGTGCCGGTCATGAAACTGGTGGAAATCATCCGCGGCTTGGCGACGGCGGAGGAGACCTTTGCCGCGGTCAAAGAGGTGGCGGTGCGGCTCGGGAAGACGCCCGTCGAAGTCAATGACTTTCCCGGTTTCATTTCCAACCGGATCCTCATGCCGATGATCAATGAAGCCGTGTACGCCCTGTATGAAGGGGTGGCGGAGAAAGAGGCGATCGACGCAATCATGAAGCTGGGGATGAACCATCCGATGGGGCCGCTGGAACTGGCGGATTTCATCGGCCTCGACACCTGCCTCTCGATCATGGAAACCCTCCATGAGGGACTCGGCGACGACAAATACCGGCCCTGTCCGCTGCTCCGGAAGTACGTCAAGGCCGGATGGCTGGGGAGAAAGACGGGAAGGGGCTTTTACCAGTATCATTGAAGGAACGGTTTCGCCCCGAGATGAAAAAGAAACCGCCGAACTTGGCTTTAGCCAATAGCATGGAAGGAACGGCCGGGATCGTCATCGTTCCCTGCTCAGGAATGCCGGACGTTTCCCGATGTCGTCGAAGGAACGGGCCGGTGCCGGAAAATCGGGAAGGAAACCGCTTTGGGGTGAGAGGATGAATTTGAACTTTACGGAAGAACAGCGGATGCTGCAAAGGATGGTCCGGGAATTTGCCGAAAAGGAAATCGCCCCCTTCGTCCCGGAAATGGAAAAGGGCGCCTTTCCCCGGGAAGTTTTGCGCAAGATGGGTTCCCTCGGCCTGATGGGGATCCCGATCCCGGAAAAATACGGCGGCGCAGGGATGGATTTCATCTCCTATATCCTGGCGATTCATGAAATCTCCAAGGTGAGCGCCGCCCTCGGGGTCATTTTGTCCGTGCATACGTCCGTCGGCACGTATCCGATCTTGGCCTTCGGCACGGAAGAACAAAGGCAAAAATACGTCCCGAAATTGGCCCGCGGCGAATATTTGGCCGCCTTTTGCCTGACCGAAGCGAACGCCGGATCCGACGCCAAGGCGATCCGGACCCGGGCGGTGCGGGACGGGGATCATTACGTGATCAACGGCGAAAAAATATTCATCACCAACGGCGGCGAAGCGGATCTTTACATCCTGTTCGCGAAAACCGATCCCGGGCTCGGCAAGGACGGGATCACCGCCTTTATCGTGGAAAAGGGGACGCCGGGCTTCATCGTCGGAAAGGACGAGAAAAAAATGGGCCTGAACGGATCCCGCACCGTTTCTTTGATCTTCGAAAACATGAAAGTGCCCGCCGCGAACCGGCTGGGCGGCGAAGGGGAAGGGTTTCGGATCGCCATGGCGAATTTGAACGCCGGCCGCATCGGGATCGCTGCCCAAGCTTTGGGCATCGCCGAAGCCGCCTTTGAAAAGGCGGCCGCCTATGCCAAAACACGGCATCAATTCGGCAGGCCGATCGCCGCCCAGCAGGGGATCGCCTTCAAACTGGCGGACATGGAGACGAAAATCGAAGCGGCGAGATTGCTCGTTTACCGGGCGGCCAATCTGTATGCCGAGGGACTCCCCTGCGTCAAGGAAGCGTCGATGGCGAAACTCTTCGCTTCCCAAACGGCGGTGGAAACGGCGACGGAGGCGGTGCAGATTTTCGGCGGGTACGGCTACACGAAGGATTATCCGGCGGAGCGCTATTTCCGCGACGCCAAGGTGACGGAAATTTACGAAGGTACGAGCGAAATCCAACGGAACGTCATCGCCAAATGGCTGATGAAGGGAAAATAAATCGGGATACGGAGGAAAAACCATGGATTTTCGTTTATCGGAAGAACATGAAATGATCCGGAAAATGGTCCGGGATTTTGCCGAAAAGGAAGTGGCGCCGAGCGCGGCGGAAAGGGACGAGGAAGAACGGTTCGACCGGGGGATCTTCGAGCAGATGGCCGAACTCGGATTGACCGGGATCCCTTGGCCGGAAGAATACGGCGGCATCGGCAGCGACTTTTTGGCCTACGTCATCGCGGTGGAAGAGCTGTCGAGGGTTTGCGCGTCGACGGGGGTCACCCTGTCCGCCCATCTGTCCCTCGCCAGCTGGCCGATTTATAAATTCGGCACGGAGGAACAGAAGCAAAAATATTTGAAGCCGCTCGCCCAAGGGAAGAAGATCGGGGCCTATTGCCTCACGGAATCCGGTTCCGGATCCGATGCCGGCGCCATGAAAACGACGGCGAAAAAAGAGGGGGATCATTACGTATTAAACGGTTCGAAGATTTTTATCACCAACGGCGGCGTCGCCGAGATTTACATCGTCTTCGCCCTGACCGATCCGGAGCGGAAGCACAAGGGGGTCAGCGCCTTCATCGTGGAGAAGGATTTCCCCGGTTTTAAGGTCGGGAAAAAGGAAAGCAAGCTCGGCATCCGTTCCTCGCCGACGACGGAAATCATTTTCGAAGACTGCATCGTTCCCGCGAAAAATTTGCTGGGGGAAGAAGGGCAAGGCTTCAAAATCGCCATGATGACCTTGGACGGGGGAAGAAACGGCATCGCCGCCCAGGCGGTGGGCATCGCCCAGGGGGCCTTGGACGCGGCGGTCGCCTACGCGAAGGAACGGCATCAATTCGGAAAGCCGATCATCGCCAATCAAGGGATCTCCTTCAAACTGGCGGACATGGCCACCGCGGTGGAAGCGGCCCGCTTGCTGACCTACCAGGCGGCCTGGCTCGAATCCAACGGCCTGCCCTACGGAAAGGCTTCCGCCATGGCCAAATTGTTCGCCGGCGATACGGCGATGAAAGTGACGACGGAAGCGGTGCAGATCTTCGGCGGCTACGGCTATACGAAGGAGTACCCGGTGGAGCGCTTCATGCGCGACGCGAAGATCACCCAGATCTACGAAGGAACCCAGGAAATCCAGCGGCTCGTCATTTCCAGAATGCTGTGACGGGCCGGCGGCGGGAACAAGCGATTTTTAGAGAAGGTTGGTGCTGTCTTTGCCGAATAAACAGGAAGTCCAGGCTACGGTGAAAAACGAAGAATTGATCCGGATCCGAAGGGAACAAATGATCAAGGGGGCCGTATCCCTGTTCAAAGAAAAGGGATTCCACCGGGCGACGACGCGGGAGATCGCCCATGCCTCCGGTTTCAGCATCGGTACCCTCTATGAATACATCCGGAAAAAGGAGGACATTTTGTACCTCGTTTGCGACCAGATTTACGATGAGGTGCAATGGCGGCTCCGCGGGCGGCTGCAGTATCGGCGGGTGACCGCGGAAACGTTAAAAAAGGGGATCGCCGCCTATTTCAAGATCATGGATGAAATGCAGGACGAGGTCCTGGTCATGTACCAGGAGGCGAAATCCTTGTCGAAGGAAGCCCTGCCCCATGTGCTGAACAAAGAGCTGGAGATGGTGGAGATTTTCGTCGACATGATCCGCGCCTTCGTCCGGAGTGAAGGATTGGACGTCCCGGAGCCGGCCGTGCGGCTTGCCGCCCATAACATCGTCGTCCAAGGGCAGATGTGGGCCTTCCGCCGCTGGGCGTTAAGAAAGCAATATACGTTGGAGGAATACACCGAGCTGCAAACCCGTTTTTTGCTCAACGCCCTGTGCCCGGATCCGCCGAAAAAGGGGTAAGGCGCCTGCGGGGAAAGGAGGGCACGTCCCTTTTCCGGAATCTTGCGGCGGCTAAAACCCGTCCGCCGGATCAAGGGATGAATGCCGAAAACCATGAAAAAAACCTTCCGCCGGGTCATGGGATTTCCGAGGGGAGGCGGGGAAGGGGCACGGGGTTTCCACCGGATCGAACCGTTTCCAAGGGATCCGGGCTGCTAAATTGCGGGTCATAAGCGGTGAGCAAGCAAAAACGGGCTGGCCCGATCGGATCCGGACTGTAAATTGCGGGTCTTAAGGAGGTTTTTGGCTTCCCGTCGGACCCGCTTCCAAAAGGTCAGACAAAGGGGTATTTTCCATTACAAAGGGGAAGCGAAAAGCCGGAATCACCGGCAAATCCGGAAAACCGGAATCGCGACCGACGACGGACAAAGGGGAGGAGAAAGCGATGGCAACGGAGGCTTATAAAACGGAAGATTTTCAGCCGGAGGTTTACAAACCGAAACATCCGGTCCGTTTCGTGACCGCATCAAGCCTTTTTGACGGCCATGACGCGGCGATCAACATCATGAGGCGCATCCTCCAGGCGAGCGGAGCGGAGGTGATCCACCTCGGTCATAACCGTTCCGTGGAGGAAATCGTCAGCGCCGCCATCCAGGAAGATGTGCAGGGCATCGCCGTTTCATCCTATCAAGGCGGGCATATGGAATTTTTCAAATACATGTACGATCTGCTCCGGGAAAAGGGCGCTTCCCACATCAAGATTTTCGGCGGCGGTGGCGGCGTGATCATCCCGAGGGAGATCCGCGAGCTGGAAGAATACGGCATCGAAAAGATTTTTTCCCCCGATGACGGGAGGAAGATGGGGCTGCAAGGCATGATCAATTACATGCTGGAAAAATGCGATTTCCCGACGGTCTCCGGAAAAATTTCCTTCCGGCCGGAGGAATTGAAAAGGGGCGACCCGCGGGTGATCGCCAGACTGATCACCTTGGCCGAGCTGGAAACCGGGAAGGAGCCGGGGGAGACGCCGGCGGTTTTGCAGGAAATCAAACGCATGGAAAAAAAGATTCCGGTGCTCGGCATTACCGGCACCGGGGGAGCGGGAAAAAGCTCTTTGACGGACGAACTCGTCCGCCGGTTCCTCAATGAAGTCAAAGATATGAAGATCGCCATTCTCTCCGTTGACCCGACGAAACAAAAGACCGGCGGGGCGCTGCTCGGGGACCGGATCCGCATGAATGCCATTTTCAATCCCCGGGTTTACATGCGCAGCCTGGCCACGAGAAAGTCGCGGAGCGAACTTTCTTTGGCGATCAAGGACGCCCTGTCGATCGTCAAAGCGGCGGATTTTGATTTGATCATCGTCGAGACGAGCGGCATCGGCCAAGGGGACGCGGAAATCGCTGCGATCAGCGACATTTCCCTGTATGTGATGACCAGCGAGTTCGGCGCGCCGTCCCAGCTGGAAAAGATCGACATGATCGATTATGCCGATTTTGTCGTCATCAACAAATTTGACCGGACGGGTTCCGAGGACGCGAAACGCCTTGTGCAGAAGCAATATCAGCGAAGCCGGGGCCTGTTCGGCCGGAGCTACGAAGAAATGCCGGTTTACGGAACGATCGCCAGCCAATTCAACGACCCGGGCGTGAACAACTTGTTCAAGGCGCTGGTGGACAAGATCAATGAAACCTTCGGCACGAGCTACAAAACCCGTTACTCCGGAAATGAGGATGTCCGGAACCGGCATGTGATCATTCCCCCGAACCGCCGTTATTATTTGCGGGAGATCGCCGACACGGTCCGGAATTACCATAAAAGGGCGGAGGAGCAGGTACGGATCGCCCGCCGGCTGTTCCAAATCGAAGGGGCGCTCGCCCTGGCCAGGGAAAGGAAGACGAATCCCCTCGTCATCGAAGAACTGGAAAAGATGCGGAAGGAGACGGAGGAAAAGCTGTCGCCGGAATCGAAGCGGATCTTGGAAAACTGGGAGGATTTGAAAGAAAAATACAAAGGCGACCGGTTCGTCACCCAAATCCGCGGCCGGGAGATCGTCACCGAATTGAAGAGCGAAACCCTCTCCGGGCTTTTCATCCCGAAGGTGGCCCTGCCGAAGTTTAAGGATTACGGGGAAATTTTGCGCTGGGTCTATAAAGAAAATGTGCCGGGGGCTTTCCCCTATACCGCCGGGGTTTTCCCCTTCAAGCGGAAGGAGGAGGACCCGAAGCGGCAATTTGCCGGGGAAGGGACACCGGAACGGACGAACCGCCGGTTCCATTACCTGTGCAAGGACGACCGGGCGAAACGCCTTTCCACCGCCTTCGATTCGGTCACCCTGTACGGGGAAGATCCCGACACCCGGCCGGACATTTACGGAAAAATCGGGGAGAGCGGCGTAAGCGTTTGCACCCTGGACGACATGAAAAAATTGTACGCCGGCTTCGATTTGTGCGATCCGCTGACCTCCGTTTCCATGACGATCAACGGGCCGGCTCCCATTCTGCTCGCCATGTTCATGAATACGGCCATCGACCAGCAGGTGGAAAAGAGGGAAAAGGAATTGGGCCGGAAGCTGACGGAGGAAGAATACGAGGAAGTGAAGGCGAGGACCCTGTCGACGGTCCGGGGGACGGTCCAGGCCGATATCTTGAAGGAGGATCAGGGGCAGAACACGTGCATTTTTTCCACGGAGTTCGCCTTAAGGATGATGGGCGACATTCAGCAGTATTTCATCGATCACAAGGTGAGGAACTATTATTCCGTTTCCATCTCCGGCTACCATATCGCCGAGGCGGGCGCGAACCCGATCACCCAGCTCGCCTTCACCCTGGCCAACGGATTCACCTATGTGGAGTATTATTTGAGCCGCGGGATGCATGTGGACGATTTCGCGCCGAACCTGTCCTTCTTCTTTTCCAACGGCCTCGACCCGGAATACAGCGTCATCGGCCGGGTCGCCAGGAGGATTTGGGCCATCGTCATGAAGGAAAAATACGGGGCGAACGAGCGGAGCCAGAAGTTGAAATACCATATTCAGACCTCGGGACGTTCCCTGCACGCCCAGGAGATCGACTTCAACGACATCCGGACGACGCTGCAGGCGCTGATGGCCATTTACGATAACTGCAATTCCCTGCATACGAACGCCTACGACGAGGCGATCACGACGCCGACGGAGGAATCGGTGCGCCGGGCGATGGCCATCCAACTGATCATCACGAAGGAATACGGCCTCGCCAAAAACGAAAACCCGCTGCAAGGATCCTTTATCATAGAAGAATTGACGGATCTCGTCGAGGAAGCGGTGCTGATGGAATTCGAGCGGATCAACGACCGCGGCGGCGTTTTGGGCGCGATGGAAAGCCAGTACCAGCGCGGGAAAATCCAGGACGAATCGATGCTGTACGAAACGAAGAAGCATTCCGGGGAGCTGCCGATCATCGGGGTGAATACCTTTTTGAACCCGAACCGGGAGGCCGAGGAAGAGCTGGACGAATTGCCGCTCGCCCGGGCGACGAAGGAAGAAAAGGATTTGCAGATTAAAAATTTGCGGGAATTCCAGGAAAAACATAAGGGGGAAGCAGAAGCGGCCCTGGAACGGCTGAAGGAGACGGCCAGAAGCGGCGGAAACATTTTCGCCGAGCTGATGGAGACGGTGAAGGTGGCCAGCCTCGGCCAGATTACGAAAGCCCTGTACGAGGTCGGCGGCCAATACCGGCGGAATATTTGATGAAGGAACAGACCATCAAATTTTCCAATTCTCCCGCGGCGGAAAGCTTCGGCGGCGAGCGTTCCAAAAATAGCCGTAAACAATGAAAGAAAGGAAACAAAAATCGAGCAGTATGGGCCATCCGATCCCCGCGGATCCGGGGGATCGGCCGTCCCTCCAGGTTTTCCGGCCGGCGTCGTCCGCCGGCTTCCCTTTTTCCGCGAGAAAAATATACTATAAGTTTGCGATTTTCATTATAATAAAAAGAAGAAATATGGCATCGGACGGAGTCCGGGAAGTGAAAGAGAGCGCCTGTCCGCTGTCCGCGGATGCTTTCGTCCGCCCGGCCGAAGGCCGATGCCCACGGGCGTCCGTCCTTGACCGGGCATCGGAAGTTTTTCCGATCTTTCATATTGCGGCATGAACGGAGCGTTTTCCGGATAAACCGCCTGTCGCCAGACGGCCATTTTGTTGATCAGGAAGTGAAAGGAACGTTGAAAATCATCGTCACCATCATCTTTTTGTCTTCGTTGTTCTTTCTCGTTTCATTTTTTTATAATAAACAGTTGGGGGCCATTCCCTTTCTTCTTTTGTCCATCGTTTTTATCGGATTGGCCTGGAAAGTTTGGAACAATAAATCAAACGAACAAAAGAAGGACGGATGGTACGAAAAAAATGGAAAAACCTGAGTGCAACTGGCATAAACCCCTGCCGTTTGTTTATAATGGGTATTATCCTTCGCTTGTTTCATGATGCGCGGATGACCGCCTGACGGAAACCGAAACGAAAGGGAGTGTGAATGGTGAGCATCAAACAATTGGATAAACAAGAATTGGAAGAAATGTCGTTGACGGAAATCGCCTACGAAATCTTGTCGGAGAAGAAACAGCCCCTGCCCTTCCGGGAGCTGCTCGACGAAGTCGCCGCCCTCCTCGGGATGCCCGAAGAGAAAAAGGAAGAAATTGCCGCCCAATTTTACACCGATCTGAACATCGAAGGGAAATTCCTGAACATCGGCGGCAACACATGGGGGATCAAAAGCTGGTTTCCGGTCGACCAGATCGAAGACGAAATCGTCCCGACCGTCCGTTCGAAGAAAAAGGCGAAACTCGATGAGGATGAAGGCCTCGACGATCTGGATCAATATGAGGAAGAAGATCTCGTCTATGAGGAAGAACTGGACGAATATGACGAATTGGACGAAGACTATTTGGATGACGATGATGTTTTGGATCCCGAAGCGGAAGACGAGGATTTCCCCGCCGGCCTCGATGACGAAGACGAAGATCTTTTGCTGGATGAGGACCTGGACGATGACCTTTTGATCGGCGGCGAAGAGGAAGAGGAATGATCCGGCGCCTTCCGGACCGCTTTGATGACGGAAGGATTCCCGCGGGAAAATTTTTCCCGGCAAGGGCCATTCAACGGGGAGGCGCCTTATCCTTGCCTTGACTTTTTTTCATTCTGTTTGTATTATTTGGACTGGGCACTATTTTTTTAAAACCTATCGGCATGAAAAACGGATATGCTCCCTTACGATGAGTAAGCGGAGTTTTTTATTTTTTTGCATGCATTGCGGGCGATGAATGAAAAGGAGGAAACATGGATGACGAAGTATGTATTTGTAACCGGCGGCGTCGTATCATCATTGGGAAAAGGGATCATCGCCGCTTCCTTGGGATTGCTGTTGAAAAAACGGGGGCTCAAGGTCACCATCCAAAAATTCGACCCTTATATCAACGTCGATCCCGGCACGATGAGCCCCTATCAGCACGGGGAAGTATTCGTCACCGACGACGGGGCGGAAACGGATTTGGATCTCGGCCACTATGAGCGTTTCATCGACATCAATCTGAACAAATATTCCAATGTGACGACGGGGAAAATTTATTCTTCGGTCTTGAAGAAGGAGCGCCGCGGCGATTATTTGGGGGCGACGGTCCAAGTCATTCCCCACATTACCAATGAAATTAAGGATCGGGTCTTTCAGGCGGGTAAGGAGACGAAGGCGGACGTGGTGATCACCGAGATCGGCGGAACCGTCGGCGACATCGAATCCCTGCCCTTTTTGGAGGCGATCCGGCAGATGAAAAGCGATGTGGGGCCGGATCGGGTCCTGTACATCCATTGCACCCTCGTTCCCTACATTAAGGCGGCGGGGGAAATGAAGACGAAGCCGACGCAGCACAGCGTCAAAGAATTGCGCAGCCTCGGCATCCAGCCGAACATCATCGTCCTCCGGACGGAACATCCGATCTCTGAAGACATGAGGGACAAAATCGCCCTCTTTTGCGACATCGACAAAGAAGCGGTCATTGAATCCAGGGATGCGGACATCCTGTATTCCGTCCCCCTCGCCTTAAAGGAACAGGGGTTTGATGAGATCGTCTGCCGGCATTTCGGCCTGGCCACGAAGGAACCGGATTTGCGCGACTGGGAGCAGCTGATCGAAAAAATAAGAAACCTGTCGAAAACCGTTCGCATCGCCCTCGTCGGGAAATATGTCGAACTGCAGGACGCCTATATTTCCGTTGTCGAATCGCTGCGCCACGCCGGCTACCGGTTTGACGCCGACGTCCAGGTCCAATGGGTCAATTCGGAATTTTTGACGGAGGAAAACTGTGCGGACGAGCTCAAGGGAGCCGACGGCATCCTCGTTCCCGGCGGATTCGGCGACCGGGGCATCGAAGGGAAGATTTTGGCGATCAAATACGCCCGGGAAAATAAAATCCCCTTCTTCGGCATTTGTTTGGGCATGCAGATGGCTTCCGTGGAATTCGCCCGCCACGTGGCCGGCTTGGAAGGGGCCCATTCTTCGGAAATCAACCCGGAAACCCCCTATCCGGTCATCGATTTGCTCCCCGAACAGAAGGAGATTGAAGAAAAGGGAGGAACGCTGCGGCTGGGCTTATACCCCTGCAAATTGAAGGAAAACACGAAGGCCTTTGCGGCGTACCAGGACGAGGTGGTCTATGAACGCCACCGCCACCGCTACGAATTTAACAATGAATTCCGGGAACTTTTCGAAAGCAAGGGATTCGTCTTTTCCGGACTGAGTCCCGATGAGCGCCTGGTGGAAATCATCGAATTGGAGGACCACCCCTGGTTCGTGGCCTGCCAGTTCCATCCCGAATTCAAATCCCGGCCGACAAGGCCCCATCCCTTGTTCCGGGAGTTTATCCGTTCCGCATTAACCCATAAAGAAAACCGGCCGGCGGGCGAATGACGCCATCATGCGGGCTTCCGAAAGGAAGCCCATTTTTTGCGCCGCGTGCCCAGAAAAGTGCGCATCTTCTGGCCGGCGGAAGTCCGGTCGCGGGAGGGGCCAAGCTCCCCGCGCAGCCGGGAGCCTAGGTACGGAGAAATCTGCGCGCAGAAGCGCATCGACGAAAGTACCTGTCGGAGACAGGGCGAGCAACATGCCAGGCCGTAACATGAAGTGAATCCCGCCGCGTCGTCAAAAAGTCCTCGCAAGAGGGAAAAGAGAAAGCCGAGCCTCGGCGTATGGGCGAAGGCCAAGGAAGCTGCTTGGAGCTTGGAGCGGCAGCGAAGAATCTCCCGGCGTAGAGGGAGAGGCATGGCATGAAAGAAGATGCCGTGAACTGGGGAGCCCCTCCCCTGCACGGAACAAATGTTTCGTATCCATGGGTGAATTTCCAAGCCGGCGCAACGCACGGAGGGAAGAAGGAGGGGATCATCGTCCCTTCCGGCCGCGCCCGGTCTCCCCGAAGGCCATTTCCGGCCTTTTGGCCGCCGGTTTTTGAACGCCGCGGGCGAAGATCACGGATGCCAGTCTGTCAGAAAGCGGAGGATTCGGTCCGGCTGTTCGGTGTCTTCGGCGATTTTGTTCCGTTTCACCGTTCCGCATTTCAAACATTGGTGGATCAGCTGATAGCCTTTTTTGGAATGGTAGTCGATGCCGACCGGTTTCATCAGACCGCGGCATGCGTTTTTTCCGGTCACCGGGCAAAATGTCCACATGCTTCGAATACAGGCAATTCGGACAATGGTTCCGGCAGCTTCCGTTGGTCAGCGGCTTCACGTAAATGCCGCAAAGAAGAATGATCGGCCCGCGGCGTTTGCCATCATTATACAATAGAAAATGTAAAATTTTTTAGAAAATTTTTATCCCGGCTCTTTAAAGAGCGGTTTTCGTCCGGGGGCCGACGGACCTTCCTGCACCCCGATCTGATGGGGGCTTCCGGACGCCGGCCGGAAGCGTGATGGGGAACGTTTAAAAATGCCCTTGTCATTCGGTTCCGCTTTTGACGGATTCATCAGCCCGGAACCGTTTTTTGTCCGGAAAGGGCGGGTCCGGATAAAAAAATTCCCCGGAATCCGCAAGATCCCGGGAAACCGTCGGCCTTCACCGTCGGGATTTGAGCCGCAAGAAATTATTGGGCGTTTGCCGTTCAATCCGCCGCGCCCGGCTTCGGATCCAAGAAGCGGGCCATCAGGATGAGATCCTCGTAGCTTCCGTCTTCCCGTTTGATCTCCTTTCTTTTTTTTCCTTCCACCGTAAAGCCGAAAGATTCATATAAGCCGATCGCTGCCCTGTTCCGGGCGAAAACTTCGAGATTGATCTTTTCCAAGCGGGGATGGTTTTCCGCCCAGCCGATGAGGCAGCCCAGCAGCGCTTTGCCCACGCCCTGGCCGCGGAAGCCGGAACGGACGCTCATCCCGAAGGAACCTTGATGGTTCAGCCGCTTTTTCTTCCCCCCGTGAAAATCCAAAAATCCGATGATTTCCCCTTCCCATTCGGCCGCGATGGCCAGCCGGTCCGGATCATCCGCCATCTGTTGCAAATGCCGTTTTTCCTCTTCGACGGACATCGTCAATTCCTCCGGTGTTGTGACAAGGAAGGGAGATTCCGCCAATATTTCCTTCATGTAGGCCAAAATCTTTTCCCCGTCGGAAGGAAGGGCGGTGCGGACGGCGAAAACCCTTCCGTCTTTCAGGCTCCCCTTTTTCCCCTCGATTCTTCCCACATGTGCGGCCTCCTGTCATTCCGATTCTTCCAGGATCTCGTCGATCAGCAATTTGATATTATGATAAACATAAAGGGCGCAAATCAGATGCGGGTATCCGGTTCTTCCTCCGGTTTCCGTCGGGACGAGCCCCTTTTCCACATGGAGGGGGATGAACACGTCGGCGATGGTCGACAAATCCTTGTCCGCGGCCGGATTCGGCTGCAAGGCATGGGATGATACGGCCACAAACGGGATGTCCTTTTCCGCCAAGGCATGCCCGATTTTCAATGCCTCTTCGTCGTTGGCGTAGCGGGTGAACACGATGACCCGGTCCGCCGGATGGAGTTCATGGACCGATTCGGGCGTCAGTTCCTTCAATTTCGCCAAAGGTTCCTGTCCCTGGGAAGCTTCATGATATACGCCCTTCATTTCCTTATCCCCATACAGATAGATATGCCCTTCGCCGACAAGGGCCTGGGCCAGCAGTCTGGCGGCATCTTCCAATGAAAATTCTGCGCTGTCTTCGATCTTCTTCAGGCGTCCGATCAATTGGGTGGTAAAAATTTTCAGCACGGTAGACCCCTCCCTCCATATTTTATCAAGTATTTTAGCAAAAAATATCCGGAAGGATGCAAGAATGATTAGAAAAAGTAGGAATTATTGCCGGAATTGCAGGTTATCTTTCCGGATTTGTAGAATTGTTCAAATTGGAAAAACGCATTTTACGGAAAGGATATGGAGAATGAGCAAAAAAATCGTTATTGTCGATGATCAATTCGGCATCCGGATTTTATTGAGAGAAGTCTTTCAAAGGGAGGGTTATCGGACCTTCGAGGCAGCCAACGGGCCGAACGCGATCGAACTCGTGAAAACGGAAAATCCCGACCTCGTTTTGCTGGACATGAAAATCCCCGGCATGGACGGTTTGGAAATTTTGGAGAACTTGAAAAAGATCAGCCCGGATATTAAAGTCATCATCATGACGGCCTACGAAGAACTGGACATCATCGAAGAAGCGCTGGAGCTGGGCGCCCTCACGTCCTTCACGAAACCCTTTGACATCGATCAGCTGGTCCGGGAAGTAAAAAATCGCCTGGGGGCCTGATCCGCCCGCCGGCACGCTTATTTCTTCCATCATCTGCCCTTTTCTCAAACTGTTCAAATGTTTCTTTCATGAAAACACGGGATCCATGGTAAAATGATAAAGGGTTTGGTATGATAAATAATAATAGTATACTTAATTTTTCCCAGCCACCCCCTTCGGCTTGAATCATTAGGAAATCTCGATAAGGAGGAACCAGGATGCCTTTAGTCTCGATGACGGAAATGTTGAAAAAAGCAAAAGCCGAAAAGTATGCGGTCGGACAATTTAACTTGAACAATCTGGAATTCACCCAGGCGATTTTGCAGGCGGCCCAGGAGGAAAAATCCCCGGTGATTCTCGGCGTGTCGGAAGGGGCCGGACGCTACATGGGGGGCTACAAGGTCGTCGCCGCGATGGTGAAAGCCCTGATGGAAGAATATAAGATCACCGTCCCGGTCGCCCTTCACCTGGATCACGGTTCCAGTTTCGAATCCTGTGCCAAGGCGATCCACGCGGGATTCACTTCCGTGATGATCGACGCCTCCCACAAACCCTTTGAAGAAAACGTGGCATTGACCTCCAAAGTGGTGGAGCTGGCCCATTTGCACGGCGTCTCCGTGGAAGCGGAACTCGGCATCGTCGGCGGGCAGGAAGATGATGTGGTCGGACAAGGGATTATTTACGCCAATCCGGATGAGTGCGAGGCCCTTGCCAAACGCACCGGGATCGACTGCTTGGCGCCCGCTTTAGGATCCGTTCACGGCCCGTATAAAGGCGAACCGAAACTCGGCTTTAAAGAAATGGAAGAAATCAGCAGACGGACCGGTTTGCCGCTGGTGCTTCACGGCGGTACGGGCATCCCCACGAAGGATATTCAAAAGGCCATTTCTTTAGGAACGGCAAAGATTAACGTCAACACGGAAAACCAAATCGCATCCGCAAAAAAAGTCCGGGAAGTGCTGGCGGCCAATCCCGAATTGTATGATCCGCGGAAATACCTGGGTCCGGCAAGGGAAGCCATCAAAGAAACGGTCATCGGAAAGATGCGGGAATTCGGATCCAGCGGCAAGGCGGAATAAAGACGGAAAAGCAGGCGGCGGATTTCGCACCCTGCAAAGGTCTTCCGAAAGGGGAACCCAAAACGAACGGAGGCTGATGACCATGAAATTTTTTCTCGACACGGCGAATATTGACGAGATCCGGACGGCCTACGCGCTGGGCGTGATCGACGGGGTGACGACCAATCCCTCCCTCGTCGCCAAGGAAAACGTTTCGTTCCACGACCGGTTGAAGGAAATTACCGCCATCGTCAGCGGATCGGTCAGCGCGGAAGTCATTTCCCTCGATGCGGAAGGGATGCTGCGGGAAGGCAGGGAACTGGCGGCCATCGCCCCGAACATCACGATCAAAGTGCCGATGACGGCGGAAGGGTTAAAGGCGGTTTCCGCCTTTTCCAAAGAAGGGATCCGGACGAACGTGACCCTCGTTTTCAGCGCGAACCAGGCCCTCCTGGCGGCGCGGGCCGGCGCGACCTATGTGTCTCCTTTCCTGGGCCGCCTGGACGACATCGGCCATAACGGGCTCGACCTAATTTCCGACATTGCGGAAATTTTTGCCCTGCACGATATCGAAACCGAGATCATCGCCGCATCCATCCGCCATCCGGTCCATGTGACCGAAGCCGCAAAGCGGGGGGCGCACATCGCCACGGTCCCCTATAAGGTGCTGATGCAAATGATCAAGCATCCGCTGACGGATATCGGCATTGAACGATTTTTGGCGGATTGGGAAAAAGCGAAAAAATAGGCCTCCGGATCCGGCTGCGGATGATCCGTCTTCCGGCCGGCCGGGTCGGGAGATGACAAAGATATATTTCGATGCCGTTGTATTTTTCAATCTTCGCCCGTTTCCAGCAGAAGCAATCGGTTCCAACATTACCGATTGCTTCCTTTTTTAAAAAGTTCTATATTAAGAAGAGGCAAAGTTTTTCGCAAATTTCCTTGCCTTTCACCGATTTTTTTGGACGATGCGGAAGATACGGGCCCGGACAGCGGCCGCACGGCCGGCGGGCATTTTGAAAACGGTTCGGATGATAGACGAAGGGAGATTGCCATGGAAAAACTAAAGATCGTTGGAGGGCGGACGCTAAAAGGACATATTCGGGTCAGCGAAGCGAAAAACAGCGCTGTCGCGCTGATTCCCGCGGCCATTCTTGCCGATTCCCCCGTCACCATCGAAGGGGTGCCGAAGATATCCGATGTGGAGATCTTGAAGGGGCTCTTGGAAGAAATCGGCGGCAAAGTGGAAGTCCGCGGTTCGGATATGATTATCGACCCTGCCCGCATGATCCCGATGCCGCTCCCGAACGGAAGGGTGAAAAAACTCCGCGCTTCCTACTATCTGATGGGCGCCATGCTCGGACGCTTCAAGCAGGCCGTCATCGGCCTGCCGGGCGGATGTTTCCTCGGCCCCCGTCCGATCGATCAGCATATCAAAGGTTTTGAGGCGCTGGGGGCCAAGGTGACGAACGAACAAGGCGCCATCTATTTGAGGGCGGAAGAGCTGACCGGCGCCCGGATTTATTTGGACGTGGTCAGCGTCGGCGCCACGATCAACATCATGCTGGCGGCCGTCCGCGCCAAAGGGCGGACGATCATCGAAAACGCCGCGAAAGAACCGGAGATCATCGATGTGGCCACTTTGTTGAACAACATGGGGGCGAAAATAAAAGGAGCGGGGACGGACGTCATCCGGATCGACGGGGTCGAACGGCTGTCCGGATGCCGCCATACGATTATTCCCGACCGGATCGAAGCGGGTACATACATGATTCTTGCGGCAGCCATGGGCGATGGCGTCGTCATCGACAACGTCATACCCCTCCATTTGGAATCGGTCATCGCCAAGCTGCGGGAGATGGGCGTCCATGTGGAAACGGGAAACGATCAAATCTTTATCGCCCGGCCGGAAAAGTTGAAGCCGGTGGATATTAAAACCCTCGTATATCCCGGATTCCCCACCGATCTGCAGCAGCCGATCACGGCCCTTTTGACGAAGGCGGACGGAACAAGCGTGGTCACCGATACCATTTACCCTTCCCGGTTTAAACATGTGGACGAATTGCGGAGAATGAACGCATCCATCAAGGTGGAAGGGGGATCCGCCCTCATTAAGGGGCCGGTCCAGCTGCACGGGGCGAAAGTCAGGGCCACCGACCTGCGGGCCGGGGCATCCCTCGTCGTCGCCGGGCTCATGGCGGAGGGGGTGACGGAGATCTCCGGCGTGGAACATATCGACCGGGGATACAGCAATCTCGTGGAAAAATTGCAAGGCATCGGCGCGGAAATTTGGCGGGAAGAGATGACGGAACAGGAAGCGGAGCAGATGCAAAGCTCCTGATCCCTCCCTGAAATTTTTTCAAAATCCGGGAGATATTTTCCCCTCCCCCTTTCTAATTGTGGTACAATATATATACGATTGTGTTATACTGTTTTTTGGTGGGGGAGGAAAAAAGATGGACAGAAGTTTATCCCTCGAGTTGGTCCGCGTCACGGAAGCCGCAGCCCTCGCTTCTTCCCGGTGGATGGGCAGGGGAAAGAAGAATGAGGCCGATGATGCGGCCACCAAGGCGATGCGCGACGTATTCGACACGGTGCCGATGAAGGGCACGGTCGTCATCGGCGAAGGGGAAATGGATGAAGCGCCGATGCTTTACATCGGCGAAAAACTGGGCAACGGCTACGGTCCCCGGGTGGATGTGGCCGTCGATCCTTTGGAAGGGACCAATATCGTCGCGTCGGGGGGCTGGAATGCCCTGGCCGTTGTCGCCGTGGCCGATCACGGAAGCCTGCTCCATGCCCCCGATATGTACATGGAAAAGATCGCCGTGGGGCCGGAAGCGGTCGGGCAAATTGACATTGACGCGTCGGTGGAAGACAATTTGAAGGCCGTGGCGAAGGCGAAAAACAAGGACGTGGAAGACGTGGTCGCCACCGTGTTAAACCGCCCGAGGCACGCGGAACTCATCCAGCGGCTGCGGGATGCCGGAGCGAGGATCAAACTGATCAACGACGGGGATGTGGCGGCGGCGATCAATACGGCCTTCGACCATACGGGCGTGGACATTTTATTCGGCATCGGCGGCGCGCCGGAAGGGGTATTGGCCGCGGTCGCTTTAAAATGCCTCGGCGGTGAAATTCAGGGCCGCCTCGTGCCGCAAAACGACCAGGAAGTGGAAAGGTGCAAACGGATGGGCCTTGAGGTCGGCAAAGTGCTGCGGATGGAGGATCTCGTCTCCGGCGACGACGCCATCTTCGCCGCGACGGGAGTCACCGACGGCGAACTTCTGCGGGGCGTCCAATACAAAGGCTCCTACGGGTTGACCCATTCCGTCGTCATGCGGGCGAAATCGGGCACCGTCCGGTTCATTGAAGGCAGGCACAGTTTAAAGAAGAAACCGAACCTCGTCATGAAATAATCTTTCCCTTGGATTTCCCTTCCTCGGATTTTCCTTTCCGGATGCCGGTGTTTCCGACGCCGGGATCCCTTTCCCCATCTCCGCCGCCATGCCGTTTCTCCACAGGATCCTTCCTAAAATATGACCGATTTGCCGCGGCCGCGGAATTTTTGACAAGGCCTTTGGGATGAAATGGCGGGAATTGTGCAATACTGTCTGAAAAAGTATAATTTTTTTGGATCTTTGTCCTTTACACGGCCATGTTTGCTTTATATAATGAAATGGTGATTAAAGAAAAAGAACGGTTATCCCTCTGCTGCACGGTTCCCATGATGTTTGTTTTCTTTTTTTCATTTCACGAAATTTTCCTGACAGGCGGCCGATCCTTTGCCGGAACTTGCCTCCGAAAGCGATTCAAAAGACCTGCTTCCCTTTCCCTTCATCATTCCGAAAACCCTATTCCATAAACGGATTGTAACAATTGAATAAAAGTGTGGTGAACGATTTGGAAGATGCCAATATGAATATTTCCACCTTGGAAAACATGAAGTTAAAAGAATTGTACGAATTGGCGAAGAAATACCAAATTTCCTATTACAGCAAATTGACGAAAAAAGAACTGATTTTCGCCATATTGAAGGCGCGGGCGGAAAAAGAAGGATATTTTTTTATGGAGGGCGTTCTGGAGATCATCCCTACCGAAGGGTTCGGCTTTTTGCGGCCGATCAACTATTCTCCGAGTTCGGAAGATATTTATATCTCCGCCTCGCAAATCCGCCGGTTTGATTTACGAAACGGGGATAAGGTGTCGGGGAAGGTAAGGCCCCCCAAGGAAAACGAACGGTACTTCGGCCTTCTTCAAGTGGAAGCGGTGAACGGCGAAGATCCGGAAGTCGCGAAAGAACGGGTCCACTTCCCGGCCTTGACCCCCCTCTATCCGAACCGGCAAATCAAGCTGGAAACGGAACCGGACATCATCTCCACCCGGATCATGGATCTGATTACCCCGGTCGGTTTCGGCCAGCGGGGATTGATTGTGGCTCCGCCGAAGGCGGGGAAAACGATGCTCCTGAAGCAGATCGCCAACAGCATCACCACCAATCATCCGGAAGCCGAACTCATCGTCCTTTTGATCGACGAACGGCCGGAAGAAGTGACGGACATCGAACGTTCCGTGGACGCGGAAGTGGTCAGCTCCACCTTCGATGAAGTTCCGGAAAACCACATTAAAGTGGCGGAGCTCGTCTTGGAAAGGGCGATGCGCCTCGTCGAACATAAGCGGGACGTGATCATCCTGATGGACAGCATCACCCGCCTGGCCCGCGCCTATAACCTGGTCATCCCCCCGAGCGGACGCACGTTGTCCGGCGGGATCGATCCGGCCGCCTTCCACCGGCCGAAGCGGTTTTTCGGCGCCGCCAGAAACATCGAGGAAGGCGGCAGCCTGACGATTTTGGCAACGGCGCTGATCGACACCGGATCGAGGATGGACGATGTCATCTACGAAGAATTTAAAGGGACGGGAAACATGGAGCTGCATTTGGATCGTTCCCTGGCGGAACGGCGGATTTTCCCGGCCATCGACATCCGCCGTTCGGGAACGAGAAAAGAGGAACTCCTGCTCCCCAAATCCCATTTGGAGATCGTCTGGGCGATCCGGAAATCGATGAGCGACTCCCCGGATTTTGCCGAAAAGCTGATCCGGAAGCTGATGGCGACCAAATCCAATGCGGAATTTATCGAAGTCGTCAGCGAAGAATTAAAGGGCAGGCGGAACGGGGCCTGACCCCCCTGCCTTTCCGGAGTCCGGCGGAGGTTCCCGGGGAAGGGGCCGGACTTGGCGGCCCTTTCAGGAAATCGCCTTGCCGGAAGCTTTCCAAAGGCCGGCGAGGTTCCGGAAGGCGGATGAGGAAAAACTCCGGGGTTTTGCACCGAAGGTTTATTCTTTTTTGGCCGGAGCTTTGGCGGAAATTGCGATTGGGGCGGTCCGTCGGCGGGGGAAAGACTCCTTTCCTCCCGCGGGAAGGGTCCGCGGCGATGGGAATTCCTGCCGGGACGGAGGGCCGCCCATTCTTTGGCTGTCCCATCCCCTTGCAGATGCTGCAAGACATTCAGCAAGATTTTGCTGCGAGGGAACCAAATCCTTTTCTGTAAGATTTTCCATGGGCGGTCGCGCGCTGTTGCAAATCGGGCCGCCCCCTGCTATAATAGTTGCAGTGTGCGAAAAAGCGAAAAAACTCTGGTTTTGCAGGAAACCAGGGCAGAAGGAGTTGAGTGCGGATGAAACCGGGTATCCATCCCAAATACCATCGCGTGATCGTTCGCTGCGCTTGCGGCAACGAATTTGAAAGCGGGTCGACAAAGGAAGAAGTGCGGGTTGAAGTCTGCTCCGCTTGCCATCCGTTTTTCACCGGCCGGCAAAAATTTGTTGCTGCAGACGGGCGCGTGGAACGCTTTAACAAAAAATACGGCATAAAATAACGTCCGAATATTGCGGCGGACGAATCGTCTAAAGATGCACGGATGAAACAGGCAAGGAGATTTGGCTTGCCTGTTTTTTCTTGAAATCCGCCGAAAAGGCGTATCGCCCTTTCAAATTTTGGATTAATATGATAGGTAAGGAATGCGGCGGTGCGAATCCGGCGGACGAACCACGGATCGTGATAATGGAAGGAGTCGGCAAAATGGTTTTAAAAAATGAAAGCGGTTGGATCGAAGTCATTTGCGGGAGCATGTTTTCCGGAAAATCGGAGGAACTGATCAGGAGGATACGCCGCTGCCAATTGGCCAGGCAAAAGACCCTCGTGTTCAAACCGGCGATCGATGACAGGTACAAGAAGGAAGAAGTGGTTTCCCACAACGGCAATTCCGTGACCGCCAAACCGATCAATCGTCCGGAAGAAATGATCCCGCTGGTCACGAAGGATATTGATGTCATTGCTATCGATGAAGCCCAATTTTTCGACGATTCCATCGTTCCCATCGTCCAGGATTTCGCCGATCAAGGGTATCGCGTGATCATCGCCGGATTGGACATGGATTTTCGCGGCGAGCCCTTCGGTCCGATGCCCAAACTGATGGCCGTGGCTGAACAGGTGACGAAACTGCAGGCCGTCTGCACCGTTTGCGGACATCCGGCCAGCCGCACCCAAAGGCTGATCAACGGAAAGCCTGCATCCTTCCACGATCCGGTCATTCTTGTCGGAGCGAGCGAGAGCTATGAAGCCAGGTGCCGGCTCCATCATGACGTCCCCCATGCCCCGAAACGGAATGTGCCGGCCATGGAAGAAAGCGGCCGTTGACCGAAAAAAAGCGGGCGGCCGTTTTCCGCCGGCGGACGGACGCCGGAAAAACCGGGGGCTTTGGGCCGTTCCCGCCTTAAAGAGACTTCGGCAGGAGGAAAAGGCGAAGGGTCCCCGCCGCCTTCCCGGTCACGGGGCGCCGCCGTGCCGGGCTTTGGCATCGGGCCGGTTCCTCCGGATCGCCGGCAAAGCGGGCAGCCTTTCATCCTATTTCCTGTTGTTTGCCATCCGCCGGCCCCCATCTTCCATCGGCGGTTTGCCCTTGCATTTTTTCCTCCGAGGGGGCGTTTGCGAAAAAGGCCGGTTTTCGGGCGGCCGATGCATCCTTTCGCAGGAAGGAGCCGGGAAGGTTCGGGAGCCGGTTCCGATCTGTTGGGGGAAAGTAACCGGGGAGGTGAAACAGATGTTTGATCGGTTGAAGGCAATCGAGGACAGATACGACAAGCTGACGGAATTGTTGAGCGACCCGGAAGTCCTCAATGATCCGGAAAAGCTGCGGAAATATTCGAAAGAACAATCGGATTTGGAAGAAACGGTGCAAACCTACCGGCAATATAAGGAAGCGAAGAAACAGCTGCAGGACGCCAAATCGATGCTGGAAGAAAAACTGGATCCGGAACTGCGGGAGATGGTGAAAGAAGAAATCGGCGACTTGGAAGAGAAGATCGCCGGACTGGAAGAACAGCTGAAGCTGTTATTGATTCCGAAAGATCCGAATGACGAGAAAAACGTGATCATGGAAATCCGCGGGGCGGCCGGCGGGGAAGAGGCGGCCCTGTTCGCCGGCGATTTGTTCCGGATGTACACGAAATACGCCGAATCCCAGGGCTGGAAAATCGATGTGATCGATGCCCATCCGACCGGTCTCGGCGGCTACAAGGAAATCATTTTTATGATCAACGGGAAAGGGGCCTATTCCAAATTGAAATACGAAAACGGCGCCCACCGGGTCCAACGGGTGCCGGAAACGGAATCCGGCGGCCGGATCCATACGTCCACGGCGACCGTCGCCTGTCTTCCCGAAGCGGAAGAGGTGGAAGTGGAGATCAACGAAAAGGATATCCGGGTGGACACCTTCGCCTCCAGCGGCCCCGGGGGACAGAGCGTCAATACGACCATGTCCGCCGTCCGTTTGACCCATATCCCGACGGGAATCGTCGTTTCCTGCCAGGACGAAAAATCCCAAATTAAAAATAAAGAGAAGGCCATGAAAGTGTTGCGCGCCCGCATCCTGGACAAATATCGGCAAGAAGCCCGGGCCGAATACGACGCCAAACGGAAATCGGCCGTCGGAACGGGCGACCGGTCGGAAAGGATCCGCACCTACAATTTTCCGCAAAACCGCGTCACGGACCACAGGGTCGGCCTGACCCTGCAAAAATTGGATCAGGTGCTGGAAGGAAAACTGGACGAAATCATCGATGTGCTGATCCTCGACGAGCAGGCGAAAAAACTGCAAAATGAAAACCTCGGCTAATATGAAGGTCTTTGAAGCCCTCCGCTGGGCGTCTTCCGTGTTCAAATCCTGCGGCCGTGACGAAAATGCGGGAGAAATCCTTTTGCAGCACGTCTTGAAAATGGAAAAATACCAATTGCTCGCCCATCTGCGCATGGAGTTGCCGGAGGAGCGGCAAAAAGAATTCCGGGAGCTCGTCCGGAAACATGCCGCCGGGGTCCCTGTGCAATATTTGACCGGCTGCGAATATTTTTACGGAAGGAAATTTTTCGTGAACGGGCACGTCCTGATCCCGCGGCCGGAGACGGAAGAATTGGTGGCCGGGACGTTGGAAAGGATCAGGAAATATTTTTCCGGGACCTCCCCTTTGCGGGCGGCGGACGCCGGGACGGGAAGCGGCGCCATCGCCGTCACCCTCGCCCTGGAGATGCCCGCCCTCGAAGTTTCGGCTTCGGATATTTCCGAAGAGGCGCTGAAAGTGGCGGCAAAAAACGCGGAGCTTCATGGCGCCGGCATCGATTTCCGCAAGGGGGACTTCCTCGCCCCCTTTTTCGGGGAAAAGGCCTTCGACGTGATCGTCTCCAATCCGCCCTATATTCCCCTTGGGGAAAAAGAAAAGCTTCCGGATGTCGTGAAAGACCATGAGCCGGGGATCGCCCTCTTCGCCGGGGAGGACGGGCTGGACGCCTACAGGAAGATCATCGGCCAGCTTCCGATGGTCATCAATAGTCGGGCGCTGGCCGCCTTTGAGATCGGCGACGGCCAGGGGGATAAGGTGAAGGATTTGATCGAACGGGCTTTTCCCGGAGCGATTGTGGAAATCGAGCGGGACATTAATCGAAAGGAAAGAATGGTTTTTGCTTTTTTGCATGGGGAATCGTCTTGAAAAAACGCGGGCGTCCGGATCCCTTGCGAAATTCGGACACCCGCTTTGCCGTTTTCCCGGGGGCCGGAACGCCGCCGGGGTTTGCCGCAAGTATAAAGCCGCATCAGGCTTCCTTTCCTGCCGCGGCTTTCAATCTTTGAAGAAATCCCGGATGTTTTCAAACAGTTCAACGACGAAGAATTTGACCTCCACCTCATCTTCTTTCCGGCCCGCGTCTTCCGCCTTTTCGCCGCGGCTCTCCTCCCGGCCGCCGTCCTTTACCCCGGTCTTTTCGTCCGGTTTTTTCACCGCGGCGCCGCTGGAAAAATCCAAAAAGCAGAGGGGCGGAAACAGGACGCACCACCAATTGGCCCCTTTCCCTTCCCCGATCGTGATGAGAACTGCCTCGTAACGGCCTGCCGGATACAGAAAGTTTCCGTACAATTTTGTCGGAAAATAGACTTTATCCAATACGACTTGCACGTCCTGGGACGGGTTTTCCTTTTTCAAGACCCTCCGGGCGATCGCCCGGATCTCGGGAAGCTTTTCGGCGATGACCTTCCTCGCTTCTTCGCGGGAAGTTAAATGATTCGTCCATCGGGTGATTTCCGCATTGACTTCGTCCCGGATTTTCCGTTTGATCCGCTGGTCTTCTTCCGAATTGCTGTTGGCCAAAATCCGCAGGCGGATGGCATCCTCCGGGATGATCACTTCCCGGCCCCCGTAGGCCGGCTTCGGCGCATAGAGCTGCAGGATGGCGGCCAAAGTCAAGGTCAGAAAAAAGAACGGCAATGCCGGTATTTTTTTGCCCCACATACGCTTCCTCTCCCTTCCGTCAACCATTATGAACAAAATCTATCAATCTTATACATTGAAATTCCGGTTTCCGGGGAGGAACGGGGATAGGGATGAGCGCTTTTCCCTTTTCGTAAACAGGGATAACCGTTGCGGGAAAGCGGGGGTTTTGTGGATAAATCTTCCCGGAACGGCAATTATCCACAGAGTTATGCACAAAATTTGCAAATATATCCACATATTGTGGACAATTCCTTTTCCTTTCAAGGCGGGCCGGATTTTCCATTCCCCGCAAAAAGGCTTATAATTTCTAATATAAAAGGCATTTTCAGCGAAGCTTCAGAAGGAGACCGAAGGATGGAAACGAAACGATGGAAAGTGGATAAATCTGTGGAAAACTTGGCCGGGCATCCGGCCATCCGGGAAGCGGCCCGCTTGCTGCAGCAAAATGAGCTGGTGGCCTTCCCGACGGAAACGGTTTACGGATTGGGGGCCAATGCCTGCGACGACGGCGCCGTGGGCAAAATTTACGCGGCGAAGGGAAGGCCCTCGGACAATCCGCTCATCATCCATATCAGCAGCCTGTCCGAACTTGAAAAATATGTGGAAAAGGTGCCCGCCAACGCGGAAAAATTAATGAAAACATTTTGGCCGGGACCGCTGACGGTCGTTTTTCAAAAAAGGAAAGGGGTTTTGTCGGAGGCGGCCACTGCCGGTTTGCCGACGGTGGCCGTGCGCATGCCGGATCATCCGGTCGCCCTTGCCCTCATCCGGGCGAGCGGGCTTCCGATTGCCGCCCCGAGCGCCAACCGCTCCGGGAAACCGAGCCCGACGAAGGCGGAACATGTCCTGATGGATCTCGAAGGAAAAATCGCCGGAATCGTCGACGGCGGGGAAACGGGGGTCGGCGTCGAATCGACGGTCATTGACTGCACCTTGGATCTTCCCGCCATCTTAAGGCCCGGCGGCATCTCCAAGGAGAAGATCGAGGAGGTCATCGGCCCGGTCCGGAGCGGTTCGAATTTTTCCCCGGAGGGAGAAAAGGCGCCCCGGTCTCCGGGGATGAAGTACACCCATTATGCCCCCCGGGCTCCCCTTTATCTCGTCGAAGGCAGCAAGGAATACATCCAAGGGTTGATCAAAAAGGAGCGGTCCTTGGGGAAACGGGTGGGGGTCTTAACGACGGAGGAGCGGAGCGGTTTTTACGAAGCGGACGCCGCCGCCCTCTGCGGCAGGCGGACGGATTTGGCGACCGTGGCCCGGCGGCTGTACGATTGCCTGCGATATTTTGACGAAGAAGGGGTGGATGTGATCTTCGCCGAAACCTTCGAGGAAGAAGGAATCGGTGCCGCCGTTATGAACCGGCTTTTCAAAGCGGCAGGGGGCAAGGTGATCCGGGAAGGATGATCGGCGGTCCCGGAAGGGGCGGAAAGCGGCAATCCGCGGCTCCTTTTTCGGACTTGACGGCAAACGGCCGCCGGATGGGAAAGGCGGGGCGATAGCCTGCCGGCTTCCGGGAGAAAATTTTTTCTTCCGAATAAAGCCCTTTGCCGGGGCTTTCCCCTTGCGGGTCCCGACCGAGCCCCTTTCCGACACAAACCGGCCTTCCCCCTTTCGGCGGAAAAACCCCTTTCGCCCGGCCTCCCTTATGGGCGGCTCGGCGGGCGGACAGATTCAAGGAGAAGCGAAAACTTCCCTTCTAAACCCCCGCTTCCGGGCATATGCTGGAATAAGGTCTGTCCATCGGGGAGTGGGGGGAATGGGATTCTTGATCCAAGAGCTGGTCACCTTATCGATCATGGCCTTTGCCGTCAGCATGGATGCCTTTTCCGTCGGACTCGGCCTCGGTTTGGCTCCGTTGAAAATCAAACAGGTTTTCCGCCTCGGCCTGACCGTCGGCATGTTTCACGTTTTCCTTCCGTTGGCCGGCATTTTCGCCGGGCGGCTTCTTTCCGATCAGCTCGGCTTTTACACCACCCAAGTTTGCGCGGTTCTGCTGATCGCGATCGGGCTGGAGATGTTCCTCGGAAGTTTCGGACGGAACAGGCGAAAAAAGATGCTGTTCCCGAAGGGGATCGGGATGATCATGTCCGCCTTGAGCGTAAGCATGGACAGTTTGCCCGTCGGTTTGACGCTAGGGCTTTTCGGTTCGAAAACGGCATTGGCGGTCCTGCTTTTCGGCTTCTTCTCCTGCATCCTCACCTGGACGGGCATTTTGTTCGCGAAGACGATGAAGGGCTGGTTCGGCCATTACAGCCAGGCCTTCGGGGGAAGCATCTTATTTTTTTTGGGCCTGAAACTGCTGCTTCCTTGACGCCGGGCGCTGTTTGCCGAAGGAGAACGGCCGGTGTCCGCTCCGGGGATCCGCCGGCCCGTTCCCGGGGTTTTTCGGAATTTTCCGGCCCCCTTCCCTTCCCCGCCTGAAAAGCGGCCGGAAGAAACGGCGGATCATGAGGAAAATTTCTTTTCCCGCATTTCAATCATGGAAAAATTTCCTTATAATAAAACAATGGAGGGTGTGGAATGGCGAAAGTATTGTTCGTCTGTACGGGCAACACGTGCCGCAGCCCGATGGCGGAAGCGATTTTGAACCATATGGGCGTCGAGGGGATCGAGGCGAGATCGGCCGGCATTTTTGCCGTGCCGGGAATGGAAATCTCCGAAAACGCCCGGGAAGTATTGAAGGAAAACGACATGGAATTCGCCCATGTTTCCAAACCTTTAACCGAGCGGGAAATCGAGTGGGCGGACCTGATCTTGGCGATGACGAAGGCCCATAAGGCGGAATTGGTGAGGAAATACCCCCATGCCAAGGAAAAGATCTACACCATCAAAGAATATGCCACGGGAGAAGAGGGAGACGTGCCGGATCCTTACGGCGGCCCGTTGGAAACCTATCGGGAAACGTTTTCCGTATTAAAAGAATTTATCCGCCTGTCCCTGAAAAAAATGTTGCCGGCTGACGATACATAAATTAGGGGGGAAAATCGTGGAAAAAAGAAGATACCGTTTCGGCCTGCGGAAAAAGCTCGTGCTGTTCGTCACCATCTTGGCGCTGATCACCTATTCCACAAGCGCATTTTTTATTTACATCTTATATCCGATGTTTTTTAAAGGGACCATCGACCAGTTTTTCTTCGCCATCATCACGCTGCTTTTGGGCGTGATTTGGACGGGGATCCTGAGTTTTATCGCCGCAGGCCTGCTGATCAATCCGTTAAAAAATTTGGAGGAAGCCGCCCTGCATGTCGCAAGCGGAAATATCGGGACGGATGTAAAGGTTTCCAAACAGGATGACGAGATCCGGTCCGTCGGCATCGCGTTCAACGAGATGATCCGAAACATCCGGTCGATCGTCTCCCACATCAATGAAAACGTGAAGGCGACCAACGATAAAGTGCTGGCCATCTCCAGCGAGGCGACGAAGGCGTCGGAGACGGCGGAATATATTTCCAAGACGATCGGCGAAATTTCCCAGGGCGCGGAAAATTCGGCCCATTCGATCCAGTCGACGGTGGAAGCCATCGAGCAGGTGACCCGAATCGCCAAGGAAGTGCAGGAAAAGGCGAAGAAATCCGAGGAAGTCTCGAACGAGATGCTGAATGAGTTGCACAAAAGCCAGGAAATCATCACTTCCCTGGTCGAAGGCATCAAAAACCTGGCCGAAGAGAACGAGCTTTCTTTGCAGGCGGTCAAACGCCTGGAAGAAAACGCGAAAAAAATCGAACACATCATTCAGCTCGTCGGGGATATCGCCAATCAGACGAATTTGCTCGCCTTGAACGCTTCCATTGAAGCGGCCCGGGCGGGGGAACAGGGCAAAGGATTCGCTGTCGTCGCCGATGAAGTGCGGAATTTGGCCGATGAAAGCGCCAAAGCCGTCCAGGACATCTCCGAGCTCGTTCAAAATATGCAAGTCGATGTGGATAACGTCGTCGGACAGATTTCCCTGCTGGTCGAAAAGGCGAACGAAGAAGCCAAAAAAGGTTCCTCGACCAATGAAAGAATGGGGGAAATGGCCGAAACGATTTACGAAGTGGCAAAATCGGTCCAAACCATTTCCCAGCTGGTCGACAGGCAGATGGAAAGCATCCAAAGCACTTCCGTCCAATCCCAGGAAGTGGCCGCCATTGCCGAGGAAACTTCCGCGGGGGCCCAGGAGGTGGCCGCATCGACCCAACGGCAGACGGAAGTCATGGCCAACGTGGAAAAAATGGCGGCCGAATTGAAGGAACAGGCGGAAAGACTGCAGAAGACGGTCGTCCAGTTTAAAATGTAGAAGCGGACGGTCTGCCGCAAGTTTTTTCCGCTGCAGCGTCCCGTTTTCGATGCGTCCCTGGAAAAAAGAGCTTTGCTTTGGTTTATTTTTTTGGGGCGAAAACAAGTTAACGAGCGTGATAAAGTTGTCAAATTGAAAAAACGGGAACCGGGTCCATCAAACCCGGTTTTTCTTTTGCGCCGGACATCCCGTGCCCATTTAAGGGCCCTTCCCTTGTCAAACGGCGGATTATGCCCGGGCCGCGCCGGCCGGGAGAACGGGAATGTCGCATCCGGCCGGGGCCCCTGCTTGGCAAAGGCAAGCGGCAAGGCTTCCGGTGCCAAACATCGCCGGATTTCCGCCGGGATTTTTCCGGCGCCTGGCACCGCGGAGGAAAAAGGGCAGGAATCTGCCTCCGGAGGGTCTTTTTGGCCGCCGGCCGGGCGGCGCCTCTTTACGATGGGGATTCCGCCCGGGGCCGCAGGCCCATAAAATGCGTTTTCAGCCAATGTCCCGCGGCCGTTCGAAACGAAGGGTTCCTTCAATTGTATATTTTTCGAACTTATGCCAAAATAAAAGCAGAATCCACAAAGAAAGCGGTGAGCGAAATGAAAGTGGCAATCGCTTCGGATCACGGGGGCATCCATATCCGTGAAGAGATCAAAAAACTGCTCGAAGAATTGAACATTGAATACGAAGATTTCGGCTGCGATTGCGAAACTTCGGTCGATTATCCCGATTATGCTTTCCCCGTTGCCGAAAAGGTGGCCAAGGGGGAATTTGACCGGGGCATTTTAATTTGCGGAACGGGAATCGGCATGAGCATCGCGGCGAACAAGGTAAAGGGCATCCGCTGCGCCCTTTGCCACGACGTCTTCAGCGCGAAAGCCACCCGCGAACATAACGACAGCAACATTTTGGCCATGGGCGAACGGGTCATCGGCCCGGGGCTTGCCCGCGAAATCGCAAAGGTCTGGCTGACGACGCCGTTTACCGGCGGCAGGCATGCGAAACGGATCGACAAGATCGCCAAATACGAAGAGGCCAATTTGTAAAGCGGGTGAATCCGATTGGCTTACCCTGTGGACGAATGGGCGAAGGAATTGGCGGAAATCTTGCAACAGTTCCGGCAGCAAATCGAGATCAAGAAGAACCAGATCATGGTCGTCGGCTGTTCCACTTCCGAAGTGGCCGGAAAAAAGATCGGATCATCGGGATCGCTGGACATCGCGGCGATGATCTTCGAGCGGATGGAAGCATTCTCGAAAGCGACGGGCATCGCCATCGCGTACCAATGCTGCGAACATTTGAACCGGGCGCTCGTCGTCGAAAGGGATGTGATGGAGCGGCACGGGCTCGAGGAAGTGACCGTCGTCCCGGTCCCGAAGGCGGGCGGCTCCATGGCGGCCTACGCCTTTGAGCATTTTCGCGATCCCGTTGTGGTCGAATCGATCCGGGCCGATTTCGGCATCGATATCGGCGACACCTTTATCGGCATGCATTTAAAACCGGTCGTTGTCCCGGTGCGCACTTCCTTGAGCAAGGTCGGCCACGCCCATGTTACTTTGGCGAAGGTTCGGCCGAAGCTGATCGGCGGCGAACGGGCCGTTTACCGCAGGCCCGGGGAATGAACCCGTTTTCGGGGACTTCCGCTTCTTATCCGGTCCATACCTGAAATCCTTGTTGCGGCGGGCATTCCGGCCGAAACCGGCAGGAGCCATGGCCGCATCGGTTGCAAGGCCGAAGGGAAGTTGGCCGGCCTTTGCAACGGCGGTCCCGAAGGCGTGGCATCGTCCGAAGGACGACGGGGACATGGCAAGTCTCCGAAAATAGAAAAATACGAAGAAAAGGCGGCCGATCGCCGGAAAGGAATTCACCGGCGGGGGCGGGAGTTTTTTTGCGGTTTCCGGGAAGGAAGCGGCGGGGCCGTTTTTTTTTGCCGGGCAAACGATAAAAAGGGGGAATCGAGCGTGAGCGCGTTATTCGAACAGGATCCGGAAGTTTTTCAAGCGATCGAACAGGAAAGAAAAAGGCAGCAAGACCATATTGAGTTGATCGCCTCCGAAAACTTTGCCTCGAAGGCGGTGATGGAGGCGCAAGGTTCCGTATTGACGAACAAATACGCGGAAGGATATCCCTCGCGCCGCTATTACGGCGGCTGCGAATTCGTCGATGTCGTGGAAGACATCGCCAGGGAGCGGGCAAAGCGAATATTCGGGGCCGAGCACGCCAACGTTCAGCCCCATTCCGGCGCCCAGGCGAACATGGCGGTCTATTTTTCCGTCTTGAAGCCGGGCGACACGGTTTTAGGGATGAATCTGTCCCACGGCGGCCATTTGACCCACGGAAGCCCCGTCAACTTCAGCGGCATCCAATACAACTTCGTCGCCTACGGGGTCGATCCGCAAACGGAAATGATCAATTACGAAGACGTGAGGAAGAAGGCGCGGGCGCACAAACCGAAACTGATCGTGGCCGGGGCCAGCGCCTATCCCCGCCTTATCGATTTTAAAATTTTGCGGGAGATCGCCGATGAAACGGGCGCCTATCTGATGGTCGACATGGCCCACATCGCCGGGCTGGTGGCGGCCGGCGTTCATCCGAGCCCCGTCCCCTACGCGGACTTTGTGACGACGACCACCCATAAAACCCTGCGCGGGCCGAGGGGCGGCATGATCCTGTGCAAGGAACGGTACGCGAAAGCGATCGACAAAGCCGTTTTCCCGGGGATTCAAGGCGGTCCCCTTATGCATGTGATCGCCGCCAAAGCGGTCGCCCTCGGGGAAGTGATGCGGGAAGAATTTAAAACTTACGCGAAACAGGTGGTCGCAAACGCCAAGCGATTGGCCGAAACCTTGACCGGGGAAGGCCTGCGGCTGGTTTCCGGCGGCACCGACAACCATTTGCTGCTGGTCGATTTGCGCTCCCTCGGCATAACCGGAAAAACGGCGGAAAAGGTACTGGATGAAGTCGGGATTACGGTGAACAAAAACACGATCCCCTTCGATCCGGAAAGCCCCTTTGTCACGAGCGGCATCCGGCTCGGGACGCCGGCGGTGACGACGCGGGGATTTACCGAGGAAGATATGGAGGAGGTGGGAAAAATCATCGCTTCGGTATTGAAGGACCATGAAAACGAGGCGGTGCGCCGTGAGGCAAAAAACCGGGTCCGGAATCTGACGGAAAAACATCCTTTATACGAATGAAGCGGCCTCTGAAATGCATGAGCAAAGGTTTCGGAAGGGAACAGTGATTATGCCCGAAGACCGGAATCCGGCCGGAGGCCCGGCGGACGGGCGAGGCAAAGCGGCACATCATCCATTCGCAAAAGAGATTCACGGACCGGAAACGGGAGGAGGATGCCCTGACAGCTCCAAGGGGTATCCTCTTTTTTCCTTTTTGGAAAAAAGAGGGGGGAGCCTTTTCCCGGCAAAAATGACGGGATTTCGGGTTTTCGCGGGAGACGGGGCGCAGGCGGCTTTTTTTCAGCCCGGTGAAAAAGTGTACCGGAGAATTTGCGGTTTGCGGCCGCAAGCGGCCGTTGCTTTTTCAGCCCCCGCAATCGGTTGATGAATGCCCGTATTTTTTGTAAAATGAAGCGAATGGAAAAATTGAATATCGGGAAAGGAGAGGGTATCGATGGGAAAAGTCCATATTTTGGACCACCCGTTGATTCAGCACAAACTGACGCATATCCGCCAAAAGGATACCGGGACGAAAGAATTCCGCGAATTGGTGGATGAGATCGCCACGTTAATGGCATTCGAGGCGACGCGGGATCTGCCTTTGGACGAGGTGGAAATCGAAACCCCCATCAGCAAGACGAAGGCGAAGGTCATATCGGGGAAAAAATTGGGGATCGTGCCCATCCTTCGGGCGGGAATGGGGATGCTGGACGGCATCCTGAAGCTGATTCCCGCGGCAAAGGTCGGCCATATCGGTTTGTATCGGGACCCGAAAACGTTAAAGCCCGTGGAATATTATGTGAAACTGCCGACGGACGTGGCCGAACGGGATTTTATCATCGTCGATCCGATGCTGGCCACCGGCGGTTCGGCCATCGAAGCGATCAACAGTCTGAAGAAGCGAGGCGCGAAAAATATCAAGTTCATGTGCCTGATTGCCGCCCCTGAAGGCGTCGAAGCGGTAACGAAGGCCCACCCGGATGTCAATATTTACATAGCGGCCCTGGATGAACGGTTAAATGAGAAGGGATATATCGTGCCGGGATTGGGAGACGCCGGCGACCGGCTGTTCGGAACGAAATAAGGGCATTGACGCAAAAGGCGGCATGGGGAAAGGCCGGCCCCATTTGTCCGAAAACGGGGCAAACGCGCCTCCGCAAGGAATCCGATGCGAAAAGCCGGAGGGGCGTCCATTTGGCTATGGAAAACGGGCGGGATGGCTGTCTTCAACGTCCGTTTGGCGCGAAAACCGGCGGGATGGGCGGCCTTCAACCCGCCGTCCGACATGAACGGGAAAGGAGGAAGCGGTGGAAGCGGGGTGTTTTGCGGCGGCCGGGCCTTTCGCCTGCATGTTAGGCGGCCGCCTCGGCTCCGCTTGATTTCCATCGCTCTGTTACGATGGAACGGCGAATAAAAGTGATGACGGTTTTCGGAACAAGACCGGAGGCGATCAAGATGGCCCCCCTCGTCCACGAGCTGAAAAAGAGGGAGGGCCAATTCCGGCCGGTCGTCGCCGTAACGGCGCAGCACCGGCAAATGCTTGACCAGGTCCTGGAAATTTTCGACATCGAGCCCGATTATGATTTGAACATCATGAAGGACCGGCAAACCTTGGCCGATATTACGACGAATGCCCTTTCCGGGCTATATGGCATCATGGAGAAAGAAAAGCCCGATCTCGTCCTCGTCCACGGGGACACGACGACGACCTTCGTCGCCGCCCTGGCCGCCTTCTATCACCGGACGGTGATCGGCCACGTGGAAGCGGGGTTGCGCACGCGGAACAAGTATTCCCCCTATCCGGAAGAGATGAACCGGCAGCTTACGGGGGTCCTTTCCGATCTCCATTTCGCCCCGACGATGAAGGCGAAGGAAAATCTGCTGAAGGAGAACAAGCGGGCCGATTCGATCTTTGTCACCGGGAATACGGCCATCGACGCCTTGAAGACGACCGTCAGGCGGGAATACGCCCATCCGCTTCTCGAAAAAATCGGCGGCGGCCGCCTGCTGCTTATGACCGCCCACCGGCGGGAAAATTTGGGGGAACCGATGCGCCGCATGTTCCGGGCGGTAAAACGGATCGCCGACGAATTCCGTGATGTGCACGTCGTTTATCCGGTCCATCTGAATCCGGCCGTCCGGGATATCGCCGATGAGGTGTTGGGGGGCCACCCGCGGATCCATTTGATCGAACCGTTGGATGTCATCGGCTTCCATAATTTCATGGCGAGGTCATACTTGATCTTATCCGATTCCGGCGGCGTGCAGGAGGAAGCGCCTTCCCTCGGGGTCCCCGTCCTCGTCTTGCGGGACACGACGGAACGGCCGGAAGGGATCCGGGCCGGGACGTTGAAGCTGGCCGGAACGGATGAGGATGCGATTTACGCCATGACCCGGGAACTGCTCACCGACAAGGCGGCCTATGAAAAAATGGCCAAGGCGCGGAATCCATACGGCGACGGCCGGGCTTCCGAAAGGATCGCCGACGCCATCCTTTACCACTTTCGGCGCATCCCGTCTCCCCCCGCCGAGTTCAACTGAGGGAAGGGATTGCCGGAGCGGGGGACGGAAGGGGAGTCCTGCGGCCGGCCGGGGATTTTTTAAAATGAAACATCCCCGGCCCGGCCTTTCTTTTTTCGCGGCAAACCTTGCAAAACCGCCGGCGAAAGGGCGTCGGCGGAAGGGCGTTTGCCTTGGGACGGCAATCCGGTGACGGACGCAAACGGCTGAAATGGGCACGCCTTTCGCCGGTCCGGCAAAAAACGGACAACGGACCGTTACATTTTCTTAAAAGTTTTGCCGAAAATGACTAAAAACCGATGTAAAAAGGGAAAAATTTGAACATTCTATGAATAATTCCTCCGTTTTTTGCATGGATGTGAACTTTTTTTGGGGAAAATAATTGACAAACCGTATGACCTATTGTATCCTCATTAGGGATAGGATGATAGGGTTTTCATTATTTTTTCACTTTTCTGGAATAGAAATTTTTTTTATGTTTCCGCCGCCCGTTTCAAAGGATTTTATCGGTATTCCCCATAGTCTCTGAATCGCCATCTATTCGCCCTTTGATCCCAACGTTCATCCGCGATCTCCATTTTGTCATTTTCTTTTAATAATATTTTCAATTCTCCTTGCCAATGTTGATGTAAAATAATGCTATTCCAATGTTATTCCTGTATTCGGGAGTTTTCCTGATGGATGATATACATAAACTTTACCAACGGTATCGGCGGCTTTTATTGTTTTTGTCGGGAATCTATCTTTTCGGGATCGCTTTAACCCCTTACCGGGCGGTTTTCGCAGGCCTCCTTCTCGGAACCTTGTTCAGCTTTTACAATTTGCGGCTGATGGTCCGGAAGGCGGTCAGGCTGTCGGAAGCGGTGGAGGCGGGGCGGAATATGGCCGATATGGGAACTTTCTCGCGGATGGCCGCTGCCGTCCTGGCCGTCCTGGTCGCCATCCGCTTTCCCGAGCACTTCCACCTGCTGTCGACGGCCGTAGGGGTTTTTTCCTTGTATATCATCCTTTTCCTGGATTCCCTGATCCATTTGATTTACCGGCTGATTCAACGGGAAGAGAGGTGAATGCAGTGAATCATGAAGCGCCGGTCCGCTATTTCCTCGGCATGCCTTACAACCCGTCAAACATTCTGATGATCACCGTCACCTGCGTCATCGTGTTTGTCATCGCCGTTTTGTGCACCCGCAGGCTGCAGATGAAACCGACGGGGCTGCAAAACTTTTTGGAATGGGTCATGGATTTTGTCCGGGGATTGATCAACAGTTCCATGGATTGGAAAACCGGCGGACGATTTCACTTGTTGGCCATGACATTGATTATGTACATCTTTGTGGCCAATATGCTCGGCCTGCCCATGGCCATCGTCGTGGACCATGAGCTGTGGTGGAAGTCCCCGACGGCCGATCCGATCATTACGATGACCTTGGCGGTTACGATGGTCGCATTGACCCATTATTATGCGATCAAGCTCAAAGGGGTCAAAGAATACGGAAAAGACTTTTTCCGTCCGGTCGGTTTTATGTTCCCGCTGAAGATCGTCGAAGAGTTTTCCAACACCTTGACCTTGGGATTGCGGCTTTACGGGAACATATTCGCCGGGGAAGTATTGCTTTCCTTGCTGGTCACTTTGGGAACAAGCGGGATTCTCGGCGGGATTTTCGCCGTCGTCCCGATGATCGTATGGCAGGCGTTCAGCGTTTTCGTCGGCGCCATCCAAGCTTTTGTCTTTACGCTGTTAACCTTGGTTTACATGGCTCATAAAGTAAGCCATGACCATTGAAATACATCCGTTCAGTTGAACAAGCGCTCACTCAATTTCCATTACGATAAATTTGAAGGAGGAAAATGCACATGGATTTGTTGGCAGCTGCAATTGCGATAGGATTATCTGCTTTTGGGGCGGGTATCGGCAACGGCTTGATCGTTTCCCGTACCGTTGAAGGGATGGCCCGTCAACCGGAAGCGAGCGGATTATTGCGGACGACGATGTTCATCGGTATTGCTTTCGTAGAAGCGATTCCGATCATGGGCGTTGTTGTTGCCTTCATTATGTTATTCCTGTAACAGGAACACCCATACCGTTTATCTATGGAAAGATGGCGAAGGAAAGAAGAAAAACTTCGCCATTCCTTTATGTAAAAATTTCCTGATCACCGGGTTGAGATAGATCGGCCCTCCAATACACCGGGATTTCTGTTGTCGCGTTGAAGGGAGTGAAAATTAGGGTGTTGACCAACCTCGCAGTCGGAGCCGCCGGTTTTACCTGGCTGGACAGCCTCTACCAGCTGGTGGCGTTCATCGTTTTAATGCTGTTATTGAAAAAATACGCCTGGGCTCCGTTAATGAAAGTGATGCAAGACCGGGAAAATTACATCGCCAATGAAATCGAAAACGCGGAAAAGGCCCGCAAAGAGGCGGACGAATTGCTCGAAAAACACCGGCAAATGGTGAAGGAAGCCCGTTTGGAAACCCAAAAGTTCATCGAAGAAGCGAAAAGGCAAGGGGAAATCCAAAAGGAAAATATTATCGAGGCCGCCAGGCTGGAAGCCGAACGGCTGAAGGAAGCGGCGAAGGCCGAAATCGAACAGGAAAGGGAAAAGGCCGTGGCCGCGCTGCGTGAGCAAGTGGCTTCCCTGTCGGTATTGATCGCATCGAAAGTCATTGAAAAAGAAATCGACGAAAAAGACCATGAGGCCCTTGTTCAAGAAATGCTGAAAAAGGTTGGAGAAGAACGATGAAGCAGACGGTCGTCGGAAACCGTTACGCGATTGCCCTGTTTGAAATCGCCGAGAAATACGGCCAAACGGAAAAAGTCGAGCAGGATTTGCAGACGGTGAAGCAAGCCTTCCTGCAAGTGAAGGAAATGGGCCGCTTTTTGCGGACGCCGAACATCCCTGCGGACGTGAAAAAAAATACCGTCAAGCAGGTTTTTCCCGATTTGTCGCAATATGTTTTGAATACGCTCTTCCTCTTGATCGACAAGCGCCAAATCGGCAATTTATTGCCGATGATCGAAAAGTACCACGAATTAAGGAACGAGAAAAGAGGCATCGCCGAAGCGAAGGTTTTTTCCGCGCGCCCATTGACGGGAGAAGAAGCGAAGGCCGTTTCCGAATTTTTCGCGAAAAAATTGCGGAAAAACGAATTGACGATCGAAAACATCGTCGACACGGACCTTTTGGGTGGCATCAAGGTCCAGGTGGGCAATCGGATCTTCGACGGAAGCCTGAAGGGAAAATTGGATCGCCTCAAACGGGAACTTATCGGGCAGTAAACGTATGAAGGGGTGAAAAGGAATGAGCTTGAAAGCTGAGGAAATCAGCGCGCTGCTGAAGCAGCAGATCGAGAATTACCAAGCGGAAATCGAAGTTGCGGACGTGGGCACGGTCGTTGAAATTGGCGACGGGATCGCCCGCGTGCACGGTTTGGATAAAGTCATGAGCGGTGAGCTCGTCGAATTCGCCAACGGCGTCATGGGGATGGCGCAAAACCTGGAAGAAAACAATGTCGGTATCATCATTCTCGGCCCTTACACCGGGATCCATGAAGGCATGGAAGTCCGCCGCACCGGAAGAATCATGGAAGTTCCCGTCGGCGAGGAATTGATCGGCCGCGTCGTCAATCCTTTGGGACAGCCGGTCGACGGCCTGGGCCCGATCAACGCCAAAAAATTCCGCCCAATTGAAAGCCGGGCGCCGGGAGTCATGGACCGGAAATCGGTGCATGAACCGCTGCAAACCGGCATCAAGGCGATCGACGCATTGGTCCCGATCGGCCGCGGCCAGCGGGAGTTGATCATCGGGGACCGGCAGACGGGGAAAACCTCGATTGCCATCGATACGATCATCAACCAAAAGGATCAAAACATGATCTGCATCTACGTCGCCATCGGACAAAAGGAATCGACGGTGCGCACATCCGTGGAAACGCTGCGCCAATACGGGGCGATGGACTACACGATCGTCATCACCGCCTCCGCGTCCCAACCCGCGCCGCTCTTGTATTTGGCGCCGTATGCGGGAGTCGCCATGGGCGAGGAATTCATGTACAACGGAAAACATGTCCTCGTCGTTTACGACGATCTGTCCAAACAGGCGGCCGCGTACCGGGAGCTTTCCCTGCTGCTGCGCCGTCCGCCGGGCCGGGAAGCTTATCCGGGGGACGTCTTTTACCTGCACTCCCGCTTGCTTGAACGCGCGGCAAAATTGAGCGACGCGAAGGGCGGCGGTTCCTTGACGGCCCTTCCCTTCGTCGAAACGCAGGCCGGGGACATCTCCGCCTACATTCCGACGAACGTCATCTCCATTACCGACGGGCAAATCTTCCTGCAATCGGATCTGTTCTTCTCCGGCGTCCGTCCCGCGATCAATGCCGGTTTGTCCGTTTCCCGGGTCGGCGGCGCCGCGCAGATCAAGGCCATGAAGAAAGTGGCGGGTACCCTCCGTTTGGACCTGGCGTCCTACCGCGAACTGGAGGCCTTCGCCCAATTCGGGTCCGATTTGGACAAAGCGACCCAGGAAAAACTTGCCCGGGGGATGCGTACCGTGGAAGTCCTGAAACAGGATTTGCACGAGCCGCTTCCCGTCGAAAAGCAGGTTATGATTTTGTACGCCTTGACCCGCGGATTCCTGGACGATATTCCCGTGTCGGACATCCGCCGTTTTGAAAAGGAATTTTACACCTGGCTGGACAGCAAAAACCCGCCGGTATTGGAACATATCCGGAGCACCGGGGATCTTCCCGCGGACGAAGACATGGCGCAGACGATCAACGAATTCAAGAAGATCTTCGTGAAGTCCGAGTAGCGCGGGAAAAATTTACGTCAGGATGGTGAGAACCGGTGGCATCCCTGAGAGATATCAAAAAGCGCATCAACGCGACGCGAAAAATGAGCCAAATCACAAAGGCGATGCAGATGGTTTCCGCTTCGAAACTGACCCGCGCGGAAACGAACGCAAAGTCCTTTGAGCCATATATGGAAAAAATTCAGGACGTGGTGTCCAGCATTGCCCATGGCGTGACCGGCGTCACGCATCCGATGCTCGTCAGCCGGCCCGTCAAAAAGACCGGGTACCTCATCATCACCGGCGACCGCGGGCTGGCGGGCTCCTATAACAGCAACGTGATCCGCGAATTGTACCAAACCATTTTGAACCGCCACAAGTCCGCCGAAGAATACGGTATCATCGCCATCGGACGCGTGGGCCGCGACTTCTTCGTGAAAAGGGGCATGAACGTCGTGCTGGATATCGTCGGCTTGCCCGACCAGCCGAGTTTCGCCGACATCCAGAACATCACGAAAAAAACCGTCGATCTCTTTTCCGACGGCACGTTCGACGAGATTTACATCTATTACACCCGCTACATCAACAAAATTACCTATAAGGTGGAAAAAAGAAAGCTGCTGCCGTTGACGGACATCGCACGGACGGAGCGGATGCTCAGCTACGAATTTGAACCGTCGGTGGAGGAAATTTTGGAAGTGCTTCTGCCCCAATATGCGGAAAGCCTGATTTACGGGGGGCTCCTGGAAAGCAAAGCCAGTGAACACGCGTCCCGGATGACGGCGATGAAGAACGCGACCGACAACGCCCTTGAATTGATCGACCAATTGACCTTGAGCTATAACCGTGCTCGCCAAGCGTCCATAACCCAGGAAATTACCGAAATTGTGGCAGGGGCGAATGCCTTGAACTGACGGCATGACGCCCGGACAGCCCAATCTGACGAAATCGGAGGGAAACTGATGAATAAAGGACATATCGTGCAAGTGATGGGTCCGGTTGTCGACGTCAAGTTTGAAAGCGGACAGCTGCCGCCCATTTACAACGCGCTGAAGGTCACCCACAAGGCCCAATCGTCCTTGGAAGTGGATATCGACCTGACCTTGGAAGTTGCCCTGCATCTGGGCGACGATACGGTCCGGACGATTGCGATGGGCTCGACGGACGGTTTGGTCCGGGGCATGGAAGTGGTGGACACCGGCGGGCCGATCTCCGTCCCCGTCGGGGAAATCACCCTGGGCCGGGTGTTCAACGTTTTGGGCGAACCGATTGACTTGGGAGAAAAGATTCCGGACAACGTCCGCCGCGACCCGATCCATAAACCCGCGCCGAAATTTGAAAATCTCTCCACGAAAGTGGAGATTTTGGAAACGGGGATCAAGGTCATCGATTTGCTGGCTCCGTATATCAAAGGGGGCAAAATCGGCCTCTTCGGCGGCGCCGGCGTCGGAAAAACGGTATTGATCCAGGAACTGATCCACAATATTGCCCAAGAGCACGGCGGCATTTCCGTCTTCGCCGGGGTCGGCGAACGGACGCGGGAAGGGAACGACCTGTATTTTGAAATGAAGGAATCGGGCGTTCTCAGCAAAACCACGATGGTTTTCGGGCAGATGAACGAACCGCCCGGCGCCCGGATGCGCGTTGCCCTGTCCGGACTGACGATGGCCGAATATTTCCGCGATGAACAAGGGAAGGACGTCCTGTTCTTCATCGACAATATTTTCCGTTTCACCCAGGCCGGTTCCGAAGTATCCGCCCTTTTGGGCCGCATGCCTTCGGCGGTCGGTTATCAGCCCACGCTGGCTACGGAAATGGGTCAGCTGCAGGAACGGATCACGTCGACGAATGTCGGTTCCGTCACCTCGATTCAAGCGATCTACGTGCCGGCCGACGACTATACGGATCCGGCTCCGGCGACCACCTTCGCCCACTTGGATGCGACGACGAACCTGGAGCGGAAATTGTCGGAAATGGGCATTTATCCCGCCGTGGATCCGCTGGCATCCACTTCCCGGGCCTTGGCTCCGGAAATCGTCGGCGAAGAACATTATCAAGTCGCCCGTCAAGTCCAGCAAACGCTGCAACGCTACCGCGAGCTGCAGGATATCATCGCCATGCTGGGCATGGATGAACTGTCCGACGAAGATAAGCTGATCGTCCATCGCGCGCGCCGCATCCAATTCTTCCTGTCCCAAAGCTTCCATGTTGCCGAGCAGTTTACCGGCATCCCCGGAACCTATGTTCCGGTGAAGGAAACCGTCCGCGGTTTCAAGGAAATTTTGGAAGGAAAATGGGATCACCTGCCGGAAGAGGCTTTCCGTCTCGTCGGCACCATCGAAGATGCGGTTGAAAAGGCGAAGAAGATGGGCGTGAAGGTGTAAACGGACCGAGGAGGATAAGGAATGAAGACCATTGCGGTGAGCATCGTAACGCCCGACGGGCAGGTGTTTGACGGGGAAGCGGAAATGGTCATTGCGAAGGCGCAAAGCGGCGAATTGGGCATTTTGCCCGGCCACGTCGCGATGGTCGCCCCCTTGGCGATCGGAAGCGTCCGGATCAAAAATAAGAATGAGACCGAATACGTCGCCGTCAGCGGCGGCTTCCTCGAGGTCCAGCCGAAGAAGGTGACCATCCTTGCCCAGTCCGCCGAGCGGGCGGAGGATATCGACGTGGACCGGGCGCTGCGCGCCAAACAACGCGCGGAAGAACGGTTGAAGCAGGCGAAGCAGGAACATATCGATTTTAAACGGGCGGAATTGGCGCTGAAACGGGCCATCAATCGGATCGAAGTGGCAAACATGGTGCGGAAATGATGGAATCCGGGCCTCCCTTTGGGGTGCTCGGATTTTTTTCTGGCCAAGATCCAAATCGATGGAGCCCGAGGGAAGGCGGGTGATTTTTGCGGCAAAACCGTCGGAATGCCGCTTTTTTTGCGGAAATGTTACGGAATCACAGCCGGAGCCGGGGACCCGGCAGATGGACGAAACGGAGGCTTTCCCCGATCCGCTTATTCCGGGCGGCAAGGCCCGGATCCGGCAAATCCCTTCCGCAGTCCCATTCTGCCGCGCAGACACCGGCCGCATCTGGCGGGATTTCCTTAAGAAAAAACCGCTTCCTTTAAAGGGCCGATTTTTCGGATGTTCCGATTCCATGGCGGCCAAAAACCTTTTTTGGCGGCACCGCGTCCCGCGGCGTTTCCGCCGTGATCCGGTTTTGCTTCGGGCAGAGACGCTAATGCCGTTTATTAATGAAACCATTCGGGCGACATCGCCGAAGTTGCTAAATTTTTATCAATGCAATAAAATTGTAAAAGGTAAAGCGAAAAAATGTGATAAAATATCTTTTAGGGCCAATTATTCGCCGGTTTGGAGGCGGGAATTCCTTTCTCCCGCAAGGGTTTTTGTTTTTTTGAAAGTGGACAGCCCGCGGAGAGGGGGCGTTGAAACGTTTTGAAACGGATCTCCCGGGCCCCTGCGAATGGTTGGCGAGGGAGGAGAAGGGCTGTATGTTCAATAATTTCGGTGCAATGGCCATCCTGCATATCGTTGCCAACCTGGTCTTCATCGGTTTGGCATGGTGGGCATTGCAGGCCTTGAACTATGAAAAATTTCTCCGGAAAAACCGCACGATCCAGGCAAGGCTTCTCTTCATCTTTTTGGCGATCATCATCGGATCGTTGACAGCCCAATTTTTCCTCGACTATTTGTCCTGGTCCCAACAGATTCCTTACATATACGAGTAGGGCAAGGCAAATTTCCATTCCATCTTTCATCCGTTTTTACGCGGAATTTGTCAAAGGATGACGACTTTTACCATGTATGCTTCCCCAGCCGTTGACCAAAAATGTTAATACAAGGACGGGAGAGGGGGAGCCCTATGCATGGTTGGATTTCCAAATCATGGACAGTTTTCGCACTCGCACTATTGGTTCTTTTTATCCACGGATTTGCCCGGGATGAACGGCCGGTGGCAAAAACCGGCGATCTGAATACAATGTTTAATGTGATCCAAAACCGCGGCGGTAAAGTTGAACGCTGGTTGTTGCTCCTTCGGGAAGAAATCCCCGGTCACGCTACCGTTTACGACCTCGAAAAGACTGCAGAACAATGGAAATCACGCTACCCTCATTTTCGTTGGGATAAAACCGTTACAGCAACCACTTGGAAGCTGGAAGGAACATACCGCGAAGGACCATTTACGGAAATCCTCCAAGTGGTCGCCGGCCTCACCCAAGAAGAAGCGCAAGGTTTTTCCTCCTACAAGATCGAAGGAACAAGTTGGAACCAAGCCATCCGTAAACATGTGGACTCGAAAATCAGGAAAAAAATAACAGGCATCTTTCATGAAAACGCGGAAGTTTTCACTTGTTTAAACGGAACTTTCAGTGATAAGATTGATTTTGTTGATTTGGAAAATATCCGTTCATTCGCCCTGGATTTCCGGGCGGAAATCGTCGAGCTGATCAATGAAAAAGATTTCATCGCATTGACGGGGTTGAGTCCCTTTTTCGCCGGCCAATTGCGCACATTAAACGGTCCGTTTAATGTGCAGATCGCTCTGCGGTTGGATGAAAAGGAAAATCGAACGAATTTCGCCATCGGCACACCGATTATCACGGCTGAGTATTAATATAAAGAGAATGGACGCGGAGGGGAATACTCTTGGAAAAAATCATCGTCCGCGGCGGGAAAAAACTGAGCGGCACGGTCAAAGTGGAGGGAGCCAAAAATGCCGTTTTGCCTGTCATCGCCGCATCGCTGTTAGCTGAAGATGGAAAAAGCGTGATTCATGACGTACCGGCTCTCTCGGATGTCTATACCATTAATGAAGTTTTGCGCTGTTTGAACGCGAAGGTCGTTTTCCAAAATAATTCCGTTTTTATTGACGCCTCGGGTCCGTTAAAGGATGAGGCGCCCTTTGAATACGTCCGGAAAATGCGCGCTTCCGTCCTCGTTATGGGATCCTTGCTTGCCCGTCTCGGTCGTGCTCGAATTGCACTTCCCGGCGGATGTGCAATTGGATCACGGCCGATCGATCAGCATTTAAAAGGCTTTGAAGCCATGGGGGCGGAAGTCAAGGTCGGAAACGGATTTATCGACGCGAAGGTTGAAGGCAGGCTGAAAGGAACGAAAATCTATCTGGATATTCCCAGCGTCGGTGCCACGGAAAACATTATGATGGCTGCCACTTTGGCGGAAGGAACGACGATCATCGAAAACTGCGCCAAGGAACCGGAGATTGTGGACCTGGCCAATTTCCTGACGAAGATGGGCGCTGTCGTTAAGGGCGCGGGAACGGAAACGATCCGCATCGAAGGCGTGGAATCTTTGCACGGTGCCGAACATACCATCATTCCCGACAGGATCGAAGCGGGAACCTTCATTACCGCTGCCGCCATCACCGGCGGGAACGTTTATGTGAAAGGGGCGGTCACCGAACATATCTCCGCCCTCATCGCCAAGCTGGAAGAAATGGGCGTCACCTTCGTCGAAGAAAGCGACGGGATCCGGGTCATCGCCCCCGAAAAATTAAAAGCCGTCGACGTCAAAACGATGCCATACCCCGGCTTCCCCACGGACATGCAAGCGCAAATGATGGCATTGCTTCTGCGTGCCGAAGGCACGAGCATGGTTACGGAAACGGTCTTTGAAAATCGCTTCATGCACGTGGAAGAATTTCGCCGGATGAACGCCAACCTGAAAATCGAGGGACGGACGGTGATCATCAACGGCCCTTGCCAATTGCAGGGGGCGGAAGTTTGCGCTACCGATCTCCGGGCGGCGGCCGCGCTGATCATTGCCGGGCTGGCGGCGGAAGGCATTACGACGGTGACGGAACTGAAACATTTGGACCGCGGATACGTCCGGTTCCATGAAAAATTGAAAGCACTGGGCGCGGATATTGAACGGATCGGAACGGAGGAGGCGGGGGTTCCGAAACTGGCCGCCAATATGAAGTAAGGCATTAAGGCCCGAACGGTTTCTGCCGCGAAGATGAGGAAAGTTTTTCCCTTCGGCTCCAACCTACCCCGCGAAAGGACGGACGGGATTTTTTCCCCGATTCCTCCCGGATCCGGCCCGGATTTTCAAAAAGCTGAAGAAGCATGTGCCCTTTCGGGGCATGGCGATTCTTCGGCTTTTTTATTTCTTTTTATGAAGAAAACGGAAAAAATAGAACCTTCTGCGGAAGATCAAGGTTTTTCCAGTCAAGGCATAAAGGGTTGTCCACCCCCATATATATAGAACGAAAAGGAAGATAACCTTGCGTTGGGGAGGAGTCGCAGTTGGAAAAAGTAAAACCGGTTGGAGCCGTGCTTATGTTTGTACTGATCGCCACATTATTGATCCCGAGCATCCTCGTTCTCCCTTTTTCGAAGAGCAGCACCGGAAAGGTGGCGGAAAAATTGGGTCAAATGGACCTGGGGAAATTAATCGCCGAAAGTTCACCCGTCCGGGTTTCGGTTTACCGGACGGGCGAAAAAAAAGTGGAAGAAATCCCCTTTGAACAATACGTGGCCGGAGTCGTCGCGTCCGAGATGCCGGCGGATTTTGAAAAGGAGGCGCTGAAGGCGCAAAGCGTTGCAGCCAGGACGTACCTCGTAAAAAATTTGCTGACGGGGAAAAAAGAGGGTATCCCGGAAGGGGCGGATATCGGCGACAGCGTATTGGATCAGGTTTATAAAAACGATGAAGAACTGAAAAAAATTTGGGGAAAGGACTATCAATGGAAAATCAATAAAATCCGCCAAGCCGTATACGAAACGCGGGGAAAGATCATCGTCTACGGCAGCCAGCCGATTACGCCCGCCTATTTTTCCACGAGCAACGGATATACGGAAAACGCGGAGGATTATTGGAGCAACGAAATCCCTTATTTGAAGAGCGTAAAAAGCCCCTGGGACAGCGAATCCCCCAAGTTCGCCTACGAAACGGTCATCCCCATCAAGGAATTTGAGGAGAAATTGGGGGTCACTTTGGCTTCCGGCGAAGTGGGCAAAATCCTTTCCCTCACCCCGGGACGAAGGGTGAAGAAGGTGCAGATCGCCGGAAAGGAATTCACCGGCCGGGAAATCCGGGAAAAGCTGAATCTCCGCTCCACCGACTTCCAATGGACGCGGGAGGGGGATCATATTGTCATCCGGACGAAGGGCTATGGCCACGGGGTGGGCATGAGCCAGTACGGGGCCAACGGAATGGCCAAGGAAGGCAAAACGTACGAGGAAATCATCAAATACTATTACCGGGGGGTCGAGATCGCCGACGACGATCCGTTTTTAAAACAGCAGGTCGTCAAAAAATAAGGCGGCCGGCCCCAATCCGCCCCAACGATCCGCAGGCCGGGCAAGGCGGAGCGGAAAAACGGGTCGGGGGCGGGCGGGCGGGGCCGGAAAAATGGCGCTTGCACGAAAGGGGGCGGAACCTTTCGTTTTTTTTTCTTGGACGGAATTACTAGCACCAAGCAGTGAAAGGTATTATGATGATGGTTGGTGTTTATGCGTCTTGACTTAAATAAAAATTAGGGTCTCGTTTAAATCTCCATTGTTTGACCTGTTCAGCTTGGAAAAGATATGGATGGGGCATAACTAACCTTTGGTGTTAGTTATGCCGTCCAAGTTTTTTTTTGGAAGCGACAATGGAAACGGAGTTTTCAGCAGCCCGGGGCGATCCGGCGCCCGCGGCGCCGGCCGCCCTTTCCTCCGGTGGGGCAGCCGCGGCGCATTTACCGCGGGGCCGCATATTTTTCCAAGAAGCCGTACAAACGCCCGATCCCCCGTTTTTCCGGGGCAAAATATCCGCGGACCGTCAGCACGTACAGGATGAGGATCCCGGTGATGTCTTTGACGAAATCGAAGATATCCGCGGAGCGGTAGGGGACGAAGGATTGATGGATTTCATCGATCGCGCCGTACAGGGCGGAAATGGCGGCGGCGATGAGATTCCCTTTTTTCGTCAGCCTGCCGTTTGCGGCCAGCGCGACGGCGAAAAGGCCGTACAAAATGGCGAATTCGATCAGGTGGAGCGACTCCTTGATGATCCGGTCGTAAAAGGAAAACCGGATCACCGCATCCGCCGGGAGGCTCGAAAGGATCCAGATGAAAACCATGTAAACAAATGGCAGGACGCTCAAAAAAATTCTCGCGAACCTTCTCATGCGGCACTTCCTTCCGTTTATTCCCCCTTGAACAGGGGGAGGCAGCGATTTTTGCTCCCCCTTATTTTACAAAAGAACGGGGGATCCGGCCATATGATTCCGGACCTTGTCAAGCCGGGACCCTATTCCGGGGCATCCGCAAGGATACGAAAGCCGCAGTTTGGCGGAATCCGGATATTCAAGAAGAGGTATCCTCCTGTTGTGGGATACTTCTATTTTTGATTACCCGCCTCCTTTTACCTTTCGATGGCCGGCAAAAACGGAATCGTACAGGAAGCCCCGTCCGATTGGCAACCATATGAAAGCCTTGGACCCGATTTTGGAAAATTACCGGGCGGGCTTTTAAGGCCGACCTTCCGCCGCAGCCGGGAAGGCCGGCCGAAGGCCTTGAAAAACCGGCAGGCGCCGGTCCTGACGCTCCCATTCGGATCGTTGCCGATCCTTTTTCATAGGCTGATAGACGTCCATTCAGAATGGAATTTCCAAACTGAATCAAGGAACTCGGACGGTCCGGCGGGATGCCGGCCATTTTTTATGGGGCGGTCCTCTCTTCCAACTCGGTAAACCTTACGACTATGTGAATGTGCCGGACATTTATTATTGGGCGGTCCTTCCCCGGACGATCCCGGAACATCCCTTCCGCCCCTCCCCGGTTTCCCGAAACCGGAACCCCGAAAAACCGGGAAAACTTTCCGGTCCGAACCAAGGGAAAAAATCTTGCATAAACCCCGGTTTTTTTACAAAAAATAAGGGATTCATGTATAGAATCGGGGTTTTCTGTTCAAAATGGATGCTGAGGTGATGGAAATGAAAGAGGAAGAAAAGAAACTGATCCGGAAAACCGGCATCCAACGCTTCTTCAAAAAACGGTGGGTTTACCCCGCGGTCTACATTGGAGCGGCAGCAATCATCTTGGCCTCATTCCTATGGTTCCAAAGTAGAGGCGACGAGGGAAACCCGGAAAATATCGGCTATGAATCCAATCCGGAAATGAATCTTGCGGATAAGGATGCGATGGAAGTCAACATGCCTGTGGAAAATTTCGAATGGCCCGTCGCGAACGCGGACGAAGTCGAAATCAAGACGCCTTTCTATGACGCGAACGCATCCCAAGAGGAACAGGAATCGGCGCTCGTCTCCTATGAAAACAGCTTCCAGCCCAATACCGGCATCGACATCGTGGCAAAGAACGGGGAAACCTTTGACGTGACCGCCGCCATGAGCGGAACGGTGAGTGCGGTGGAAGAAGACGCCCTCCTCGGGAACACGATCGTCATCGAACATGCCAATGGCGTCGAAACCCGTTACCAATCGGTCAGCGACATCCAAGTGAAGGCCGGAGACAAGGTGAAGCAGGGGCAAGTGATCGCCAAGGCGGGAAGAAGCCTGATCAATGAAGACGCGGGCATCCATGTCCACTTCGAAATCCGCAAAGACGGTGTCGCATACAATCCGGTGGAGTATTTCAAAAAACCGGCCACTTCGCTGAAGGAAGTCGAAAATTCCACGGGAACCGGCGAAAAGGCCGATGAAGAGGCGAATGATTCTTCTCAATCCGAGGGAACCGGCGAAAAGGCCGATGAAGAGGCGAATGATTCTTCTCAATCCGATGGGTCGGACGAAGGACAAACGAGTCCGGATCAAACCCAGGGACCGACGGATTAATTCCCGTGCCTGAAAACCGCCGATGCGAAAAAGGCGCGGACGCGAAAATCTCCGGGGAAGGCGGCTTGAACCGGACGGCCGCCGGAATCCGGAAGATTTTGCATCATCCGGCTGCCGGTCATCGGCCGGCTTTCTTACGGAAGAATCCCCCTTTATCTCGAATAGATTTTTGAACCATGGGCCGAAATCCGAATCATCGGCCCAAATTTTTTTGCATTTTTACCGGTCCATTTGGGGTTCGCCGATGAACAAGAAAACGGGCAGTCCCGGCGAGTCGGGGCAAGATCCGGGGTTTTGCGGCCCGGAAGGCCCCTGCGGCAAAGGGGCGCTCGGGCCGGCCCACCCTTCTCCGCCGGCTCCCGGTTCGCCGGCCTTTGGCGGGGTGTGCGGAAACGGACGGGAGAGGAACCGGCCCCGCAGGCCAAGGGGCCGGGCCTCCCATCCTTCAAGCCCTCGGTTCACCTGGCCTTTCCGGGGCAGGCGGTATTGGAATCCCGCCGGCCAAGGGGCCGGCCCTCCGGCTTGTCCCGATCGCCGAAACCGCGGGAAAATCCGAAACCCGGATACGGACACTCCCGGACGCCCGGTCCGGGATATCTTTCTTTCCGAACGGAACGCACCGCCCGGCTTCCTGCCCGGCGCCGAGCTGCCGAAAATCCGCCCCCCGATAGCGCGAAAAATCCCGTTGACGCCCCGCTGAAAAGACCGTTCCCCCGGCGGCTGTTCCGGGGGGAAAAAATCCCGGATATCCTGCTCCGGCATGCCGAAAGACCCCCCTTTCTTCCGCTCCGCTTTTCGCCGGAGGAAGGAAATTCCCGCCAGCCCTTGTCCTTATTGCGCTTATCGTGCATATCTCCCCTGCCAAGTTAATAAAATGTTACAAACCTGACAAAGAGAGTGTTTGAGGTGAGGATCCGTAAAAGGCAGCTCAGATGTTGCGCTGGACGTGAAGCGTACAAGTAATCAGAAAGCCTTTGGCTTTCTGCCGCATAAAGTTCCGCTTTCATTGGATGAAAAGGAACGGCTGTTTCCGGCCAAAGGCACGGATGGGCAAGAAAAACATTTCCCTCTTTATGCGGGTGGATGCAGAATGTTTCCGGACAAACGCGAGTCTCATTTCACACTTCTCACATCCAAATTGCGGGAGGCGAGTGGTGTGCACGATTACATCAAAGAAAGAACGGTCAAGATCGGAAAGTATATCGTGGAGACGAAAAAAACGGTCCGCGTCATCGCGAAGGAGTTCGGCGTATCCAAAAGTACCGTCCACAAGGATCTTACGGAAAGGTTGCCGGAAATCAATCCCGAACTGGCCAACGAAGTGAAAAAAATTTTAAATTACCATAAATCGATCCGCCATTTGCGGGGGGGAGAGGCGACGAAATTGAAATACAAAAAGGCGGCCGAGCGGGCGCAGGAACAGGTGGCGAGGCGGTGAAGGGCGGGCATGGACTTTCAATTCCAAAATTAAGAAAAAATAGCAAAAAATAATCCATAAACCCCTTCCAATATGATAGAATAAACAATTAGAATATTGTGTTGAACGGGTCTGGATAGGGGGAGAAAAAGGAATATGTTCGCCAGTGACATCGGTATTGATTTGGGGACAGCGAATGTATTAATTTTTTTGCGCGGAAAAGGCATTGTCCTCAATGAACCTTCCGTCGTCGCCATCGACAAAAACACCAATTCCATCCTCGCGGTGGGCAACCAGGCGAGAAAAATGGTCGGGCGTACACCGGGCAACATCATCGCCTTGCGTCCGTTAAAGGACGGTGTCATCGCCGATTTCCAAGTGACGGAGGCGATGTTGAAATATTTTCTCAGCCAGTTGAAACTGAAGGGATTATTTGCCAAGCCGAGAATTTTAATTTGCTGTCCCACCAATATTACCAGCGTGGAGCAGAACGCCATCCGGGATGCGGCCATTAAATGCGGCGGGAAAAAAGTGTTCATGGAAGCGGAACCGAAAGTCGCCGCCATCGGGGCTGGCATGGACATTTACCAGCCGAGCGGGAACATGGTCATCGACATCGGCGGCGGGACCTCCGATATCGCCGTTTTGTCCATGGGCGATATCGTCACGTCCGCGTCGATCAAGGTGGCCGGCGACAAATTCGACATGGAAATCTTGCAGTATATCAAACGGGAATATAAACTGTTGATCGGCGACCGGACGGCCGAAGAAATCAAGATCAACATCGGCACCGTGTTTCCGGGGGCGAGAAACGAGGAAATGGACATCCGCGGCCGCGACCTGGTGACCGGTTTGCCCCGCACGATCACGATCAAATCCGCCGAAGTCGAAAGGGCGTTGCGGGAGCCGATTTCGGAAGTCGTCCAAGCCGCCAAAAACGTATTGGAACGGACGCCTCCCGAATTATCCGCCGACATCATCGACAAAGGGATCATTTTGACCGGGGGCGGCGCCCTGTTAAACGGCATCGACAAGCTTCTCGCCGAAGAATTGAAAGTGCCCGTTCACGTGGCGGAAAACCCCATGGATTGCGTGGCCAACGGAACCGGCATTTTGCTGGAAAGCATCGATAAAATCCAAGGACGGAAACTCGTTTAAAACCGGTAAGAATCGCCGATATTCGCGGGCGATTCTTTTTTATTCCGCGAAAATTTTCCCCTTTCCCCGGAAATTTTTCCGCGGCAATGTCAGATTTTGTGGTATGATATAAAAAAACATTTCCTTGCCTTCAAAAGATTTTTTTCGCCCGGCGGCCGCAGGAAAATGGCGCGCCGATCCGGAAAAAATTCATGCATAAAGAAAGACCGGAATCCATAAAAAATGGCGGAGCGGATGCCGAAAAATATAAATGAAAGCTTTTTTCACGGGAAAAAATTTCCGCCGGAAAACGAGGTGATCCTTTTGTTCAGAGGGTTTTACACGGCCGCATCCGGCATGATTGCCCAACAAAGAAGGACGGAAATTTTGACGAATAATCTGGCGAACGTCAGCACCCCGGGATATAAAGCGGATGAAACGGTGCTCCGGGCTTTTCCGGAAATGCTGATCCAACGCTTGGAAAATCAGGCTTTGCCCGGGACGGCCGACAAAAGATTGCCCAGGCTATCCTACGTCGGCCCGTTAAATACGGGGGCATACGTGCAGGAGACGATCCCCCGCTTTCAACAGGGAGACCTGGAAGAGACCGGATTTTCCACCGATATGGCTCTGGTGAACATCAATATGCCGGAAAACGAAGCGGGCTTTCAAGGAACGGTATTTTTTACCTTGGAAAATCCCGCCGGGGGGATCCTGTATACGAGAAACGGCAATTTTACTTTGGACGGGGCGGGCTATTTGACGAACGCCTACGGTCTGTATGTGCTGGATGACCAGGGAAACCGGATCCGCCTGGACAGCGACCGGTTCCAGGTCGATGAGGACGGCTGGATTATCCAGGACGGCGCCCCCGTCGCCAGAATCGGCGTCGCCTTTGCCGAAAATCCCCTGGCGCTCGTGAAACGGGAAGACGGCAACTATCAATGGGAAGACGGGGTGCTCCCCTCCGCCTATGGGCAAGGGAACGTGTCTTTCCTCGTCAAACAGAACCACATCGAACGTTCCAACGTGGACTTGGCCGAAACGATGACCCAATTGCTGACGGCCTACCGCACCTTCGAAGCGAATCAAAAAATTGTCCAGGCCTACGACAGGAGCATGGACAAGGCGGTCAATGAAATCGGAAGAATCGGCTAATGTTGATCCGGAAAGACCGCACGGGAAAAGGAATAAAGGAATCGCCAATGGTCAGGGGTGAAAGCTTTTGAACCGGACGATGATTACCGCGGCCAACACGATGAACCAGCTGCAAAAACATTTGGACATCATCAGCAACAATATCGCCAACGCCCAAACGACGGGATTCAAAAAACGGCAAGCCTCCTTTTCGGAAATGTTCGTCCAGCAATTTCAAAATCAGCCGAACATCGATGCGGAAGCCGGCCGCCTGACGCCGGGGGGCATCCGCTACGGCGTCGGCGCGAAGCTGTCCCAGGTGCGGATCAGCCTCGCCCAAGGCAGCATCGTCCATACCGGCCGCGACCTGGATTTCGCCTTGACGGTGGAAAACCAATATTTTAAAGTGCTCGCCCGCCGGGGGAATCAAGAGACGGTTTCCTATACGAGAGCCGGCGCCTTTTACCTTTCGCCGGTCAACGAGGATCAAGTCATCCTCGTCAACGGCCAGGGCGATCCGGTGCTTGATGAAAACGATAACCCGATCGTCTTCGACGGGGATTTCCGGGACATCCGCCTCCAGGACAGCGGGGTGCTTTCGGTCACCTATGATGACGGGACCGTCAGGGAAATTCCTTTGGGCATCGTCGAGGTCCATAAACCCCAACTTTTGCAGCAGATCGGGGACAATCTGTTAAGCCTGCCGGAGAATTTCGCCGAATTGAATGTCCCGGAGGGGGAGATTTTAACGAATCTCCAGGGGGGAGCCCGCATCGGGATCGGGCTGGAACAGCAAGCCCTTGAACAGTCCAATGTGGATATCGGCGAAGAACTGACAAAAATGATCCAAGTCCAGCGGGCGTACCAGTTTCAAGCCCGTTCCATTACCTTGGCCGATCAGATGATGGGACTGATCAACGGGCTGCGTTGACAGATCGCAACAGGAGTCCAATAGAGCGGGGTATATACGCATGGAAGGACTGAAAGCGCAAAAGGCGACCCTTTCAAGGAGCGAAAAACGGGAGGCAAGAAGGGAGAAGCGGGAGAAAAAGAAAAAAATCCGGATCCGCCTCTTTCCCATTTGGCTCCGCATCCTTATCGTCCTCTTTTTGATCGTCGTCTGCTTCTTCATCGGCGCGATGATCGGCTACGGCGTCATCGGGGACGGCAACCCCTTCGACGTGTTTAAAAAATCGACGTGGACGCATATTTATGATATCGTGAACAAAGAATCGCCCGATTGACCGGAAAACGGGCCGGCGGAAGCTGCCGGTCCGGGGGTTTCCCGGATCTTTTTTCCGCCCGGCCGCTTTGCGCCCGCGCGCGGTTTGCCCGGCGTTTTTTCCGGGGGGCTTGCGGCCGCTCCGGGAAGGAAAAATGGCAATCAAGACGGTGAAGGAGATCGAAGGATGTACGATATTCAGGAGATTCAAAAGGTGATTCCCCACCGCTATCCCTTTTTATTGATCGATAAAATTTTGGAAGTGGAGGAAGGGAAAAGGGCGGTCGGATTGAAGAACGTGAGCGCCAACGAAGCCTTTTTTGCCGGCCATTTTCCCGAATATCCCGTGATGCCCGGCGTATTGATCGTGGAAGCTTTGGCCCAGGTGGGCGCCTTCGCCCTTTTGAAAAAGGAAGAAAATCGCGGAAAAATCGCCTTTTTTGCCGGCATCGACAACTGCCGGTTCAAGAAACAGGTGAAGCCCGGCGACCAATTGCGCCTGGAAGTGGAGATCCTCCGCCTGCGCGGGCCCGTCGGCAAAGGGAAGGGCGTCGCCACCGTCGACGGCGAAGTGGCCTGCGAAACGGAGATCATGTTTGCCTTGGGGAAATAATGGGGAAACCTTCCTTGGGAAAACGATCGGAAGGGCCGGCCCGTCCTTTTTCCATGGCGTGCCGGATTTTTTCGGTTTTACGCTGCCCGAAGCGGGCGGCGTTTTTTATTGGGGTGGGCGGCGGAACTTCCGGGGTGGACGGCTGCCATTTTTTGCCGCAAAAGGGTGGAGCGGGATGAGGACGGAAGGGCGCCGTTTGTAAGGAAGGGCGGACGGCTTTTGTGAATGGGAGGGCGGTCGTTTTTTATTGAAAAGGCCGGCGAGGAGGATTTTTTCCTTCTTTGCGCGGAGGGGAAAAATCCGCAGCCGGAAGGAAGATCGGAAGGCGGCCGGGCCGGCCGCCGATTTTTTAGGGCGGACCGGAATCCGTGCGGAATAAAAGGCGTGCCGGCATTATTTGGACAAAAGGAAAACGGCTTTTGGACAAAAGGGATCTGTCCGGATGCAAGTTCTCCGCGATTTTCGGGAAACCTAACGGCAGCACCCAAAAAAAAGGGTCAACTGGCCGTTTTTTGCGCGCCGCAAACGGCCTTTCGGGAAAATCATGAGGAAAGGAGCGGGAAAATGAGGTTGATCCGCCGGATCGGGTTTTCCCTTCTTGCATTTTTCCTTTTGGCGGCCTGCAACAACTTGGATCGAAGCCCCGTCGGGAAAAACAATTCCGGGGACGATGACGGCATCGGCAATACCAGGAACGTGAACGATCCGAACCGGAACGACGGCAATATTTTGGATGACGACAGGAACAACGACGGCATCCGGGACAACGTCAACTATCCGAAAGAAGGCGGCGGCGAACGGGTCAAGGACAAAATTCCGAACGACTACCGGCCCGGCGTCGAAGATCCCGGCGTACCGAAGAAGGGGAACTTAAGAATCAATTCCAACACCCCGCGCAAAGATGTGATCGATGAATACAATGACCGCAACAATCAGAAGCAATAACGGCCGAGTCAGGGAGGCCAGTTCCTGGAGAAAAAGGCCCCCGCGCAAATCCCGGAGGGCAGGGCATCTGTGGAAATGCCTTGCCCCCTCCAAGGCCGCCGGGGAAGCTGACAGGTCCGGAAGTTGGGGCTGGTTTTCTTTGCCGGGGGAAGTAAATATGTTCCTTTCGCATGGGACACCCGATGATCGGCAGGCTTCGAAAACCAAATCGAAAACAGCCGTACAACAAAAACCGCCTGCGCTGACTGACAGAAACCGGAAAAGCGGAACCCCGGTGTCTCCCGATTAATCTTCTTCCGAGCGGGGGGCACGGACGGCCAGTTTCTTTTTCATCCCCTCTTTAAAAGCCTCCAGAAGCTCTTCACCCTGCAAGTTTTGATTCAACAGACATTCCAGCAGGGAAACGGCGTAATAATTCCTCGATCCGGAGAGTTTTCCCCTGAACAGAACTGTGACGAAATCGTCCATTTCCGTATAAGAAACGAGTTTCACCGAAAAATAGGCAGGATCATTTTCCCTTTTGGTAATGATGGCCTGCACGCGGAATATCTCGTCCTTGTCTGCCAGCCGAAATCGTTCGGCGTCCGTTTTTTTCAAAAAGATTTCGATCAGCCACGTGTTTTCCTCGTTTTCCTGGTTGATGGCCAAGCCGTCCTCAAAGGGGACGGGGGTCAAACCGTCCTCGCCGATGAGCTGAAAATCCGCCAATTTGAATGTCTTCATTCGCATACACTCCGATACTTGTCCGTTTTAGTACCATTATACATGCTTTCGCAAACGGTTTCTAAGTTTTTTGGATGCGGTGTTTCTTTTCGGCCGTCCGATGTTCATCCCGATGCGGGGAAAAATGGACGATATGGGAACATGTTGAACATTCCGTTGCCGATTTTGGACGCTCCGATCGATGATGGACATAAATGAGGGGATGATGGACATTTTTTTGGCGATGATGGACAAATTTTCTTCCATGTTGGACATATTTTTTTCTATGATGGACAAAAATCTTCAAATGTTAAACAAATTTCTCTTCATGATGGACAGTGTCAGGCGATGTTGGACAATTTTTTTCAAATGTTGAACCGTTCGGACCCGATTTTAGACAAATCGATCTTCCGGTCTAAAAGGATGTTGGACCAACTTCCTGAAATGTTGGACAAACTCGATCGAATGTTGAACATTTGGGAAAAAATGTGGAATCATCGGGCCCCGATGTTGGACAATCCGGTGGCGGGGACAAGACGAATGTTGGACATTCAGATGTTTGACAGACCGATCGCGGAATCAAAACGGATATCGGAGGTTCCGATGTAGACAGTCAAATTGCGGATACAAGACGGATGTCGGCCGTTCTGGCATCGGACAGTCAAATCGCGGGTACAAGACGGGTGCCGGCCGTTCCGTTGTCGGGCAGGCAAATCGCGGATACAAGACGGATGTCGGCCGTTCCGGCGTCGGGCAGGCAAATCGCGGGTACAAGACGGATGTCGGCCGTTCCGGCGTCGGGCAGGCAAATCGCGGGTACAAGACGGATGTCGGCCGTTCCGGCGTCGGGCAGTCAAATCGCGGGCACAAAACGAATGTCAGCCGTTCCCGTCAGGGCCGAAAAATCATTGCCCATGTCTTTGCTGAATTCAATCGCGGAACAGGCCGCTCTCCGCCAGGCTCGCTGTTTTTTCATCGGGAGAGAGGACGGGCAGGGCGAATTTTGTCGAAAAAAATTTGTTCCATTGGACATTTCTTAGAAAAAGGCCTCCGTAGAGATGAAAAAAGCCAAAATTTCCCGCAGAAACGAAAAAATTTGCTGGAAGGAGGGGAAGTAATGGGATTTTTGTCCTTTTTACTTCCCCGCCATTTTTTCCTAATATGGAGACACGACAAGAAGGAAGGGAGATGAGGGGTTGATTAATGAAGTCATTTTGGTGGGAAGGCTGACGAAAGATCCGGAGCTGAAGTTCACGAAGGACGGGACCGCGGTGACGAACGTAACGCTGGCGGTGAACCGTTCCTTTCGCAACAGCGCGGGAGAAATCGAGACCGATTTCGTTCCGTGCATCCTTTGGAGCCGGACGGCGGAAAACGCGGCGGAATATTGCCGGAAAGGCTCGATGATCGGCATCACGGGAAGGATCCAGACGAGGAGCTATGAGAACCGGGAAGGCAAGAAGGTGTATGTCACCGAAGTGGTTGCCGATACGGTCCGTTTCCTCGGCGGGAAACCCGCGGAAAACAAGGCCGCGATTGCAGAGAACAAGGCGATTGCAGAGAACAAGGCCGCCGTCAGCCAGTGACGGAAAGGCTCGGGCAGCCGCTGTGACGGCCGGAGCAGCCCTTGGGAAGAACGCCCATCGACAAAATGATGACCATCCGGCGGGTAGGCATGCGTCGGGAAAAATCGGCAAGGCCTGCCGGTTCGCGGGGCGCAACAATTTTCCGATTTTCCAGGATCGTTTCTGGAAAAAACGCTTTCGTACGCCGGGAGAGCTTGGCGGTTCGCAGGGGCGATGTCCGGTTGGCGCCTATAAGCGCGTCTTCCAAGGCAAAAGAAAAGTGCATGCGGCCGCCTTCAACGATTGCAGAAAGGAGGGAAGTTTTTGCAAAGGCATCAGGATTCCCGCCTGCGGTTGGAAGAAACGGTGCAGCTGTTGATCCGCATCATCGGTAAAGCCAATGAAAGAATGATCGGACTGGAGGAGCGGATCAAAAGGCTGGAAGAAGCGGTGGCGGAAAAAAGCATGAGACAGTAGGGCATTCATTCGGATTCAAAAGATAATGAAAAAACATGGACCGTTTCACGCTGCGGCGAACTGCGAAGACGACAAGGTTTGATACTTGTGCCATCCCGATGAACGAATCCCGGGTGTTTTGCATCCAAACGTTGATCGCAAAATTGACAACGAACCTATTAAAATCCCGATCATGGCGGTTTTGCATCAGACGTTGATCGCAAAATCTTCGTTTAATGTGCGGGCAATAAAGGAGGTGATGGAGGCCGCTTGCCATAACAACAATTTCAGAAATTCATTTCCTCTCCCAAATCCCCATAAAGAAGAACATTGTCCCCTCCGAAAAAATCCCCATAGGATCCCCTCACGACAACACCTCTCCCGAATCGGATGATCCGGCGCACTGGTCTGCCGGAACTTTTTTTGCCCATTGACAAATGGACGGGCCGTATAAACATCTCTGTTTTTTTGAAAGGCGGGAACAACCATGAAAAATAGCTTTCTTTTTGCGGAAAACGGGGAGGAATAGGAAAGAACCGCCTCCATTCCCCGGGCTGAAATTTGAAATAAAGAAAGACCCCGGCAAACAGAAGGGAGGGAGCGGGCCGAAGGGTGCGCGCCGCGGGGTCGGGGATCCGGCCGATGCCGGCGGCGCCGGACAAAAGAAGATCCGTCCGTCGGGCACAAGTTAAAAATATCGTACGGGAATAGTCCGTCCGCATCCGAGAAAATGATGCAAAAAGAAATCGGCTCGTCATCTTTCGGACAAAAGGTTCCGCCCGGAGCCGGAAAAAAATCGCCGGCGAAAAATGGCGGCGGAAATCCTGCGGCCCTCTTTGCATCTTCGCATTGTTCCAATCACCAGGGGAAACCGGGGAGTTTCATTCCAAATCCGGCCAAAAGGGGTGCAAAAACAAACGCTCTTTTGGCAAAAAGAGCGTTTCCGGAGTCTCATTCCAAACCCGGACAGGGCGGCCCCGTCCGGCCATGAACGTAAACCCGCTCCGGCGGGTTGCAAATAACATCGGGACGGTTGCAGCCGGACAGCCGCAATCGCCCCGGCGAATGCCCGAAAGAGGCGGGGCACCGAACGGTCGGGCATCCGAATGATTTTTCCGCCATTCCAACGGGAAAAACCGCCGAAGGGCTCAGCCTTCCAATCGGACGAGCCGGTAAAGTTCCTCGTCCGTCAAATCGGCGATCCATTGTTCGCCTTGGATGATTTCGTCATTTAACGCTTGCTTGCGGGATAAAATTTCGTCAATCTTCTCTTCCAGGGTGCCGGTCGTAATCAATTTATGGACATGGACGAATTTCGTTTGCCCGATCCGGTAGGCCCGGTCCGTCGCCTGGTTTTCAACGGCCGGATTCCACCAGCGGTCGTAATGGACGACGTGGTTGGCGGCGGTCAAGTTCAAGCCGGTTCCCCCCGCCTTCAACGACAGGAGAAAGACCGGATATTTTCCCCGCTGAAAATCTTCGATCATCTTGTCCCTCGCCGCCTTGTTCAGGCTGCCGTTCAAAAAGGGGATTTCGATCTTGTACCGTTTTTCCAGCGCCGCCTTGATCATTTCCCCCATGCCGATATACTGGGTAAAGATCAGGCCCCGTTCCCCTTCATCGAGGATGGCGTCAAAAAGTTCCGTGAGTTTCATCATCTTCGCCGAACGGTTGATCAGTTTGTCGGAGACGGCCATTCCCTCTTTCCATTCCTTCAAAAACAGGGCGGGATGGTCGCAAAGCTGCTTCAATTGATTGAGCAGAAGCAGGACACGGCCTCTCCGTTCGATCCCTTCCAGATGGGCCAGTTTTTCCATCGTGTCGCGGATCAATTGTTCGTACAAAGCGGCCTGTTCCGGAGTCAACGGACAGTATTCCTTCTGCTCCAGTTTTTCCGGCAGGTTCAAAGCGACCTCTTCATCCTTTTTCGTCCGCCGCAGCAAAAAGGGCGAGATCAGCTTGCGGAGCAGCGCCGATTTCTTTTCGTCCCGATCCCGTTCGATCGGAATGGCGAACCGTTTTTGGAAGCGGGCCTGGCTCCCCAAATAGCCTTTGTTGATAAAGTCAAAAATCGACCAGAGCTCGGACAGGCGGTTTTCCATCGGGGTGCCGGTCATCGCCACGTGATGTGCCCCTTTTAATTTCCGGATGGCCCGGGATTGTTTCGTCCCGGCGTTTTTGATGTTCTGCGCTTCGTCGAGGGCGATCGTCCCCCAGTAGACGGAAGAAAGTTCGGCGAAATCGATGTGGCTCAGCCCGTAGGTCGTTAACACGATGTCGGGCTTCTCCCCGTTCTCCTCCTCGGCCAGATCACCAGGCCGGAAGATCACCTCATCAGGCTCCGCGGCCGTTACCGCCCGGATCGCCGTTCCTTCCGGCTGGCCAGCCCCCACGACCGTCCGGGGGGCCTTCGCGACCGGCTGTGCCGCCGTTTCATCAGGCAACGAAGCCGTTCGAACATGGCGGAGCGTTTCATCCGCTTGTCCGGGCGTTCCATCCGCCCGCGCGGCCGCTTCGACCGTGCCCGCCATTTCCAAGAAAGCCTTGTCTGCCCCGGACCCGTCTTTTCCTCCGGTTTTCCCGCCGGATTCCAAGGCACGGGCCGGTTCCGGAGGAGCGCCCAGCACCTTCCGGACGAATTCTTCCCCCTTTGCCCGATTCGGCCCGTAGTGCAGATAAACCTTCAAGCCGGGGGCAAACCGTTCGATTTCCTTTTGCCAGTTCCCCAGGACGGAAGTCGGGCAGATGATCAGGGCGGGCCCCGCCTCCGGTTCCTTTTCCTTCACAAGCAAAAGATAGGCAAGGAGCTGGACCGTCTTCCCGAGGCCCATTTCATCGGCGAGGCAGGCGCCGAAACGGTGTCCGCGGAGGAAATAGAGCCAGCTCATCCCCTTGATTTGATAGGGCCGGAGCGTTCCTCGCAAACCTTTCGGCTGTTCCAGGAGCGGCAAATCCTTCAGGTCGGTAAGGGATCGGATCATTCCTTTCAGGCGGGGCGCCATTTCAATTTGAATCCGGGAAAAGATCCGTTCGTCCGCTTCTTCCTCGGAGCTTTCGCCGGGTTCCCCTTCCGGCGCATCCCGCCGCATTTCCTGTTCGATCAGATCCTGCACCCGCATCCCTTGCGTTTCCGCCTTTTCCATCAGCTTTTGGATTTTTTTAATAAAGGCCGGATCCAAAACGATCCAGCGGCCGCCGATTTGCAGCAGGCGCCGCTTTTCCCGGACGAGCTCTTCGAATTCTTCCTCCGTCAATTCCACCCCTTGAAGGGCGATGCGCCATTCGAAATCGACGAGGGCGTCCAAACCGAGGAAGGAGACGGCGGGGTTTTTGACCCGGGCCTTCAACTGGACCTCCGGTTCCTTTAAAGCCTCCCACCAGGACGGCAGGAGGATCTCCACGCCGAGCAGCATGATGACCTGGCTTGCCTTCGTTAAAAATTCCCAGGCCTCGTCGTCCGTCAATTCCCTTTTCAGGATGGGAACCCATTTTTCTTTCGCCGAAAGGCCGACTTCTTTGCCGGCCGCCTCTCTTACAGGATTGCCGGAAAGATCGGACCCGCCGGCAAGGACTTGCGCCTTATCCGTGGATACCGCGGACGGTTCCCTTTTCGTCCGGGAAGATTCGGGGACGATCCTGTTTTCCCGGGAAGCGGAGGCCGGGCCCCCTTCAAACGTTTTCGTTCCGCTTTCCGCCTCCCCGGCGGATGGGATTTTCTTCAGCCGGCCATCGGTCATGCGGTCATCCGTCGGGTTTTCCGCCAGTCGACCTTCGATCGGCTGTCCTTCCGATCGGTTTTCCGCCAATCGGCCATCGGTCATGCGGCCATCCGTCGGGTTTTCCGCCAGTCGACCTTCGATCGGCTGTCCTTCCGATCGGCTTTCCGCCAATCGGTCATCGGTCTGGCGGTCATCCGTGCGGCTTTCCGCCGCACGACCTTCGGTCATGTGCGTTTCTGCCGGAATTTTCTCAGGCTGACCATCGGTTATAGGCCCATCGGTCCGGTTTTCCCCCGACCGGCCATCGGACATGCCCCCTTCCGTCGCCCATTCTTTTTCCTTCAGCCATTCTTCATTGGCGAGCCAGGGAAGGGCGGAGGCGATCCGCTTCTCGATCGCTTCGATTGCTTCGCCGTACTTTTTCCACGGTTTCCTCAACTTATGTGTCCCGGAAAAAGGCGTCCAATGTTTCCCGGACGGGGTGCGGAAGACCGTTTCCAGGCGCCAATATTCCCCTTCCTCCTTCGGTTCTTCCAGCCGGAGGGCGACGGCGAGGGGAGAAGGATCGTCCTGTCCCATAAACCAATGTTTCAGGCTGATGTTTTCCCAAACCGTTGCCACGTCGGCTTCCTGGCGAAATAAATCGGCCAAAGTCTGCCTCAGCCGTTCCCGCTTGGCAGCCAGCCGTTCATCCCGGCTCAAAAACGCGTGAATGCCTTGACGGAACCACTGTTCCGCAAAGGTCCGGAGGGTGACCGGCGTCCCGAAAGAATCCCCCTTCTCCACCCTTCCTTCCCAAAAGGCCGGCGCAAACTCCTGCCAGACCCGGTCCGGCACGACCCAGGAAAAATCTCCCGTCTCCCGGAACTTTTCCCAATCCGGCAGCCAGCGGAAACTTTTTACCTGCTCATATATAACCGGCGCGACAGCCAATAACGTTTCCGTGAATTCGTCAAAATGCCAGGCGATAAAGGGATTAAAATTGTCCTGGGAAAACAGTTCGAGGGCCTCATAAGGATCGAGGAACGGGACGGTCATCCCCAACGGATTGCCCTTCGGCAAGGACGCTTGCAGCTCTTCGGGCATCTCGGCGTAATTCAGCAGCGTGCCGTAAAAGGAACCGGCATGCCCCCGGAAGAGGGGAGGCACCCATTGCGCGGGTGACACAAGCTCCCCGCGTTCGTTCAGGCAGTACAGGTAAAAATGGTGATCTTCGGTCGGATAGGCGCGGATGGAAAAATGTTTATCATGCCTCATGGATCAACTTACCCCTTTTGCATTCTTCCCGGAAGGCGGAAAGCCGGCGGAATTGTTTCAGCAAACGGTCAAAATACCGGTTCCATTCTTCTTCCCGCTTCAGTTTCTTGTAGATCGCCTTCAGTTTTTTCAAATGGCTGACGGCCTTTCGGTAGTGGTTCCTATTTTTCGCTTCGATTTCGCGGAGGATCGACCAGTGATAGATCGCAAGGAGCGACTCCGGGTCTTTCCGCGAAATTTCCTTCAACAGCTTCCCTTCGATATTGTCCACCCCGTAGCCGGCCGCCAAGAGAAGATCGGAAAGTTTCCCGTATTGTTCCGTTTTCAGGAACAGACGGATGAGGGAACGGGCGGAATGGGGAAAAAGCCCGCTGAACAGCTTTTCCGCCAGATCGTAGTCCCCGCTTTCCTCCGCATACGAAAACAGCTTCCCTTCCAACCAGGAATGGAATCGGCGGATTTCATCGGGGGATCTGTTTTCAATGACGCCAGGCAAAATGTGAAGAATGGAAGCCAAAATTTTTTCCGCCGTGCGCAAATCCCCGTTATCCAGGCTATAGGAAAGGAAAATATGGTGTAAAAAATAGTACCCGTCATCAAACGCATTGAGGGCTGTCAACGTCTCTTCCATTCGTCCGGCAAGGAAAAAGTGGCAAAGAAAGGCTTGTGCCAGCAGCTCGTTTTCGCCGCCTTTTTTAAACAAACGGGACAGCCGGTCGAATTCCTTTTTCCGCCGGGATATGTCTTTCAACAAGTCCGCCCAGATCTTCCAGTACAAATACAGACGGACCGTAAAGAAAGGTTCCTCCCGCTCCAGAAATTTTCCCGAAATGGAAGCCAGCCGGTTCAACAGCGGTTCCGCCTTGAAAGGAAGGGGACGGGGCATGCGAGCGATGGCATTCTCGATCTTTCCAACAAAGACATCAAACAAGTCAAGAAAGTTTTCGGCCGTCTCGGAGGAAAGGGCGGGGACCTTTTCCAGTTCCTCAAAAACTCCCTGCAGAAAAACGGTACAGGCGAACACCATTTCCACCGGAGTCATTTCCCAATCCGAGGAAAGGGAATCGTCAATCTTTTGAATCGCCATGTCCGCGTATATTTGAAAGAAGAGGGAAGACATGTCGTTTTTTTCGGAAACAACGGATTTGACGAACGATTTGGCCGCTTTTCTGGCGGTCGATTCCAAGATTTCCTTCCGGCTTCCTTTCCCTTTCGGCTCCGCTACCGGACCTTTTTTCGGGGAAGCGGAAGAAAAGATGCCGAGGGAAAGCTGTTCCTGTTCCGATCGGTCCCGCCAGTTTTCCAGCCATTCGCTGACCGGGAAAAAACGGCCGTAGACGGCGAAAAAGGCGGCCATCTGATGTTTGCAAATCCTCTTTTCCGGACAGGTGCAGGACCCATGTTTCAAATAAAGGTCCAGCTCTACTTGGGCGGGAACGACATCCTGAACGGTCGCATACAAAATGTCATCGGACAAGCGGAGGGAACGGACCCGGTTTTGCCGGTAAAGAAACAAACCCCACTGTACGGTGTGTTGATCGCTGCCATCCCGGTAATGAAGGTTTTGGCTCAAATGGTCGCCAAAACGGAGAATCAAGTATTCCAGATCATCCATCATTCGATCCCTCCAGTCATTCCTGTTTGTCGATCACCGGTCCGCCTTCCCGTACCGTTCCCGCAAAACGAACCGTATTTTTATTGTAAATCAAATTTGTGGCCATTGCCATGTTACTAAAGAAAAGGCGCCTTTTTTGGTTAATTTCGGCCGAATACGCTTTTTAGGATAAATTGATGCCTGGGGAGCATTGCCCCGGTCAGAAAGTGGAGATGTCGTTTTCGACGTATGCCCCGCCAACGTCGGGGAGTATTGTGTCGGGCGGAAAGACGGTTACGGACGCTTTTCTTTTCGGACGGGCCTCGGCTCTGCCCGAAAGGCAATCCGTATCAAGAAGGTTGCGGTCGCGGTCCCTTTTATTTTTTAGACACCTTCTTTTTGCCTATCGGATATTCCTGTCCGGGAAAATTTACACATGCGCACCACTCTCGGGAAAATTTTTCCGCATACGATAAAATCCTCCCTTTTTCGCGGAAAACCGACTCCTTTTTTCCTGGCGGCCAAGTCAGCCTCCGCGGTCATCTGCAGAAAAGAGGGCTTCCTTTCTCTTTTGCCGGAGGAAAGAAAGGAACGTTAAATTCAGCGGTTATCCACAGAAAAAAGGCTTCGGCGCAGAGACTTTCGCTGGCCGGCCTCAGAAAAAAGCGCGGGAAACGGGGGCGGCACAGAGATTCCCTTCGGTAAGTCGGCCGGCCCCGGCAAAAAAGCCGCCCCATCCGGAATACGTCCGGACGGAAGCGGCACGCCCGCGGCGCAGAAGGATTAAACGCCCAAAAACAGAGGAGTGACAAAGGACTCGACCAGCGCCGCGATCAAAAGGAGGGGAAGGCAGACGAAAAGGAAGGTTTTCAAAGCGTCCAAAATGACGGATTTTAAAGGAAACCGGCGGTTATCCAGCTTTTGATAGACGCCGAGGGTGATCGTCACGGCCAGGGCGCCGGCCAAAATAATCGCGGGGATTTCAAAGATGCCGTGGGGGACGACCCCGGCCAGCAAAAATTCCATCACCGAATTTCCGTTGAATTTTAAATAAGCCATGATGATCCCGATAATGGCCCCGTTAAAACAAATGATCGCCAGCGTCGGCAGGAAGATGGGAATGAACCCGGATAGAAAAATGAGGAGGCAAGCCACGCTGTTGTTCCAAAAGAGCCCGAAGGCCAATTCGCCGGTTTGGGCGTCCAGATGGGCGATATCCTTTTGATTGAACATCGCCGTCACCCATTTCGCCAGGATGACCAGGAGCTTTTCATCCCTCAGGAGGTAAAAATAGGCCGTCAAACCGCTGAGGAAGAAAAGAATGAAGATCCAAAGGAAATGGATCCCGTATTTCGTTTTGAAGAGCCGCCATTGCTCCGCATACAAGTTTTTCATGACCAAACCACCTTAGACATATTCTCGAAAACATCGGAAACGGATGGAAATCCGATCTATGCGGCCGGGCGAAACCGCAGCCGGAACCCGAACCGATTCGGAATCGGATCTATATCCATTATATATGCAAAAATCCGCCGGCAAAGCAACCGAAGGATGCCGGCGGGTGCCATAAAATTCCCTAAGGACTGGAATCCCGTCAGCGAATCATTGGGATATTTGTGCGCACGGAGAAACGAAACAAAGCCGCGGCGGTGGTTGTGCGGAAGTTTCCCGAAATGAAAGAAAAACGTCCCTTTCGGAAAGGAACGTAGTCATATTCGCTGCGCATTGCGGATATGTGATGAAGATATTTGTCCCTTTCGGAAAGGAACGTTGTCATATTCGCTGTCCCGGCGGGAACCGGAATTTTTTCCGCGGATCCAAGGTGTTGATCAGGGACAGGGCGCTTGCGCCCCTGCGGGCGCCGGGAAGGGCGGAACTTTTGGACCTGGGCCAGCACTTTCCTGTCCGCAAGGCTAAAGCGCTCCTTGATACAAAGCTGGCTTCCGGCCTACTTCAATCCGAAATACTCAGCCCGTGGACGAGGGGAGCTGTCTTGATCGCCTGCAGGCCTCGGACTTACTTCAACCCGAAATACTCCTTGATGAACTTGGCCCACAACTCGTGCCCCTTTTCGTTCGGCAGGCCGCCGTCATCCAGATAATCCAGGATCGCCTCGCTGTTCGGGTCCGGCCAGGCCTTCCAATGATCGAGCAGTTCATATTTTTGCGTCTCGGCGAACTTCCGCAATTCCTCCACCTGCACCGGATAGTATTTGGCGTTGTAGATCGGATTCGGCGGCTGCAGGAGGAACAGCGCGTCCGGATTTTTTTCCGCCAAAGCTTCGGCAAAGGTCCGGATGTTTTTCAAGGAATCGTCGATCGTCACAAGGCCGTTGTCTTCCAACGTCAAGGCTTCAAACAAAACGATGTCCGGTTTCTTTTCGGCGATTTCCTCCGCTTTCCCCTCTTCCACAAAGGCGGTGGACGTCCCGTCAAATTCTACGATCTCCACATGGACGAAATCGGAACCGAAACGGTCTTCCAGAGCTTTTTTCACCTGCACGCTCCAACCGTCCGCGGAACTGCCCAATGCCGGGGACCCGGCGAAGACGATGTCCAACGGTTCGCCCTGTTCGTAGGCTTGAAGGAAACAGTCTTTCAAATGTTCCGGCATGTTTTCCGTGTACAGTTCCAACTGTTCGGGAAGCAACTTGAAAGGATTGGATTTTCCCGTTTCGGCAGATCCGTCCCCATTCCCGTTCCCCGCCTCTTGCGTTCCGGTTTCATCGGTTTCCGCCGCTTTTTCTTCTATCGAATGAATAGTTGCCCGCAGGTGGGCGCTGCCGACAAAAATGATCGCCACACATAAAAGAAAGGAAAGCAACGCGAAGAGACGCTGAACCATATCGAACCTCCATCCCAAATTTTTGGCATCGCAAGACCGCCGGCTGATCGATTTATAAAATACTTGCGGCAAATTTAATGAAAATTTTACATGATACGACTTGCCAAAATTCGATAAATTCACTATGATTTCTATTAATGATAGCGGACGATGGCGAAGGAAGGGTTTTTGGCCGACGCAGCCTTATATCCGTATCGTACTAAATTTTTCCTGATTTTTCTATCCCGAAAATGCGATCAAACGGCCATTTTGTCCAAATAGCATGAATGGCAGCAAGGATAAATCTCTGAATATAGGAATATGTTGCATGTACGGAAGAATTCCTGAAAAAATCCCGGCCCTGCCATTTCCTTTTATAAAATATTTTCAAAAATAAACACAAACTTGAAAAGAAATGGTATATTAATGTCGTGAATTGTTAAATGATGTCAATCCATGCAAAGGGCCGGCAAAACGAAGAGGATGTCCCGGCAAACGGCCATGGATCCCGATTCGTTTTTTTGACCGGTTCCGGAAAAAATTATGGGATTCAGGAGGACTTCATGGAAGAAACAATCAGTCTGAAAGAATTGTTTGAGACGCTAAAGAAAAGATTGGCGCTCATCCTTGCCATCACCTTTCTTTCGACGGCCATCGCAGGAATCATCAGCTATTTTTTCATCACTCCCGTTTACCAAGTTTCCACCCAACTGCTCGTGAACCGCTCCGAGACGGATCAAAATTACAACATAGGCGAAGTGCAGGCCAACCTGCAGCTGGTCAACACCTACAATGTGATCATCACCAGCCCGAGGATCCTGGACAAGGTTATCGACGAACTGGATTTGGATCTGTCGGTTAACGAATTGAAGGAAAAGATCAATGTGCAAAGCGAAAAGGATTCCCAGGTCGTCAATGTTTCCGTGGAAGATGAGGATCCGAAGCGGGCGGTAACGATCGCGAACAAAATCGCCGAGGTGTTTCAACGGGAAGTCATTTCCCTCATGAAGGTGGATAACGTAAGCATCTTGGCGAAGGCGGAATTGCCGAAAGAATTGACGCCCGTCAAACCGAAACCGCTCCTCAACATGGCGATCGCCTTCGCCGTCGGTTTGATGCTTGGCGTCGGGCTCGCCTTCCTGCTGGAATATCTGGACAATACGATCAAGACGGAAGAGGATATCCAAAAATACTTGGAGCTCCCGGTTCTCGGGGTCATTTCCACCTTTGATTCATCTTCCGCGAACGGGCAAACCATAAAGAGCCGGTCGCACAGCAGAAAGAGGGGTTAAACATGGCGAAGAAAAAGGGAAAGAGAATGCAGCATCAGCGCAGGGGGCTCATCGCCAAGCAGGATCCGAAATCGCCGATCACCGAACAGTACCGGACGATCCGGACGAATATCCAGTTTTCCGCGGTGGACGAAGAAATCCGGTCCATCGTCATCACGTCAACCGCGCCCGGGGAAGGGAAATCGACGACGATCGCCAATTTGGCCATCGTTTTCGCCCAGCAGGGAAAAAGGGTGTTATTGATTGACGCGGATTTGCGAAAACCGACCGTACATATCACCTTCCAGTTTACCAACACTATCGGCTTGACCAATGTTTTGACGAAACAGGCGAGTGTCCTCGAGGCCGTCCGAAAGACGGATGTGGAAAATTTATACGTCATGACGAGCGGCCCGATCCCGCCGAACCCGGCGGAAATCCTGGCCTCCCAATCGATGCACGACCTGCTGAAGGAAGCGGAGAAGCATTTCGATTATGTCCTGTTCGATGCGCCGCCGATCCTGGCGGTCACCGACGCGCAGATTTTGGCCAATCTTTGCGACGGGACCCTTTTTGTCGTCTCGAGCGGGAAAACGGAGCGGGATTACGCGGCCAAGGCGAAGGAGTTGCTGCTGGCCGCCAACGGGAAGCTCTTGGGGGCCATTTTAAACAATAAAAAAGAAGCAAAACAAAGCTATTACTATTATTACGGAAGCTAAAAAACTCCTTTCTTTAAAATCCAGAATATGATATGATGGATATGCATTATGCGTATTGCCAAAATTAAACAAATGGCAGGCCTTTCGGCCTATTCGGAATAGAAAAGCGGCGGTGCCAGCCGCGGGAATGAACGGGTGAGGGGGAACAGCCATGATCGATATCCACTGCCACATCCTGCCCGGAGTCGACGACGGGGCAAAAAACTTGGAAGAGGCCGTCGAAATGGCCCGGGAAGCGGTCAAAGAGGGGATTGAAAAAATCATCGTCACCCCTCACCATAAATTGCGAGCTTTCGATAATCCGAGATCGAAAGTTTCGGAGAAAACGGCGGAATTGAATTCGGTTTTTGCGGACGAAGGCATTCCGCTTTCCTTGTCTGTCGGGCAGGAAATCCGGATTTTCGGGGAGCTGCCGGAAGCGCTGGAGACGGGGGAAATCGCTCCGCTGAACGATTCCCGGTACCTGTTGATCGAATTCCCTTCCAACCATGTCCCTTCCTATACCGATCGGCTTTTTTACGAACTGCAATTGAAAGGATATGTTCCGGTCATCGCCCATCCGGAACGGAACCAGCAATTGACCGAGCAGCCGGATAAACTGTACGAACTGGTGGAAAAGGGGGCCCTGTCCCAAGTCACCGCCGCCAGTGTTTGCGGGCTGTTCGGGAAAAAGATCCAGGATTTTTCCTTCCGGCTGATCGAAGCGAATCTGGTCCATTTCGTCGCTTCCGACGCCCATAATACCGGGAGCCGCGGCTTCCGGATGGCGGAAGCGCTGGATGCGATCGAAAAAAGGTTCGGCTTGGACACCCTTGGAATCTTTCTGGAAAATGGCCGGCTGGCCGCGGAAAATCAAACCGTATATAAAGAAATTCCGGAAAAGATAAAGAGAAAGAGATTATTTGGAATTTTTTAAACAGAGGGTAATCGGACGGGTAGATGGAAGGGTGCGAACATCACTTTATGGGTGATGTCTCCTTACCTTTATCAACGGAGGCACTCGGCCATGCTGTGGGCGGCAGAGGGCTCTGCCAGCCTTAGACGCTCGTCGTCGAGAGCATGGCGTGAGGGCGGGTTCGATGCCCGATGTTTGAGTGTGTATTATGCCAAATGGAATACATCACATATTGAGAGCCATAGATAAACCGATTTAATGCGCCAGCCCATAAACCAATCCGGTTTATCTATGGCTTCTTTCTTTTTCCCGCAAAAATACATACTTGGAGAAGCAGCCTGTCTGGTCATTTTTCATTTTGCGGGAGAAAACTGCCCTTTTTTATCCCTGGCCTAAGCAAAGTTGGGCAACTTTCCTTTATTATATCGGATGAACTGTAAATTTTTACATACTATCCCGAAAATATGGTGTCAAAAAAATAAAAAAAGCGATGTGCTTTCAAACCATTTACCGTTTGGTAAATGTTGGAACTGTTGGCGATTATGCGAGTTGATTCATGGCTTCTATGGTTACCTTATAACCTAAAGATTCCAGTTTCCTTATTGCTTGTTTGGATACTTGGGTGTGCCTGCGTTCTTCATAGTAATTGGGGCCGAGTTCGTGATATTCTTTTTTCTCTTTCAAAAGGTGATAGACGATGGCCAAGATCCGATGGGCCAAGGCAACAGCGGTACGATTGGCTCCTCTTCTTGCCGCGATGCGGTGATACATGCTGGATAAATACGTGTTTTTACTTCGGCTGGTGGCGCGTGCCGCTTCAACAAGGTAACTTCGCAACTTTTGGTTGCCTTTGGTCGTCTTCCCGGACTTTCGTTTCCCGGCACTTTCGTAGTACCCGGAGCCAACTCCGCCCAAGAACAAAGATGGGCATCAGAGGGAAGCGATTCATATCCGTGCCGGTTTCCGCCAATATTTGTTCGGCGGTACGCCTTCCCACTCCGGGGATCGTATCCAGCCGCTCCAGGTCTTCTTCAAAAGGGTGCATGCGCCTCTTGATTTCTTCGTCGAGTTTTTGAATCAACGCATCCAGTTCGTCAATGTGCCGTAATTGAGTTTTTAGCATGAGTTTTTGATGTTCGCCGATTAAACCATGGAGGGCGCGCTTGAGTTCATCTTTTTTCTGTTTCATTTTTCGAAGGGCCAACGCGGAGAGGGCTTCGGGATCGGTTTCGCCGGCAATAATCGCTTCGATCATGGAACGGGAGGATTTGCCCAGAACATCGCTGGCTACCGATGAAAGCTTGATGTTGGCCCTTTCCAGCACCTTTTGGATGCGATTGCTTCCCGAAGGAGCAACAATCTGTGGTATACCTGGCCGTTGGGGTCCGTCTAAGAGTCGGGCACGCAGCTCCAAGGTAAAACGACCTCCCTTCGCCAGCCTCACTTTGATTATACAAACGACAAGCCATTTTCATCATCTGGTGGTGCCGCAAAAGCGGCATGGGGGGTCTAGGAAGAAAGCCGCTATTAACTTTACGGAAAATCCGAAAAAAACATCCACACCATCCTAACTCGACATCAACGGCTGCTTCATTTTAACCCCCGGAAATTTACCGCTTTTTGGGCAAAAAACTAATAGGAGCAAGCATCGAATACAAATCACCCACATGATTCGAGAGCTCAAACATGAAAAGGTTTTTGCCTGCGTATCGAAGGCGATCGGTTTGATGTGGGAAAAAAGGAATTAATACGACTACAATTGAGTTCGCCTTGAAAGATGAGGAATTAAAACCGTAAATTATTAAATTATTTAGGTTTACTTGAAGAAGATAAATCTTAAGTTTTCACATATAAAAAGTTATCTCATCGCTAGAGGTGAAAATGATTGCGAACCAGTTCGGGTATAGAAAGAAATAATTTCTTTCAAGAATATGCTATTTCAACAGCAATAGAATATAATACGAGTGAAAGAACAACACAGATATATCCCTATGTAAAAAGATTTTTAGATATTATTTTTGCAATCGTAGGGTTAATCATATCTTTACCAATTATGCTTATTATAGGAATTTTGATTAAAATTGAATCACCAGGTCCTGTTTTTTATAAGCAAGTAAGAGTAGGGTTACATGGAAATTATTTTAATGTTATAAAACTTAGATCCATGAAGGTAGATGCCGAAAATAATGGAGCACAGTGGGCTGAAAAAGATGATCCGAGAGTTACAAAAATAGGTAAATTTATAAGAAGAACTCGCATTGACGAATTACCACAATTGTGGAATGTTTTAGTGGGTGATATGAGTCTAATAGGTCCAAGACCAGAAAGACCTATGTTTACCGCCCAGTTTAATGAAGAAATCCCCGGTTTTGTGGAAAGACTAAAAGTAAAACCAGGGATTACTGGCTGGGCACAAGTAAATGGAGGATATGATTTAACTCCAAAAGAGAAATTAATTTTAGATAAATATTATATTAATAATATGAACTTTTTATTAGATCTAAAAATAATTATAAAGACTATTAAGATAGTTATTACAGGGTATGGAGCAAGATAAAAGCAATACTTATTATATTTTATATTTTTTAAAAATAACTGATAAAAATGTTTTATGAATTTGGACAAGGAGTAATTGTATATTGGATAAAAAGTATAGCGTTTTAATGTCAGTGTATTACAAAGAAAAACCGGAATATTTAAAGTTGAGTATAGAAAGTATGCTTAATCAAACTTTAAAACCAGATGAAATAGTTATTGTTAAAGACGGAAAATTAACTAAAGAATTAGAGGATGTTATCCAATATTATTCATCCGTATATCCAAATATATTTACAATAATATCTCTTAAAAATAATGTAGGATTAGGATTAGCATTAAATGAAGGATTAAAAAAATGTAGAAATGAATTGGTCGCAAGAATGGATACCGATGATATTTCATTAAAAGAAAGATGTGAACTTCAAGTCTCGGAATTTATAAAAAATAAAAATTTATGTATAGTAGGTTCAATGATAGATGAATTTTACGATGATCCGACAAAACCGGTTTCTTCAAGAGTAGTGCCAACGAAGCATGAAGACATTTTAAAATTCTCAAAAAGAAGAAACCCTTTTAATCATCCAACAGTAATGTATAAAAAGTCGGAAGTGTTAAAATGTGGAGGTTATAAAGATATTAAAAGAAATCAAGATTATGATTTATTTGTAAGAATGTTACATAATGGCTGCCTATCTATGAACATTAACAAATCATTAGTCTTATTTCGTGCAAATAAAGAAAACCTAAAACGGAGGAAAAGTTGGGTAAAATGTAAAAGTAACATTGTAATGGCATATAGCTTTTGGAGAAACAATTATTCAAGTTTTCTTGATTTTCTCATAGTTGCATTGGCCCAAATAGTTGTTTTTATATCCCCGATATGGTTATTTAATTACTTATCAAAATTATTTCTAAGGAAAAAATATGTGAATAAAGGAGAATAAAAACATAGTGAGTGTTGAGAATAAAATCAATAATTTACTAATAAATTTTCCCTTGTTAAAGAAGTTTGTTAAACGTACTTATCAACTAGCGATGTATTCATTATCACCAAAGATAAAATGTGAAGGAAATTTACAACGAGTTACGCCGTTAGATAATATGGAATATTTTTTTGGTTATTATGACAAATCACCATGGGATGCAACAGATAGATACATGTTATGTTTAAGGGCTAAAAACACTTATAAATCGGTTGCTCCAAGTGAGCCGGCAGAAATAATACTTATTGACGTTAAAAATAACAATAAATATGAAGTGATTGGAAAAACAAATGCATGGAATGTTCAACAAGGATGTATGCTTCAATGGTTAGGACCTGATTTTAAAGAAAGAATTATTTATAATGATTTTCGCGACAATCAATATTGTTCTGTTATTTATAATATTTATACGGGTGAAGAAAAAGTAATATCTATGCCAGTTTACAGTGTCTCAAATGATGGGAAATTTGCCCTTACCTTGGATTTTTCTAGATTACATAGATTGAGAAAAGGATATGGATATTCAAATTTGCCGGACTATACCGAAAAAGAGAAATGCCCCGACAAAACATGTATATGGAAAATTGATTTAAATACAGGTAAAATTATTGATCTATTAAAGTATACTGATTTTGCAAAATTTGAACCAAGACCTGAGATGAAAAATGCTGAACACAAAGTCAATCATATTATGATAAATCCTTCGGGGAATAGATTTATGGTTCTTCATAGATGGTTAATAGGAAATAAAAAATATACAAGATTAGTAACAGTAAATACTGATGGTACGAACATGTACAATTTAAACGATGACGATATGACTTCTCATTGTTATTGGAAAAATGATCATGAAATACTGGCTTTTGCTCATAAAAAAAATGAAGGTAATGGATATTATCTTTTTAAGGATATGACAACAAAATATAAAAAGTTATGGACAGAATTAAAGACAGATGGACATCCTAGTTACTCACCAGATAGAAAAATGGTAGTTACCGATACTTATCCAGATAGGACTAGACTTTCCTCAGTATATTGTATAAGGGGTAATGAGATTAAAAAAATCGCTAGAGTATACGCACCCTTTAAGTATGATAATGATGTACGATGTGATTTACATCCTAGATGGAATCGGAATGGTGATAAAATATGTATTGATGCAGTTTTTGAAGGTAAAAGGCAATTATATATAATCGAGGTTGATCTTTTTAAGTGATATTCTACATATGTCAACTGAGGTGAAAAAATGGAACCTATCAGGGTTTTACATGTGGTAGGAAGAATGCATCGTGCAGGTTTAGAAACATTTATAATGAATATATATAGAAACATTGATCGCAATAAAATTCAATTTGATTTTTTAACACATTATGAAAAACGAGGAGATTATGATGATGAAATAGAAAGCTTAGGGGGTAAAATTTATCGTTTCTCTGTTTTGGAGGATAAGAATATTATTAGATATTTTAAACAATTAAATAGTTTTTTTAAAATACATAAAGAGTATAAAATTATCCATGGTCATTGGGCTACTTTCGGAGTCTTTTATATGTTTTTTGCAAAGCTGAATGGTATTCCATATAGAATTGCTCATTCACATAATGACAATACCCCTCCTGGCTTAAAAGGGAATATAGTTAATATTTTGATCAAACCTATGAAATATTTATCGAATTATTACTTTGCTTGCTCACAGCCTGCAATATATTGGTTGTATGGGAAAAACAGCAAAATAACGAAAAGTGGAAAAGTAAAAATTATTAAAAATGCCATTGATTTAAAAAAATACAAATTTAACCCTGATGTCCGCAAGGAGTATCGTAAAAAATTAAATCTGGAAGATAAGTTCGTTATAGGACATATAGGAAGAATGTCTTATCAAAAAAATCAAGAATTTGTGATTGATATTTTCAAAAAAATCCATGAGATTGACCAAAATAGTATACTTTTGTTAATAGGAGATGGGGAAGACAAAATTAAATTACAAAAAAAAGTTTCAGAATTAGGCTTAGATCAATCAGTTAAATTTCTTGGTGTCCGTCCAGATATTCCTGAATTATTATTTGCAATGGATGTATTTTTATTTCCATCACACTTTGAAGCCCTGGGTATTGCAGCAATAGAAGCACAGGCGGCAGGTTTGCCCACTATTGTTTCTACTACGATTCCTGAAGAAACTCATGTAACAAAATTAATTAAAGCAATTCAATTGGATAAACCTATTGAATATTGGGTAGAGCAAATAGTAGAAAGTAAAAATTTAAATCAATCTAGAATTAATGATGATATCTGTGAAAGTTTAAAGTTAATGGGTTATGATGTTCAAGAACAAGCTAAATTTTTAGAAGACTTCTATCTTAGTATATATTATGGAGTAAATTAATAAAAAACTTTTTAAAAACTAACATAAAAAAGATTAAGGAGAAAGATAATGAAGAAAGTTGTTTTATTTATTGGTAATTTAAAGTTTGGTGGAATGGGAAGGGTTGTTTTAATTGCTTATCAGCTCCTCAAGGAGCAGTACGATGTTAAAATAGTAACATTACACACTAATGATGCAGATTATGATTTAAACATAGAAGTTTATGACTTAAAAAAAACAACTTACAAAGGAATTTTTTCAATTCCAATAAATTTCTTTACCCGTTTAAGGGCAGTTTATAAAATGAAAAAAGATTTAAAACCGGATATCGTTATGTCATTCGGAATGTATCCCAACTATCTAAATGTACTAACAAAACGCAAAGAAAAAGTAATAATCAGTATACGTTCATTTGATTGGTTAACAATTCCACTATTAACGAAAGGTTTGGATAAATGGATAGTAAATAAAGCAGACTCAGTAAATTGTGTATCAAACGTCATTGCAGATGAGGCAGAACGCGTATGGGGTATTCCTCGTCATAAAAATCGTGTTATCTATAATCCATATGACATTCAGTTCATTAAGAAAAAATCATGTGAATCGGTGGAAAATGATTTAATCAAAAATGATTACTTTACAGTTGTATCGGTTGGAAGACTTGTTGATCAAAAAGGATTTAATCATTTAATAAAAGCATTTTCAATAGTAATAAAAGAAATACCAAATGCAAAGTTGTTAATTATAGGAAATGGTGAAAGAAAAGCTGAATTAATCAAGCTTATTAGTGATCTTCGAGTAGAAAAAAATGTATTTTTACTAGGTGGGAAAAGCAATCCTTATAAATACATGAGTAGAGCAGACCTTTATGTTTTATCATCATTAAGTGAAGGCTTTCCAAATGCAATGGTTGAAGCTATGTGTGTACAAACTCCCATATTAGCGACTGATTGTAAATCTGGACCAAGGGAAATATTATCACTTGGTAATTATAATAAAATAGCCAACGATATTGAAGTCTGTGAATACGGAGTATTGGTTCCTCCAATGTCAGGTTCACTTAATTATGATGCAAAATACATAGAAGAATGTGATAAAAAACTAGCTGAAGGTATTGTTTTTATGATTAAAAATAAATCTTTAAGAGAGACATTAAGAAAAAAATCAATTGAAAGAGTAGAAAAATTTTCATATGAGGTTTTTAAAGAGAATTTAATTAAAGAACTGGAAAGTGTATAATTTTTTGAGACTATATATATTTCTCAATCATGATTAGATGGCTAAATCATTAATTATCTTAATAATTTTTAATAAAAAACGGTGATTTATTTAATGTTTACATTAGTTCTGGCGATCCTACTATATAGTTCCATTATATGTATGGTTTTTGCTTATTTTATGGATGAAATAAATTTATATTTTCTAAGTCTCTTGCTAATATTTTTATTCTCAGTTATTTATAGTGTTAAAAATTTGAAAAAAAATATTGTTTTATTTTTATTTTTAATAACATTTTTTGTGTTTTTATTGGGAAGATATATCGTTGAATTTTTGCATGGTGGTGAATGGTGGAGAAGAGTTTCTACAGAAATGATAATTCCAGATGGAATAATAATTAAAACATTTATTATTCTGTATTTTTCTTTATTAAGTCTAATCTTTGGTCACTGGATGGCTGGAAAAATTAAAATAAAATTTGCTTTCAACAAAACAATACCACGAGAAACAAATATAATGAGGGAAAATATAAGATTAATAAGTGCTACTATATTTTGGTTAACCTATATAGGGGGAATAACTAACACTCTTTATAAGCTAATATATATTAAAAATAATTCATATTTATCATATTACACTGAATATGAAGGAAATGCTTTATTATCAATTTTAGAAAATATTAATACTGTTTCCTTTTTTATGTATTTGGCTACTTTGCCCCCTAAGAAAAAAACTTTAGTTTATTTATTCTTTTATTTATTTGCTAACTTATTGACAATATTGACTGGAATACGTGGAAATGCAGTAATTGCCATCCTTATCGTAATTTTTTATTGTTATTATAGAGATAAGTATAAAGAAGATGCGAATGAAAGATGGTTTTCAAAGAAATTATTGTGGATTAGTATACTTCTATTACCATTCGGATTAGTTTTTTTAAAGGCTCTAACATTTATAAGAGCAGGAATATCTTACAATAATTTATCATTTTGGGATTTGTTTTTAGGATTTTTTCAAGGTACTGGCGGAAGCGGAAATTTGATATCTTATGCACTTTTATATAATGATGAACTTCCAAGTACAAATGTAAGTTATGTTTTTGGACCAATTATTAACTTAATTAAAGATTATCAACTGTTTGGATTGGTGTTTTCAACAGAAACATATAGTGGAAATTCAATAGAATATGCATTGTATGGTAATAGTTTTTCACATACTATTAGCTATTTGGTGTTAAAAAATGCTTATCTTAGAGGAAGGGGACTAGGTTCATCTTACATAGCAGAGCTTTATGTTGATTTTGGGGTTGTTGGGATAATTGTATTTAATATTATATTAGGATATATATTGTATAAATATTCTAATCTTAAACAATATAAAATATGGCAACTTTCTTTATTATTATTAATTTTAAATTCAATTTTTTTCATGTCGCGTGCTAGTGCATTAAATTGGTTAATTTTGATATTCCGAGAAACCACAATAATAACAATACTATCTATTTATTTACTTTCAATAATGCTTAGTAAGAGATATAAAAAACTGGGTAAAAAAATAAACTATTAACAATTTTCGAGGTTATAAATCCCGTTGTTCTTTATATTCGTGCGCCTATATTTGCGCCAAGGATGATCAGGTCCTGGCTTGTACGATTTCTTTTCTGAGCTCTCCTTTTTCTTTTCAGGAGTTTTTGCCGCTTTGTTCCGGGTTGCTTCCATCAAGGGGTAGGGC